>Ga0134126_10000099_pt1 | contig 108210 bp, 90 predicted proteins | sample KB31752_FD_96881 | JGI IMG/M metagenome (GOLD analysis project Ga0134126, IMG submission 96881) | Terrestrial soil microbial communities with excess Nitrogen fertilizer from Kellogg Biological Station, Michigan, USA - KB3-175-2 | ecosystem: Environmental > Terrestrial > Soil > Unclassified ... | reverse complement strand
TTGTACACATTTCCCGAAAATCCCTGATTTCAAAAGAAACGGGTGACAAAACCGCCAAAATTGGCACGAAAAGATACCGTATTTCCTAAGAAATACAGGGTGCTCAAAAAATGAGATGCGCCCTATTGTCGCAACCGGCCATATTCACCATTGCCAAAAGAAGAGAGTTGACGATGATGCCTAACACCGCGCTGGAGCCAACGCCTTTTGCGCCTTGGGTTTGTCGCTTCGAGTTTTTGGTTGGCGTGAGTCGCAGCAGGCGTGGCTCAGCTTTGGATCGTTAGGCCTATGAATCGCACGATACAGATGAGAGTCATGGCAGGCGCACTTGCCGTTGGCGGTATCTTTTGGGCAGTAATCTGTCTCATTCTTATTTGGGCGGCTGATTATCATGACAAAGTAGCGCTTCTCTTCGCACCCGGTTATTGCATTACTGCCGGATACATTTTCCGGTGCTGTTCGCGCCATCCATCATTCTTTGCTCGCCGTGCAGTTTGGTTTTTTTCTTTGCTTGTCCAAGGCGCATGGTTGCTTTGGTATCTTGTTGGAGCTGTCTTGTTGCACATTTTCCACTTCCCCAACAATGGTTGGGGCGTTGGAATAGCACAGTGGCTCGATTCGTCGCCGCTGACACGATTCATTTACGTTTCTTGGTGGGTTGTAGCCGTCGCATTATCTGTTGTAGGACTACTAGTAGAACCGAATGATACATAGGCCCAACAAATCGCTGCAACCAACGCGGGTCGGCGTTCCAGGTTTGCCTAGAAGTCGCGGGTTGGTTATTATCTTTGAGCCCGCGTGGCTGAGCTTTTTCCGTTAGGCCACTTCGTACGCCGTGGAATATTTCTATCGAGATTTGGGGTGAGGATTTCAAACCTAGCAGTGTGCCGTTTTCGTTTACAGAGCAGCACGACCCCGGCGTCATCGGGACATGCGGTCGGTATCGCGGGCAGCCAGTGCCTTATGGTTCGGCGCGCTATCTTGCCCCGCCGTCGGTTCCCAATGCGCAGAGGATTCGTCACATCGTTCAGATGATTGAGCCGCTTTTGCCCGCGATTCGTGCGGCTGGAGCTACGGAGCGGCACATCAGCATTGGCCGGTTTTATTTTGCGCAGTGCAACGAAGAGTATTCGCTGGAGGAGTTGCAGATGATTGCTCGACTTGGTTGCGGCTTTACTTATTCGGCGTATGCCCTTTGAGTTTACCGATGGTTTGAGTTTTGAGGGATTGTCGAGCTTGCAGAGTCGCTCATTGCTGGACACCCGGTTTTGTAGGGAACGGCGTATTCCTGGTTTCTAATGGGCTGTCAATCGAGCGCCGGGCGTTTCATTCAAGCTACCTCGTCGATACCCCTGCAAATCCACCGTCACATGCGCGTAACCGATCTCCTTCAACGCCTCGGCGACCTTCGAAGAAAGCCTATTCTCCAGCAACCGGTTTAATTCCGCCGGTCCGACTTCAATCCGCGCCAGATACCGGGATGCTGAAGGCCGAAATTCCGGAATCCCAAATTCTGCCTTCTGCATTCTTCCTTCTGCCTTCTGGCTCGACAATTCATGGTGCCTGACCCTTACGTCATGGAAACCCAAATCGCGCAACACATTCTCCGCCGCCTCAATCATCCTTAGCTTCTCCGGCGACACCGCTTCGCCGTACGGAATCCGCGAACTCAAACACGCCATCTGCGGCTTCTCGGCCGTCGGCAACCCCAGTTGCGCCGAAAACTCGCGGATTTCCGCCTTCGTCAATCCCACTTCCTTCAACGGCGCCCGCACCTGAAATTCTTTGGCCGCCTGCGCCCCCGGCCGGAAATCGCCCACGTCACTCGCATTTTCGCCGTAGGCAATCACCGCGAACTTTTCCTCGCGCGCAATCGGCTCCAACTCCGTGAACAGCTCGTGCTTGCAGAAATAACAGCGATTCGCCGGATTGGCCGTGTAATTCGGATTTTGAAACTCCTGCGTATGAACCACGCGCACCGGGATTTGGAACCGCTCCGCAACCTCGATCGCCTCCTGCAATTCCCGCCGCGGCAAACTCGCGGAATCCGCAATCACCGCCAGCGATTTGTCCCCCAGGACATCCCGCGCCACTCGCGCCAAAAAAACCGAATCCACCCCGCCCGAATAGGCTACCAAACAGGACCCATACGAACGCAACAGCTCACGCAACTGATCTAATTTAGACACGCCCTAAAAATGCCATCATAAGCTCCCTATGTCGAGGCTGCGAGAATCAATGTGGCGGCGGTCTGCGACCGCCGCCAGTTTCAGCGCGCTGACGGCGCAAAAGAACCTACCCCGTATGGGACGCGCGCCGGCACTTCCGCATATCTGCGCTCATCTGAGTCCATCAGCGGTTAAACTCCTCACCCCTTACAATTTTCCTCCATTTTGTAACTGACACATTGGCAGCCAAAATGCTAAGAATCCCGCGAGGTTTAAAACAGAAGTAAACCAACAAAACGCATCGAAAACTATGAATCGATTCGAACGAAGCTGGTTGTTATTCCGCAGCTCTCTGAGGGTCATCGTCCGCAACAAGGAATTGTTGATCTTCCCCATCTTCATCTCCGCCGCCACGGTGGTAATCTTCCTGTTTTTCTTCGCTCCGGCGCTCCTGTGGCCCACGGGCTATTCCGTCCTGAGCGCGGAGCATTGGCACGCGCTCGGTGGCACATTCCTCAGCCGAACCTCGGGCGTCGGCGCCCATCCATTCGGCCCCACGCCGTTCGCCATCGCGTATTGCGTGGTGGTCTATTTCGCCTCCATGTTCACCGCCACGTTTTTCAACGTCGCTTTCTACCATGAAATCCTCGCCGCGCTGAACGGCGAATCCGTCTCGCTCGGACACGGCCTGCAATTCGCCTGCTCGCGCTGGAAAGCCATTCTCCTTTGGGCGCTCTTCGCCGGCCTGATCGGCCTCATCATCCGGGCCATCGAACAGCGCTTCGAAATCGTGGGCCGCATCACTGCGGGGCTCATCGGTGTCGCCTGGAGCATCGCGTCAGTGTTCGTCATCCCCGTCATCGTCCGCGACCAAGCAACCGCGAATCCAATCCTCATTCTCAAAAAATCCGCCGGCACCCTCAAAAACGCCTGGGGCGAAGGGTTGATCGGCTATATCGGCATCGGCGCCATCAACACGATCGTTATGGCCAGTTCCATGGTGGTGATTGTCGCCGCAGGAGTGATCTCCTCAAAGCTGCACAATTTCTGGCTGCTCGGCCTCGTCCTCTGCGGTTGGTTCCTCGGCATGGTGGTCTGGTCCTACCTCATGAACGTCGCCGGGCTGGTTTACAAAGGCGCGCTCTATCTCTACGCCGCCGAAGGCGCCATTCACGAGCCCTTCGATCAGCCCATGCTCGATTCCGCCTGGAAGTTCAAGCGGTAAGGACTGAACTGTCGCCCGTCCCGCGATGCGCTTTATTTCGAGCGCGTGAACGAATCTCCCTCTCCCATCGGATGGGACTTGAGCCGCTTGGGAAGCGGCGAAAGGATTTGCGAAGCAAAGGCCCGAGAGGGCCGAGCGAGCGGGAGCGAGCGAGTCATTGGCCGGGGTGAGGGTCTTTGAACTCCTTATGGCAGCAGTCTCGCCCGATAGAACTTCGCCGGGCAATTCGTCGCATCGCAATCCATCACGCGCATGGTCCCATTGGTATTCACGACATTCGTCCACGCCGCCCAATGCACCAGGTCCGTCGAAACTTCGATGCTGTAATTCCGCCCGGCCAGCCCCTGCAACGTCAACTGCATCCCGCTGGGCTGCGGCGCAATCGCCATGCTCGCCCTCGGCATCATGCCCGCATCCGGCACAATCTCTCCGCTGGCCAGAATTTTCGCCGGATACGTTCCCGCCGCCAGCCCCGCCGGATTTTCAAATTGGATCTGCGCCAATTGCGCGCCGGTCAACCCGCTCGCGTCATTTCCGAAAACAATCTGCTGCCGCCCGCCGCCATTCAATGATCCACTCCATCCTTCCACCATCAGCACCTGCCCGTTGGACCAAGCCACACCGCTGCTGTCGCCGAAGCTCACCTTGCTCGTCGGTGAAACCATGTATAGCGTCGAATTCGTCCCGCCTCCGTTCGCCAGACAGAGCGGCCCGATCTGCACGGAGTTTGTGCCGGAGTAAAAACTGGCATTCGCGAGCGTCAGCGTTCCGGATTGTACAATCAAACCATTGCCGCAAGAAAACGTAGCGCCTGACGACAGAACGATATTTGACACCACCAATTCCCCGCCGCACCAGAGCCCCTGCCAATATGGAAACTCACCGTTACCTCCAAGCGTCAGCGTATTCGTGACGATGACCGTTCCACCCGTCAAAAAAACGCCGCCCTCGTAGCCAGGATCAATAGAAAGATCATTCATCGCCAACAATCCCCCGGAAACCGATAGCGTGGTATTTTCACAACCGACCATCGTCACATCGCCAGAAACCACGTTGGTGCCGCCGGTTTGTGTGTAATAACCGCTTGTGCGCATGCCACCCATGGAAATTTGTCCGCCGTACAAATTAAAATCCCCTCCTTCGAACTCTTCGAAGTTTACCTGGTCTTCGCTAATCGTGATCGCCCCCGCCACGGTCTGAATGCCTCCAAACTGACTATAGGAACCTGCATCACCAATTGAAATATGATCAGCGAACGAAACCCCGTTGGACATCGTGTAACTCCCCTCGCCATAAGAAGCAATTTCCAGCGACCCTTCGTTCGTCCCACCGGTTTGCAACATGCTTCCCCACCCGTCAGTATACGCATTCTGCGAAGGAACCAACGTCGCCCCCTCATGAACACCGCCGGCCAAAACGTAACTCCCTTCAAAAACCGTCAGGTCCGTCGCCAGCATGCCGCCGAATTGATCGAATTGGCCGCCATTGAAATAAATCGTCGCGCCATACCAGCCATTGCTCAGCACATACGTCCCGCCATCCAGATGCGTGATGCCAAATCCGTTCGTGCCGCCGTTCTGGATCAAAACACCTTCCTCCGCGCCGCCGCCCAGCCACAACTGCGACACCGCCAGATACCCGCTGTTAAAATGATAAATGCCCGGCCCGATGTAGCCCACGTTGATCTGGCTTCCGCCCACCACGGAATTATCTTCCTGATCGAACTCGCCCCCGACCATCATTCCGTCGCCATTGGGTCCGTTGATTTGCAACGCGGATGAAAACATTTTCACCGCCGAATTGCTCGCCACCGAAAGCGTCTGCGCCGTCAGCGGCGGCGCCGAACCGGCGTTATTCAGCAGGAGTGTGTTGAACGAGTTCGTCGGCGACGAAATGACGATGGAATTGACATTCAGCGACAGCGGAAAATTCTGCGCCGTCCCCGCGCCGATCTGCACCGCCTTCCAACCCGCATTCGTGATCAGCACGGTTTGGTTCGTTCCGGGAATGAGCCCCAGCGACCATGACGCATCCTCCCAATTGCCGCTCCCCGGACTGGTCCAACTATTATCCTGCGCATCGCAATGAATCGCCATCGCGATCACACCCAGCATCACAAGCCAGCCGACATCGCGCGCAGGAAATTTCATGCGGAAAAAAGGGGGAAATGCTCGTGAAGAAAACGCTCCATCCAGAAATGTTCCCGCACAAACGTTCATACTGCCCGAGATTTTGCTGCCATGGCGCAGCGGGAACAACGGGGTCAAACCTGCAAGAACTCCGGGTGGCCACACCCCATGGAAGATTCATGCTTTTGTAGGAACCGATGTGAGAATTCCTCGAAAAAATTTACCGCCTTCATCCTCCCATCGGATGGGAGAAAATTGCGGCAGCGGTGGTGAAGGCCTGGAATGACGGAGGGGCAAGACCGAAGATGTGTCACATTCGGGAAATGGTCAGGCTTTTGGGAAATATTGCCAACCGGCACTTACACCCGAGTTCAACTCCCGCAGCCCCAATCACAAGCAGAGCTGATCGTAAACTCTACACTGTGACTCGCGCACTGGACCGACAGTTATATCCTGGTGAACCGCATTAGGTCGTGCGCGAATTGAACGCGGCTTTTCAAAGCCGAAAGATCACCACCCTTTCGTTTTGCATGAGGCACGATGAGTTCGCGCGCAAGTGTTGTTGAAAGGAAGAATAATGCTGCAGCCACCAAAAGGCGGGCCAGCCGAACACGATGTAAGTTGCGCCGGCTTGCTGTAGGCGCTTGCATTCGCCGATCGCGATAATGTCATCAGCGGGTGGCCCCCAGTAAACTCCGTCCCGTTCCAGGAAAGGAATTGCCGATCGTCCTGGCGGTGCTTTCTGTGGCCATTCATCCTGGTCCACGAGAATAAATTTTTCACCTGAATGAATGACGCTGGCGATTTCCGACAAAGCAATGCTGTTTTGATCAATGGAGAAATCGTTGGAGGCGTCCCTGATCAAAACACAATGCGCGTATTGATTCGGCAGCCATACGTCTTCAAGAGAGAAATGCTTTATCGCAAACCCGTTTGAGGCGGCGACCTCGTAAAGATGGGGCAGTTCAATTATTTCATCGATGATCTGCAGCTCTTGGGGATGTCGTTGCCGAAGATGGCGTTGATAATCAGCGCTGGGAAAGGTGATGAGGACGGAGGACTCGGGACTCGCGACGGAGGCCAGATTGCGGAAAAATTTCTCGTGCAAGGGGAGCGGGAGATGCTCCAAAACGTCCACCATCACGACCACATCGACAGGTTTAGCAAGCCACTTCGTCAATTCGTCAAAGTTTGTCAGGACGTCCAGTGCGCGAATTTGCGCATTCCCAGCTTTGCAGCGGTCACGAGCGAGCGCGACGGCGCTATCGCTAATGTCGCATGCCCAAATAAAGCCTTGGGTGGCGACGCGCGCGATTTGTTCCGTCACCAAACCAGCGCCGCAGCCAATTTCCAGAACCTGGCTGCTTTCACGCACCAGCGGCAGGATGCGCGCAATTGCCTTGTCTATTCTGAGATTGCCGTTCTTGGCATAATTGACCGAGCGCTCGGCGCAGAACTTGTTATAAAATTCCCGTACGGCATCGGAATTCGGCGATGGAGATTCGGGTTCTGGCTTGGCACTCATGTGTCATCGATTATTGGGAATATCGTTCGCGCAGTTCCGTATAAATGTCCAACAACACGTTTATGCACAGGGCTGACGAAAAATGGGCCTCGACGAAGCGTCTGCCATGGATGCCGAAAGAATCCGAGAGTTGGGGGCTTTCCAGCAGCTGATTCAGACGTTCCGCGAGCGCATCGGAATCACGTTCCGGCACGAGCCAGCCGCTTTGGCCGTCGGGCATGATTTCCGGGATGCCGCTGTGGCGTGTGGAGATGACCGGCAATCCCACGGCTTGCGCCTCGAGTATTGAAACCGGCGCGCCTTCCTGGTCGCCATCCCTGGCGGTGACGCTGGCGAGAACGAAAACGTGCGCCCGGTCGAGGAGCGATCGAACAGCGTCGCCGTTCAGTGCGCCGTGGAACTGCACCATCTGGTCAACGGAAAGCTCCACTGCGAGCTTTTGCAGTTGTCCGCGCAGTGGACCATCGCCAATGATGTCGCAGCGCAATCCGGGATGCTTCCGCGCGGCTCGTGCGACAGCGCGGAGGACATACTCCATGCCTTTCTTCTCAACCAACCGGCCCGTGGTGACGATGCGAAACGGTTCATCGGCCGTCCGGTTTCGGGCGCGGAACTTGAATTTCTCCAGGTCGATTCCGTATGATAGTTTCCGAATTTTTTCCGGCGGACAGCCCAGCGATTGCAATTTCTCTCCCATGTAATTGCTATTGGCCGTGATAATTTGCGCATCAATGAAGAGTTTTTCGTAAACGGAGGGGCCTTGTTGGCGCGGGACGGTAGTGAAATCGTAGCCATGAAAACTGACTACAAGAGGCGCGCGCCACAGCCGGCAGGCGAAACGAAAGCTATTTCCCACAGGGCCGAAATGCGCGTGGAGCACGTCGTAACGTTTGTTGATGGATTGAAGCCGCGTCAGCCGATAAAGCGCCGACAGGCTCGCAGCCTGGTAACCATATTCGGTGCGGCTCAGCACCTGTCGCGTCAGCCGTGGCATTGACATGAAGCTCCGACCCAGCCGAGGCAGGACGCGCACGGCTCGCTGCCAATTCGGTATGGCGGCAGGGGAGCCGGGCGGCCAGGTTTTGCCTGTAAGCGGCCAGACAGGCATTTCCCAGGGAGCAGCTTCAGGGGGTATATCCATGAACGTGGTTCGGCTCGGCAGTTGATGGCGTTCGACCTCTGGCTGGACTGCCGTTCCGGATTCGGCTCGCGTGTCAGCGTAAATATCCACGTCATGGCCAAGGTCCAGGAGCGCGGTGATTTGCCGCAGAATGAAAGTCTCGGAAACAACGGGAAAACTCCCGACAAAGATCGCGATGCGGAGCGGACGCTTCATCACTTTGGTTTCAATGAAAGTGTTTGAAACACTTCTGCGTAATTGCATTTTCCGGCCATTGCCCCGCGATATTCATTAAGTCCTCGGACGGCCCTGACGTAATCAAACTCCCTTAATTGCGACCGATGAGCGCGCAGCGCGCGCAATTTCGTCGGCAGGGTTTTCGAAATATCCTCCACGCAATCATATTCGGTAATCGGCGTCCAGACTTCGTAACCGTAAAGTTCCACCCGCCCGAGCGGGACTTTGCGAGATGCAGCCCGGAGGATTGGCAATGCGGCTTTGTGATCGGGATGCCATTCGAGCGGGTGAGGCAGGTAAATGATCGAGGGCTTTTCACGTTTCAACACGGAGGCCAGCAACTGCGCGCCTTCGATGATGTGTTCACCGGCAGTCCAGTCCGGAAGCCGCAAAAACACGGTTTCGGCGACGCCGAGAATTTTGGCGGCGCGTTTCGCTTCAGCTTCGCGGATTGCCCAGGCTTCCTCGCGCGGCAATTGTTTCAAACCCAATTCACCCGAGGTGAGAAAAACGACCACCACGCGGTCACCGCGCGCGGTGTGTTTGCGCACGCTGCCACCGCAGCCGATGCATTCGTCGTCGGGATGGGGTGCAATCACCAGGATGTTCATGGCGAGGGAGGATTACAGATGCTGGCATAGACGTTCGCGTAGTCGCGCGCCATCCGCTCGGCGGAGAAACGCTTTTCGGCGCGTTCGCGAATCACTTTGCGATTAAGGGCAAAACATTGCGTGACGGCTTGCGCGAAATCGTCGATGTGCATTGCCGAAATGCCGCTGATGTTTTCCTCGATGATTTCCGGCACGGCGCCGAGGCGCATCGCGGCAACGGGCGTGCCGCAAAGCATCGCTTCGACCATCACCAGGCCAAAGGATTCAGGATATTGGATCGGATACAACAGGGCGCGGGCGCCGCCGAGCAGCCGGTCTCTTTCGCGGCCGCGCACGACGCCGGCATAATCGACGTGTTTTCCACCCACGAGCGGTTTGATTTGATCGCGGAAATACGGATTTTCCGGCCCTGCCAGGATAAGTCGCAAACCGAGCGCCCTGGCAGTCTTGATTGCCAGCAGGGGGCCTTTGCCGGAGGTGAATCGCCCGAGATAAAGAACGTAATCGTCCGGCTGCTCGCGAAACGTAAATTGCCCGGTGTCCACGCCGTGTGGAATGATCGCGGCGGGCTTCAATTCCGGATGCGCGCTCCACTGGTGTTTGGATAATGCGGTGACGTGAGCGCCGGGTGAACCGGCCCACAATTTGGCGGCGTTGTCGTCGGGAACAATGTGAGTGGTATGCAATAGTGGCGCTTGGGCGAGCGGTTGCAGCGGAATACCCCACAGATACGCCTGCGCATGCAGCACATCAAATCGCTTCGATTGCTCGACCGCGCGGCACAAATTCACCCATTCGCATAATTGCCAATCGTCGTACGAGGCGTTGGCGCCGTAGGCTCCGGGCAGGGTTTCAATGAATTCAACATCCGTTTCAGATCCCGCGCAGCCGAAAATCGTGATGCCATGGCCGAGGCGTTTCAATTCGCGGGCGAGCAGCCACGTCCATGCCTCGACGCTGCCGCTGGAGTCTTGGCGGACTGGCGCTGAAACGGTGGGCACGAGTGCGATTCGCATAATCAGCTCATTCAACTCATGGCGGCGCGGAGAAATGGTGGCAGGATTCGCTCCGTTGAAAAGATGTTTTCAGCCAGCGCGCGCGCGTATTGGCAGTGGCGCTCGTAATCGGCATTGATTCTTTCGACGCCCGCGATCGCGCCAGGCAAATCCGTGAACGTGACCAGACCTTCGGCCGTGGGAAACATTTCAAGGCCCGTGTCTTCAATTAGCACGGGCCGTCCCGAGGCGAGATAACAAACGCTTCGGTCGCTGAACCAGCCGCCGCGCATTTTGACGTAGCCATTCTTCGGCACGCTGAATTCGGCGCGGGAATTCTGGATGAACTCACGGTATGAATTTGGTGTTCGTGAAACCAATTCTCCGGGCACAACTTCCCAGCCGTATTGCGTGAGCAGGTCCGGTTTTGTGCCCATTTGCGCCACGCGAAATCTTTGTGATGTGGCGCGAGGCAGATCGAAGTACGCCGGAAACTCCTGGTCGCGCTGGCCATACGAAACGCCGTTATGCGTCGCGTCGCGAAAGCCCTGCCAGCGAATAATGGAGGTGAACTCCGTGCCTTTGGTTTCCGCGACCGGCCATTCCGGCAAATAGACGGGTGGCAGTGTTTTCAGCCAGGGACCGCCGGTTTGCGGTATCGGACAGTCCGCTTCGCCGATGCGCTGGGCGACCGTGAATCGATGCTCCGCTCGTGCGATGCCTGCAAGCCAGCCTTGGTCGCCGCTGGCCAGGGTGATTTGCGTGAAACCAGGATCAACGTCGATAAACGCGCGGCGTTGCGGCCAATTGTATTCCTCGCGCCAGCTCCACAAGGGCGTCGCGCGCATGATTAGCAAATCCGCGGTTCGGCAGGCATCCTTGAAAGGATCCAATTCCATGCCACGCGAGCCCTTGTCCGTGCGATAAATCCACCGGTCGCCCAAGCCAAAGGGCGCGAGCGAAGCGTTCACGTAAGCCGCGGGATAATCGAGATCATAATTCCATTCGGCCTTTTCCCAGTCCCAAACCCAGGTGGTGTCGCCGCAATCCTCCAGGTAAAACACTTCATGGCCAAGCGCGCGCAAACCAAGCAGATATTGCAGGCTGGCCCAGGCCTGCCCGCCAAGACCGGAGCGACCGATGGTTCCGGCGAGAATGATTTTCAAAGCCCGGCCCTTTCCATCAGGCTGCCGACGACTTTTTCCGCCGCAAAATATTCGGAGGCAACTTCGCGCGCCGCGCGACAGTTGCCTTCGTAATCGCTTTCTATGGCGTCCACGGCCCGCAGGATGTCATCCATCGTTTTGAATTCGAACAAGCCCCGCCCGGTCGGCAGATGTTTGCTAAAGCCGGTTTCTTGCGTGATGACTGGGCGGCCGGCGGCGAGATAACAGGCGGAGCGATCGCTGAACCAGCCGGTGTTCGGACGGACGTATTGGTCGCGCGCCACGGTGAATTCCGCGCGCGATTGCCGGATGTAATGGCGGTAGCCCTCGATGTCGCGGGAAATATCGAGCGAGCTGCGCTGGCGCCAGCCGTGCGCATGCAACCGTGATCTCACTTTCTCGTCCACGGTTGCGGCCAGCTCGAAAGCGACTGGACGTTTGCGCGGAAGGTCGAGGAACTTTTCAAATTCCCTGTCCTTGGTCCAATACCAGGTCTCGCCGCGCCATTCGATATTCTTTCCTTTATTATGCCACGTCGTGATGGTGTTGTAACTCTCGCCGCCCGCATCCGTGCCGTTCCACAAGTCCATCACAACCGGCTGGCGCGTGGGAAGCCACCGGAATTTTTCCGTCGGCACGCCGCAATCCGCCGAGCCAAGGTTTTCGCCGAAGCTGAACAAAGTATCGTGCGCCGCCAGCATCTGGATCGTGCCGGTGTCGCCCGACGCGGCCTTTACTTGCATCGGAAAGGGATCGGACTCGACGTAGATGCGGCGGCGAATGGCGCGGTGTTCGTCGCGTAATTCCTGAGCGCCCGTCACATTGAGAAACGCATCCGCCTCGCGATAAAGCTGGAGAATTTTTGCTTCGGTCATTCCGTAGCATTGGCCGCCGGGATATTTTCCCCGAAAACCCCAGCGGTTCCCAAAACCGTGCGCTTCCAACACCGGCGCGACGCTCTTGATATTGTTGCTGGCATCAGGCGAAAGGTCGTTGAGCTGCGGGTCGTAAATCCAACGGCCCGAATCTTCGATGTAATAAGGGTCGTAGCCGAGCCGTTTCAGCCCCATCAAATAATGCAAAAATTGATAGGTGACGCCCGCCAGCGGATACCAGAACAGGATTCCAAAAACGATGATGCGGCCCTTGGCTGGTTTAATGGATTGCATGGGCCGTGAGGTCGCAAGGTTCAAGTTTTCGGACAATGCGGGCTGGATTTCCCGCGACAACCGTGAATGACGGAACGTTTTCAGCGACGACTGAGCGCGCGCCCACGATGGATCCTTCGCCGATTGTGATCCCCGGAAGCACGCACGCATCAAAGCCAATCCACACGCAACGCCCGATGCGAATGGGTCTGGCGGGAACAGCCGCGCAGGCCAGACGCAAGGGCCGCGTCGGCACGAGTTCCAATTCCCTTCGGCGCTCTTGCGCGTTGAGCGGCACGCGATACGAATCCATCAAAACGACATTCCAGGAGATGAGCGCATGATCGCCGATGCTCACTTCGGCGTCGCAAATGATGCGCGCGCCATGCACGAGGGCGCAGTCGCCGAGCGTCACTCGGCCAGTGGAACCCACGTCGAACATCGTGCCGAGATAGGTCGAGGCCCCGCGTCCGTACGTGACGCCGCCCGGAACCTGGCTGCGAAAAAATTGAAAACTGAACGAGGTTTCAATGTAAGCCGTATCATCGACGATGACGTTGTCCGGAATTGTTCCCGGAAACCAATCCCACGAAAGTGTGCGCGCGCGGCTCATGGAATTTCTCCGATTACTTGCGCCGGATTGCCGAGAACACGAGCGCGAGCGGGGACGTCGCGCGTGACGAGCGAACCGGCTTCGATAAATGCGCCGCTGCCGATCCGCACGCCTTTGAGTATCGTGGCGTTCGGCCCAATCCAGACGTTGTCCTCAATGAGCACCGGTTTTTTCAACACCTCCGGTCGCGGACGGCCTTTGCCGAGCGGCGAGCAAGCGATGGCGTCCGCCACCCGCTCGGCGGGACCGAGCGGGTGAAAATCCGTGTCGGTGACCGTCGTGTTCCAGCCGATCACCACATAGTTCCCAACGCGAATTTCCAGCTCACACAAGAGCACCGTGTTGGTGAAATAACAGTAATCGCCAATCGTCATTTTGCCGTTGGCCCCGAGGTCAAAGTGGACGCCATCCATGGTGCAGTGCGCGCCGAGAGTGAGCGCGTTGGCCAGCTTGCTGTGAAACCGTTTGAACGCGAGTTCGCCGGTGACGAGTGAGTTGGCGCCGATGGTGACGTTCGCCGGAAGCTCGCCTTGCAGCCAGCCGGCGATGCGGGTTGATGGTGTTTCGCTCATGATGATGTCGCGGCAGTTTCCGACGGAGCAGCCGATTGCAGAGCGTGATAGCGCGCGTAAATTCCGCGCAGCGCCAGCAGTTCCGCGTGCGTGCCGCTTTCAGCGATGCGCCCGTCTTTCAACACGAGAATGCGGTCGGCGCGGCGAATCGTGGAAAGCCGATGCGCGATGATGAAAGTGGTGCGATTGCGCGTCAATCGTTCCAGTGCTTCCAGCAGGGAGCGTTCGGTCTCGGTATCCAATGCGCTGGTGGGTTCATCCAGGATCAAAATGGGCGCGTCTTTCAGCAGCGCGCGCGCAATGGAAATGCGCTGGCGTTCGCCGCCTGACAAGGTGGCGCCGCGCTCGCCGATGATGGTCTGGTATCCTTCCGGCAGCCGCAGAATGAATTCATGCGCATTGGCCGCGCGGGCTGCCGCCTCAATTTGCTGCAAGGTCGCATGCGGGGAACCGTAGGCGATATTTTCCGCGATGGAGATGGGAAATAAAAACGGTTCCTGCAAAACAAGCGCTACGTTGCTGCGCAACGTTTTCAAACGAAGCTCGCGCAGATCATGGCCATCGAGCAAAACGCGCCCGCTGGTGGGATCGAAAAAGCGCGGAATAAGACTCGCCAGCGTGCTCTTGCCCGCGCCGGTTTCGCCGACGAGCGCGAGCGTTTGTCCCGGCGCCACTTCAAACGAAATGTCACGTAACACGGGGCGGTCCGGGAGATAGCCGAAAGTGACGCTTTCAAAGCGGACTTGGCCTTGAACAGTCTCAGGACTGATCGCGCCGGGCCGATCTTCGACCAGATTGTCTGTTTGGAGAACTTCCAGCACCCGCCGGGCGCTGCCGGCTGCGCCCTGGATGGTTGAGCCGGTATACATGATGGATTCCAACGGCGTGTAGAGCGAGCCCAGGTAGGAGAGAAAGGCAATGATGGTTCCGAGGCTCATGGCTCCCGCCAGCGCGTGCTGCGCTCCGATCCAGATGATGACAGCGGTGCCGGCCGCCGTGGCCAGGCCGATGAGGATTTTGAATTGCATTTGCGCGCGCGTGAGTGAAAGCGTGGCGGCCAGAGAGTCCTGTGTCGCGCGGCAAAATTGTTGGCGGTTCAGATCATCCCGGCCAAATGCCTGCACAATTTGTATGGAGGAAAAAGTTTGTTCGATGATATCGTAGATTTTCCCTTCGGTTTCCTGCTGCGCGTAGCTGCGCTCCATCATCGGCCTGGCAAATTTCCAAAATACGAACATCATGTACGGAACCACCAGCAGCGAGAGCAGACTCAGCGTGGGATCCAAATGCCACAAAATGGAAAACATTGCGCCCAAAGTGACCCCCGCCGAACCGACCGGCAGCAGCGCGTCCTTGACGATGGTGGAGGCGGAAGCGCAATCCGCGGTGACGCGCCGGATGTTGTCGCCGACGGACTTTCGCGCGTGAAAATGCAGCGAGAGTTGTTGCATTTTGGCGAACAAATCCGCGGCCAGATCGTAAGTCATCCGTTGAGCAAGGCTGATGTTCGCGTAGGTGGCGGCCAGGTCGACGAGCCAGCTCAGGAGAAAAATAAGAACGGTCGCCGCCACACTCCAGCCTATCAATGCATCCGGCGTCGAAGGGCCCGGCAAAAGCCGGATAAACTTTTCGAGCGCGGGCGACATCGTTTTGCCGCGGAGGACGTAATCGATCAGGAAAACCGTGGGCCAGGGCTTGAGCAGGTCGAGGCCGATTTTCAGCAACAGGCTCGTCACCACGGTCGCGAGTGGCGCCGGACGGCGTAGCGCATAACCCATCGCCCACCGGCAAAGCCGCGAGAGTGTGAGGTCGTGACTGATTTGTTTGTTGCCGGCCATGGTCAGCTCGTCGTTGCTTGCCGCGCGGTTGCGTTCTCGATCTGCGGATGATTTAGCCGCGCGTAATATCCATTACGCGCGATTAATTCCTCATGCGTGCCGCTTTCGACGATTTGTCCATCCTTCAGAACGAGCAGGCGATTCGCGCGGCGCACGGTGGAAAGGCGATGCGCTATGACAAACGTCGTGCGATTCACCGTGAGCCGTTGCAATGCGTCGATGATGGACCGCTCCGTTTCCGCATCCAGCGCGCTGGTGGGCTCGTCGAGAATGAGAATCGGCGGATTGCGGAGCAACGCGCGGGCGATGGAAAGCCGCTGGCGTTCGCCGCCGGACAACGTCGCGCCGCGTTCGCCAATGAGGGTGTCGTAACCTTGCGGCAAAGCGGAAATAAATTCATGCGCATTGGCCGCTTTGGCGGCCGCTTCAATCTCCTTCCGGCTGGCGTCCGGCTTCCCGTAAGCGATGTTTTCGGCAATCGTCACCGGGAACAGAAATGCCTCCTGCAACACGATTCCCACCTGGTCGCGCAGACTTTTCAGGCGGACGTTGCGGATATCGCGGCCGTCAATCAACACTCGGCCCCGCCATGGATCGGCGAAGCGAGGAATCAGGCTCACCAACGTGGTTTTGCCCACGCCCGTGGCGCCGACAATGGCGATTGTTTGGCCGGCGGGCACGATGAATGAAATATTTTTCAGAACAGGATTGCCAGCTTCATAGCCGGCGGAGACATTCTCGAATTGGATCTGGCCCCGTGCCGGGGGCAGGGCGGCGGCATCCGGTTTATCCTCAATTTCGGAAGGCGTTTCCAAGATCTCGGCCACTCGACGCGCGTTGGCGCTCAGGTTGTGAGATGACGTGTAAATGCCGGCGAAGACCTTCATCTGCGCTTGCAGCGAATTAAGGTAAACCAAAAATATCAGGATGCTGCCGACGCCGAGATGCTGTGGCCCGAGCGCATGACGCGCGCCGACCAAGAGAATCAAACCGGAGCCGAGCGTCGTGATAAGCCCCGAGCTGAGACTGTTGATGCTGCCAAGCAAAGCGCTCCGTTGTTGGGAGCGGATGGCGGCATCGGCAAATTTTTGGAAACGCAGCGATTCGCGTTCCTCCTGCGCGAATGCCTGCACCACCGGAATGCCCGTCAGCGTTTGCTGGATGTGCGCGTGAACGCGGCTTTCGATTTCGCGTTTTAATCGCGCCGCGGCGCGCAAAGGTTTTCCCAACAGAAACGAGCTTCCCACCATGAACGGCGCGATGACCAGGGCGAGGATGGTTAGCTCCATGTCCAATTGCGCCATCAGAAATATCATGATCACGGTGGCCAGCAATGCATGCGCCGGCGAAAACACCAAGGATTCCGCCATCTGGTAGACACACCAGCTATCCACTGTCACGCGGCTCATGCTGTCGCCGACGGGATTGCGCTTATGAAACAGGATCGAGCGAGATTGCAGCCGCGCGAAAACGTCTTCGGCAACGTCATAAACCATGCGACGGCCCGCGACGGTCCAGCACCAGGTCAGGGCGGCGTCCATGAAGCTGTTGAGCGCAAAGAGCAGGAGGGTTCCAAATACGACAACGCACAATAAAACGATTGTTGTAGGAGCAAGAGAAAACCAATTCAACACGCGCTGAAGCACGGCGGGAACGGGCCCGCTTTTGAGCACGTTGTCCGCGAGCAAAGCCATCGGCCATGGTTGCAGTGAGGCGAGCAGAGATGTCGCCAGCGTGAACAGGGCGATGAGCGCGAGATAGCGCGGCTGGCGCCGAAAATACCGCAGCAGTGGCAGGAATTCTCGCATGTTGCTGGACGCGTTTTAACAAATTATGCCTGAGATAACAACGCAGGCGTATTCCCTCGCTGTTATGGCCGCAGGACGCGATAAAAGCGGCTCGGAGCCGTGTTCGTGTCGGTTATCGACCAGACCGTGCCATCGCCGGTGAAATTCGTCAGCAATTGCCAATTGGTAGTTGATAACGAATCCGCGTATAACACCTCGTAGGCCGCTCCGGGATCGGTTCCAAAAGAAAAACTGAAAAAATTCGAGGCGCTTACCGCATTCGTGAGCAGGATGATGGGCGAAAGGGGCATCGGGCCCAAAGACAATGTCGCCGCCTGCAATGTGACATTGCCGAAAACCGTGTCATAGCTGTTTAAAGCCGTGTGACGGACGGTCAGCGTTTGGTTGTCGGAGGCAGCTTGATAATTGAGCGTGTAAACCTGATAGGCGTTGTCATAATTGCTCGTCAGCGTGGTATCGCTGAACTCCGGCGCGCTGGCGTCGCTCAGCCAGGCGCGGAAATCAGAGCGCGCGCCGTAAAGGCCGACATAGACTTTGACCGTCCGCGATTGCCGCCCTGCCGGGACCGTGAGTTGAAAGCCATTCGTCAGGCCGTAAATATAAATGCCGGTCGTGGACAGCGACGCACTGGCCGCCGGCGTGCCACCAGTCCAACTGTAAGCGGTGAGATTATCTCCATATTGAAGGGCTGCGTTTGTGCCAACGGTGGTGAAATTGGAGATCTGCTGCGGCACTCCCGCCTTGTGGTCAAAGTCTGTCGCCGAGGTTAATCCCCAATGCGCCCAATCATTCGTGCCCTCATCGCTCAAAATAACGGCTGCCGGCGGCACAGCCCCGCCGCCAGCCAGCGAGCCGCCGTTCGTATAAACAAAAACATCCAGCGGTTTGGATGTATAAGTCGCGCCGAGATTGTCTGTCACTTTGACGGTCAGCGAGTGTCGCCCGGGTGTCGCGTTAGTCCAGTCAATGGAATAAGGGCTGGCGGTTGTCTCGCCGATCTCGTTCGTCTCCGCGAAAAATTGCGCCAATGACACGGCGCCATCGGAATCCGTCGCCACCGCTTGCACAGTTTGCGTCGAAGAAACGGAGATATTCGCGTTGAGCTCGGGGATGGTGAGCGTGGCGGAAGGCGGATTGTTCGCAGTCAAGTAAGCGAGGGCGGCCGATTGCAGCACGATGTCGCTGTTGTTGGCGCTCCCTGTCCAAGTCACGGTTAATGTCGCTCCCGCGGTCGCCCCTGCATTGGTGAGAGTATAGCAGCCCTCAACAACATTTGCCGAACTGCTCGAGAAAGGCCCGGCACCGCCATCGCTCAATGTGGCCGTGAAATTTCCGCCGCCGGCCAGCGACGCCACATAAATGCGCAAAATATTCGTTGTCGTCCCGATGGGAACCGTAATGCTGAATCCATTGTCTTTTCCCAGCATGTAATCTCCCGTGGTAGTATTGGTGGCAAAGGAGTTTTGCAGTCCATCCTGCCAGCTATAACCGCCGGACAAAGAGTTGATTCGGAACGGGCCTTGCGCCGGAGTCGGATTGCCAACCACAGTGAAATCGCTGATGAGGTTGGCGGGAATAAATTTGCGGTCGTAAGCGAACTCGGTGAACTGCCCCCAATCAATCCAATCCACCGGCCCGAGCGCCGTCAGGTTGATGTTCGTGCCCGGACTTAATGGAGTAAAACTTCCCGTCAGCATTGCCGAAAATCCGCGCCACGGCAATCCGAGGCATAACAGGAGCGCCCAATATTTTAAGGAGATTTTCTTGAGTGGCATGAGAGGGCTGAGGCTTAAGTGATGGCCTTTACTGAATCACCACCCGGTAAAATCTTTGCGTCGCGTTCGCATCCTGGTTGGTCACAGTAATCATGGAAGCTGAACCGGGCAGATTGGTAAACGTCACCCAGCTCGTTGGCGGGAGAACATCCGTGTATTCAACGATATAATCGTGATTCGACTGGGTCATGAACGAAAAGGCAAAGTTGCCGCCTGCAAACGTCGGGCTCATTATATAAACGGGCAGAACAACCGAGCCGCCACCTTGGAGCGTGGCCGCCTGCAAGGTGACGTTGCCGTAGACTGAATCGAACAGGTTGAGTGAGCGATAAATGACGATGAGCTGCTGTCCCACGGAAGCCGCTGAATAATTGATCGTATAGACAGCGTAACTGTTATCATAGGCGTTACTGACCGAGGCATCGCTATAGGGTGCCGCGCTCAAGTCGCTCAAGTAGGCTTGAAAACCGGCCTGTACTCCGTACCCACCCACATAAACCCGGAGTTGTCTTGGCTGCGTGTCTGCGGGAACGGTCAGCATAAACCCGTTGGTTTCGCCAGTGACAAAAATGCCGGTGGTTGTTCCGTTCGTGCTCAATGTAGGCGTGCCATCCGACCACAAGAACGATGTGAAGTTGTCCGAGTAGTTTGAAATGGCATTGGTTCCCAGTTCAGTGAAGTTGCTGATCTGGCGTGGTACTCCGCTTTTGACGTCAAAACTTGTGCTGGTCGTCAGGCCCCAATGTGTCCAGTCGCTGGTGCCTTCAGCCGTGAGGTCCACCGCCGGCGGAGGGGCCGTAACGGAACTCACCATGCTTCCGCCGCTGCCATAGACGAAAACTTCGACGGGCGCGGAAGTTGAGGTGACGCCCCCATCATCGGTCGCCTGAGCAGTCAGGAGGTAATGACCGACGGGAGCACTGGCCCACGTAAATTCGTAAGGGCTGGTCGAACTTTCCCCCAACTTGGTCGCGCCGGCAAAGAACGTCACATTCGTGATGGACCCGTCAAAATCCTGACCGGTAGCCTGAATATCGATTGTCGCTGGCGCGGGAAAAATGGAACTGTTGGCGGGATTGGTTATGATGATGTACGGGAGATTGTTGGCGTCGGCTGCCGTCAGCGCGGCCGCCTGGAGGGTAACATTGGCGCCGGCGCCTCTGCTATTAGCGACAGTCCAGTTGACCGTGAGAATTTGCCCCGCGGAGTCAGCTGAATAATCGATCGTAAAGACTCCGGAGGGTCCGTTCCCGATATTATCAACCGTAGCATTCGGTTGATTGGTAAAAGAGGCGGCGCTGCCGTCGCTGAGTGACGCCGTCAGCCGCCCCTCTGCCGCAAAGGCACCGACGAAAACTTGCAGCGTTCGTTCCCTGGTATCGGCAGGAACCGTAATTTGGAAGCCGGAGCCCTGCGGCGAAGTGCCATAAGCCCAGACGCCCGTATCCGTGTTAGTGACAACGGCAGTGGGGGAACCATCAAACCAGCTATATGAGTTGGAATTACCCGAATACTGATACGCAGTTAGGAAATTGTTCGTATCGCCGAGCAGGGAAAAATTGCTGATTTGTGGAGTAACCGAGGCCTTCCGGTCGACACTGGTTTCCGTGTAGAGACCCCAATGCACCCAGTCCAATTTTCCAATCGCCGTCAGGTTCACATTGGACCCCGTCGGAAGCGCTTGAAAACTTCCTGAGAGCGTTCCTGCCTGAAGCGCTGGGGAGAGAAAGAGCAGGGAGAATACGACACCCCAAACCTTTTGATAAATCTTCCAGTCACACATGGGCTCAAGGAGGTCAAACTGCGATTTACCACTTCACCGCCTCCACATGCCAATCAAAAAACAATTGATTGCGGACCGGGCCGTGGACCGGTTTGTTTGGCAAGTCGGTCCACCATGAGATGGTCGGATCCAGTCCTGGAAACGCCTGGTCCATATCCGTGATCGCGTAGACTTGAGATTTCGGAGCATACGCATCGATCGCGCTGTATTTGAGCGGGAGGATGGCCGGGCCGGTGTTTGGCGGATAACCAAATGGAGGCACTTGATTGGGACTTGGGTCGATATCGGAATTGAGCAGATAAATTTTTCTTCCGACGAGTGAGACGGTGTTTGGAGCCGCGCGTTCGTACCCTGGGCAGACGAATACCCGGGCAATCACCGACTGAGCGGAAGGCGCTGGAAGACTCAAAAACGGCACGAGATGCAAAATCAATTCATAGCCGGAGTTTACCTTGTCATAGCTGGCGGTGGCTCCGGCCCAAACCGGGCCGGGGAGAATTTCCTGGTTATCATCGACGTACATCTGGATGGCTGTTCCAACTTGCTTCAGGTTCGAAATACATTTCGTGGCATCGGCTTTTTGCCGGGCGCGCGCCAGGGCCGGCAACAACATGGCGGCGAGTATCGCGATGATGGCGATAACCACGAGTAATTCGATCAATGTGAATCCTCCCCGCTTTCGAAACGGAACAGGCTTGCCGAAAAAAAATGTTTTCATACAAACTTTCCTCGAGAGGAAGTGCCCTTGTTCCAGTTCGCAATATCAATGCCAAGCCTAAATTGTCGTCGGGAATTTTCCATATAGAAACAAACCCTACCATGTTCCACAATCCCGCGTTTTAAAGAGAGAAAACATTATCGTTGAAGAGTGGAAGCCCGATTGTTTTTGGCGAAATGTAAGTAGTTAGTCAGAAATTGCTTACATTGAAAGTCCTCCAGAAATAGGGAAAATGACCGGTATAGTTGCCAGCCGCTATTTGATATTTTTTTCAAAAATAACCGCAACGACCGAGGCCGAAATTCGTTGCCGGCATTGGACGGCTAAACTAAAAACGAGGCATGCACTTTTTGCGGCGGCACCAATATTTGTTCTGCTTTCTGGGGGTGTTGTTCTTTTCGTGCGTGATGGTGATTCGGCAGTTCGAAAAAAACCAGGCCCGGCATGTAGAATTGCGCGAAGACTTCATACTGCTCCACGACCGCGGGGAAACCAAATCCGAGGAGCGGCTCTATCAGATGCTGATTCAGGAGTTGCCGGAGCTGAACGAAAACGCGCTCGTCGACGATTTGCAACGCACGGCCATGCTGGTTGATCCAAAGGCGCCTCAACTGGACAATCTCATTTGGAAATACGAGGTGAGCGTGAAAAACGAACTTCAGAAAAGGTCGGAGCAACGCCTCGCGCGTGCCCGCGAAGAAGCCGCGCGGTAGCAGTCGCGTATGAGCAGCGATGTGACCAACTTTGCGAAAGCTCGAACCGGAGAGCGCGTGCGGGTGGATGGAAAATTCTTTCGCCTCGGAGAACGGAAGTTTCACGTTAAGGGTATCACCTATGGCCCCTTCGCACCCAACACAAATGGCGAAATGTTCGCCTCACCCGGACAGACGGCACGCGATTTCTCGCAGATTCGCGAACTGGGCGCGAATGTTATCCGCGTCTATTATGCCCCTCCCGTTTGGCTGCTGGATCTCGCCCACGAGTACGGCCTGAAAGTCTTCGTCGACATTCCCTGGCCGAAGCACCTGTGTTTCCTTGATTCGCGAGAGGCGCGGGAGGAGGCGCAAAAAATTGTCCGCGAAACCGTCGCGGCATGCCGCGGCCATTCCGCCATCTTTGCATTCAGTGTCGTGAATGAAATTCCAGCGGAGATCGTTCGGTGGAGCGGTGTGGCGCGCGTTGAAAAATATATAGACGATCTCGTGGCCGAGGTGAAGGCGATCGATCCACATTGCCTTTGCACTTTCACTTCGTTTCCACCGACGGAATTTTTGCGATCGCAGGAAATCGACTTCGTTTGTTTCAACGTCTACTTGCACGAGCGGTCAAAATTCGAAGGCTACCTGGCGCGCCTGCAATCCATGGCCGGCGAAAAGCCGCTCATGCTGGGGGAATTGGGTATGGATTCGATTCGTGAGGGCGAGCCGCACAAATGCGGGTTCCTGGCGTGGCAAATTGAAACCGCTTTTTGCGCCGGGCTCGCCGGAATGGTGGTGTTCAGTTATACCGACGATTGGTTCCGCGGCGGAATGCAGATTGAGGACTGGGGCTTTGGACTGACCACGCGCGACCGCCAGCCGAAGGAATCCTTTCGCATTGTCCAGCGCCAGTATCAAACTGCGCCCTATTTTCCTTTGCCCAAAGCGCCAAAGGTTTCAGTCGTGGTGGCCACCTACAACGGATCACGCACCCTGGCCAATTGCCTCGAATCCCTTAAACGCCTCAACTATCCGGATTACGAGGTCATTGTGATAGACGATGGCTCCCGGGACCGCACGCCGGAGATCGCCAAGGAATTTTCGTATGTGCGATACATTCGGCAGGAGAACCAGGGACTTTCAGCGGCGCGCAATGCGGGAATTCGTGCCGCCATCGGCGAAATCGTGGCGTTCACGGACGATGACTGTCGAGCGGATGAGGACTGGCTTTACTATCTCGTGAACGATTTGGTGCGCGGTAATTTTGCTGGGATCGGCGGCCACAATTTCCTGCCCCCAGAGGACTCCAGCGTTGCGGCTGCTGTGGTGGTTTCACCCGGCGGCCCCGCGCACGTGATGATTACTGATCGCGAGGCCGAACATATTCCTGGCTGCAACATGGCAATTTACAAATGGGCGCTGGAACAAATCGGCATGTTCGATCCCATTTTTCGGAAGGCCGGTGATGATGTGGACGTGTGCTGGCGCTTGCAAGACTCCGGACTGACAATCGGATTTAGCGCGGCAGGTTTCGTGTGGCATTATCGCCGTTCGACCGTCAAAGCCTATCTGAAACAGCAAGCCGGCTACGGCGAAGCGGAGGCGCTTCTGACGTTGAAACACCCGGAACATTACAACTCATTTGGCGGCGGAATTTGGCGCGGACGAATTTACGCCCCGTCTTATTCCGGGTTGCTGCTGCGCGGACCGGTCATTTATCACGGAGTCTTCGGCAGCGGGTTTTTCCAAAGGTTGTACGCGCCGGACCCGGTGCAACCGCTCATGCTCTGCACGACGCTCGCGTTCCACGCAGTCGTCAACCTGCCCCTGCTGGTGCTGGCGTGTTACGTGGAATGGCTTGCACCGTTGGCAGCGGCAACTTGGTGTCTTTCACTCGGAACCTGTGCCGTAGCGGCGGCCCAGGCCAATCTGCCGCGACACAAGCAACGATTTTGGTCCAGGCCGCTGGTGGCGCTGCTATTCTTTTTGCAGCCGATAGTGCGGGGTTGGGCCCGCCTCAAATGGCGATTCAATTTGCTGGCAAGTCGCAAACGGCCTCTGCCCGAACCAACGGCCAGCATCGAGGTCCCGGAAACGGTTGTTTATTGGTCGCCCGGCCGCATCAGCCGGTATCAATTCGTCGAAGCGATTTTGATCAAACTGGAGCGGGGAGGCTGGATTTACAAGACCGACACCGGATGGACAACACGCGATGTAGAAATCCCCGCGCACCTCTGGACGCATTTACGGCTCACGACGGTGAGCGAAGAATTGGCGCAAGGCAAAGCGAATTTTCGTTGCCGCATTGAGAGTTTCTGGACGCTGCCAGCAAAAGCGCTGGCATTAGTGACCTTTGTAATCGTTTTTGTCTCAATTGGTTTTTTCGCAAAGGAGTTTCCATGGACATGGCTGCTCTTGACAGTTCTCCCGCTCGTCTGCTGGGTATTGGACGATGAACGCTTGGCTCAGGAGCGCGCTTTAGCGGCGGTCATCGATTCAACGGCTGAGGATCAATCTCTCAAACGGCTGCCGGATTCTTGATGGATAGGGATCGTTGCGGGAACCGAATCTTTTTGTTTAAAAAATTTCCCGGCCCAAGACCTCGAAACCAATTTAGCAAACACGTAAAACGCACCCCGCACACTTCTTTGGCGGGACAAAAGTTTTCATGTTGGTGGATCGCCGTAGCCGGTGGTCTATTTGGAAACAAGTGTGGCGGTCGAGAGCGGCTTCGCAGAAATTTAATGTGAAAAAGTCCTTGGCATTTCCACGACGGACAATTAACAATGGCGCCGTTCTTTGAAAACAACGGACGCGAGTCCGTTGTCAATGCGGTCAAATGTCAGGGAACCCGGTGAGAATCCGGGACGATTGCGTCACTGTAACGGCTACAAACTCCCAATGCCACTGCCCCGCTCTTTCTGGAGCGTCGGTTCGCCAGGACCGGCTACTCCGGAAAGAGCGGGGCGGGAAGGCGGGAGTGAGGTTTGAAGCCGAAGTCAGGATACCGGTTTGGCTGTGCTCGTCGGGCTTCGAGAGCTTCGAAGCCGCTTCTCCGTCAAAGAGAAGGATGAGGCCAGCCTGTCGAACTGTTTTCGCCAGGATCCGTTGGATGCCTTCATTCTCCGTTTTGCCGGGGTCTGAAGGTTTTTTATTTTCAGACTTCGCGCTGGTCTCTCAACCGTAAATCCGTTCCGCAATTGCGGCGGAACAGACTTGAAAGATCAGCGCATGAAAAGAATTTTGGTGCTGGCAGTGTCACTGGCCAGTAGTTTTGCAATCCCGCCGATCAGTTTCGCCCAGTTTGCGAGCGAGGCAACCTCTTATAATCCCGGCACACGTTTTGCCGCCGGTTACACGAATCCCAGCGCTGCCCTTGGCGCGCCGGCTTGAATGCGAATCGGAGCGATATGAAGGAGAAAATTGTTTTCTGTTGGAGCGGCGGCAAGGATTCCGCGCTCGCACTGAACCGGCTGCTCGCGGAAGGGCAATATGAGGTCGTTTCGCTGCTCACCACCTGCAACGAACATTTCCAGCGCGTTTCGATGCATGGTGTGCGGCTGGAATTATTGGAGCAGCAAGCCGCCGCCATCGGTCTGCCCTTGGAAAAGGTATTTGTCAGCCGGCGCGGTTCGAATGAGGAATATCAGCAAAAGATGTCCTCCTGCCTCCTGGCTCACAAGTCCCGTGGCGTGTCGGGCTGCGCTTTCGGCGACATCTTCCTGGAAGACCTGAAACAGTGGCGCGAGCAGAATCTCGCGAAAGTGGGGCTGCGCGGAATCTTCCCCATCTGGAAAGTGGACTCGCGCGAATTGATCCGTGAATTCATCCGCCTTGGTTTCCGCTCGATCATCTGCTGCGTGAACGACGCTTACCTCGATGAATCCATTCTCGGGCGAAATATCGACGCCGAATTCATCAATTCCCTGCCGCCCGATGTGGATCCTTGCGGTGAAAACGGCGAATTCCATTCATTTGCTTTTGCGGGCCCGATTTTTAAGAGGCCGTTGCAAGTGAAGATTGGCGATAAAGTCTACCGCCCGGTCGAGGAAACTCATCCCACCCAACAATCCGCGGTATGCCCGTTAACGTCGGCCCGCCGTGCCAGAGGATTCTGGTTCTGTGATTTGCTGCCCGTTCTGTGAACTCAACCCATCCAACATGCGAAATATGAATAAAACGAGATTCAGCGTTCTTGCCGGAATGATCCTGGTTGCCGCCCTTTCGCGGCTGATTCCCCATCCGCCCAACTTTTCACCCATCGCGGCGATGGCTTTGTTTGGCGGCGCCAGTTTTGCGGACAAACGAGCCGCCTTCGCCTTGCCGCTCGCGGGTTTGCTGGCGAGTGATCTGGTGCTCGGATTCTACACAATCAGCCCCGTCGTTTACGCGAGTTTCGCCCTTATCGTGTGCCTCGGCTTCTGGGTGCGCCGCCATCACAGCCTCCGGCGAATCGGCATCGCAACCGTATTGAGCGCCTTGATGTTTTTCATCATAACCAATTTTGGCGTTTGGGCGATAGGACACTTGTATCCCAAAACTCCGGCTGGCCTGGTGGACTGTTACGCGGCCGCCATCCCATTCTTCCGCAACACGCTCCTGAGCAACTTGGCATACACAGCGCTTCTGTTCGGTGGTCTGGCCGCTGCGGAGAACTATTTTGTATCACTGCGTGAAAATCCGACGGCGGCATGAACCAGGACGCGGCAATGCTTTGGAGCGGCGGAAAGGATTCCGCATTGGCCCTGCACGAAGCCAAACGGCAGGGCTATCGCGTGGTCTGTCTCGCCACCTTTGTGCCTCCCAACCCGAACTTCCTGGCGCATCCATTGAGCTTCATCAAACTGCAAACGCGAGCGCTGCGCCTGCCGCACTATCTATTGCCGATAAGTGAACCCTTCGAACCAGCTTATGAAACAGCCCTGATGAAACTTCGGCAAACCACCGCCGTGAATGTCGTCATCACCGGGGACATCGCTGAAGTCGATGGAAGTCCAAATTGGATTCACCTGCGCACCCGCGCCATTCACATGGAAGCGCACACACCGTTATGGGGTCGGAACCGGGAGAGCCTGCTCCGGCAGCTTTTGAACGAGGGCTTTTCCGTCGTCTTTTCCTGCGCCAAATCCCGCTGGCTCAGTGAAAACTGGGTTGGCCGTGAATTGAGCGAATCCGCCATCGCCGAGTTGTTCAAGATCAGAGAACGGACGGGACTGGACCTTTGTGGCGAGGAAGGTGAATATCACACGCTGGTCACCGACGGCCCTTGCTTCGCGCGCCGGATCGTCATTCGCTCCGCGGCAAAACGCACGGCGGATTCATTGGCTTACCTCGACATTCAAGAATTGGAACTCGTCAAAAAATGACAGTTCAATCTCCATGTGTGGGCGTATGCAGGCTGGACCAAAAACGAGCCTTCTGTATTGGCTGTCGTCGGACGCTGGAGGAAATTGCCACTTGGAGCCAATTGTCCGATGCTGAAAAACTTCGTATCATCAGGGAGCTGTTCCAAAGAGCGACGACTCAGCCAAGAGAAAACAACATGCTACAATCCTCATGAACGATCCGCGCATTATTTCTTTCCTGCCGGCTGCCACGGAAATGGTCTGCGCTCTCGGTTTGGCTGACCAATTAGTCGGCGTCACGCACGAATGCGATTACCCGCCCGCGGCGCGGGGCAAACCGGTTGTGGTGCGCAGCGTCTTGCCGGTGGAAACGATGACGGAACGTGAAATTGACACTGCCGTCACCGAGTGCATCCGCAATGGCCGCAGCCTTTATGAAGTGGACGAGCGATTGCTCGAACAACTTGCTCCCACGCACATTCTTACGCAGGCGCTCTGCCATGTCTGCGCGCCCTCTGGTAACGAGATCACGCGCGCATTGAATGCGCTGCCTTCCAAACCGCGGATTCTGTGGTTCACACCTCACACTATTGACGGAATTTTCGACAATCTCCGTGACCTGGGTCAGGCAATCGATCGTTCGCAACGAGCTGCGGAACTCATTGCTGTTGCCCGTGCCAAGCTCCAAGCCATCGCCGCCGCGGTCAGTCGTGTTCCACATCGTCCGCGAGTTTTCTGCCTGGAGTGGACAGATCCTTATTATTGCAGCGGACATTGGGTGCCGGAAATGGTTGAAATGGCGGGAGGCAGGGACGATTTGGGAAAAAAGGGACGCGATTCCGTTCGGGTGGACTTCGACGCCATCGCAAACTGGTCGCCGGAAGTATTGATTGTTTCGCCCTGCGGGTTCGGCATCGAACGGGCTGTCGATCTTGCACGGAAACTCATTCAAAAGCCGGGCTGGAACGATCTGCCTGCGGTGCAGAACGGACGGGTGTTCGCCGTTGATGCAAACGCTTATTTTGCGCGACCCGGTCCGCGCGTGGTAGACGGTGTGGAATTGCTGGCCAGCCTGATTCATCCTGAACTGTTCGATTGGCCGGGACCCGCAAAAGCTTTTCAAAAAATTTCCGGTTCGAAAACCGCATCTCGCGATGTGTGTGTCAAAAGATGCTCCCGCTGTGGCGATGAATTCTTGTGTGGGCCTGGTTCTGGAAAAGACGCCTGCTGGTGCAACGACTTTCCGCGGATGGCGTTCGGTTCTCTCGAATCTGGCCGGGATTGTCTCTGCCCGTCTTGTTTGGAGAAAGCGACTTTGGGACTGAAACGGGAGCCATAGAACATCATGAAAGATTCTATTCCCCTGAGGTTAAACAACCGAGGCGTCCTGGGGCGTGATTTTGGCCAGGCTTGACCGATGGCGGCCATTAAATCAGCCGGGGTCGCGCCTCCGCCGGGCTGAATTCTTCCTCACGAACAATGGGTCGATGAATCCTGTAGCCGACGTAAGGAGGCTCTCGAATTCTCCGCGCGGAAAGAATCAGAGCCGCGCCACGTCATCACTTCACCTTCACGCGAAACTCGCTCGCGTCGGTGATCTTCGCCAAGTCACCGCCGTAAAATTCCTGCCGATAATTCTCCGTCTCCAACAAATGCCGCTCCAGGTCCTTCTTGTCGCGGTTGATAATGAACTTCAATTCCTCCATGTCATCCGACCAGCGAAAGCCATTGAAAAACTGCGACCCGGTAAATTGCGTCTTATAGAGCGCGTTCCGCGAATAACACGTCCCGAGATACAAATGCTTCACGCCGCGCTCCGCAAACAGCGCCACCGCCGAAGTCATCATGAACATGCCCAGGTTGCGCGCGTAATAATTCAGGTCGTAAAACGCGTAATAATAAAACGCCAGTTCCTTGCCCTCGACATACATCGTGGCCGCGCCCGCTTCCGCGCCGGTCTTCGCGTCGATGAACAACAGCAAATGCGAAATAATCGGCGAGGCAAACAACCCATCGAGCCGCTCCAGGGTCATGATGTCCTTGCCAAATCGAATGTCCGCGTAATTTTTGAAAAACTGCCGCCGCTCGGGCGTATAATCATACTTGTCGCGCGTCACCAGCTTCACCTCGATGCCCTCGCCCTTGCGCAAAATGCGCCGGTTCTCCGACGATGGCGTGAATTTCGCGAGATCTACCCGCACCTGCCGGCAGAGATAAAACCGATCCAGGTTGCGTGACGAAGGCAGAAAGCCCGCGTTGAAAATGTCCGAAGGCGCCTCGCCCGCTTCCGGAACCGCCCAGATGGCATAAGGAAATTGATAATGATCGTAATCGGAATTCTGTTCGGAAAATAAAAGTTTCATTGTGAGTCCCGCGCCATGCCAGCGTCTTACACCGGCACCGTTTCCCTCGCGTGCTGCGATTTGCCTGAATCGGAGCCGTTCACGCATTTCCGGCGCAACCGCAACCGCCAACTGGTAAGCACTTCGTAACTCACGGAATTCTTCAGCTTCGCCAGGTCGTGCACCGTGATTTCCTCATCGCCCTGCCGGCCCATGATCACCGCTTCATCCCACATCTGCGCCTCGGGAATGTCCGTGATATCCACCATCAACGCGTCCATCGCAATGCCGCCCACCAGCGGGGCGCGCTTGCCGTGGATCAACGCGCCGCCCTGGTTGCGCACGCGCGGAAAACCATCGCCATACCCAATCGGCAACACTGCAATTCGCCGCGGCGACGTCGCCGTATAACGCATGCCGTAGCCCACGACTTCGCCGGGCTGCAATTTCTGGATCGACGCGATGCGCGCCTTCACCGACATCACCGGCTCAATCCCGGGAATGCGCCGGCAGACGCTCGAGGGAAAAACTCCGAACATCAAAATGCCCGTCCGCACCATGTCGCGATGCGCATGCGGCAGATCCAAAAATCCGCCGCTGTTGCACAAGTGCTGTTTGACCCGGATTCCTTTTTCCGCCAGGCCGTTCATCACCTCGTCAAACCGCGAAATCTGCAAATTCGCAAACGTCTTGTCCGCTTCGTCCGACTGCGCAAAATGGGTCATCGCCCCTTCGAGCAGCAACGATTTCTCCGAGCAAATCAATTCAATCAATTCCAGCGCCTCCGTCCAGCGGACGCCATAACGGCTCATGCCGGTGTGAATTTTCACGTGCACCGGCACCCGTTTGCCCGCCGTCGCCGCCACCCGGGCCAGCTTGCGGACCGTGTTCGGTTCATTGACACACACCGTCAAATTATGGGCAACGCACCACGGCAATTCCGCCTCCTGCCGCTCGCCGAGCAACAACAGCGGCGCGGTGATTCCCGCCTCGCGCAGCGCCAAAGCCTCCTCCAAAGTGCTCAAACCGAGGCACGAAGCACCTTCCTCCAGGGCGATCCGCGCCACATCCAGCGCCCCATGCCCATAAGCTTCGTCCTTGGCAATCGCCATTAACTTGACGCCTGCGGGCAAATCGCGACGAATCAATTGCAGATTGCGACGCAGCCGCCCCAGGTCAATCTCGGTCCAGGCCGGTCGCAGCGGAAAATTTGTCGAATTGTAGTCCATTTGACTGATAAATGTTTAAGCACGAAACAAACCAAATGGCACGAAAAAACCGGTGTTCACTTGATAAGCCTCCGTTCATCCGCTATTTCATGCTCCCATGCAACCGAATGATCTTCGCAAAAAACTCGAGGGCGTCATCTCCTTTCCCTGCACGCCGTTCAAAAAGGATCTCTCGCTCGACCTCGATGGACTGCGAAAAAATCTCCGCTCGTTGCTGAAAACCCCGGTTTGCGCCGTCGTCGCTCCCGCCGGCACCGGCGAACTCCATTGCCTCACGCCCGCCGAGCATCTCGAAGTTGCCAAAACCACCGTCGAAGAAGTCAACGGCCGTATTCCCGTTCTCTGTGGCGTCGGTTTCAATGCAGCCATTGCTGTCGAAGCCGCCAAAAAAGCCGCGGCAGCCGGCATCAGTGGAATTCTCGCGTTCCCGCCCTATTATCCCAGTCAGGATGAAGACGGAATTGTCGCCTATTACAAAGCCATCGCCGACGCCACGCCGCTCGGGATGTTGATTTACAGCCGCGATTGGTTCAATCCATCGCCCGCGCTCGTGGAAAAACTCGCCCGCGCCCTTCCCAATCTCATCGGCTGGAAAGACGGCCAGGCCGACATGCGCCGCTATCAAATGATCCGCCAGCGCGTCGGCGATCGCCTGCACTGGATTGGGGGCGCCGGCGACGATGCCGTGCCCGCGTATTATTCGATCGGCATTCGCACCTTCACCTCCAGCATCGCGAACGTCGCTCCGAAACTTTCCCTCCGCTTGCACGAACTGGCCTCCGCCGGCTATTCCGACCAACTGAACCATCTGATGAAAGACCTTGTCATTCCCCTCTACGAACTCCGCGCCAAACGCAAGGGCTACGAAGTCTCCGCGATGAAATCCATGATGGACATGATCGGCCTCGTCGGCGGCCCGGTTCGTCCGCCGCTGGTGGATTTGAAACCGGATGAAGTTGAGGCCCTGCGCGCCACGATGCCGAAGTGGAAACCGTGGGTGTAAGCACGGTGACCCGCCTTCGGAGCGCGGCTGTGTCGCAGACCAGCCGCAGCAACGTGAATCAACAAAGAATAGGATATTCCCCATGACTTTTGAATATTGCTGCGACTGATCCCGCTACGCGGGAAACAGCCGCGCTCCGTGCGGCTGGAAATCACGTCCATTACAAAATATTCCCCAAGTTTTACTTCACCCCTCCCGCCATTTCGCGATAACATTCCGCCGTGGATTTTTTTGGCCAGCAGGAACGCGCGCAGCGGCAAACGCGATTATTGATTTGGCTTTTTGGATTCGCGGTCCTCATCGTTGTTTCCATCCTTTCCCTGGTCTTTGCTTCGATTGTTTACGTCTTTCGTCATCCGTTGTTTCACGAAGCCTGGTGGAACCCAATGACCGTCGTCATCGGTTGCTTCTTTTTTCTTGCCCGCTTCCTGGTTCATCCATTTCACACGCTCGAAGCCATCTGGGATCCGTCCGTCGTTCTCTGGACGGCCTTGGCAACACTGGTCCCCATCTTAATCGGCTGCCTCTACAAACGACACCTTCTCGCCGAAGGCGGACCGGCCGTAGCCAGATTGCTCGGCGGACGCCGCGTCGACCCGGAAACTCCCGATCTGGATGAAAAGAAGCTGTGCAATGTCGTTTCCGAAATGGCCATCGCCTCCGGAATGCCGCAACCGGAAGTTTACGTCCTCGATCGCGAACGCGGAATCAATTCCTTCGCCGCCGGCCACACGCGTGAGGATGTCGCCATCGGCGTCACCTTTGGCTGCGTGAAACTGCTCACCCGAGACGAATTGCAAGGCGTCATCGCCCACGAATTCAACCATGTCCTGAACGGCGACACGCGCCTGAACATGAGATTAATGACGCTTGCGCATGGGCTTTTCTGGCCCACGATCGTCGGGCGCATTTTGATTCGCGGCACGAGCGAAGCGCCGGAAATGGGCGATTCCATTTTCGATGAAAACCTTCCCCAGTTGAACCAGGCCATGGTGCCGTTCGCCTGCTTTTTTTTCGTGCTCGGCAGCATCACTTCGCCATTGGTGCGCTGGATCAAGAGCATGATCTGCCGCGAGCGCGAATGGCTCGCCGACGCCGCCGCGGTCCAATTCACCCGCAATCCGCCGGGCATCGAAGGCGCCCTCCGGAAAATCGGCGGCCTGTTGAAGCAAGGCCGGCTCGACAATGCACACGCCGAATCGGCGAGCCATTTTTATTTCGTCAATTGCGTCCATGACTCATGGTTTGGTTTTCAATCCACTCACCCTCCCTTGCCGAAACGCATATTGAAAATCGACCCGCAATTCGACGGGGCATTCCCTCACATCCTTTCCCTGCCCTCACAAGACGCCGTTTACGACCATCGCTATGAGGAAAGCGTCCGGCGCATGCGCGCGGAAACCGCCGTGCCGGAAGAATCGTAGGAGGACGCGGCTTTTACTTTGAATCTTCCACGAGTCGCGGAGCGACACGAGGATATTAGCCAGCCACAACGTGGCTGGCAGCTTATGGTTACGAACCTTGTCCTGAAAGGACAACGGAAAATCCCGTTGCTTCCAGCGTCCCTTCAGGACGCGGCTCTATTGCCGAAATTCCAGCCACTTCGTGGCTGGCTAATTTCCTGAGTCGCTTCGGGACAAACAATGACTTCTGCAAAGCAGCGAGAGGGTTCCTCATTCCTGCCCTTTCAATGCGCCCAGAAACGAAAGGCGTGAAAACCCACATATCCCAAATAGGGATCCACACCCAGAAAACCTGTGATGGCATTGACCACATCCCAAAACGCATTGTTGAGCACCGGCACGTACCACAGCGCGAGAAACAAAATCCATTGCCCGGCGTTTGACCATTCAAACAGCCGTTCCCGCAAATCGAGCCGCAGCCACGGCGCGATGGCTTGAAAGCCGTCCAGCGGCGGCACGGGAATCAGGTTCAGCAAAATCGCGCCCACTTCCAGTTGCAACAGAAAACCCAGCGAAACCGACGCGAGGTTTTGTGGGTCATCTTTCAACAGCCCAAATTTGAAGAACGCGCTGATGACCAATATCATCGCAATGTTCATCGCAATCCCCGCCAAAGAGACCCACGTTTCCCAGCCTTTGGACCGCAGCAGGTGCCGCTCGATGTAAACCGCGCCGCCCGGTAGCCCGATGCCGCCCATCACCAAAAAAACCAGCGGCATGACGATGCTATAAACCGGATGCGTATAGTGCAGCGGGTTCAGCGTCAGGTAACCCTTGTCCTTCACCGTGTAATCCCCTCCGCGATACGCCGCCCACGCGTGCCCGAATTCATGCAGGCACACCGAGAAAACCCACAGCACCGTGACAATGATGAAGCATTCCATGGCTACTTCACGGTTATGGCCGTGTAATTCTTCTTCCCCTTGCGCAGCAAAAGATGTTTGCCGAAGAGCAAATCATTCGCCGCAATCGCCCGCTGAATATTCGTCTCGCGCAGGTTGTTCACGTTCACCCCGCCGCCTTCAATGTCCTTCCGCGCCTGGCCCTTCGATGACGAAAGCCCGCTGTGCACGAGCAATTCCACCAGCGGCAATCCCGCGCCGCCCAGTTTCGCCACCTCCAATTCCTTCGTCGGCACTTCGCCCAGAATTTCGTTGAACGTGCCCTCGGAAATTCCCTGCAACTCGCCGCCAAACAAAATTTCACTCGCGCGAATCGCCTCCTGCGTCGCCTGCTCGCCATGAATCAACGTCGTCACCGCCCGCGCCAGCGCCTTGTGCACCTCGCGCGCGCCCGGGTTTTCCGCGTGCTTCGTTTCCAGGGCCGCAATTTCTTCGCGCGATAAAAACGTGAAGAACTTCAAATAACGCACCACGTCGCGATCGTCCGTGTTGATCCAAAATTGGTAGAAGCGGTAAACGCTGGTTCTTTTCGGATCCAACCAGACCGCGCCCGCCACCGTCTTGCCAAACTTCGACCCGTCCGCGTTCGTAATCAGCGGCAGCGTCAATCCGTAAACCGTCCGGCTCAATTTTTTGCGCGTCAACTCGATGCCCGCCGTGATATTTCCCCACTGATCGCTCCCGCCGATTTGCAAATCACAATTCAAATCGCGGCACAGCACGTAAAAATCAAATGCCTGCAGCAGCATGTAGCTGAATTCCGTGTAGCTGATGCCCGCCTCGCGATCCTCCATCCGCGCGCGCACGCTCTCCTTCGCCACCATCTGATTCACCGAAAAATGTTTCCCGATGTCGCGCAGAAATTCCAGGTAACTCACCGGCGCCGTCCACGTGGCATTGTCCACGAGCCGCGCCGGATTTTTTGTCGTCTCGAAATCCAGCAGCCGCTTAAGCTGCTCCTTCACCCGCGCGATGTTGTGGTCCAGCACCTCCTTCGTGAGCAACTGCCGCTCCTGCGTTTTGCCGCTCGGATCGCCAATCGAACCCGTCGCGCCGCCCGCCACCGCGATCGGATGATGCCCCAGCAACTGAAACCGCCGCAACGCCAGCAGCGGCACCAGGTTTCCGACGTGCAAACTGTCCGCCGTCGGATCAAATCCGCAATAAAGAATCAACGGAGCCGCGACGCGCCTGGCCAATTCCGCCTTGTCCGTGCAATCGGCAAACAGCCCGCGCCACTCCAGTTCTTCTAAAATACTCATCGGCGAGAGACTAAATTGCCCCGTTGGAAATGCCAACAGTTCATTCCCAATTTCCCCCGGACTTCTGAACACCGCCAGGTAAGCTCCAAGCGTCCCACTCCAACCTCCAGAGAATCTCCAAAAAATCACCCGGCGCAAATTGGTGTTTGGTGCTTGTGATTTCTCTGGACGCTTGGAGCTTGGTTTTTGGAGCTTCTGCCCGGTCACTTCGGATTCACCACCTGCCCGAGAAACAAACACGCCCCGCTCGCACGATGCTGAATCGCCAGGATAAACGGATGATCCACCTTCACCTCCACTGGTTCCTGCGGCCGCATGATTGCCGACGCCCTCATCATCGCGACCGCCGTTGCCGCCGCCGCTTCCGTTCCTTTTTCGTCCACGCTCAAAAACGTTTTATGAAAAACATCGGAAATGTACAGGTAATTGTTCGGGCGGCGCGGCGCCATGCGATCGAAATTCGCGCTGCCCCGCGGCTTATCAAACGCCGTTCTCATTCCGAGTTTCTGCAAGGCCTCACCCAGCGCCAGCGTCGGCGGCTCCATTTTGAATTTCGGCAAAAACAGCCGCACATCACGCGCCGGCAAAGTTGCCCAGCCGGCCAACTGTTCCGCCGTCAATTCGCTCTCCACCTTTGCCAATCCGTTCGTGTCGTCCGGCAAAATAATCAAAAGATGCAAATCCCGCCCGGTGTAGGGCAGGCTCACCACCGTCACGCCATTCGTCTTCGCGTAGCCGAATCGTTTTTGGATGCTCATCATCGGCACCTCCGCCGCGCCGCCGGGCGCATAAAACGGCATCGGCTTCGTGCCGCTCGCTTGAAACGGCTCCGCCCACGGCGCCTTCAAATAAATCGCGTTCACCAGCACCAGTTCCGTCAAACGATCCAGCGCACCCGCTGGAACCAAATCGCGAATCCGCCCCTTCGTCTGCTGCTCCACCCAGTCATTGATGACTTTCGCCGCCCCCGCCGCATCGTGGAAAAAATCCATCGGTTGAAACGGCGCATGGTAATTCGTCTTCAACAAATCGAGGAACGCCGGCCGGAAATCATAATCCTTCTGCCCGAACAACCGGTTCGCGATGTCCAGCGTGATGGGATCGTTGGACTCGCCGTATTGCTTCATTTTTGCGGACGCCTCCACGCTCTTTTGCACCACCTCATTCATCATCGATTGCAACTCGCCAAACGCCCGCGCCACCTGCGCGTCGTCCTTGGGCAAGTGCAGCACGCGCGCCATCTCATCCCGCGTCTGGCCGTCCGCGCCCGCATAAGTCATCGCCAGCGCCAGCCCGATGGAATACGGCGACAACAACGCGTTGGCGTCCGGCCGCGCCGTAGTGTGCAGCAAATCCAGCCCAATGGAATTGATCGAGTTCCCCGCCACGCCCGCGTCAACGGCCGCCGGCGATGGCTGCCCAAAAAGCGGATACATTGGCAGCAAAACGAAAACATTCAGGAGCAAAAAGAACTTGAACATAACTCAACCTTTCCGAATAAGCCTTCCGCATTTCATCTAATCTGGCAATCGCTTTTTGACATCTCTTACCGCAGGAGACGACGTGAGGAGTCTCTGATCTTTTTCGGCGTGGAGGATTCGAGAGCCTCCTCACGTCGGCTCCTACAAGATTTGGCTTCATCGCTCCATTCGCCCCTTTCGCGGCGCCCCACCTTCTGGCATAGATGACTCATGCCGACACCACGGCTCAAGCGAAGTCTCCGCGTCACGTTCCTCGGCCTGGCCGTGAACGCCCTGCTGGCTGCCAGCAAAATGCTCGCCGGCATCTTCGGCCATTCCCATGCGCTCATCGCCGATGCCGTCGAATCCATGGCCGACGTCTTCAGTTCCATTATCGTCTGGCGCGGCGTGGTGGTGGCCGAGGAACCGCCGGATGAAGATCATCCCTACGGCCACGGCAAAGCCGAACCGCTCGCCGCCGCCATCGTTTCCGCCATGCTCCTCCTGGCCGCAATCTGGATCATCACCTCCGCCTTCCAAGCCGTCGCCGAGCCGCATTCCGCCCCCAAACCCTTCACGCTCATCGTCCTCATCGCCGTCATCCTCGTGAAGGAACTCCTCTTTCGTTTCGCCCTGCACGAAGCCGTTTCCGTGGAAAGCTCCGTCGTCGCCACCGATGCCTGGCATCACCGCAGCGACGCCATCACCTCCTTCGCCGCCGCCATTGGCATCACCGTTTCGCTCATTGGCGGGCCGGGCTACGAATCCGCCGACGATTGGGCCGCCATGGCCGCCGCGTGCGTCATCGCCTGGAATGGCTGGCGCCTCCTGCGCCCCGCGCTCAACGAATTGATGGACCGCTCTCCCAACCGTGAAGTCATCGAACGCATTCGCACCGTGGCGGCCGCCGTGGATGGCGTGCAACGCATCGAAAAATGCCTCGTCCGCCAAATGGGCCACGAATACCTCGTGGACATGCACGTGGAAGTGGACCCGCAAATGACCGTGCTGCGCTCCCACGAAATCGCCCATCACGTCAAAGACAAGGTCCGCGAAGCCGTTCCCCGCGTCCGCGACGTCCTTGTGCACATCGAACCCCTCAACATTTCCGCCCCAAAGAGATAAAGCATTTGAAAATAGTTTCGAGTGTGCCACAAAATGCGTCTGGCGGTAGGGCGCGTCACTCCGTGCGCGCCGTGGTTGGCCTCTTTTACGGCGCGCGCGGAGCGACGCGCCCTACCGACCATCGGAGATGATTCCATTTCTCACACGCTTTTAACCAGAACGATGCATTTGGATTGGGGAGCGCACGCGTCTCGCGTGCTATCGACGGTGTCTCGCCGTCGATTTCGTTCAACCATCTTTTTACTCCAATCGGTGGGAAAAAGTTTGTGGGGCGAAGTTTGCAGATTGTCAGCCAATGTTTGGATCGACCCGTTTTGGATATGCAATTCTCCGGGGCCCGGAGCTCACGCCGGATTGATTGCGAACTGCCGCGGGTTTCAATGGAAAGCATCTTTCGAGAACCAGTAATCAACCGCACTGGCATTACTGGCAATAATTCCGATATTGACCTCCGATGGAACGAAAAGGATTGGAACCATCACAATCTCGAAGACTTGAAGCGCGAGTTAATTGACCAACTCGGCCTCGAACTCGTCCCCAGCCGCGAGCCAATCCAAGTGCTTGTCGTCGAGAAGGTAAAATAACCAGCGTAGCGGCGCCTCGGCAGAGCGCCGCCATTTCCTGTCTTTATTTTCTGGAACAAAACCGGGTCTCTGGTGTCAAATCAGGCATGAACTCTCGGAGGGGCTTCACGTTGATCGAACTTTTGGTGGTCATTGCGATCATTGCCATTCTCGCGGCGCTGCTGCTGCCGGCGCTCTCGCGCGCCAAGCTCAGAGCCAAACGCACCGGCTGCCTCAATAATCTTCATCAGATGGGCATCGGTTCCATGGTCTATGCCGGCGATTACAACGAATTTCTCCCGCCCTGGCGCGGCTACCCGCCCTACAGCACCAACGGCAAAATGAACAACATGAGCGAATCTCACTTCAGCCGTTACGTCTGGATCGATGAAGAACACACGCACACGGACTGGAAAATCGAGAACTCCGTCCAGCAACCCGAAGGCTGCCATTTCGAAAACGCCGGGTTTCTCTACCCCACCAAATACGTCGGCGACGGGAAAATCTATTTCTGCCCCATGTTGATGTCCGGCGACTATTCCTCCCAACTCTACGAACCCTTGCTGACGACCGATGACATCAAAGGCGTGGTGCGCTCCAGCTATTTTTACAACCCGCGCTGCGCCGATGCCCCCAATGGCAATTACATGCGCCGCTACGACAAGACCACCAAGCTGGAGGGCCACAAGCTGTTCGGCTGCGACGTCATCACCGAAATCAGGCCCGACTACACCGCGCACATGCAGGATCGTGGTTACACCATACTGTTCACCGACGGCGCTGCCGCCTTCCGAAAGAGCGAAGATGCCTACACCCTGGTCGGAAACATGCACAACACCCAAGCCGGCGGCGGCAACACCGTCTTTGGCACCCCGGAAGAACTCGACCAGGTCTTCAATGTTCTGGAGCAATGACTCCTGTAGCGGCGCTCTGTGAGCGTCGCCATTTTTGCCGCATGTAGCAATGCCCGTTTTGATTTGACGCCTTTCCGGATCAGCAGTAAAAACAACTCAGAAAGGAGATGGATTGGATTTGCAAAGGGAAATGAAAGGACATTCGAAAGCACTAAACATAATCGCTCCTGATTCCGGCCCAAACTGTCGGCGCCCAGTCCCGTCGCAGCCCGGAACGACTGCCGGCGCATTTTGGGGTAATTCCGGGTAATTCGGGTTAAAATTTAAAAAAACGAACAGAAACCGGCGCAGGCAGACCTCGATACCTCGATCAGGGAGCACCGAGCGCCAGCTCGGCCTGTTCCCTCGCGATTCCCTTTGCCTTTTCCCCCCGCACACGTATAGATACAGCCGATGAAAATTGTTCTGGCATACTCGGGCGGCCTCGACACCTCGGTGCTGCTCTCATGGATCAAGGAAAAATATAATGCCGAGATGATCGCCTTCTGCGCGAACATCGGGCAGGAAGAGGAACTGCGCGGTCTCGAAGCCAAAGCCAAAAAGACCGGCGCATCCAAAATTTACATCGACGATTTGCAGGAGGAATTCGCGCGCGACTTCATCTTCCCGATGCTTCACGCCGGCGCAATTTACGAAGGCCAATACTATCTCGGCACCAGCATCGCCCGGCCGCTCATCGCCAAGCGCATGGTGGAAATCGCCAAAAACGAAAAAGCCGACGCCATCGCCCACGGCGCCACCGGCAAAGGCAACGACCAGGTGCGTTTCGAATTGACCGCCGCCGCGCTCGCGCCCGATTTGCAGGTCATCGCCCCCTGGCGGGATTCCCGCTATCGCGATGAATTCCCCGGGCGGCAGGAGATGATTGATTATTGCGCCGCGCACAAAATTCCCGTCCAGGCCAGCGCCAAGAAACCGTTCTCCATGGACCGGAACCTCCTGCACATTTCCTACGAAGCCGGCATTCTGGAAGACCCCTGGATGGACGCCGGCGATTTGAAATATCGCGGCTCGTTCACCACGCTCTCCGTCTTCCCCGAAGACGCGCCGAACAAGCCGGAGTTCGTTACGCTCGATTTCGTCAAAGGCAATTGCGTCGCCGTAAACGGCAAAAAACTGTCGCCGCTGGGCGTGATGCAGGCCTTGAACAAACTCGGCGGCAAACACGGCGTTGGCCGGGTGGACATGGTCGAGAACCGTTACGTGGGCATGAAATCGCGGGGGGTTTATGAAACGCCCGGCGGCGCCATCCTGCATTTTGCCCATCGCCAGATGGAAACGATCACTATGGACCGGGAAGTCATGCATCTGCGCGATTCGCTCATCCCGCGCTACGCGGAACTCGTCTATTACGGCTACTGGTTCTCGCCCGAACGGCTCGCGTTGCAAGCGTTCGTGACTGAGAGCCAGAAGAACGTGACCGGCACCGTGCGCGTGAAACTCTACAAAGGCAACATCCTGGTCGCCGGCCGCAAATCGCCGGTGAGCCTCTACAACCCGCACATCGCGACCATGGAAGCCGACCCCACCAAAGCCTACAACCAGGACGACGCCACCGGCTTTATCCGATTGAATGCGCTACGGTTGAAAGTGGCGGCGAAGGTGCAGAAGAAGAAAAGCTAGTGGGCCATTACTATACAGAACAAGGCTATGCCGTCGTCATCGACGACTCTCCGTCGAATCATCAATTTGGCGGAGATGCCTATCATGACGGAGCAACCTGCCCAGTGTGCAAGATTCCGCTCCTGCTTCTCGCTGACTTTGATTGCGATTCAATCCGGCAAACAGAAAAGGCCAAACTCTTTCATGAGCTGGACCGGCTGCCGCTTTACTATTGCTGGAAATGCTGCGCGGAAAAACTTTCTTACCAGATCGACAGCGGATCGCTCAAAGTTTTTAAGAATGAAGGCAAGCGACAAGGCAACGATTTCCCCTATCCGGCATTTCCAAAAACTTTTCCAAAGCGCTCTGCAAAGTTGACTCCGATTCCTTACGAAACGGCCAAACTCCTGGCTGTCGCGCAGGAAATCGACGAGTACTGGCTGAAGGAATCGGATAAAGAGGCGATTAAAAACGGGCTCGAGAAACTCCGACATCCCTGGTTTTCAAACAAATGTCTTAATCGTCATCAAATGGGCGGATTGCTCAATCTCCTTCAAGGACACGAATACATTGTCTGTCCGAACCCCGATTGCAAAAATCATCAATTGGCTCGCGAGTTTGGCGCCACGCGGATGATGGAATTGGCGGCGATCCATAACGACCCTCATTCAGGCATGCCAATGTGCGAACGCATTGAGGACCTTTCCGATCCGACGGATTTCAATGAATTTGTTCAAGTGGTGTATTGGGTTTGCGAAGAATGTTTGACCATCGCGGCTTCAAATCGCTGCGACTGAACGCAGAAGTAGAAATAGGCGCGCTGCGATTTCCAGTTGCGCCGGGGGCCGTGTACGGGAATACTCTTTTTATGGACGAATTTATCAGTGTTTGCGTCGTGCCGATTGGCGTTTTGATTTGTTTCGGACCTGCTTTGATCTTTTGGATAGTGGCGGAATTGAAAGATCCCAGCAACCAACCGAACAAGAAGTAGCCGCCATACCACGTAGCGCGGACATTCCTGCTTGACGCGCCGGAGCCTTGGCGAAGGCGGCTCATTTCGCTCCCAACCGCCCGCGAAATTTCGGAGAATCAAACACCTCCGGATTCAACACGGCCCGCGGCTTTTTCCCGTTCATCAAATCCACGATGCTCTGCGCCGCCGCAAGGCTGACGCGTTCACCAGTGCCGCGCGCATAAGAGGATTGATGCGGGCTTAACAGCAGATTCGGCGCAGACCGCAGCACGCTTTCCACCGGGAGCGGTTCCGTCGTGAAAACATCCAGCGCCGCGCCGGCAATCCAGCCTTCTTTGAGCGCCCGCATGAGCGCAGCTTCATCCACCAGCGCGCCCCGCGCCGTGTTGATCAAATACGCCGTGCGTTTCATCCGGCGCAATTGGGCTTCGCCGATCATCCCCTTGCTCGCTGGCGTGAGCGCCGCGTGCAACGAAACAAAATCGCTTTCCGCCAAAACTTTCTCCAACGAAACGAACTCGATTCCGCGGCATTCCGCCGATGGATGCGGCGTGTGCGCCAGCACGCGCATATCAAAACCGCCCGCCCGCCGCGCCACCGCTTTGCCGATGCGGCCCAACCCGATGATGCCCAACGTCCGGCCGCCAACATCATCGCCCCATTGGTGTTTCCATTCCCCGCGCTGCATCGCAGCGTGTCCTTCCGGCAACCGCCGCGCGAGCGCCAGCAACAAGGCAAACGTGTAATCCGCCACCGCGTCATCCAGCACGCCGGGCGTGTAGGTCACGACGATTCCTTCGCGAGCCGCCGCCGCCAGGTCCACCGCGTCGTAGCCCACGCCCCAGCGGGCAATGATTTTCAGCCGGCTCGCGGCGGGCGATGCCAGCACGTCCGAGGAATATCCGTCCAGGCTCGCGAGCACCGCATCCATGCCGGAAATCGCGCTGATGAGTTCATCGCCTTTAAGCGGCCCAAATTTTGACGGGAAGATAATTTCGCACCCAGCGCTTCGGAGAAGCGCCTGCGCCTGTTCGCCCGCCGGCTTCACGCCGCGCGCCGTGACGACCACTTTCCAGGACATGTGGAGAGTGTAGTGAGGTGGATGATCTCTGCAAGGGAGGCGTTGAACTGTTAGTGGCACGGGCGTCTCGCCCGTGAATCCCTGGTTCGCACGGGCGAGATGCCCGTGCCACTACTCAAGTTCATGCGAATGGCAGATCGACAACATTCGTTTTCATCTCACCTGTGGCTGTGCGCAACTTAAGCTCCGTTCCCAGAGCATTCGCTTCACGCCGCACGTAGCCAAGCGCAAGGTTCGCCTGCAACGCCGGCGATTTCACCGCGCTGGTCACGTAACCCACTTCCTTGCCGTTGTAAAACAATTTATCGCCTTTGACTGGCATGTTTTGCAAGTCATTCGCAAGTCGCAGTCCGCGTAATTCCTTATTCACATGGCCGATGCTGTGAATGCGATTGATGACTTCCTGGCCAATGTAGCAGCCCTTGTTGTAGCTCACGGCGCGCGCTTCAATGCCGCATTCCAGCGGGAGGTTGCTTTCATCCATGTCGATACCAAAGCGCGGAATGCCGGCTTCAATGCGCGCCATTTCCAGCGCGTCCCAACCGCACGCTCGACCGCCGAAGGATTTCGCAGCAGCAATCAATTTATCGGCCACCGCGCCAAGCGAATTCACCGGCACGAACAAGTCAAAACCGAAACCGGTAGGGCGCGTCGCTCCGCGCGCGCCGTTTCCAATCCGTGATTGCGCCATCAAATAAATCTCCCCCAACATCGAATCCGAAATTTTCAGTGATTGAAAGTTTTTGACTGGCATTTCCGCGAAAATCCCCAACGCCTTCACCGCCATTTCCGCCTTCGGCCCCTGCACGCTCAACAACCCATAATGCGGCGCGACATCCACCACCTGGACTTCATCGGCCACGATGTATTTTTCAAGCCGCTGGGAAACTTTCTTCGCGAGCCCTGGTTCGAAATCGAGCAACAATTCGTCCTGCAAGGCGTAGATGTTCAGATCGCTCTCCATTTTGCCTTTGGCGGTAACGAGCGCCGCGTAGCAGCCTTCGCCCGGACGGAGGTGATTGATATCGTTCGTCACCTGGCCGTGCAGAAATCGCGCGCGATCGCCGCCGGTCAGGCACATGCGACTGCGGAAGCCAAGATCCAGCACGCCCGCGGCCTCGCGCAAGGCGGCGTATTCGGCCAACGTATCGCCATAATTCGCCACGATTTCTTCGCCGTTCAATTCGGCAAATTGGGCGTTCAAGCTATGATGAAATTCATGCAGCGGCAGAGGATTCATGTGTTCAACAAGTAAACCGATTCAAAATTCCGTGTAATCGTAAAGCCGGAATCAAAATTGGTAAATCAATTCCCATTGCGCCGCCTCTTACTTCAGCGCAAGATTAACAAACGCATGCGCGGCATAGGGCCAGCAGCACGCACTCGAACCCAATTTATATGAACCTGGATGCTCTTTATTCTGAATTGACGTTGAAATTGAACGCGAAAGTCGCGCTGATCGTCCTCGATGGCCTCGGCGATATCGCCACTCGCGAACAAAATTTTCTCACCCCGCTCGAAGCCGCCAAGACGCCGCACCTCGACGCGCTGGCCAAGGAATCCGCGCAGGGCCGCATGATTCCCGTGGCGCCCGGCATTACACCTGGCAGCGGCCCCGGCCATCTCGGCCTTTTCGGCTACGATCCGCTGGAATACCAGGTGGGCCGTGGCGTCATTGAAGCGCTCGGCTTGGGCGTGGAATTGCAACCCGGCGACGTCTGCGCCCGCGCGAACTTTGCCACGCTCGATGCCAAGGGAATCGTGACCGACCGCCGCGCCGGCCGCATCCCGACCGAGACGTGCGAAAAATTGTGCGCGATGCTCTCGGCCAAAGTGAAAAAAATCGGCGACACGCAAGTCCTCATCAAGGCTGGCAAGGAACATCGTTTCGTCGTGGTCTTTCGCGGCAAGGGACTGGAAGGACCGTTGACCGATGCCGATCCGAACCGCGAAGGATTTGCGATCCCGACGGTCAAACCGCGCGACGCGAAAAATCTCAAACAAAAAAAAATGGCAAAACTTATCGCCGATTTTTACAAGCAGGCGCTGCCGGTGATTGCCAAGGAAAAACCAGCCAACGGTTTTCTCATGCGCGGCATTGCGCATCAGCCCGAAATTCCACTGTTCGAGGAACGCTATAAGCTCAAGCCCGCCGCGCTGGCGGTCTATCCGATGTACAAGGGTCTTTCGCAGCTCGTCGGCATGAAGAAAATCGAGGGGCCGCAAACGATTACGGAGCAGTTCGAACGTTACGTTACTGAGTACAACAACTTTGATTTCTTTTTCATCCATTACAAATACACCGACAAAGCCGGCGAAGACGGCAACTTCGCCGCCAAGGTGAAAGCCATTCAGGATTTCGATGCCGCCTTGCCGATTTTGCTGCGCAAAAAACCGGACGTGCTCGCCATCACGGGAGACCACTCGACGCCATGCGCGGTGCACGGACATTCATGGCATCCGCAACCGGTCCTGTTGCACTCCGCCGTGAGCGGCTCCGACAAACTGGAACGCTTCACTGAAACCGGCGCCAACATCGGCTCGCTCGGCGTGTTCGAATCGAAATATTTAATTCGGCTCATGCAAGCGAACGCCAAGATGTTCGATAAATTTGGTGCGTGATTCGGCAAAGTAGGAGACGGGGTGAGGAGTCTCTAATTTTTGGGAAAGAGCGCGAGAAAACCAGAATTTGGGCAGTGACAGCGCCGCGGCCTCTTGGTAGAACACGCAGCCATGGCTTCCCAATTGAATATCGGTTTTCTCGGCGCGGGCAAGATGGCGACCGCGCTTGCCAAAGGTTTCATCCGCGCGGGCCTGGTCACACCCAAACAAATCGTGGCGGCCGACGTCAGCCAGGCCGCTTGTGCGGCGTTCGAAAAGGAAACCGGCGCGAAAATCGTCGCGTCCAACGCCGAGGTTGCCAAGGCTGCGGACGTTCTCATCCTGGCGGTCAAACCTTATCAGGTCGCCGACGTGCTCAGCGAAATTCAAAAGGCGGTCGCGGAAAAGCATCTGCTCGTTTCCATCGCTGCCGGTGTGACATTGGCGAAGCTGGAAGCCGGTCTTGGCAATAATGCGCGCGTCATCCGCGTGATGCCCAACACACCCGCACTCGTCGGGTCGTCCGCCACGGGTTTCGCGCTCGGGAAATCCGCTACCGCTTCTGACGCGGAAATCGCCACCAACCTCTTCTCCGCCGTGGGCATTGCGTTTCAAGTGAAGGAATACTTGCTCGATGCCGTCACCGGCTTGAGCGGCAGCGGGCCGGCATACGTGTATTTGTTCATCGAAAGTCTGAGCGACGGCGGCGTGGCCGCTGGGTTGCCCCGCGATATCGCCACCAAACTGGCCGCGCAAACGGTTCTCGGCGCCGCCAAAATGGTCCTCGAAACCGGCCAGCATCCCGGCGCGCTCAAGGACATGGTTACCAGCCCCGGCGGCACCACGATCGAAGGAGTGCACGAGTTGGAAAAAGGCAAACTCCGCGGCGCCGTCATGAGCGCGGTGCGCGCGGCGGCGGACAAGTCGAAGAAGCTTGGGCAGGGATAGTTTCGGGTTCAGCCACTACGCGGAAAAATCCGCGGTGAAAGGTAATTCAGCGGAGCGCGGATTAAGAATTTGAAATCTGAAATTTCAAATGAAATTCAATCATTCGCGATTTGGGAGAACATGAATCCGGAGAACAAAAAATAAAAGGAACCAAATGACCTACCAGCGCTTCGAAGATTTGCCCGTATGGCAAGAGGCCGCAAAGCTATACGAGCTGGCTGACGATTTTCTTGAGAACGCTCCGCCACGAATGCGCCATTCTTTTCGAGACCAATTCGAGCGCGCCGTTCTTTCGGTTTCCAACAACATTGCTGAGGGTTTCGAGCGGGGCACAACAAACGAACTGCTTCACTTCATTTATATTGCGCGCGGCTCCGCAGGCGAAGTGCGCTCCATGCTTGGGCTGCTTCTCCGACGCCGCTGGGTCGCTCATTTGAAATCTGAAATTTCAAATTTGAAATCCCTGGCCGAAAACTGCTCGCGCCAGTCGCGCGGCTGGGCAGATTCCCTGCAAAACTCCGAAATCAAAGGCCAACGGCATTTGAACAACAGAGTTCGGGCGGAAGATGATCAGAAAAGGAAAGCGGCGGCTGTGCAAAAGAAGCTTCTGGCGAATTTGCCACTGGACCATCCGCTGCGCCGCAAGGAAATCGAATCTGAGATTTGAAATTTCAAATTTGAAATTATGAACATCCCTCCACCTTCCAGACACCAGGCGCGGCTTTTCTGGACAGCCCTGAGTGGTTTGTCGATAGGAATCATGGGCGGGCTGCTGTTCCTGCTGATTTGGGGATTAAGCTACGCGCTGGACATCTTGTCGCCCGTTTTGTGGCCGCTCGCGGCAGCAGGCATCATCGCCTACCTGCTGGATCCGGTGGTGGATTTTTTCCACCACAAAGGGCTTTCACGGCCGCGCGCGATTGTGTGCGTCTTTGTCATCGCGCTCATCCTGGTCGCAGGCATGCTCGCGACGGTCGTTCCACTGATTGTGACGCAAAGCCGGGAATTCGCCGCCAACGTTCCGAAAATTGCTCACAAAAGTGAAAGCTTGATTGAGGAATGGACCGGCAATCGTCTGGGTTTTTTCGAGAAGTTTTTCAAAACGAATTCCGCTCCGCCGGAAGCACAATCCCCGGCCACCTCCACGACGAATGAAGTTCCTCCGCTCCCGACGACGAATGAAACCACGGTCGAGATTGGAACCAATGCTCCAGCGCTTCCACCCAACGCGAAAAGTCCCGCGTCAAGCCCGGTCATCAGCGGCAGCACTCTGCAATCCGCCGCGGGCTGGCTGGGAAAACTTCTGCCCAAGGCCCGCTCCGTGGTGGTCTCATGGCTCGGCGTGCTGGTTGGCATTGCCCTCGTGCCGATTTATGCGTTTTACCTGCTGCTGGAAAAAAGCGGCATTCAATCCAAATGGACCAGCTATCTGCCGGTCAAGGATTCCACCTTCAAAAGCGAACTCGTTTTCATTCTGCAATCCATCAATGACTATCTCATCGCCTTCTTTCGCGGGCAGGTGCTGGTGGCCATCTGCGATGGCATCATGTACGCCATCGGGTTCCTGCTCATCGGGCTGCCTTACGCGATCCTGCTCGGCGCCGCGGCGATGGTCCTCACTATCATTCCCTTCATCGGCGCAATTATTATTTTCCTCACGGCGATGATTATCGCGCTGGTGCAATACGGCGATTGGAAACATCCGGCGCTGGTTATAGTGGTGTTCGCCATCGTGCAATCACTGGAAGGCGTGGTGATTTCGCCGCGCATCATGAAAGGGCGCGTGGGCCTGCACCCGCTCACGATCATCATTGCGGTCATGGTGGGAACCACGTTGCTCGGCGGTGTGCTGGGCGGCATCCTGGCCATCCCGCTCACCGCCGTGATTCGCGTTTTGCTCGCGCGTTACGTCTGGAAACGCCCATTGCCGAAAGACAACTCATGAGTTCTTCCATCGACCCCACCAAACGCTTTTCCTCCCGCGTCGAGAACTACGTCCGCTGTCGGCCGGGTTATCCCAAAGAAATCATCGGCCTCCTCGAATCGGAATGCGGCCTCACTCCGGATTCCGTCATCGCGGACGTTGGCTCTGGCACGGGCAAATTGACGAAACTCTTTCTCGCCAATGGCAATTCAGTTTTCGGCATCGAACCCAATCCGGAAATGCGCGAAGCCGGCGAGCGGTTTTTGTCTTATTTTGAAAACTTCACCAGCATCGCTGCCACTGCTGAAGAAACGACGCTGCCGAATGGCCGTCTCGATTTCATCACCGCCGGCCAGGCATTTCACTGGTTCGATCGCCCACGCTGCCGGAAGGAATTCGCGCGCATCCTCAAACCCGGCGGCTGGGTTGTTTTAGTCTGGAACGATCGCCAGACCCAAGCCACGCCTTTCCTCGCCGAATACGAGCGCCTGCTCCAAACCTATGCCACCGATTATTCCAAAGTGGACCACAAAAATATCGATGACGACATCGTGCGCGAATTTTTCGGCTTCGCTCCGGGCAAGAAGGCATTTCCGAGTTCCCATGAATTCGATTTTGAAGGTCTCAAAGGCCGGCTGCTGTCATCCTCCTACGCTCCGGAAAAAGGCCAACCCGGTCATGACCAGATGCTCGCGGATTTGAAAAACATCTTCAACGCCCGCCAGAAAAACGACCGCGTAGCGTTCGTTTACGACACGATCGTTTGTTATGGTCGGCTCGGTTAAAACACCGAAGCAGTTGGCTGATTCACCGTCAAACTACGGCGTCGCGAATCGCTTGCGATTAGCCGCCGCCAGCATTATTCTTTCGACATGATAGAAGCGGTGGAAATTGAGCGAATGACTCTCGCGCAAAAACTTCAGGTGATGGAACTCATTTGGAAATCCCTCGCCGCTGACGAGGAACTCTTGGAATCTCCGGACTGGCATAAAGTGGTAGTCGCGAACCGCCTCACGAAGGTTGAATCTGGCAGGGGCAAATTTCTCACGCTTGCACAACTCAAGAAGCGCCTGGCTAAACGCGCCAAATGAGAACAGTCATTGTTCTCGCGGAAGCGGCTGAGGACATTGAAAATGCGATCGGTTTTATGAGTCACAAGAGACGGGGATAGGCACGTATTTTGCAGATTCCATTTTCGCGGATATCGAAAGCTTGGCGCTCTATCACGGCATCCATTTCCGCCATTTCGGTTGTTATCGAATGCTCGCCCACCGTTTTCCCTTCGGCATCTACTATCGCGAAACAGAAAATGAAACTCAAGTTATCGCTGTTCTGGACTTGCGACGCGACCCGAATTGGATTCGCGCGGAGTTGGGCAAGCGAAAGCGTTGAGCAAACGTTTCCACCTATTTTGCCAGCAACTCTCTTACATCCACCGCTTCCATCCCCGCCGAGCGAATCGCCTGTAAACCCAAATCGGTATCCTCATAAGCCCGGCAGCATTTCGGGTCCACGCCAATGCGCCGCGCCGCTTCCAGAAAAATGTCCGGCGCCGGCTTTTGGTTCTTCACCATTTCGCTCGTCACGACCGCGCCAAACAGCCCACGAATCTTCAATCGGTCCAGCACCATGCCGATGATCCTCTCCGTCCCGCCCGAGGCCACTGCCATCGGAATTTTTCCGTGATTTGCCCTGGCCACTTCCACGACCGCGTGGATCGGTTCCACCTCCACCAGCAAGGGCAAGAACGCCTCCTCTTTTTCATGTGCCACCGCGATATGGTCCAGCGCCCGCCCCTGTTCCTGCGCCAGCAATTTCAAAATATCGCGCGAAGGCACGCCGCCGAACGCATAAAACCGGTCCTGCGGAAAATGCAGATTATGCCGCTGTGTGATCATCTGCCACGCGCGCCAATGCAGCGGCATCGTGTCCGCCAAGGTGCCATCGCAATCGAAAATGATGCCTTTGGGAATCATGTTAAAGTTGCAGCGCCGCGAATTTCTCTTCCAGATCATTCGCAATCAGCGGCTCGATCAATGCATCCAGGTCGCCTTCGATGAAATTCGCCAGATTATAAAGCGTCAGTTCGATGCGATGATCTGTCACGCGGTTCTGCGGAAAATTGTAGGTGCGAATTTTTTCGCTGCGTTCGCCCGTGCCCACCTGTTCCTTGCGCTGAGCCGCGTACTTCGCGTTTTCCTCGGCGATTTTTCGCTCCAGCAATCGCGAGCGCAACACCGTCATGGCCTTTGCCTTGTTTTTGATCTGCGACCGCTCATCGGCGCAGCGCACAATCAATCCGCTGGGCTTGTGCTGGATTTGCACCGCGGAATCGGTGGTGTTCACGCCCTGGCCGCCTTTGCCTGAAGCGCGGCAAACGCTCACTTCGATGTCATCCGGCCGGATTTCCACATCCACTTCCTGCGCTTCCGGAAGCACGGCCACGGTCACCGTGCTCGTGTGAATCCGCCCCTGCGCTTCCGTCGCCGGCACGCGCTGGACGCGGTGCACGCCGCTCTCATATTTGAATCGCTTGTAAACGTCCTCGCCGTTCACCTGGAAAACAATTTCCTTGTAGCCGCCCAGGTCAGACGGGCTCGAATCCAGATTCTCAATTTTCCACCCGCGCGCTTCCGCGTAGCGCGTGTACATCCGGTAAAGGTCCGCCGCAAACAATGCCGATTCCTGCCCGCCGGCGCCGGCGCGAATTTCAATGATCGTGTTCCGTGAATCCGTCGGATGCGGCGGCAGAATGCCGAATTGAATCTGCTGCGTGAGGCGTTTTTCGTCGACTTCCAACCGCGCGACTTCCTCCTTGGCCATCTGGGCCAACTCGGATTCCGTCGGCTCGGTCTTGAGCAATGCGCGGTTATCCGCCAAATCCGTCACTGTTTTTTGATACGCCTGTCCCGCCGCCACCAACTCCTTGAGCCGGGCGTATTCCTTGGACAATTCCTGCGCGCGCAGCGGGTTATCGAACACCTTTGGGTCGCTCAAGGCGCTTTCGATTTCCGCAAACCGTCGCGCGAATTTGTCGATGTGTGGGCGCAGGTCCATTTCTTCCGCGAAACGTAAAACGTGAAACCTGAATACTGTTGAACGAGTAAGAAAAAATTCACGTTTTACGTTTCACGCGTCACACAAAAACACAACGCCCGCAGACCGATAAACGGCGCCTGCGGGCGTTGATTGGAAAACAGCTATTTCTTCTTTTTCTTCGTGGCGAACGCAACCTGGGCGGCTTGCGTCTTGGCGGCGCGCTGCTGGAACTTGTCCACACGACCGGCGGTGTCCACGAATTTCTGCTGACCAGTGTAAAACGGATGGCACACGTTGCAAATACCGACGATGATCGTCGGCCTGGTGGAACGGGTCTTGATCACGTTGCCGCACGCGCAACGGATTTCCGCATCCACATACTTCGGATGAATGTCTGCTTTCATAAAAGGCCGCACAAAATACCACCTGCGCGGTCGATTACAAGCCCGAATTTCAGCGTTTCTCCGGCGAATACGGCCCACGAATTGGTCGGCGTGACGACTGGCGAGCAACGTGTGATGTCTTTTCCCGCCACTCGGCACCCGGCATACGTCACAACTCCTCATTGCCAACCGCTCCCTTGCCTCTTAGCTTCTCCGCCTCATGATTCGGCTGGTTCTATTCGATATCGACGGCACGCTCGTTCACACCGGCGGCGCCGGCGTCAAAGCCTTTGCCAAGGTGTTCGAAACCGAATTCAACGCCCGTGACGGTTTTGAAAAACTCAAGTTTGCCGGGCGCACGGACACCAGCCTAGTCCGCGAGTTCTTCAAATATCACAGCATCCCGGAAACCCAGGAAAATTTCGATCGCTTCTTTGAGCGCTACGTTTTCTGGCTCGATTACATCCTGAACCACAGCCAGACGGAAGCCTGTCCCGGTGTCTGGGAATTTCTCCACGATCTTAAACATGTCGCAAAGCCGCCAATGATCGGCCTGCTCACCGGCAATATTCGCCTCGGCGCGGAAATCAAACTCCGCCATTTCAACCTGTGGAAGGAGTTCGAAACCGGCGCCTTTGCCGATGACAATGAAGACCGCGATTTAATCGCCGCCGCCGCCCGCGACCGTGGTCGGCGTCTTTTGGGAATGAATTTGCGCGATGATGAAATCCTCGTCATCGGCGACACGCCCTTCGATATCCGTTGCGGCCGCGCCATTAACGCCAAAGTCCTCGCCGTCGCCACCGGCGGCGCGACTTTCGAGGAACTAAAACGTCATGAGCCGGATTGGACCGTGGAAGATTTGCGGCGCATTAAGGCGCGGGAAGTGACGGGGTGAGTTAAATACGTTAAATAGATTAAACGAGTTAAATGATTAAATGAGTGCGACCGAAGCTTTTTAACTCATTTAGCTCATTTAACCACCCGCTTCAATGACACCCACACCCCGGCCCGCATCCACCGCCACCGCGTTTCGGCACGGAACCGGCGCCGCCCTCCGCATTGGCCGAAGCGAAGATCGAAAATTTCTTCTCGAGCTTCGTTGAGCCGCATTTCGGGCATTGAGTGCCTTTCCAATCGCTGGAACGGACCAAAATCTCGCTGTCTTTCCCGCACTTTTCGCAATGAAACTCGTAAATGGGCATGTAACGACAATAATCCGACCGGCAAAAACCACAAGTTGAATCGAGGGCGAGGCCCACGGGCGCAATCTACGCCAGCGTCCTGGAGCGCCGATCTCCTGATCGGCCTGTTGGAAACCGGTTTGCCGTTCAGGAATCGGCGCTCCTCCCCCACCCCCTCCACCGCTCCCCAGTAGCAAACCTCCCCACCTGCGCCTCGCGGGTGTCGAAGATATATTTCCCGAAAACCAATGTGAAAAGTTAAGGAGATTATGAAGAAAACAACGTTGGGTATTTTACCATTAATCGCGGGTGGCCTCCTCGCCGGATGCGCTCATCATCATGAAACGATGGTCATGACCACCGAACCGGTCGCAACCACCACGACGCAGCGCACCGTCACTGTGACCAGCGATCAAGCGCCACCGCCGCCGCGCGTGGAAGTTCGCACGACCGCTCCCGGCCCCGCGTTTGTGTGGATCGATGGCTACTGGACTAACGTGAACAATCGCTGGGTTTGGACGCCCGGACATTGGGAACAACGCCCGAGTGTCAATTCAACCTGGGTTCCGGGACATTGGGACCAAAGCCCCGGCGGTACCGCCTGGGTTTGGACACCCGGACGTTGGGATTGAATCAACAAGTTTTGGATGGCACCGGACGCTCCAAAAGAATCGTCCTCGTCCTCCCGCTCGTCCTTGTCCATCGAGGATGGGAACGAATGACGAGAGGCGAGGACGAGTTAAACGTTGAATTTAAACAACATCACGTCGCCATCTTTGACGACGTATTCCTTGCCTTCCATCCGGTAGAGGCCCTTTTCACGCGCCGCCGCCACTGAACCGCATTTCATTAAATCATCGTAGGCCACCGTCTCGGCCTTGATAAACCCGCGCTCGAAATCCGAGTGAATCACTCCCGCGGCTTTCGGCGCGGTGTCACCGACGTGGATCGTCCACGCGCGGACTTCCTTTTCGCCGGCGGTAAAATACGTCCGCAAACCGAGCAAATGATACGTGGCGCGAATCAATTGGCCCACCCCGCTTTCCTGCACGCCCAATTCCTTCAAAAATTCCTTCGCTTCTTCCGCGGACAAATCAATCAGGTCGCTCTCAATTTGCGCGCTGATGACCACCGCCTCGCACGCAAAATGATGCTGCGCGAATTCTCGCACCTTGACGACAAAGGCATTTTTATCCGCCGTCGCGAGATCGCTTTCCTTCACATTGCACGCGAAAATTGTCGGTTTGTCCGTCATCAGCCAGAACAGCCGCGACACCGCCTTTTCTTCCGGCGTAAGCTCCAATGTGATGGCTGGTTTTCCGGCGTTCAAATGCGGCTCCAGTTTTTTCAAAACCGCTTCTTCCGCAAGGGCCACCTTGTCACCGCGCTTCGCGTCTTTCGCCACCTTTTCCAACCGCTTCTTCACCGCATCCAAATCCGCCAGCACCAATTCCGTCGTGATGGTTTCAATATCGCGAATCGGATCGATCGCCCCCGCCACGTGATGAATATCCGGGTCCTCGAAGCACCGCACCACTTGCACAATCGCGTCCACTTCGCGGATGTGGCTCAAAAACTTGTTTCCCAGGCCCTCACCTTGCGACGCGCCTTTGACCAGGCCGGCGATGTCCACGAATTCAATCGCCGCCGGGATGATCACCGAGGTCTTCGCAATCTTCGCCAGCGGTTCCAACCGCGCGTCCGGCACGGTCACCATGCCGACGTTGGGATCGATGGTGCAAAATGGGTAATTCGCCGCTTCCGCCTTGCGCGTGCGGGTGACGGCGTTAAACAAAGTGGATTTGCCGACATTGGGCAAACCGACGATTCCAGCTCGTAACATATCAATGGTTCCCGTCCAGGGAATAAACGGGTTCGGTAAACTGCGCGCTATTGGCGGCCAAAACAAGTTAGAATTTGGCAGTGTCCTAATTTCCGGAAGTTAGGAGCGCGGATCTGAGACCCGCAGCAACTCGGCAATCCCAAAGTGCCAGGTTTCGCGAAACGTTCTGTCACTCAAGCACGCTGCTGCTTGCAGAGCCGAGCTCGCCATCGCCGGACAATACCGGCCCAGAAACTAACCGCTTAACAATCCGCGTCACGCAGCAACTCGCGATTGTATTCAAACTCCAAATCACGGAGTCGGCCGTAAATGCCAAAGCAATGATTTTTTCGGTGCCTGGGCGCGGCGCAGCGAACGCCGGTGGCTGCGCTTCCGAATTGGGCGCTTAGTCACCCCGCCTCCTCCACCGCCTCGCGAATCGCCGCTTTGAATGTATCAATCCCTTCATCAAATCCCGCCGCGATCGGCAGCACCGGTGTCTTGCGAATCCGGCGCTTGAATTTCTTCAAATTCTCCTCCGCCACCGCCTCATCCATTTTATTCGCCACGACGAGCCGCGGTTTTTTCACCAGCGCCGGATCGTAAAGCTCCAATTCGTTCAGCAAATTCTTGTAATCATCCCACGGCTCTCGCGCATCCGTCCCCGCCATGTCCAGCAGGATCACGAGAACTTTGCATCGCTGGATGTGCCGCAAAAAGGAATGCCCCAACCCGACATTGTTGTGCGCGCCCTCGATCAATCCCGGCACGTCGCACACGGTCAGCCGGAAATAATCGGAATATTCCACAATGCCAATCTGCGGATGCAACGTGGTGAATGGATACGGCGCAATCTTCGGCCGCGCCTTGGAGATCGCGGTCAACAAAGTGGACTTTCCCGCGTTCGGATATCCGACCAGGCCGACCTCCGCGACGATGCGTAATTCGAAAAGGTAATCTCCTTCGCCGCCCGCCTCGCCCGGTTGCGCAAACCGCGGCGCCTGCCGCACCGAAGTGGCAAAATTTCGATTCCCCAAACCGCCCCGGCCGCCTTTGCACAAAGTAAATCGTTGCCCATGCACCGTCAGGTCCGCCACCAGTTCGCCCTTTTCGTTGTCCGCCGTGGCGGCTTCGCCCTCATCCTCGCTGGACAAGTCTATTTCCATCGCCGCGCCGGCTCCGGAATGCCGGATCAATGGACGCTTGCCCGTGCTGGTCTGAAATTTCGGCGGCGCTTCGTCATCATCCTCCGGTTCAACCCCGATTGGCGCCTCCGCCGACGGCAGTTTCCAGACCAGCGTGCCGCAAGGCACTTTGATGATTAAATCTTTTCCGGCATGACCGTCCATTCCTTTGCCCATGCCCATATCGCCGTCTTTCGCAATCAGCTTGGGCTGGTAATATTGGGCGATGAGGTTGTTCAAATCATGATTCGCCTCCAGAATGACATCGCCGCCGCGCCCGCCATTGCCGCCGCTCGGCCCGCCTTTGGGCACAAACTTCTCCCGCGCAAACGCCACGCAGCCTTTGCCGCCGTGGCCCGCCCGCGCATAGATTTTTATTTGGTCGATGAACATTTCTGAAAACAAAAAAGGCGAGGCCAGGTGACCTCGCCGTGAAAATTCGCGCGGAAAACTAATTCTGAGTCGCCGCTTCCGCCACGACATTCACCCGGTGGCTGCCTTTATCAAAGTTGACCTTCCCGTCGGTGAGGGCGAACAGGGTCCAATCACGGCCCGTGCCCACGTTTTGTCCGGCAATGAACTTCGAACCGCGCTGGCGCACCAGGATGCTGCCCGCCGTCACGAATTCACCGCCAAATCGCTTCACGCCCAGCCGTTTGCTGACGCTATCGCGCCCGTTCCGGACGCTGCCTTGACCTTTCTTATGTGCCATAACTCTTTCTCTTAAGCTTTGATTTCCTTGATTTTGACCACCGTCAGTTCCTGACGATGCCCGATGCTCTTATGATACCCTTTGCGGCGTTTCATCTTGAACGTCAGTTTCTTCTCGCCGCGAATATGTTCCACCACGTCGGCCACAACGGTCGCGCTGGCCACAGTGGGCGAACCCACGGTGACTTTGCCATCGTTGTTGACCATCAAAACGCGATCAAACGTGACGGGCTTGCCCGCCTCAATCGCGAGGCGTTCCACTTCCAACGTGTCGCCGGCGGCCACCCGATACTGTTTGCTTCCAGTTTCTAATACAGCGTACATAAATTCTTCCCCATGAGAGGGGCCGGTGATGAAACCAGAAACGCATTCCGGTGTCAACGACTCATTTTGCCATTTATAGTGCCTTATTTTTCACTTGGTGCAACCGGGTTTTTGCCCAATCGAATGTTTTTGCTTCTTTTCGGCTTTTCAGTAGATTTGCCCCATGCCTGAAATCGTCGATTTTCTAAATCGCGGCGCCGCGTCCATCACCCCGGCCATCGCCGATAAAGTCGTGCGGCTTCTTCCTCAGTGGAAACTCGAATTCACGCAAATCTACGAGCCTCTTTTCCCCCATCTCGGCGGTCAGCTTGATTTCCTGGCCAATGCCGTAGAGGACTCAATCGAAGGAGCTTACAAGGAATTGCCGTTCTATGCCGTCGCTCAGGCCACCTTCGCGCTGCTTTACGCCCACAAAAAAGTCGGCATCATCCCTGACGCCGTCCTGAATCTTGGCCGCGCTGATGATTCCAGCGTCGTTCGCGCCGTTTTGATTCAAAACGAAAAAGCCTTCGCCATCTACGCCGCCTCCCAGGACCTCGAATGGGGCAAAGTCACGAGCCAGCCATAGGAATTTCCGATTTTCGATTGGCGATTTACGGACGTTTTGAAAGCTTCGGCGCTATCGCGCTAATTCGCCAATCGGCAATCGCCAATCATCAATCCGCAAGCATTTTCCAAACCCGCAACGCTTCAGTGACTCCCCACGCCTGCGCATCGCACCCGCGCTGCTGATGCGGCGCGTCGCCGTCCAAAATCTCGGGAATCTGCCCCAAACAGCCGCGGTTCATAACTCTATCCATACTTCCCAAATACGCCCGCGCCGCCGCGACTGATTGCGGCGAGAAATCCCACGCCCGTGCCAGCGCCTCGCAAAACACCGCGAACGTCCACGTCCACGCGGTTCCGTTGTGATACGCCGGCTTTCGCCGCGTGTCTTCGTCTCCTTCATATCGACCCCAATACGGATTCATCGGATCATTCAACAACCCGCCGCCGTTCGCATAAACCGGCAGCGGAACTTTGATCGGCAATGGCGCCAGTGACCGCAACGCACCCGGCACCACCAGATACTGCAATGCCGCCGCCACGCATCGCCTGGCGCGTTCGCCAGTCACCAGTCCCAGGCTCACCAAAAACAGACAATTATTGCGCAAAGCATCGCTGGCTTTCGCCTCGCGCGCACTGGTTCCTTTTGCGCTCAGCAGCACGTCGGCATACCACCCTTTGTCTTCCATCCAGAACAGTGTTTCCACCGACGCCAACGCCCGAGCGGCGAGGTCATTCCATTTTTTTTGGTCCGCCGGTTCGCTGATTCTTCCCAATTGCCGCAATAATCGAATCCACAGCGCCTGGATTTCCACCGGGTAACCCTCCCGCGGCGTGCCGGCGGGAAAATTCGTGTCCATCCACGTAAAATGGCTCGGACTCCAAATCAGCCCCGAGTCCGCATCCATGCGAATCCCGTTCGGCGTCCCACGGATATAATTCTCCGCAATGCTCTGCAGCACCTGGCAAATCGTGCGGCCTGATTCATCAACCACCGTGTTGTAAATCCGATTTCCGAAATCCGAAGTCCGAAACAAATCCGAATTCCCGAAATCAGAACCCGATGGGCTCGCCGAAGATGATTTTTCGGATTTCGAATTTCGTGCTTCCTTCGGATTTCGGATTTCGGATTTCGGATTTTCCCGCGCCGCAACCTCCTCACATACCACCCCGAACCACAACGGCGCATCCGACGTGTCCCGATTGGACGCGTCGTTCCCAAAAATCGTATTCGGCAGCGTCCCGTCTTTTTCGAAGCGCGCAAAAATGGTTAGAATCTGTTTTACGTCCTCCACCATCCCCGCCGCCAAAAGTCCGCGCGCGGAAATAAACGTATCACGTCCCCAATCCAGAAACCACGGATAACCCGCGATGACGCTCTTGCCCGATCCGCGCCGCACCACGAACGCGCGCGCCGCCTGCAATAATTGCGCCTCAAAATTCCCGTTTGCTGAGGGGCTTTCCAATTGCCATTCCGAATCCGCCGCCGGATCCAACTCCGCTGTCAGCGTCAGCTTCACACTCGATCCCTTGGGCAAAGGCAATTCGAACCATCCCGGACTGTAAGCGTCGCCGCTGCCTGTCTGGCCGCGGCTCTGCTCCACGGGATGCGGAATATTTTCGCACCATTCCACCTGCGCACGATATTGCCCCACGTCCGCAAATACCCGCAACTGCCGATCCGCCGCCGGCGTAAACGCAAACCCTTTCAATTTTCCTGTACGAGACGACGTGAGGAGTCTCTGATCTTTTTCCCCCTGGGACGTTTCCCAACTCAACGGATGCGTATTCGTCGCAAAATGATATTCCGCGCCTCCGTTGCGCTTCGTCTCCCAATGAAAATTGCGATCTTCAATGTCCACTCGCACCGTCAATCGCACGTCCGCGTCGGCGGGCAACTGCTTTCCCGTCGCGCGCCCCTCGGTAGGCCGGCTGAATTCAAACAGCGTCGTATTGCGTCCCGCCAACATGCTGGCGCGCAATTCAATCTCGACTGTCTGTCCATCCCCGGCGTTCGCGACGAAATTCCAAACCGCCGGCGGCCCGGCGTCGAACAATCCCAGGTTTTGAAAATCCAACGGCGTGATGAATCCATCCGCATTCACCCACACGCGAATGCGCTTCACGAAAATATGCCGGTCCACCGGCAGCGTCGGATGCAAATTCGCGCCCAACGCGCAATCGTATTTCGAATTCACCCGTCCCAGGTCCACGCACAACCGCGCCATCCCGCCGCGCCCGTTCGTCAACAGCACCAAATCCGTCGGCTCCGGCGAAACCACCGCCAGTTGTGGTTTGGCCGGCAGAAAACAAACCGTTGCCTCCACCTGGCGATCTCTTTCCGAGTACCGCTCCAACAACAATCGCGCGTCGCCGATGAATTCATCCGGCGCAAAACACGCGATGTGTCCATTTCCCACCACCACGGATTCCGCCCTGCGCGTTGCTCTCACCTCCCCCTTCTCCCCTCTCACCTCGAGCGCCGCCCGAAACCTCTCCGTGTCTTCAATCAACAGCCAATGCCTCGGCGGCACGGGCGTCATCCGCCGGATATCAATCAAGCCCCACCGCACCACCTGCGGGAAACCATCTTTCTGTATCGCCGCATCGATCGCTGAAAGGAGGTCGGTTTGCGCGGCCTTCACATCCAGATGCCGGATAGCGGCGAGAAAACGGAATGGCGAACGCGCCACTACTTCCGCCAGCTTGCGCCAATCTCCCGCGCCGAGTTCATCAATCGCAAATTCCCTTCCCAACGCCTGCGTCGCCCACGCCGCCTGCGCGCGCGCCACGCGGTATGCGTCGCCGCTCAACCCGGCCGGTTTTTCCGTCGATGCCAAACAAAACGCCGCGCCTGGTCCCAATTTGATCTGTGCCTCGCCAGTGGCACTCGTCTCAAATCTCGGCGCGGCTTGCCCCAGCAAATCAAATCGCCAATCGCCAATCGCCAATCGGCAATTCACACTCTGCTCTTTCTCCGCATCCGTATTCACCAGCACCAGCACCGCATCCTTCCCTTCCGCCGATTCCCGCAGCAGCGCGTACACCGGCGAATCCGGCCCGCTCAATCGCGTCAACTTCGCTCCGTCAAAAAAACACGGATGCTCGCGCAGCAACTGGTTCAGCCGCGACAATTCCGGCACGAGGTTTTCCGGGTTGTTCCACGCCAGCCCGGTGCTTCCGTGCACGAGAATTTTCTCCGTCGCCAGCCATTCCACGCCGCACGTGAATCCAAACCCGCCGCTCACGCTCGTCAATGCGCAAAGCCGGTTCCGCAATAACGCCCACGCCCGTCCTTTTTTCGCCAATCGATCGTTGTCATGCGTCTCGCTGTAATGCACGTAAACGCCGACTCGCTGGCTTTGCCGCAGCGCGTAATCCAGATACCACGCCACCTCGTGCCCGGAATAATTCTGGAACAGCTCCGAATACGCCCATTGCATCCCGCCCTCCGTCAGCAACGCCTCGGTCGTCTCCCACGGGCCGCCCAATCCTTCCAGCAAAAAAACCGTCTCTGGAAATTCCTGCTGCACGCGGGCAATGATGTATTGCCAGGCCGGCGTCGGCACCTTATAACCCGCGTCGCAGCGGAATCCATCCACGCCGCGGCGGCACCACGTCAAAAACATTTCCGCCAACTCATCCCACAGCACCGCGTTGATGTGATTTAACTCCACCAAATCCTCCCACACCACGCCCCACGCGCCCGGGCTGGCAAATTCGCCGTCCGGCTTGCGCAAAAACCATTCCGGATGTTCCTCCTGCAATTTCGAACCCCATCCCGTGTGATTAATCACAATGTCGATGATGACGCGCCCGCCGCGGAGATGCGTCCCGTAGGTCAGTTCGCGAAACTGGTCGATGCCCGTGGTCCGCTTGTCAAAAACGACCAGCGCGGGATCCACTTCCATGAAATCCAACGCCGCGTAAGGACTGCCGAAACGTCCAAATCTCGCAAAGGTCGTCGGCGTCGGATGCACCGGCAGCACATGCAAAATCCGGCAGCCCAGCACATCGATGATATGCGGCAGGCATTGAACCAGGTCGCGGAGCTTGCCCGAAGGTGGAATGATCGCGAATCCAAAATCTTCAATTTGTTCAATCTGCGATTCGAGTTTCGGATTTTGCGTGCTCAACGCATTTCTCGTCGGCCCGAACAATCGTGGAAACGCGCAGTAAATCGTGTTGCCGGTCCGATACGCATCCGGATGCACGGTAATTCCGACGTCCGCGCCGTCCGGCCAATGTTGCCAGCCTTTCTCATCCAGCAAATACGCCTTGGCCTTGAAAAACCCCACATCGGCCACTGCCAATTCCAGCGACCAACCGCCCTCGCCGTCCTCGCGCATCGGCAAATCACACCACGATGCGCCCGCGAGCGGCACACCCTTGGCATGGGCATGAATGATTTCCTGCCGCAATAAAACGGCGCGCCCGAGATTCGTCCGCAATCGCGCGCTCCATCCCTTCCGCCGCGTTCGTCCTTCCCCGTCCCGCAACGTAAAACGCACCCGGTCCCCGACGAAACGCAACAAGCGTTCGCCCGGTGCCGGAGACATCACTGGAGTCACGATTTCCATCAAACCCTAATCGCGTTAAAATCAGCGACTTCGCCTTCAAATGCAATGTTTCAAAAAAAATCCGCATGTCTGAAATCTGGCAATGGAAATGCGAGACCGGCCCGGCTCAATCATTTGGCCGTCATTCACATCGAAAATCTTTGCCCGCCATCCCGATGAAAAAGCTTAAAAACAGGACACTACTGTACCCCTATTGTAACGGTAAAAAAGAAAAGAAAACCTTCATCCCCAAACATAAGTTCTTTTCCGAGAATGGCGGACATTTTGCTACAAAATCCGCGAAGCATGGCGAGTACGACATTAACTCCGGGCGAAGAAGCACAATTGGCGCAGACGATCGAGATGTTCGAGGTCATCACCGAGTCGCAGCCAACTGACTATCAATCGCTGGAAATCCTGAAAGAGGCCTATTCCAAACTGGGCCGCGACCAGGACGTCGTCAAAACGTCCAAACGCATCGCCGAGGCCTACGTCCAAATGGGACAGCTCTCTTCCGCCATCCTCGAATACGAGACGATCCTCCAGCGTTTCCCGGACGACCCGGACGTCCAAAAGGCGCTCAAACAAATCGAGAGCAAGGCCAATAATTTTTCCCAGCAAATTCCCACGGCGGAAGCTCCCGCCGCCAAGCCCGCTCCTGCTTCCTCCAACGGCAAAGCGCACAAGTCTGCCAAAGCCAGCGCTGACAAGGTGGACGACGGCCGGCAGGCCATGCACAAAATTTTCGTGGACGGCAAGATCATCTCCGCCGGCGATTTCGATCTCTGCTGGGTGGCGCCCGATCTTTCCCGGCCGCCGGAAACGGTCAGCGAGCCGTTCATCACCGTGCTCGCCGCAAAAGGAATTTTGCCGGCGGAAAAAGCGCTCAAGATCCTTTCCGACAAATCGCGCGTCGGTTATCTGCCGCTCGAAAAATATGAAATGGACGTCGAACTCGCCCGCAGTTTTCCCGCGGACGTCTGCAAACGCTGGTGCGTGCTGCCGTTCGATCGCATGAGCAAGTCCATCCTCGTCGCCACAGCGAACCCCTTCAACCAGCAGGCAGCCAAGGAACTCGCCGAGGCCACTCAAAATCGGCTCCTCTGGTACCTGGTCGAGCCCGGAGAACTCATCAAGACCCTCCGCAAAGTCTTTCGTTAAGCCATGCCTCCCGTAAAATCATTTGGTGAGAGAATCGCCGATGCCCTCGTCGAAGACGGCCTCTTAAGCCCGCGCCAGATCGAGGAACTTGTCGAGCAACAAAAGCAAGGCGGCACGCGCCTGCTCAAGCTCATTCTCGAAAAAGCCTACGTTAGCGAACAGGACATGGCCGTGTGCATGGGCCGCGTCCTCAACACGCCGCCGATCAATCTTTCGCGCGTCGGCATTTCCCTCGAAATTGCCGAACTCTTGCCCCGCGAAATCGCGCTGAACCACAAAGTCGTCCCCGTCTCCCGCCTCGATAATAAGTTGTTCCTCGCCATGGCCGACCCGCTCAATGTGCTGGCCCTGGACGACGTCAAACGCATCACCCGCCTTGAAGTCGCGCCGCTCATCGCCTCCGAAAAGGCCATCATCGAAAAATTGAATCACCTCGATGCCGCCCGCAGCGGGAGCATGGAAGACATCATCGAAGAAACCAGGAAAAAGCAGAATGCCGACAAAGATGCGGACGACGAAAATATCGAGATCTCCAAGGAGTCCCTCGAGGAAGTCAATCTCGACCAACTCGCCGCTTCGAGCGAGGAAGCCCCGGTCATCAAACTCGCCAACCTGATCCTCCTCCAGGCCATCAAGGACCGCGCCAGCGATATTCACATCGAACCCTTCGACAAGGGAATGAAATTGCGCTATCGCGTGGACGGCGTGCTTTCCGAAGCCACGCCGCCGCCGAAGCAAATGCAACTCGCGCTCGCTTCGCGTTTGAAGATCATGAGCAGCCTCGACATCGCCGAACGCCGCCTGCCCCAGGACGGCCGCATGAGGCTCCGTGTCGGCGGCAAGGATTACGATCTTCGCGTCTCCATTTTGCCCACCGTGCACGGCGAAAAAGTCGTGCTCCGCGTTCTCGACAAAGGCAACCTTTCCGCCAGCCTCGACAAACTCGGCCTGGACCCCGACACGTTCCACCAGGTGAAATCCGCCGTCGACGCCCCGCACGGCCTCATTCTCGTCACCGGCCCCACCGGCTCCGGCAAGACCACCACGCTTTATTCCGCGCTCAACGAACTCAACAATCCCGTTTATAACATCGTCACCGTTGAAGACCCCGTTGAATTCCAGATCCCCGGCATCAACCAGGTGCCGGTCAAAAAGGAAATCGGCCTCTCCTTCGCCAGCGCGCTCCGGTCCATTCTCCGCCAGGACCCGGACATCATCATGATCGGCGAAATTCGCGATACCGAAACCGCCGAAATCGCCGTCGAAGCCGCGCTCACCGGCCACCAGGTTCTCAGCACCATGCACTGTAACGACGCCCCCGGCGCCGTCGCGCGCATGGACGACATGGGCATCGCTCCGTTCCTCATTTCCTCCTCCGTCATTCTCGCCTGCGCCCAACGCCTCATGCGCCGAATCTGCTCGCATTGCAAAGAGCCCGTGGAATATCCCGAGAAAATGTACCACGATCTCAACATCGACCCCGCCGTGTTCGAAGGCGTGACCTTCTATCGCGGCCGCGGTTGCGATCGCTGCAAGAATTCCGGCTACTCTGGCCGCCTCGCGATCATCGAAGCCATGACCGTCACCGATGAGATTCGCAAGCTCATCATCGCGCGCTCCAATAGTCGCGAAATCAGCAAAGTCGCCATTGGCCAGGGCATGAAAACCCTCCGCATGGTCGCCCTCGACCGCGTCCGCGACGGCGTCTCGACCCTGGAGCAAGTCCTCATGCTCACCGCCGCCCATTAAGGGACAGGTGATTCCATTGCGCGCGTCGAGTTATTGAGCGAGAGTCCTTATCGCACTCTCCTGCTAAAACAGAAAAGTCTGCAACGCGAGCACGGCCCCAATCACAATCAATCCTCCGTAGACATACTTCCGGAAATGATTGACCGACAACCTGCGATTCGCCACGCGGCCAAGCCAAATCGCAGGAATCGTCGCCGGCAAAGTAATTAAATAATAGTAGCCGATTTCATGGCTCCAAAGCCCCTTCCACAAGTATCCCGCCAATCCTAGAATGCTTGCCGGCAGAAAATATCCCTGCAGCGTGGCGCGAAAATCCTGCGGCGACCAACCGCGCATCGTTCCATAAACGGCCAAAGGCGGCCCATTCATCCCGTAAGCTCCGCCCAGCACACCCGCAAGAAAACCACAGGATAACAACCACGGCTTGCTGTCATTTTGAAGATGCGACCAATCAGTTCTTTTCAGCGAGTAGATGGCAAACGAAATGATGATTAACGCGAGAATCAACTTCACGATTTGCTGATGCACGCTCGTTAAGAACATCAGCCCAAGCGGTATCCCAAACAAAGTCGATAGCAGCAGCCATCCCGCGCTTCGCACTTGCACCCGGCTCCAATCCTGCGCCACAACCACGGCAGCAATAGTGATCGACACCATCACAGCCAAAGGCGCCGCCGTCTCCACGGGAATACGCATGGCAAGCAGCGGAACGGCAAACAACGCTTCGCCAAATCCAAACGCCGAGCGGATCAACGTCGCAAAAAAGACGACGCATAAAACATAGAAAGTCAACCAATGCACGCGAATCCACCGATCCTCCCACGACGAGCGCGCTCAGACAAGCAGCTATGGAAAATTGCGCAAACGAAATGTTCGAACCCCGCTCTTCTGATTTCTGCCTCTCCCTTTTGACTTTCGTCTCACTCGATACTCGACACCCGGCACAGCGCGCCCGACACTTCTCCCATGCTCGAACTCGAACAGGCCCTGGAAACCATCCTCACCGCAATTCCGGCGCCCAAAACCGAAACGGTTTCGCTCGCCGAATCCTTCCGGCGCTTCGCAGCCGAAGAGATTACCGCGCTCACCAATCTGCCGCCCTTTGATAATTCGGCCGTCGATGGTTACGCCGTTCGTTCTGGCGATCTCGCCACTGCCTCCGCGCAAAATCCCGTTTCGTTGCAACTCGCCGGCAGAATTGCTGCCGGAGAACATTTCCACGGCGAACTCGTGGCTGGCCAATGCATCCGCATCTTTACCGGTTCTCCCGTGCCGCGCGGCGCCAATGCCGTCGCCATGCAGGAGGACACCACCGCTGACCCCAACGATCCACTCGAAATCAAGTTTCTCGACTCAGTCAAACCATGGGAAAACATTCGTTTCCATGGCGAAGACATTAAGCGCGGCGCAACTGTCATGCGTCGCGGTGAAATGTTGGGAGCGGCGCAACTCGGCCTGCTCGCGGCGTGCGGCGTCGCTCAAGTCAGTGTGGGCCGCCGCCCTTCCGTGGCACTGCTCGCCACCGGTTCCGAGTTGAAGGAAATCGCCGCTACAACCCGTCTCGCACCCGGCCAAATCTACGAATCCAACTGTGCCGCGCTCACGCCGTTGATCCGCGTCGCGGGTGGCATCGCGAACATTTTTCCGATAGTGCCCGACCACGCCGAAGCCACGCGCGCGGCCCTATCTCGCGCCCTCGCCGAGTGCGACCTGGTCGTCACCTGCGGCGGCGTCTCCGTGGGCGAAATGGATTTCGTCAAAAGCGCCTTTGAAGAGCTCGGCGGCAGCCTGGAATTCTGGAAAATCGCCATCAAGCCCGGCCGGCCGTTCGTCTTTGGCCGCCTCGGCGAAAAACTGCTATTCGGTCTGCCGGGAAACCCCGTTTCGGCCTTTGTGACATGGCTGTTGCTGGTGCGTCCAGTATTGCTTCGATGGCAGGGCGCGGCGAAAGTCGGTCTTCCCATTTCAATGGGAACCCTCGCCGAAAGCTTATCGAATCCAGACGGTCGCCGGCATTTTATCCGCGTCTCGATGGACGCATCCGGACTGGTGCGCAGCGCCGGAACGCAAGGATCGCACGTGCTCAGCTCGCTCGCTGCGGCCGATGGACTGGTGGATGTGCCGCCAAAAACAACCCTCGCGCCCGGTACAAAGGTTCAAGTCTTGCACTGGGAATAACGGACTGACTTCGCCCCTTTTCTGCTATGCTCTTCGAGTCTTCGCGCCTTGGCGTCTTTGCGTTAAAACCGCTTCAATCTGCCGCGCCGGCCATTTCCGGCTTCTTCTCCCACCGCCGCTGCGCGCGCTCGGGCAAGGCCATGTCCACCTTGGCGTAATACGTGTCTTCGCCGAAAAGTTCGTCGGCGGCTTGCTGCAATTCGCGCGACGCGGTGACAAAAAACCGTTCGTGGGTTTCCACAAAGATTTTTTCGCCAGTCGACCGGGAAAAACAAAGGAAGAGCGGGCAGCGGCCCGGATGCGCGGCAATCAGGTCGCGCACGGAGTCGATTTGCTCGCTTTGCAGATGCGCCATTTGCAACCGCAAATACACCTGCTTGGTATATTTCCGTGGCGCGTCCTCGAGCGGCATGATTTCCTGCGGGAAAATTTTCGGGCGTTCGTCGCCGGTGTTCACTTCGCCAATGACGAGAATCGCTTTATTCATCGTAAGCAGGTCGCGATATTTCTCGTAATTCTCGTTCATGCAAAGGATTTGGACTGAGCCTTCCAAATCCTCCAGCGTGACCATGGAATAGGGCTTGCCGCTTTTCTTGGAGATGCCGTTTTGCACCGCGGAAATCAATCCGCCGATCCGCGTCAGGCCGCGGTTCGGGATTTGCGCGAGCGTCGAGGTGTTGGCCAGCGCGTATTTTTCCAGGATGGGCGCGTACGGCGTGAGCGGATGGCCGGTGACGTAAAATCCGAGCAATTCTTTTTCGTGCGCGAGCAATTCGTGCTGCGGCCATTCGGGCAAATTGGCCACAGATTCCGGCATAGGCGATGTTTTGTCTTCCATCGCGCCAAACAACGAACTCTGCCCGCGTTGACGGTCGGAAATGATGCTCGCGGCGCGCGCGAGCGTGCGATCAATCTGCGCAAACAACGTCGCGCGCGTCTGCCCAAAGCAATCGCACGCGCCGGATTTGATGAGACCTTCGAGAATTTTCCGATTGACGGTGCGGCCATCGACGCGTTCGCACATATCGGCGAGCGTTTTGAATTTTCCACCTTCCTCACGCGCTTTCAGGATGGCTTGGACGGCGACCTCGCCCACGCCTTTGATGGCGGCGAGGCCGAAGCGAATGCCCTCCGTAGGATGAGCATTCTGTCCATTTCCATTTTTTTCCACGGAAGAACTTTGAGATGTCTTAGAAGCCGCCGGCGCGAAATGCACATGGCTCTCATTCACATCCGGCCCAAGCACTTCGATGCCAAACGCCCGCGCTTCGTTGATGTATTGGCTCAACTTGGCCGTGTCCGCCATGTCGTTCGTCATCATGGCGCAGAAGAATTCGACCGGGTAATTCGCCTTCAAATAGGCCGTTTGATACGCCACGATGGCATACGCGGCGGCGTGCGATTTGTTGAAGCCGTAACCCGCGAACTTTTCCAGCAAATCGAAGATCTGGTTGGCCTTGGCTTCGGGAATGTGGTTCTTCTCCTTGCAACCTTTCACAAAGGTCGCGCGTTGCTTCACCATTTCCTCGAGCTTTTTCTTGCCCATGGCGCGCCGAAGCAAATCCGCGGCGCCGAGCGTGTAGCCGGCCAGCAACTGCGCGGCCTGCATCACCTGTTCCTGGTAAATCAGAATCCCGTAGGTCTCACGCGCGATGGGTTCGAGCAACGGATGCTCGTATTCAATCTTCACTTCGCCATGACGGCGCTTGATGAATTCCGGAATCAGGTCCATCGGCCCCGGCCGATACAACGCCACCAGCGCGGTGATGTGCTCGACGGAACTGATCTTGAATTTGCGGCACAAATCCCGCATGCCGCCGGATTCCAATTGGAAGATGCCGAGCGTGTTCGCCTTGTTCAGCAAATCATAGGTCTTGGCGTCATCGAGCGGCAAATTATCGATCGGCACTTCAATGCCGCGCGTGCGCTTCACCATTTCGCATGCATTGCGAATCACCGTCAGCGTTTTCAGCCCGAGAAAATCCATTTTCAACAGGCCGAGATCGCCGACCGGATTCATCGCGTATTGCGTCACGATGACTCCATCCTCGTCCTGCTTGAGCGGCAGCAGGTTCGCGAGCGGTTGATCGCCGATGACGACGCCCGCAGCGTGAACGCTCGAGTTGCGCGTGAGGTCTTCGAGCACAAAGGCGGTGTCGATGAGCTCGCGCGTGACTTCCTCGTTGTCGTAGGCTTCCTTCAACTCAGGCGATTGCTTGAGGGCCTTCGTCAAATCCATCTTCAAATCGGTGGGAACCATTTTCGCCAGCCGATCACAATCGCCGTAGCCCAATCCCATCACGCGGCCGACATCGCGCACGACCGATTTCGCGCCCATGGTGCCGAAGGTGACGATTTGCGCGACGGCGTCGCGGCCATATTTCTGACGCACGTATTCGATCACATCCGCGCGCCGATCGTCGGCAAAGTCGATGTCGATATCGGGCGGGTTGACGCGCTCGGGATTGAGGAATCGTTCGAACAGCAAGCCGTAGCGAATCGGATCTACGTTCGCGATTTCCAGCAGGTACGTGACGAGCGAACCTGCCGCCGAACCACGCGCCACGCACGACACGCCCATTTCGCGGCCTTTCCGAACGAAATCGCCCACGATAAGGAAGTAGGAAATGAATCCGGTTTTTTCAATGACCGTGAGTTCCAATTGCAGGCGGTCAATGACGGTTTTGATGGCCGCTGCAACGGCGGAGTCGTTTATCGTGCTTCCGGCATCTTGCCGGAAGTTCTGATTGTTTAAATCCGTTTGGGGCGATTCTGCCGGCGAGACGCCGGCAGCACTTTGGTAGGTCGGCAAACGCCTGGGATCATCAATGCCTTCGACAATGAACTCCTGTCCTTCCGCTCGCGCGCGCAATGTGTATCGGCGAAACAACCCTTCCGCCAGCAGATGCCGCAAATAGCCTTCCCGCGTGTAAGCTTCCGGCGGATAAAATACCGGGTAATGCAATTTGCCGAACTCGATTTCCAAATTGCACTTTTCGGCAACTTCGAGCGTGTTTTGGATCGCTTCTGGAATCTCGGCAAAGCGCGCCTTCATTTCCTCAGGCGTGCGCAGATAAAATTGCTGCTCCGGATATTTCATCCGGCGCGTGTCGGCCAACTGCGTTTGCGTGCCGATGCAAATGAGGCAATCGTGCGCGTGCGAATGGTCTTTCTCGACGTAATGCACGTCGTTCGTGGCCACCAGTTTGAGCCCGAATTCCTTCGACCACGGAATCAAGTGCCGGTTGACTTTGGCCTGCTCCGGCAAATTATGGTTCTGCAGTTCGAGGTAAAAATTTTCCGGGCCAAGCGTTTGCTTGAACCAATCAATGGCGTCCCGCGCCTTCTGCAATTGGTCCTTGTTGATGGCCTCCGGGATTTCGCTGGCGAGACAGCCCGAGAGCGCAATCAAGCCTTCCTTGTGCGTTGTGAGCAACTCTTTATCGATGCGCGGCTTGTAATAATAGCCTTCGAGGTGGGCGGCGGTGACGAGCTTGATCAGATTTTTGTAGCCCGCCTCATTCTTGGCGAGCAGCACGAGATGATTGTAAACATCGCGTCCGCCGGTGCTGGCCTTTTTCTCGGTCCGGCTGCCAGGCGCCACGTAAACTTCGCAGCCGATGATGGGCTTGATGCCTTTTTCACGCGCGGCTTTGTAAAAATCAACCGCGCCGTAAAGCACGCCGTGGTCGGTGATGGCGAGCGCGGGAAATTTCAGATCATGCGCCTTGTCCATCAGCCGGTCCAGCCGGCAGGCACCGTCGAGCAGGGAATACTCGGTGTGCAAATGAAGATGAACAAAGTCCGCGTGCGACATGAAGTCAAATTACTCCCGGACCGTACACGCGTGCAAGAAAGGGTTGCTCACAATCCATTCACGGAGCAAAAATCCAAAAGATTTTTCACGGAAGTGCTGCCCCTGTCGTCGGCTGCGCGAAAAAAGCTGCTCATGCCGCGTTCCTCTTTCAAAAGCGGCAATTATGCTGTTGCTTCAAAAATGCTTTTTCACCAAAATTGTTTTTCATATGAATTTAGCCGGACGGCTCCAGCAACTTCTGAGAAGCGCTGCCCCCAAGCGCTATTACTTCGAAGATGCCTTGATTACGACCCATAATCATTCCTTCGTGGATGATCCGGCTTTTACAAATGCTTATGCAAGAGGGTTAAAGGCGGCGGGCGGCAAGGATTGGCACAATCGCTGGCGGGTCTATCTTGCCTTGTGGGTTGCGCGCATGTGTTCCCAGATTGAAGGGGACTTTGTTGAGTGCGGCGTGAATTATGGATTTACCTCCTCCGCCATCATGCAACAACTGAACTGGGACCGTCTCGGCAAGAAATTCTGGCTGATAGACAGTTTTGCGGGCATTGACGCAAAACAATCGACGGAGCAGGAAAAGGCGCTTGGCGCCGTCGAGCGGAGCGAAACCAATAAACGCACCGGATTTTACAATTCCGATGCCGAGCGATGCCGGGCCAATTTTAGCGAGTGGAAAAATGCCCACGTCATCGAAGGTTGGATTCCGGATTGTCTTAACCAGGTTACGTCGGCCAAAGTGGCTTTCATGCACATTGACCTGAACGCCGTGGTTCCTGAAATTGAGGCGTTCAAATATTTCCGATCCAAGCTGTCGCACGGCGCTTTCATTCTGCTGGATGATTATGCGTATTCGGGAGCCGATTTGACCTTTGCCGGATGGAGCAAGGCGGCAAAGGAGCTTAATTTCGAGATTCTGGCGCTGCCAACCGGCCAAGGATTAATCCACAATCCGTAAAACCTTGCGCAATGTGCTGTTTCGCATCTTCTGCTGATCCCCTTGGATTGAACGGAAACAGCCTCGCAAATCTCTAACCTTTCGCCCCCAACACACTATGAGCAAGCCGGAATCGCGTTCGACATCCCGTGGCGCCAGAAAAGCCTTATTCATCGCCCCCATGGTAATGCTGGTCGTCATGGTGATTTTTTTCTGGCGCAGCTTTCATCCCGACTATGTTCTGTTTTCGAACGATGGACCACTCGGCTTTCAAAAAGCCGCATTTTTGAGCCTGCCCGCCTCCTTTGTCGGCCAATGGTTCGATCTAAACACTCTGGGGGCGAACGCCGGCGCGGCCTTCGTGGATCTCAGCACTGTCATCCGGTGGATCCTCGGCCCGGTGGGCTATTCAAAATTCATCGTCCCGTTCAGCCTCTGGTTTCTGGGTGTATCGGCGTATTTCTGCTTCCGCAGATTTGGGATGTCGAGGAGCTCGGCCGTGATCGGCGGGCTTGCGGCAGGCCTGGTCACCAGCTTCTTCACGAACGCCACCTGGGGCGCGGCGGGGCCGATCATTGGATTCGGCATGGACTACCTGGCCGTGGGCGCATTGGCGAAGCGAGACAAATTTCCGTTCTGGATCGCTCCCGCGCTGGCCGGCATGGCCATTGGCCTCAATGTCATGGAAGCCGCGGATATCGGCGCGCTGTTCAGCATGCTGATCGCGGCATTTGTCGTTTACCAATCCCTCGTCGAAGATGGCAAACCGGTCGCAACGCGCGCAGCCTGGGGCGTGGGCCGCGCGATCGTGGTCGCCATAGCGGCGTTCTTCATTGCTTCGTATGCCGTTTACGCGCTGGTTGGGGCCAATATCACGGGCATTGTGGGCACGAAGCAGGACGTGCAATCCAAAGCCGCGCATTGGGACTTCGCGACCTCCTGGAGCATGCCCAAGAGCGAAACACCGGCGTTGTTCATTCCCAATCTTTACGGCTGCAATGTTATTACGCCCGGCGCCGCCAACTATTGGGGCGGCCTCGGCCGTGACCCCGCTTGGGACCGGTATTTTGCCGCCGGCGAAAAAGGCCCGCCGCCGCAGGTTCAATTTATTCGCCACACCGGCCGCGGCATTTATCTCGGGTGTTTTGTCGTGTTCCTGGCGGTGTTCTCCGTGCTCCAATCGTTCCGCAAAAAGGATTCCGTTTTCACGCCGTTGGAACGCAGGCTGATTTGGTTTTGGTTTGGCACCGCATTGTTTTCGTTGCTGCTCGCATTCGGCCGTTTTGCGCCGTTTTATCGGCTGATTTACAACCTGCCTTATTTCTCGACGATTCGTAACCCCGACAAATTCCTGCACATCGTCACCTTCAATGTCATCATCCTGTTTGCCTACGGCATCCATGGATTGCATCGCCGCTATCTCCATGTGCCGCTGGTGAGCGCGCCGGGAGGGCGATTTAAAACCTGGTGGAAGAAGACGTCGGGATTTGACAAGGGCTGGGTGATCGGCTGCGTGTTTGCTATCTTGCTGGCCTTTGCTGGCTGGGGCCTATATGCCGGCATGCGCGACCAGGTCGCCAATCATCTCGTGGAACTGGATCGCGTGCAGGCACTGGCGGGCGGAAGTCAAATGGACGCGGACGCCCTTCAGCGTTCGCACGACTTCGCCGCTTCACAAGTTTCGCTGAGCTTGGAACAGGTCGGCTGGTTCATTTTGTTCCTGACTGTGGGAAGTGGTCTGGTCCTGCTCATTCTGACGGGCGCTTTTGCCGGACGCCGCGCAGTCTGGGCCAGTATTTTCCTCGGCCTGATTGTGGTGGGTGATCTTGGCCGTGCCAACCTGCCTTACATCGTGTACTGGAATTACAAGGAGAAATACGAGGTCGGCAATCCGGAGCCGATTATTAAATTCCTCGCCACCCAGGCCGATCAGCAACGCGTGGGCTACCTTTTGCCGCGGCAGTCGTTTCTCAGGACGCCACCGCAATTCGGCCAATTCCAAAGTTTGTACGACATCGAATGGACGCAGCAGCTTTTCCCTTTTTATAACATCCTGACACCCGACATCGTCCAAATGCCGCGCATGGCCGTGGATCTGCAAACGTTCAACGACACCATGCGGCCGCAATTCGAAACCAACGCGCAGGGCGAAATAACGGGAATCGACGGCAAAAGCTATTATCGCGTGGGCCGCAACTGGCAGTTGACCGCCACCAAGTACCTCGTGGGCCCAGCGCCATTCATCAATGCGATCAACCAGCAGTTTGACAGCGTTACAAACCGCTTCCGCATCATTCAACCATTTGAGATCGGACCCCGGCCTTGGGCCCCGCGGAGTGAATATCTTCCGCCGTCCCAGTTGCAAGCCACGCCGGTCGACACTCCGAATGCCACGTACGCCCTGTTCGAATACACCGGCGCCCTGCCACGCGCGGGCTTGTTCTCCGGCTGGCAGGTCGTCTCGAATGACAATGCCGCGCTCCAGGAATTGGCATTGCCGGAATTCGACGCGGCCAAAACCCTGCTGTTGCCCGCGCCCATTCCCGGCGTGACCCCGTCCGGAACCAACCAGGAAGTCGTTCCCGCCAAGTTCATCAGCTATGAACCCGCGGACATCAAGCTCGACGCCACCCCCACGAGCCCCTCCGTGCTGATGATGTGCGACAAGTACGATTCCGATTGGAAAGTCTGGGTGGATGGCAAACCCGGCCAGGTCCTGCGCTGCGATTACCTGATGCGCGGCGTCTTTTTGCCTGCGGGCCACCACGAAGTGGAATTCAAGTTCCGGCCCAGCATTAAAATGCTCTACGTAAACGTCGCCGCGGTCTTCCTCGGCCTCTGCATGTTGGGCTACGCGATGGCGGCCACCAACAAACAGCGCGAAGGATAGTTTCGGGTTTCGGATTTCGAGTTTCGGGCTTTGCCACGCCTCTGTTTGCCTCGTAAAATCGGTGACAAAAAATTAACTTCTGCCCGGTTCAACGCTCGTGTTTAATGTCCGCCTGTTATGAGCCAGACGCATCCTTTGACCACCACGGCGTTCGATTTGCCGGGCTACCGAATGGCGAAATCCTTCGGTGTGGTGCGCGGCATCATTGTGCGCTCGCGCTCCCTTGTCGGGAACATTGGCGCGCATCTGCAGTCGCTTTTTGGCGGCAATATCTCTCTTTACACCGAACTCTGCGAGCGTGCCCGCGGCGATGCCTTCAACCTCATGCTCCAGCACGCCGGCGAAATGGGCGCCAACGCCATCATTGGCGTGCGCTACGACGCCACCGAAATCGCGCCCGGCATCACGGAAGTTTTGTGTTACGGTACCGCGGTTTTTGTGGAAAGGCTCGCTTGATCGTCGCGGCTGCTCGTTTGAAATCGAAAATCGTAAATCATCAATTCAACTATGGCCGGTCATAGCAAATGGGCGAAGGTCAAGCATTTCAAAGGCGCCATTGACGCCAAACGCGGAAAGATTTTTTCCAAGCTGAGCAAGGAAATCACCGTGGCGGCGAAAATCGGCGGCGCCGATCCCAACATGAACCCCCGCCTGCGCATGGTGCTGCTCAAGAGCCGCGCGGCCAACATGCCCAATGACAATATCGATCGCGCCATCAAAAAAGGCACCGGCTCGGGCGAGACGGTCAACTTCGAGGATTTGACCTACGAGATTTACGCGCCGCATGGCGTGGCATTGCTGGTGGAAATCAGCACCGACAACCGGAACCGCACCGCGTCCGAAATCCGCAGCCTCGTCACCAAGGGCGGCGGCTCCATTGCCACCGCCAATTCCGTCAGCCGCCTCTTCCAGCGCAAGGGGCAGATCATCGTGCCGCGCGAGGCCGCCAATGAGGATCAATTGATGGAACTGGCCCTCGAAGCCGGCGCGGAAGATTTCAAGACGGACGAACAAGGCTTTGAAATCCTGACCGAGCCCGGAAATTTCGAGGCCGTCCACAAGCAGGTCGAAGCCAAAGGAATCAAACCCGCCGTCGCCGAGATCACTTCCTTGCCATCCGTCACGGTGCCTTTGAATGCGGACCAAACCGTGGCCGTCAATAAACTCATTGAGGCTCTTGAAGAAAATGACGACGTGAAGGATGTCTATTCAAATGCGGAGTTTCCGGACTGACACGGATGAAGACTTCGAGATCCCAGGCCTGCGGTGGTAGGGCGCGTCGCTCCGCGCGCGCCGCAAAACTTGCCAACAACGGCGCCCCTCCCGCCAAGGCGGGACGCCCTGCCGTCAAACGCATTTTGCCATACGCTCTAAGTCTCAATTTTGCACTTCAAGGAGCGAGCGGAAAAATAACCATGCCGTTCCCTGACGATGCCCCATGGGCTCTCGGGCGCGCGCGGACGTCTTAAGATGAAAAAACTGACCGACGATACAGCTCTTGGCCGCGTGCTGGGGTCGCTCGCGCGCGTGGTGATCGGTCACCGCAAGCTCGTCATTTATTCGCAGCTCGTGCTGTTCATCGTCAGCGCCTTCATTGCCTGGAAATATTTAAGGTTCGACCCCAATCGCGACAACCTCGTCGGCTCCAACGAAAAATACCAGCACGCGTACTTCACGTATAAAAAGGAGTTTCCCGGCCAGGATGACCTCGCTGTGGTGGTCGAGAGCGAGAATCTCGAAAAAAATCGCCAGTTCATCGAGCGGCTCGGCGCCAAGGTCCTCGCCCACCCGAATTATTTTACCAACGTCATTTTCAACAACGACCTGAAAATGCTCGGCCCGAAGGCGCTGTTGTTCGTGCCGGAATCCGACTTGGAGGATTTGCGCAACCAGTTGAAAGACTACGTGCCGTTCGTCGAAAAGTTTGGCCAGACCACGAACCTCGTTTCCCTGTTCAATTTCATCAACAAGCAATTCCGCACCGCGTCGCAGGAAACCAATGCGCAAACAGAATCGCTCGTGGGCGCCGTGCCGATTCTGCAGAGAATCCTCATTCAGGCCAATGCCAGCCTCCACCACCCCGGCACGCCGCCGTCGCCCGGCGTTACCGCCTTGTTTGACCCGACCGGCTCGGCCGTCACGAATATCTACGTCACCTACGACAAGGGCCGCCTCTTCGTGCTCTCCGCCCAGCCCATAAACGTCCCCTCGCAAGGCGACGAGATGAAAACCGCCGCCGCGCAGGAAGACACCAACAACGCTTGTGTGCAGAAACTGCGTGAACTCGTCACCGAAACACAGGCGGAAGTGCCCGGCGTCAACGTCGGCGTCACGGGCATGCCGGTGCTCGATTACGACGAAATGGTGCAATCGCAGAAGGACACCACCGTCGCCAGCATCGTATCCGTCATTATCTGCGCCTTGATTTTCATCTACGGCTACAACGAAACCGGCCGGCCCATCAAGGCGGTCATTTGCCTGATCGTTGGCCTCGCTTACACGCTGGCCTTTGCCACCCTCGCCGTCGGGCATCTCAACATTCTCACGATTACGTTCGTCCCGATGCTCGTCGGTCTCGCCATCGACTTCGGCGTGCACCTCATTACGCGCTACGAGGAGGAATTGCGCCATGGAAGAGCCAGGAAAGACGCGCTCACCATCGCCATGGTTTTCACCGGTCAGGGAATTTTCACCGGCGCATTCACCACCGCCGGCGCATTCCTGGCCATGTGGTTCACCCGCTTCAAAGGCATCCAGGAAATGGGCCTAATCTGCGGCGGCGGCCTCGCGATTTGTTTCATTCCCATGATGACCCTCCTGCCGGCGCTGCTGTTGCGCGGGCGGCAGAACATTATCGACCACGTCATGGGCGAGCCGAGGCAACGCGCAAAAATCGAAAACCTGTGGCTCAAACGCCCCGGCTTGGTGCTCGCCATCACGATTGTCCTTTGCGCCCTCGCCGCCACGCAGATCCCCAAGGTTCGATTCGATTACAACATCCTCAAACTGCAAAGCACGAGCCTCGCATCGGTGCAAACGGAACAGAAGCTGATCAAGTCCGCCGGCCAATCACTTTTGTACGGCGTGGTGATTGCCGACACGCCGCAGCAAGCGGTCAAACTCGAGGCGGCCATCACCAATCTCCCCGCGGTCGCCTCGGTGCAGACCATGGCCAATTACCTGATCGAAAATCCGACGAACAAATTGCGGCTCATCGGCGACATCAAACGCGAACTCCAACCGTTGCATTTCAAACCACCGGATTTGCGCCCGGTGGACGTCTCCGAATTGAGCCTGACGCTGTATTCCTTTTCCGGCTATTGCCTCGCCGCCATGAATGCCATCGGCACCAATGACGTCGCCTTGAGCAATCAATTTGCCTCCCTGCGCGATACCATCGCGAATTTCCGCCAGGACATGCTCGCCGGGAGCGACCGGGACGTGGAAGCCAATGCGAAGCAGCTCGGCGCGTTTCAACGGGCCTTGTTCAATGACTTGCGCGAAACCTTCGTTGCCCTGAAAAACCAGGATGACAGCTCCGGCTTGCGCGTCCAGGACCTGCCACCGGCATTGCGCAACATGTTCATTGGCGTGAACGGCAAAATGCTCATCCAGGTCTACCCCAAAAAGAACGTCTGGCAGCGCGACAACCAGCAGGAATTTATCAAGGAACTCCGCGGCGTTTATCCGGATCTGACGGGCACGCCGGTGCAACTGTACGAATACACGGAATTATTGAAGCAAAGCTATGTCCAGGCAGCGTGGTATTCGCTCGGCGCGATTGTCATCCTGATTTTCTTCCATTTTCGCAACCTTTCCTCCGTGATCCTCTCGCTGCTGCCGGTCGTGATCGGCTCCGTCTGGCTGGGCGGCATCATGGGCGCCCTGCACGTCCCCTTGAACCCCGCGAACATCATGATCCTTCCGCTCGTCCTCGGCATCGGCGTGACCAACGGCATTCATATTCTGAATCGATTTGCCGAGGAACAAACTCCCAGCATTCTTTCCCGCAGCACCGGCAAAGCCGTCTTCGTGTCCGGCCTGACCGCCATTGCCGGATTTGGCAGTTTGATATTGGCGAAGGATCGGGGTATTCACAGTCTCGGCGTCGTCATGGCAGCCGGCATGGCTTCCTGCATGATCGCCGCGCTCACGTTTTTGCCGACCCTTTTGAATGTGATTATGAAAAACCGCCTGCCGGGAAACAAACAACCCAGTGCCGACAATGCACTATCGACACTGGGTCAGGAGGAACCGAGGTAAAAACCTCAAGTATGTGCCCATACTAGAAAGACATTCCGTTAAAGTCAATCTCTATGTTAAATGGAAAGTATTAGCGCAATTCAAGTCAGCGATAACGTTATCGGTAGGAACCGACCCGCTTGACGTGTTGCGCCACCTCTTGTATTTCCGTGCGCATACAGAAGCGGGCACTTTCATGCTGAATCCCGGAACTCATATCAGGCGCCTTGTTCTTTGCTGCGCAATACTGGCTGTCCTTTGGCCGGCCCGGTCGTCCGCTGCCGATTGGACGCACTTCGGATTTCTTTACGACCATTTCGACCTGACCCTCCAATCCGGACACCGCACCGAAGCGCTGGGGCCGCTTTTTTATCTTCAGCAAAGCGACACCGAAAAACTCTGGGCGATCCCACCCTTGATGTCCAACCTGTCCGATCCCGGCACTCAGCGGCACGAATTTGATTTCGCTTATCCGATCATGACGTATCGCCGTTACGGAACCGAATGGCGCTGGCAACTCATCCAGATTTTCGCCTTTGCCGGAGGCTCGGACCCGGAGCAAAATCAGGCCCGCCGTTTCACTCTGTTCCCGTTCTATTTTCAGCAACGCTCGCCGATTCCCGACCAAAATTACACCGCCGTCGGCCCGTTCTACGGGCACATGCAAAATCACCTGTTCCGCGATGACATTTTCTTCGTCATGTTCCCGCTGTATAGCAGGACGCGCAAAGCGGACATCGTGACGTATAATTATTTCTATCCGTTCGTCAGCAAGCGCTACGGCAACGGCCTGACCGGCTGGAAGGTTTGGCCCATCATCGGGCATGAACACAAGGACGTGACTTACAGCACCAACGGCTTCGGCGACGTCCAAACCATCGGCGGCCACGACAGCCGGTTTAGATTGTGGCCGTTCTACCTGGCGGACGATTCCGGCATCGGCACGACCAACCCGGTTCGCCAGCGCGCGGTCCTCCCCATTTACAGTACCGTGCGCTCGCCCGAGCGCGATTCCACCACGGTGATCTGGCCGTTTTTCTCTCACATTGTCGATCGCGAGAAAAAATACGATGAATGGCAGACTCCGTGGCCGCTTGTTGATTTTGCGAAAGGCGAAGGCAAAACGACCAAACGCGTCTGGCCGTTCTTCAGCCAGGCGCATACTGCCTACCTGGAGAGCGATTGGTATCTGTGGCCGGTTTACAAATTCAACCGCGTCCATTCCGACCCGCTCGATCGCACGCGCACGCGGATTTTGTTTTTTCTTTACTCCGACACGATTACCAAAAATACCGAAACCCAGCATTACCGGCAGCGGCGGGACTTCTGGCCCCTCTACACGCACCGCCAGGATTTCGACGGCTCCAGTTATTTCCAGATCTTCGCGCCGCTGGAACCCATCCTGCCCACCAGCAAAAGTGTGGACCGCGATTATTCGCCGGTATGGTCAGTGTGGCGCGGCGAGCGCAATCCGCAAACCGGCGCCAGCAGCCAGTCGCTGCTCTGGAACCTCTTCCGCCATCAAACCACGCCCAAATCCACAAAATGCTCTTTCCTCTTTGGACTTTTTCAGTATCAATCAAGCACCGACGGCAGGCGAGTCAGGCTGTTTTATATCCCGGTCCTGAACACGAAACCGGGCACCCATTGACAACTCTTGGCAACTATTGCAACGTTGAATCATGGCTCACGCTTTGACAGAACATTATGAAAAGGTGATCGACCGGCTGATCCGGTTGGGAGTTTTTGCCAATCGCAGCGAAGTCGTGCGGGCCGGTTTGAAGGAGTTGGAAGAGAAATATCTGCGCGAAGACTATCTCAACCCGCCGCCATTGCCCAAGGGCTCGCTGGCCCGGGCCTATCGCAAACAACGCGGCGAGGAGCCGGAGCCAAAAAATGGGAGGCCGCACAAACCAGTTGATTACGACGAATGAAACAATGGGACATTTTTACGTGGACGTTTCCCGAAGGAAAACATCCGGCGGTCATCGTGTCCCATCCGGAACGCGTCGCGAACAAACCGGTAATCAATGTGTTGTTGTGCTCCAGCAAACGCGCCGCTCGCGTTCCTGAAATCAATGAAATAGTCCTCGACGAAGCCGACGGTTTGGACTGGCCGACGTTATGCAAATGCGATTTGCTGTACCGGGTTTCCAAATCCGAACTGTCCCAGCGCCGCGGCACAGTCATCGAGCCGCGGCGGCGGGCGATTGTTTCGCGAATCATTCAAAGTTTCGGTTGGGCGGGAATATAAAAGACTATGTTTGAAAACATCGGCGAAATGCTGGTTCTATTCTGGCGCACCGTGGTGGCGCTCCCGTTGACATGGCGCCACCGGCAGAAGGTGTTCGAGCAGTTCTTTGAAATCGGCAACGGCAGTTTGCTGATGGTCTGCGTGCTTTCCTTCTTCATCGGCGGCGAAACCGCGCTGCAAACCGGTCCCTTTCTCGCCGAACGCAGCTTTGCCGGCTACCTCGGCGGCATCGTCGGCTATTCTGTCTGTCGCGAACTGGCTCCGATTCTGATGGCCATTCTCATCGCCGGCCGCATCGGCTCGGCCATGGCCGCCGAAATCGGCTCCATGCGCGTTTACCAGGAAATCGACGCGCTGCGCACCATGAACATCAATCCCATTCATTATCTCATCCTGCCGCGCATGGTGGCCATTGCCATTGCGCTGCCGATGCTGGTGTTGTTCGCGATTCTCGTCGGCTGGATGGGCGGCGCCGTTGTTTCCGCCGCGAACAACCGCATCGATATTCCGATTCAGGCATTCTTCAAAGACCTGCAGGAGGTGGTGCAATTGCGCGATATCGGCAACGGCTTGTTCAAGAGCTTCTGCTTCGCGCTCATCATCGGCATTGTCTCCTGCCACCAGGGCCTCGTCACCATCGGCGGCCCGCGCGGCATCGGACGCTCGGTTACCAAGGCCGTCGTCAATTCCATCGTGCTGATCATCATCTTTGATTACATCCTCACCCGCGTCCTGTTGAAATGAGCGATCCCGATCCCAAAGCCAGCGGCGTGGGCGTCGAAGTCCGCGATCTGAAAAAAAGTTTCAACGGCCAGGAAGTCCTCAAAGGCTTGAACTTCAAAGTCGAACCCGGCGAAATCTTCGTCATTATGGGGCCCAGCGGCAGCGGCAAAAGCGTGTTGCTCAAGCAAATCATCGGCCTCGATCTCGCCGATGCCGGCGAAATCCTCATCAATGGCGAATCCATCCAATCGCCCGACGTGATGGATAAATACCGCCTCGCGATGGTGTTCCAGTCCGGCGCGCTGCTCAATTCGCTCACCGTCGGCGAAAACGTCGGCCTTTACCTGAGCGAACATCGCCTGAAGCCGCCCGAGGAAATCGCCCAAATCGTCGCGCAAAATCTCGAACTTGTCGGCCTCAAGGGCGCCGAGGACAAAATGCCCAGCGAACTTTCCGGCGGCATGAAAAAACGGGTCGGCATCGCCCGCGCGCTCATCGTCGAGCCCCAACTGATTTTATACGACGAACCGACCAGCGAACTGGATCCCGTTTCCGCCGTCGTCATTGGCGAGGAAATTTTAAAGCTCAACGAGCGCACTCAGGTGACCTCCATCGTTGTCACCCACGATCGTGAACTCGCCTTTGGCGTCGCCGACCATATCGCGGTCATCAACGACGGTGGCATCGTGGCCATTGGCTCACCCGAAGAGGTCAGGCGCAACAACAATTCCGTTGTTCAGAATTTTCTCCACGCCGACATTAAACGACCAAACAAAAGCTGATTTATGAAGAACTCACTGGAAAGCCGCCTGGGTATTTTCGTCGTCCTCGTCATCGTTGCCGCCGCCGTCCTCATTGAAATGCTGGGCGGCCCTGAACATTTCATGCGCGGCCATCATGTGACGGCGCAATTCAACAATGTCCAGGACCTCAAAGTCGGCGACCGCGTGAAAATGGCCGGCGTCGAAGTGGGCCGCGTCGAGAAAATCGAGCTTGCCGGTGAGAAGGCCAAGGTCACCCTCAAACTCAAACGCAATGCCCAGGTCAAAACCGACAGCATCGCCACCGTCAAATACACCGGCCTCATGGGACAATATTTTGTTTCCGTCGATTTCGGGACGCCGGATGCGCCATTGGCCGCCGAAGGTGCGGATCTGCAGACCAAAGAACAACCTGATCTCAGCGTCATCATGTCCAAAATCGATGATGTCGCCACCGGCGTGCAAAATCTCACCAAAAGTTTTTCCGGCCTGAAGCTGGACGAGTTTCTCGGGCCGTTCATTGATTTCATGAAGGACAATCGCGCGCCGCTCACCTCGACGATTTCCAATATCAATAATGTCTCCCTTCAGGTTTCACAGGGCCGAGGTACGGTGGGCAAACTCATCTACGATGAAACACTTTACAATTCCGCGCTCGGCGCCGTGACCAATCTCCAGGCCACGCTCGCCGACGCTCAGGGCACCATGAACCACGCGCGCGACATCGTGGATCAAATCAACGCCGGCCAGGGCACCATCGGCAAGCTCGTCAAGGACCCGACGCTTTACAATGAAACGACCGCCACCATGCAGAACGCCCACCAAATCCTCGAAAAAGTCAACCAAGGCAACGGAACCATCGGCAAACTAGTCAACGACCAGGAATTCTACAAAAACGCGAAGTTGAGTCTCCAGAAGCTGGACAAAGCCACCGAAGGCCTGGAAGACCAAGGCCCCCTGAGCGTCCTTGGCATCGCCGTGAACAGCCTGCTTTAAATTATGGTAGGAGCCGACGTAAGGAGGTCTCGAATTTTCGAGCAGAAAAGATCAGAGCCTTCTTACGGCCGTGTTGCCCGAAGCGAAGGAGCGCGGGTCTGTGACCCGCAGCAGGCTGGGAGAAAACAAAGCGTGCGAAAATCCGTGACTCCCCAATACGGAATGTTGTCGCGGCTTACAAAGCCGCGCTCCGGCCATTTTTGGACAACACGCCATTGGGTCGGCTACAGGGCTTGCAGAGCGCGCCACTCCGTGCGCGCCCTTGCTCAGCCAACCCGCAAATAAATCCCCTTCAAATACTCCGCCTCTTTGAAAGTCACTGGATGGTCCGGCGCGTGCCGCGTCGTTCTAATTTCCTCGAATTTCCGCCCCGTTCCTCGCGCGCCGCGCCGCGCCGCCTCAAAAAACTCCTCCGCGCTCACATGCGCCGAACACGAACACGCCACCAGGATTCCATCGCGCGCCAAGTGCCGAAGCCCTAAAGTTACGAGCTTTACATAAGCCCGGATCGCCCCGGCGCGTTCCGCCTCGCGTTTTGCAAACGACGGCGGATCGAGCACAATCAAATCAAATTGGCGCCGCTCATTCTCACTCAACCAATCGAACGCATCCGCCTGCACCGATTCGTGCCGGCATTGCGCGACATTGGCGTCATTTCGATTCAGAGCAAAATTCCTCTCCGCGCTCGCCAGGGCATGCGCGCTGATATCGATGTCCGTCACCGAAGCCGCGCCACCCCGCGCCGCATAAAGCGAAAAGCCGCCCGAAAAACTGAACGCATTCAGCGCCCTGCGCCCGCGCGCCAAAGATTCCACCGCGCGCCGATTCTCGCGTTGGTCCAGGAAAAAGCCGGTTTTTTGCCCGTGGCACACATCGGCTTCAAATCGCAACCCGCTTTCCAGAAAGGTCGGGCAGCCTTCGATCCTGTCCCCGAATAAAATCATTCCATCCTCCGCCGAAATCATCTTCCGCGCCGCCGCCTGAATGTTCCGGCTCAATCGCAAGACCAGCCGTTCCGGATTCAATTGTTCGCGGATCAAATTCGCAATTTCATCAAACCGCGCCAGCCATCCCGCCGCGTAAAGCTTCACCACCAGCGTTTGGTCATAACGATCCAGCACCAACCCCGGCCAGCCATCGCTCTCGCCATTGATGAGCCGATAACCGTTGGTCTGCGCATCGAAAAGCTCGCGCCGGCGCTCAATCGCCCGCGCGAGTCTCTCCGACCAAAATGCCGCATCAATGGCACGCGGCTTTCCCACATGTAGGATGCGCACGCGAATGGGCGAATCCGGATCAAAAAATCCCACCGCCAGGAATGCATCCTTCCGATCGTAAATCACCGCCAACTCGCCCGCGTTGCCCGCCCGATTCTGCTCGCGCACGCTGTCCCCAAAAACCCACGGATGCCCCGTGCGCAATTGTGCCTCTGCCGCCGCGGTGACGCGCAGCCGCAATCGCGCTTGATGTGGTTTAACAGTCATTCAGAAAAACCGCGGATGAACTCAGATAAACGCTGATTAAAAACGCGAACCATTGCTTATAGTCGTTGCCAAAACAGATTTTCGAGAAAATTCCGGCGCTGCCGTGCGTCGTCAGCGCCAAGCCCGAAATGATTGCAAGCGCACGATTTTGCGTCCCTCTCCGCCACGGAGTGGGGAGACGGGCCGGGGTGAGGTGGTGCTCAGGGTTCAGGGGCACGAAGTGTCTGTCTTCCATTGAGAAATTGTTTTTGGCAATCACTCTAATAGCGCAGCCTTCGCGCGTTCCACGTCTTTCCCCATCTGCGTGCATCTGAGTCCATCTGCGGTTAGGCATGTCGGTGTTCACCCGGTTGCTTTTTCTGACGCTTCATTCAAAGTTATTCAATGGCGGACAACAAAACTTTCCATGTGGTCGTGCTCGGCGCGGGCTTTGGCGGATTGCAATTCTGCAAACATTTTCGCCGGCCTAATGCCCGCATCACGCTCGTGGACCGCACGAACCATCATTTGTTCCAGCCGCTGCTTTACCAGGTCGCCACCGCCGGCCTGTCCGCGCCCGAAATCGCCCAGCCCGTCCGCGCGATTTTTTCCGATCGCCCGGACATCACCGTGCTGCTGGACAACGTGGTGGATTTCGACCTCGCTAACAAGAAGGTCTTGTTCCAGGAAAACACGCTCGCATACGACTACCTTGTCCTCGCGCTGGGCAGTTGCACGGGCTACTTCGGCCACCCCGAATGGGAGCAATTCGCCCCCGGCCTCAAAACTCTCGCCGACGCCCTCCGCATCCGCAGCCAGGTGCTCCTGTCTTTTGAGAAAGCCGAAAACGAAGCCGATACCGCGGAGCACGCCAAACTCATGACCATCGTCGTCGTGGGCGGCGGACCGACCGGCGTGGAACTCGCCGGCGCCTTCGCCGAACTCGCGCGCACCGTTCTGAAACGCGATTTCCGCCGAATCGATCCTTCCCAGGCGAAAATCATTTTAATCGAAGGTTCGCCCTATGTGCTTTCGTTCCTGCCAACCGATCTGGCCCAAAGTGCCACGCGCCAATTGGAGCATCTTGGCGTGCAAGTGCGGACCTCCATGCGCGTGAAAGACATTCGGCCCAGCGAAGTGGAATTGAACAATGGCGAAATCATCCACGCCGCGAACATTTTGTGGACCGCCGGTGTTTCCGCCGTGCCGCTCACGAAAAAACTCGGTGTGGACCTCGACAAAGCCGGGCGCATCAAAGTGAATCCCGACCTCAGCCTGCCCGGCCATCCCGAAGTGTTCGCCGTGGGCGACCTCGCCACCCTGCTCCAGGAAAACGGCAAGCCCGTGCCCGGCGTTTCACCCGCCGCCATGCAGGAAGGCCGGCACGCCGCAAAAATCGTCGAAGACGAAATCGATCTGGGCCCGGGCCGCTCGCCGCGTCCGCCGTTCAAGTATTGGGACAAAGGCACCATGGCCACCATCGGCCGCTCGGCCGCCGTCGCGGAAGTCGGCCGGTTCCATTTTTCCGGTTTGCTCGCCTGGCTCACCTGGTTGTTCGTCCATCTCGTTTTCCTCATTGGCTTCCGCAACCGTCTGGTAGTGCTAATCCAATGGGCCTACTCCTATTTCGCCTACAAACGCAGCGCGCGCATCATCACGTATTTGCCACCAGACGAGATGCCGCCCGCAAATACTCCCGCCCTCCCCCGCGCCGCTTCACAAACGAAATAAACATAGCCGCGTGCTTCCGGCATCTTGCCGGAAGATCTGAATAATATCCTGCCGGCGAGACGCACGGCAGCACGTTTTGAGGGCCGAAGGCCTGAAATGGGAAAGCCCGGGGTGAACCTCAATCGCCAATCGCCAATTCACCCGCAACCTTGTGAGGGTGTCGGTGTTGTTTTAAACTGTGGCCGCCGGTTTGCGACCCATGCCTCAGAATCTCGACCCCGATGCCGCCCTGATGCTCCGCGTCAAACAGGGCGATACAGCCGCTTTCACCGAGTTGGTCGAGAAATACAAGCAACCGGTGATGAACCTCGCGTTTCGCACGCTGCACGATGCCACCGAGTCCGAGGACCTGGCGCAAAATGTCTTCGTGCAGGTTTACAAATCGGCGGCGCGCTACAAAAGCACGGCGAAATTTTCCACCTGGCTGTTCACCATCGCGCGGAATTTGTGCCTGAACGAAATCCGGCGCCGCTCGCGGCATCCAGCCGAGTCGTTGGATGCGCCGCATCCGGAGCAGGAAGACCAGCCATTGCAGCAGTTCGAGGACAAACGGACGGCGTCGCCGCCGGAGACGCTCTTGCAGGGCGAGCTGGCGCGGAATGTGGAGCGGGCGCTGGCGGATTTGCCGGAAAACCAGCGCGCGGCCATCCTGTTGTGCCGGCAGGAGGACCTGAGCTACGAGGACATTGCGGAAATCCTGGGCTGTTCGGTGTCGGCCACGAAATCATTGATTCATCGCGGGCGCGAAACGCTCAAGGAACGGCTCAAACGCTATCTGCGCACGGGGGAATGGAGGGCGAGCGAATGATTGGGGGACTGGAATTACGTTCGGGAAGCGCGCCCGCCCCGGACGCAATGAGACGCGCCCTCGCGGCTCACAGTTGCGCGGGAGAATGTTCCGCCGTTTGGAACCTGCTTGCGCCACAAACGTTCGGCGCGAGGCGCGCCGAACAACAGCCGAGGCGGCTGTGCTCCCCAAAATTGTCGCAACTTTCAGCCAGGAGCGGTTTTGAAATAGAAAGGAACCCATGAAAGAGTTCGACCCAATTCACGAAAAAAGCTGGCGCAAGCTCACCGCCGCCGAGGAGGCGGAGGTGCGCGCGTGGCTGGAGAAACATCCCGAGGCCGGGCGCGATTTGGAGGCGGATCGGGTTTTGACACAGGCGCTGGCGAAATTGCCGGATGCGCCGGTGCCGGGCAATTTTACGTCGCGCGTGTTGCAGACGCTGGAGCGCGAGGCAAAAACCGCGAGCCGTCCGCCGGCGAGGCCTTGGTTTCCGCGATTGCTGGCGCCGCGCGCGGCGATTGCGGCGGCGGTTGTTGGCGTCGCATTGCTCTCGCTCTCGTATCACGAACACACGGCGGCGTTGAAGCAACGCGCGGAATTGGTCCAGGGCGTGAAGGTCGTGGCCGGGGTGTCATCGCTGCCCAGCCCGGAAATTTTGCAGGACTTCGATACCATTCGCCAGATGGGGACGACTCCGGGGCCGGATCCGGAACTCATCGCGCTCTTGAAATGAGTTCGTTCCGGCGAACAATTTTAGCGCTCGCAGGCCTGGCCTTGTTTTGTTTGCCTGCGGCCGCGCAGCCCGCTTCGGGCACGAACGCTCCCGTCACCATCAAATCGCCGGTGGCGCTGTTTCGCGAGTTGCTCGCGATGACGCCCGCGGAGCGCAAAGCGCAAATTGCGATTCGCCCGCCGGAGATTCAAAAGCGCATCCTGGAAAAACTAAATGAATATGAGATTTTGCCGGGAGACATTCGCGAGCTGCGATTGCAGGAAACGGAGTTGCGCTGGTATTTGCGGCCATTGATGGACGAGCCGAAGACGAATCGCGCGGCGATGCTGGCGCGCATTCCGGAGCCGCAACGGTCACAGGTGGAGGATCGGTTGCGTTTGTGGGATTTGTTGCCGCCGGGTTTGCAGGCGCAGTTCAAGGACAACGACATGATCGCCAATTATTTTGCGCAGATCGAGTCGGGCAATCTTGAGGAACAGACGAATTTTCTCCACACCATTCCGCGCGAACGGCTCGTGGAATTGCAGAAAGGGCTGGATCGCTGGAAATCCATGAGCGCCGATGAGCGCCAGCGGGCGCTCGCGGGTTTCAACCAATTTTTCCAACTGACGCCCGAGGAGAAGCAGGAAACGTTGAATACCGTTTCCGATGGCGAACGGCAGGAGATGGAAAAGACGCTGGCAAGTTACGCGAGCCTGACGCCGGACCAGCGCGAGCAGTGCATCCGGTCATTCCAAAAATTCGCGCGCATGAGCATCGCCGAGCGGCAGCAATTCCTGAAAAACGCCGAGCGCTGGAGCGAAATGACGCCCGAAGAACGCCAGAAATGGCGTCAATTGGTCAGCGTGGCGCCCATCATGCCGCAACAGGGTGAATCGCCCGCGCCTGGTTCCTCGCCGCATTCCTTCCTGCGAACCGACCACGCCCTGGCGACCAATTGAACGATGGCGATTTGACGGCGAGCCGGATTGAACGCAATTTCTTTCATTGATTATATTTTATTCTTAACCTCTCGTGTCGTGAGAAGTAAATTGGGAGACTTGCTTTAGTTGTGCATCCGATCGCATTCAACCTCGGACCGCTGACGATTCACTCTTATGGAGTGATGATGGCGCTGGCGTTTATCGCGGGCCTGTGGACGGCGAGCCGGCGCGGCGTGCACGACGGCATCGCTCCCGACAAAATCTTCGATATTGGCCCGTGGATCGTGGGCGGCACGATCCTGGGCGCGCGGGTGTTGTATGTGACGACGTATTGGCACGATAGTTTCGCGGGCCGGCCGTGGTGGAGCATGTTCGCGATTTGGGAGGGCGGGCTGGTGTTTTATGGCGGGCTGATTGGGGCGTCGCTGGCGGCGATTCTTTACGCGCGGGTGAAAAAGATTTCGATTTGGAAGTTGGCGGACGTGCTGGCGCCGAGCATTGCACTGGGTTATGTGTTCGGGCGGATTGGTTGTTTTCTCAATGGCTGCTGCTATGGCCGCGCGTGCAGCCTGCCATGGGCGGTCACCTATCCCGTCGGCAATCTGAACGGCGCGCCGACGTTTCCTGTGCATCCCACGCAGATTTACGATTCGCTCCTGAGCCTGTTGTTGTATTTGGGGCTGGCGTGGCTTTATCGTCGCAAGAAATTTGACGGGCAGGTGTTCGCGGCCTACTTGTTGTGTTACGCAGTGACGCGTTCAATCGTGGAGTCGTTTCGGGGGGACTACCCGCCTGACCATATCCACGTGCTGCACCTGACCCCGGGGCAGTTGGTGAGCATCGGCATTTTTGCCACCGGCGTGGCAATGTGGGCCGTGCTGCGGCGGTTTCAATTGAAACGGGCAGTATAGAGAATAGAGGATAGAAGATGGCCAAAACATCTCGCCTCGACCCTCCATCTTCGATTCTCCATTCTCAATGCTTTTTCCTGGCCGGTCCGACAGCGGTGGGCAAGTCTGAAATGGCGCTGTTGCTCGCGGAAAAAATTGGCGGCGAAATCATTTCGGTGGATTCAATGCAGGTGTATCGCGGGCTGGACATCGGCACGGCCAAACCTTCGGCGGAGGAACGCACGCGCGCGCGACATCATTTGATCGATGCGATGGACTTGGCGGAGAGTTTTGACGCGGCGAAATTTGTTCAATTGGCGAATGCAGCCGTGAGCGAGATTCAATCGCGCGGGCGCGTGCCGATTTTTTGTGGCGGCACGGGGCTTTATTTCAAGGCGTTCCTGGAGGGATTGGGAGAGGCGCCCGCGGCGGATGGGGCGTTGCGTGCGGAGTTGGAGGCGATGCCGTTGGAGGCGTTGCTGGCTGAGTTGGCGGAAAAGGATCACGCGACCTTCGAAAAAATCGACCGCAATAATCCGAGGCGCGTCGTAAGGGCGGTTGAGGTGATTCGGTTGACGGGGAAACCGTTCTCGATGCAAAAGGCCCAGTGGGCCGATCCTGTCGCGGGTGGGAAAAAATCAGGGCTCGACGGAGTCTCGCCCCACCTTGTCGGGTTGTCGCGTGAGACGAATGATTTGCGCGCGCGGATTGATGCGCGGGTCGAGGCGATGTTCGCGCGGGGGTTGGTGGAGGAGGCGCGGCGACTGTTGGAACACGGTTTGGCGGAGAACAAAACCGCGATGCAGGCGCTGGGATATCGGCAGGTGGTGGAGCATTTGCGCGGCGAGCGGCCGCTGCCGGAAACGGTTGAGTTGGTGAAGATCAAGACGCGGCAGTTCGCGAAGCGGCAGATGACGTGGTTTAAACGCCAGTTGAATTTGCGATGGCTCGAACTTAGCCCGAATCAAGAGGCCGATGCCATTGTCGAAAAGATTGCCAGTGACTCATGAAAGCAATGGTTTATTCGAAGAAAATTGTTGCGTTTCTGCTTCTCATAGCGCTTCCAGCGTGCGCGGCTTTTGGGCCGTCGTTTCCGCGCCTTGAAAATTACCAGGCCGGGATGGACGCCGCGGGAAAAAGATTTCTCGTTCACGCCAAAATTGACGGCAAGCCTGTCACGCTCGCTTTGGATACGGGTAATGGGGAGGGTCTGCTCCTTTTCAAGCCGGCGGCCCAACGGCTCGGTTTGGATCTGACGGGCGTGCCGTCTGATGCGACGCGGCAGAACGGCAAATTTTTCGCATTGGAAACCGCGCCTCATGACGTCACGATTTTCAATACGACGGGCAAATTGCCTTTGATGGTGGCGGATTTTTCAGTGCCGATGGATGTGGATGGTTGCGCCGGGTGGGCGTTATTTAAAAACGGCATTTTCCAGATCGACGCGGCGGCGGGCGTTATCAAGGGCCTTCCAAGAGTTCCGCGGGAATCGCGCGATTGGACGAAGTTGCGGGTACGGCGAAATTCCGACGTGCTCTGCCTGGAAATGCCGGGCCCTCGCAAAAAGGGCATCATTCTCGTGGATACCGGCGATGCCGGCGGAGTGTCACTAAGCCCGTTGCGCTGGCAGACGTGGACCAATACGCATCCAGAGCGCGCCAAAACATTGAAGGCTTACTACATGGGCGGCTCGGGAGTCGTCGTCGGTGAGGAATCGTGGGCCGACACATTTGGCTTGGGCCCGATAGAACTCAATGATGTTCCCATCGAGCCCGCCAGTCCTTCCGATATGGCAGTGGGTTCGCCCGAGGCGCCTTATCAAGCGACCCTTGGGCTTACGGCATTGCAGCGGATGGATCTGATTATCGATGGAAAATCGGGAGTCGCTTATGTGCGGCCGCGGACGGGTCCTTTTCCACCCTATTCCTATAATCGCGCCAGCGCGGTGTTCGTGCCGCGGCATCCGGGGCGCGATAAAAGATCGGATCTGGTGGCGCATGTGCTGGAAGGCGGCCCGGCTTACCAGGCGGGCGTCCGGGATGGCGATATCGTGATCAGTTTCGACGGGCAATCCCCGGGAGCTTGGCATGAAGGGCCCACGACGGCTTCGTCCACCCGCCCGGCAGGCACAAAGCTGAAGTTAACGCTGAAACGCGGCGAGAAAACGTTCAGCACGGTGGTGGAGTTGCAGGATCTTTTTCCGCCGGCGGCGTCTGGTGTGGACAGTCGAATCAGCGTGGAATAATTAGCTCCTCCAGGCTGCGTTCTACTCTTTCTAGCGATTTCGTTTCCAAAAGCGCGCGGTCGAGTTTGTTTATGAACTCATCTTTTTCAACCTTTCCCTTCAACTGCAAAAAAATCAGAACTGTAAATCGAGCGTACTCGAGAATGTCGCGACATAAACGGGTACCATCTTTGAGCCGCTCTTTCTCTACCTGGCCCCCGTGTATGTGTGTGCTTCGGATCTCGTAGGCTCGATGAATCTGGGCTTGTACCTCTAGGGCGTTGAGCTTTAGCAGTCGAAGCAGGGAAGCTGCCCTTAGGCTTAGCTTATGTGAAAGCTCACTACGTTCTTCACCTTTCAGATATAATGCCTCGAGGCAGGTTATTGCAGCCGTGATCCTTGATTCGATCGCGCCTCCAGCTAAGACTGCGTCCGAAAAACGCAGAAATGCTAAGTCTTCCGGTTTTTTTGCTGTTTGGGAGGTTCCAAGATCCGATGGAACAAGCGGTTTTAATTGCGAGAAGAACTGCTGCAAATTTTCTCCATCTGAACGGGAAAGTGCATATTTGTACGGCGCTGATGTGTGTCGAGGAGAACCTGCTACAAAATGGGGGCGGAGGATCGAGTTTGGTGACACTGAATATTTTAGCTCTCTGACTGAACCAAGTCGGAACAGCCGCAAAACATTTGTGATTTCCATTACCTCTTCTTGAGCGCGGAGGGTGGAAGGAGCGTGAATGCTAAAATCTAAAATTGCTGGGCAAACAAATCCCATCCCGTCAATGCTAGGGTGCGCGTAGATGGCTGAACTTAGAGATCGCTCGACCTCAAAATCTTCCTTGGTAGGCCGACGCAACTTAAAAGTTGAGAGGTCAACTTCTTCATCAATAAGCCAAATCCCTTCAATCCATGCGGAGATTTGGATTTCCATTGGCGCATTGTTCAGATCGCCAAGAAAATTCGAGACCAATTCAACAATTCCTTCATCCCTGAGACCTTCGATCGTCAAAAAGGCGACCTTACGCGCAAACTGATAAAGAGTCCCGTCATGTGAACGCGCATTGTTACTGCTGTCCAATTTTAACAATTTTGCACATTCATCGAATTCCGGCGCGCTCTTCAGCGTAGCTTGTATAAAGTCATGTTGATGTTTCCAGTGCCATTCTGCTTTTTCAAAATATTCAGTCGAATACCGACTAGCAATGTTGCCTTGATCGCCGTACTCAAACTTCTGAAATTTGGGGCGTACGTATGTGTCGCTTACTTGGATGATCTTATTGTTCGCTTTTGCCTCCACCACCTGAGCCCGAATGTAATTGGCCAGCTTCCAGAGCAAAGAGGCCAAACTCTTCCCCTGTTTTCCGCCCGAATTGTTTTCGAAAATCATTTTTTCGTCAATTGCTGTACATACCGCTCGATACGATCGCTGGCTTCGATGAGTTGGTCGTAGCCGGTGGCGAAGCAGGCGCGGCAGAAGCCGGCGCCGTTGGCGCCGAAGGCCGCGCCGGGGACCATGGCGACTTTTTGCGCGTTCAACAGGCCGAGGGCGAAATCCTTTTCGTTCATCCCGGTGATTTCCACGGAGGGAAACGCGTAGAAGGAGCCGCGCGGCAAATGGCATTTGAGGCCGATTTCATTGAATCGGCGCACGATGAAATCGCGGCGGCGATGATATTGTTCGCGCATGGCTTTCATGGCGTCTTCGCCGCGTTGCAACGCTTCAACCGCGCCCTCCTGGCTGATGATGGACGCGCACATCATGGAGTATTGATGCACTTTCATCATGGCTTCGATGAGCGTCGCGGGGCCGCAGGCGTAGCCGATGCGCCAGCCGGTCATGGCGAAGGCCTTGGAAAAACCGTGCAGAAAAATCGTGCGCTCTTTCATGCCCGGAAAGGTCGCGATGCTGATGTGCTCGCCGTCGAACGTCAGTTCGGAATAGATTTCGTCGCTGATCACGAGCAGGTCTTTTTCGACCGCAAATTTGGCGATAGCTTCGAGCTGGGCGCGATTGCACGTGCCGCCGGTCGGGTTGCACGGCAGGTTGAGCGTCAGGATTTTGCAGCCGGGTTGCCAGGCGGCAACGAGCGCGTCGGCGGTGAGCGCGAAATTGTCCTTGGCGTACGTCGGCACGGGAACGGCGGCGCCGTGCGTGAGGGTGATGCTCGGGTGATAGCTGACGTAACACGGTTGGTGGAACATCACCTTGTCACCCGGATTGACCAGCGCGCGGAAGGCGAGATCAAGGGCTTCGCTGACGCCAACGGTGACGAGGATTTCGTCTTCGGGCCGGTAGCTGATATGGAAATTTTTCTCGACGTATTGATTGATGGCGCGGCGGAGCTCGATGAGGCCGAGGTTCGCGGTGTAATGGGTTTTGCCTTTTTCGAGCGCGTAAATGGCGGCTTCGCGGATGTGCCAGGGAGTGTCGAAGTCCGGTTCGCCGATGCCGAGCGAAATCACGTCCTTCATCTTGGAGACGATCTCAAAAAAATCGCGAATGCCGGAGCGCGGCAGGTTGACAACGTGTTTGGCGATGTAACGGGTTATATCCATTTAGTCCAACGTCCAAAGTCTAAAGGCCAAAGTCCATTTACGGCGCGACTTTCAGCCGGTTGTTTTCCTCGGCGGGCAGGTCGAGCAGGAAGCCTTGTTCCTTGTAGGAACGCAGCAGGAAATGCGTGGCCGTGGAGAGGACGCCTTCGATGGTGGAAAGTTTTTCCGAGACGAACGCGGCGACTTTTTGCAGGCTTGAGCCGCCGACGAACACGAGCAAATCGTAGCCGCCGGACATGAGATAGCAGGATTCGACTTCATCGAACCGGCTGATGCGGTCAGCGAGGCGATTGAAGCCGCCGCCGCGCTCGGGTGTGATGCGCACTTCGATGACGGCGCGGACGATGCCGGTATCTTCATCGGCGAGATTGAGCACAGGGCGCCAGCCGAGCAGGATGCGGTCGGCCCGCAACTGTTCGAGTTGCCGGTTGACTTCGGCTTCGGGCAAGTTGAGGACCTGCGCCATTTGCGCCGTGCTCAATTTGCCGCCTTCGAGCAAGAGTTTGATTAACGGACTCATCACGAGCGCGAAGTTTCGCAAAAAGCGGAGAGAAAGCCATTCTTTTTCCGGAGCGCGGCTGTGCTGAAAGCCAGCCGCAGCACGCGAACCTTTGCTGACGTTTGACCGTTCAGGCTAAATGACACTGCTGCGGCTGGTCTCCGACACGGCCGCGCTCCAAAAGGACGCGGGCGCCAAATTGCGCTCGAATTCCGCGCTCCAGTTCATGGCGTGAGTGCGCGTCCATGTTCGGACGTGGAAATTTCTCATCGTTTTCCTCTGCCGGCCGGCTTGGTTTCCTGGACGCTGAAACGCGGTTTAGGCTGCTCGCCGTCGAATTGGGGCTCCAATTCCACCTTGATCCATCCCGGCCGGCGCAGGTCAAACGCTTTGAAAGCTTCGATGGCTGACATGAGCGGCTCGCGTTTCGTGAGAATCTTTTCAGGATCAATGTCACCCCGCTGCACCAGGCCGATCAATTTCGGTATATACCGGCGATGATTACAGTTGCCGCCCTGGACGGTCAGGTTCTTGCCCATCGCCTGGCCAAACGGAAACCACATCATGGTTTCAGGATAAACTCCAATGACGGAAATCGTGCCGCCTTTGCAGACCGACTCGACCGCCCAATGTAGAACTTGCGAGGGCGCCTGCCCGGGTTTCCAGAGTTCGCCCTGCGGTTTGGCATCGGGAGCAATTTTCTTCAACTCCTGCTCGAACATCTTCCGCTGCTTTTCGGCCTTTTCGGCCGCCGGACCGTGCTGCGGCGGTTCGGCATCCACGCCCACGGCGTCGATGATCCGGTCAGCGCCGGTTCCCCCGGTCAGTTCTTTAATCACTTCCGTAGGATCTTCGGCGTTGAAATCAATGACTTCCGCGCCCTGCTCGCGCGCCATGGCCAGCCGGTCCGGTACGCAATCAATGGCGACGACCCGCGCGGCATTCAGCAAAAACGCGCTCGCGATGGTGAATTGCCCGACCGGTCCGCAGCCGAAGACCGCCACGATTTCTCCCGGCTTGATTTGCGCGAGGTCCGCCCCGAAGTAGCCGGTGGGGAAAATGTCCGAAATGAGAATCGCCTGATCGTCCGTGACAGCTTCCGGGAGCTTGAGCATGTTGACGTTGGCATAAGGAACGCGCACAAATTCCGCCTGCATGCCATTGAAAGGCCCAGTGTCCTCCGTGCCGCCGTAAAACGGAGTGCCGGCGGTCGGGCCGTTAGGATTCGCGTTATCGCATTGAGAGTAATAGCCCTGCCGGCAGAACAAGCAACTGCCACACGCGATCGACGAACCGATCACCACGCGGTCGCCTTTTTTGAAATTCCTCACGTTGCGTCCGACTTCCTGGACCACGCCCACGCCCTCATGCCCCAGAATTGTTCCGGGCCGCATGGGTGAAAGAGTGCCGCGAATCATGTGCAGGTCGGTGCCGCAAATGGCGCTGGCCGTCAGCCGCACGATGGCGTCCTGCGAGTGTTCGATCTTTGGTTCCGGAACGTTATCCAGACGGATGTCGCCTATTCCATGAAATACAACTGCCTTCATAATTATCCTCCCAAACCGCGCTGCGATTTATTTCGAGATTGGACGAGGTTGCCCTTCAATGAATGCAGCAACTTGGCCCATTTTTCGAAGATGACCATGGGCTTTGACCCTTCCCCGGTTTGCCGGGTTTTGCCTACTGCGGTGGCTGAGAAGCGGAAGGCTGGACTGGAGGGGCGGAAAAAGTGGTGGTAGGTGATGGATTCGAACCATCGAAGGCGTAAGCCAGCAGATTTACAGTCTGCCCCCGTTGGCCACTTGGGTAACCTACCACGATGCCAAAACCGGCCGCCAACGACTCGAAAAAAAAGCGCCGTTTGCCAGTCAAACAACGGCAAATGGCGGTCTCTTCCGCTCTCAGCAGCCGCCCCCAATATGCTCGCTGCCACTCCCATTTTGCAAGAATCAAAATTCAGCGGTTCACGAGCAACGCCCTTGGCCAAGCAAAAAGGCCGCTGCGATTGGCTCACAGCGGCTTGCAAGAATTATAAACCAAATCAAGCCCGTCGGCGGCGGAATCCAAATAGCGCGGCCATGCCCAGACCGGCCAGGGCAAAAATCGAAGGTTCCGGAACAGCATAGAGCGCCAGTCCAGCCGTCCGTGGGGCGCCGCCAGCCTGGCCTTCGCCAGCCAAGGTGCCGCGAGCGCCAGCCGCGTCAGGGGCTGAAAACATCTGGCCGCCGGGATCCGCCGGAGTCGCCGACGCCAGCCGGTACCAGGTGACGCCACTGGAGGTGGCGAGAGAAGAAGGTGTCCAAAGCTCGAAAGCGTATTCTTCATTGGCCGCCAGCGACACTTGATCCGCGCCGGTAAGGCTGAATGTGCCCTGAACTGCGCCGCCCGTCGAAGAAAGGCTCAGCGAAAGTCCGCTAAAAAGGTCCGTTCCCGGCGTGTAGGTGGCCGAGGAAGAGCTCACGGAAACCGTCCCCGCCGCGCCCAAATCGTAAAGATGTATTTCATATGTGCCGGGATTATTGACCGAAAGTACGGTATTGATCGAGCCCAGGGTGAAGGACGCTGTGGGCGTAAATGTTTCGGCCATCACACCAAAGCTGCCGGTAATCGTGGGATCACCCTGCGCACTGTAAGACCGCTAAAGTTGGCGTTGTCCACTGAAGTATAAGTCGGTGACCCGTTCCAGGCGGTGCCCGTCGGGGTGGAGGAAAAGCTGGCTCCAGCCTGCGCCGATGTCACGGTGGCGAGCGAAATGCCGGCCAAACCAGTGAGAAGTCGAAGGAAATGGTTCATAATTGTTGGGTAATTAGTGTTATGCTTCTGGACGCCTATCATTAGCAAACAATTTGCCCATGGCCTATACGACAAATGTCGTATATGATGCCTTCGGGGGCGCGCCTACGCAAACGCCCGGAGCGCAACCGTGCCGAAAACCAGTCGCAGCAACAGACCGTTCGCCAGACGTCTCCCTTTTGGGATGGAATGGCGCTGCCTCGGGGCGCAGGCCATTCATTCAGCCTTGGTTTGAAACGTCAGCAGGTAAGGCATCGCGGAGTGGCCTTGCTGATCTTTAAAACCGTGGAAATTCTGGCTGTTCAACAAGTAGCCGTAGGTTTTGTTGGGTTCCAGCTTCACTTTGAGCACGCAGGTTTTGTGGTCTGAGTCGTAAGCCGGCTTTCCGATGACTTCCGGCGAGGAATCCTTCCACGCGGTGGACCAGCTCCAGGAATTGTCCTTCATTTCCTTGCTGAAGGTGACCTTGATTTCAACTTCGCCGGGCGCGACGTCTTTCGTCCCGGCTTCGGGAATGGTTTTCACCACCACAGGCGGCATGGAATCGATACTTGGCGTATTCTGTGCGCGGGCAAGTTGCGGCGCGAACTGGCAGAGGGCGCCGATGAGGGTGGCGGCGAGCAATGTTTTTGTTTTCATAGTTTGTTTTGAATTTCAGTTTGGTTTGGTCTGGAAAATCAAGAGATACGGCATCGCCGGGCAGCCCGCCTGGTCTTTGAAGTTGTTAAATTGGCCGGAATTGAGCAACCAGGCATACGTGTGACCCGGTTCAAGACGCACTTTAACGGCGCAGGTTCGGCCATCGGCGAGATAATGGGGCGCGCCAATGAATTCCGGCGCGGATTTTTCCCAGGCCGTGGACCAGCTCCACGAGCCGTCTTGCATTGGCTTGCTGAAACGAACGCGGATTTCAGTTTCGCCGGGCGGAACATCGCGCGCGCCGGATGCAGGGAATGTTTGGACGACAACGGGCGGTACGCCCGTGATTTCGGGCGTTGTTCCGCCCGCGGCACTGGTCCCCATCGCGGATACTGAACTGGTGCGCTGCTCGATTCTTTCCTGCGCGTCATTGATCGCGGATTTCAAGCGCTGGTCGTCGCTGACTGCCAGCGCCTGGTCGCGCAGTTGCGTGGCTTCGTCGGGATGGCCGGAGCCAATCAAAATCTCGACGATCATTCCAACGGTGCCAACAAATCGATTGGTCGCGGATTGAAGAATGATTCGCGAGGTATCGATTGGCGGCAATTGAATTGGTGGTCCGCCTCGTTTCCGGGACAATTCCTCCATTTGTTTTCTCGAACGTTCCTGCAAGTCCGCCATTTGTTTCTCCCTCTGAATATCCATTTCGAAATTGCTTTTGGTGTTGGCGAACCGGGACTGCGGGTCGCCCATGTTCTCGAAGCACCATTGATATTCGCCCTTGGAAACCAGCAGATTTTCCGCCCAGAAATAACATTCGCGGGCGAGTTGCGGGTCGGTTTTGCGCATGGATTGGTACAACGCATAGGTGTCATCCTGCTGCTGAAGTTCGCCATTGATGGCTTGAACGTCCTTGAACAAGTCCGCGTAGCCCTGACCATCGGCAATTTTGCGCTGGGCGTCATCCCGAATTTCAAGGAGCGCCTGCTTTGCCTTGGGATAACGGCGTCCCAATTCGACCCAGTCGGAAATTCCGGAGGTGATTCGGACCACGTCTTGATAGGAATCGCCGTATTGCTGCTCGTGGTTGTGGAACCAAATATAGCGGCCCAATGCTTCCTCGTATTGTCCGCGCGTCGTCAGATCTTTCGCATCGGCGAGAATCTTTGCCAGGTCCGGCTTTTCGCCGGGCGCCATCGCGGGCGCCCAGGTTTCAATCGAAGCAATGGGACGGGGATTTTCCTCGGACAACTTCATTTCGATGGGCAGCGCCGAGCCGTTTTCCGGCTGGAAATAGCCTAGCGTGAACGAACTCACACGGTCCGCACCATTTGCCATTTCGGGGTGAAAGAGGCCCTCGACGAAACGAAGGTTGCCACGACTGAAATCAGCCGGGCCCAGTTGGCCGTCCACATTGGTATCCAGCAGCACGGTATTGCGACCATCCACAATGCGGCAACGAACGCTGGGTCCGACCAGTTCGAGCCTGGCGGTAAACGGAGTTCTGTCCGGAAAACTGCTGCTCCAGACTTCCTGTCCGCCAATGTCGAAAATCAGCCGCGACGTCTTATCCGCGAAACCCTCAACAGTGGTGCTTCTCGAATAGCCAGCGACGGATTGAATGCCGACATGAGTGTTATCGATGGGCCTTGTGTTTACATAGTTTCGGGGATAGCGGCCGCGTTTTGGCATGATAATGATAGCCGAAAGCAATGCTCCCAGAAACAATACGGCTGCGGCGGCAGGCCAGAACCGGCCGGGGAAAATGCCGCCACGTCTGGGTTTGATAAAATACCCGATGGCCTGCCAATCACCGTTCGATTGTTGAGCGAACGTCACGGTTTCGGCCATGTCATGCCTGCTCTCGAAATTCGTGTCGAATGTTGCCTCAAAGCGGGCGCTACCGGCGGTAAAAAAGGCGCGGCGCAGGCGTCGCGAGAGGACGGCGCCGAGTGGATGACGAATTTTTTGGCTTTTACTGAGCCATTCGTCGCGTGAGACGACACGCCGAAAATAGGGAGCCGCATTTTCCCAACTCGCGGCGAATTTGCCGGCGTCCATCAACGCGAGCCAGGCAAGAATGCGCTCCAGGATGCGGGAGGCATCCTGCGACTGGATGCGTTTGCGGATCCACAGTGGCAAGCCGACGCCAAGGCCAACCGCCACAATGACGAATACAACATTGAGCAGTTGCAGGCGATCCAGGAGCGCGCGAACCCAGCGGCCAAAAAAGTGTTGAGCCACCGGATCCTGCATGTTGCCCGCCAGCACGTGCGCGCCCAGGCCGCCGCCGCCGAAGGCCATAAAACCAATCACGCCGCCACCCAGGGCAAGAGGCGCAATGGCGACGCCACCCAGCGCCAGCAGCAGCGCAATGGCCAGTCCGCCAGACGAAAAAATTCCCAAAGCCGCGCCGCCCAGGGCAATCACGCCGACGGCTGCGCCGCCGATGGCCAACCCGCCTACCGCCACGCCTCCAATCGCTATGACCCCATGTGCCCTCCCACCAATGGCAATGATCCCTTTGGCCACGCGCGCTTTTCCGGTGAGCGGGTCCATGCCGGAGGTGATGTGCACCAGCGGCAGCCCCAAGAGAGTTTGTTTCGACCGATAATCGATGCCACCGGTCCAGGCGAACGGAGCAGCGGGGGCCGGCCGAGCGGAGGGATTTTCCGCGATGCTCTCGAGGTCCGTTTTGACCTCGCTCACCTGCTGATAGCGGCGGTCGGGATTGTTCGCGAGCGAGCGCAGGACGACATCATCCAGCCGGACATCGATCTGCACTTTGTGCGAGGGCGGATCGAATTTGCCCAAGGGCAGTTCGCCCGTGAGCATTTCATAGAAAACGACACCGAGCGAATAGATATCCGCCCGGTGATCCACCTCCTGTGGCTTTTCGACTTGTTCCGGCGCCATGTAATGCGGCGTGCCCATGACGTCTCGCGCGCCGGTCAGCCGGACATCGGCGTCCTGTCCCAAAATTTTTGCGAGTCCGAAATCCGCGATTTTCACGCGGCCTTTTTTATCCAGCAAAACGTTCTCCGGCTTGATGTCGCGATGAACAATGCCTTCGTCGTGCGCGAATTGCAGCGCGGCGCAGATTTGCGGAATGATCTCGAGGGCTTCGCGCGGGTTGAGTTTCCCAGCCCGCTCGACCTGGCGCAGGTTGGCGCCGTCCACATATTCCATGATGAAATAGCTCAACGGGCGAGCGTCGGGCGCCGACGGATTTGCGCCGGAGGGGACATTGGCAATTTGCCCGAAATCGTAGACCGCGACGATATTGGGATGGCTCAATCTCGCCAGCGCGCGGGCTTCGCGGCTGAAACGGCCGGCGAAATCCAAATCACCACCCGAGCGCGGCGCGAGAATTTTCAAAGCCACAAAACGGTCCAGCGCCGGTTGGCGCGCCTTGTAAACGGCGCCCATGCCGCCCTGGCCGATGGGTTCGAGAATTTCCAACTGCGGAAATAGCTTCGCCAATTCCGCGAGCGGCGGTGGCGTGAACGAGGCCGCGCCCGGCGAAACGCCACCTTCCGTGGCGATGCCATGTTGCAACAGGCACGCGGGGCAGAGTCCTTCCGGCACGTCCGATTTCAAATCCGCGCCGCATTTCGAACATTTGCGCGGTGACGGTTGAATTGGGGCGGTTTGCTGAACTGGCGGCACTGGAGCGGACCGTGTTCTGAACAGTGAGCGAATGATGAACCAAACGATCGCTATGGCAATGCCCAGCAAAACCAACAGCAGCATCAATGGGAGAAACGTGGCTATCATGGGCGCCCACCAGCCAGTTTTTTCGACGACTTTCGTCTCAGGCAGCGACTCCAGTTGTCCCAGCATTCTCTCGGTCATTACCATTTCGGGCATTGTAAACCGGGCCGCTGTTTCCCCGCCGGAGGCATCTTGCTTTTTGTACGTGCCTGTAACTTTATATAGTGGCGATTGCGGACTGTAGAAGACCGTTGCCGTGACGATTTGGTTTGAATTGAGGATTTGAAGAAATTTAGTGGGGCTCAAGACGTCTCCTGCTGAAGTCCGGATGGCCGCAGCCAGAAAAATCACTCCGCCGATTCCCACCACGAGAAGCCCCGATAAAATCCAAAGCGCGCGTGTGCGGCTGCCTGGTTGGGCTGGATTCGCCGAAAGTCGGTTCTGCCGCGCGTTTCTTGTGCCTTTCAGGAACAAATCTATGGCTATCAGCACCACCAGGATTGCCAGGACCAGGACAATCGCCAACCCGACGAGGCTCGGCTCTGCCAGCATGGGTCTAATAGTAGTGTTCATTCCCATCCCTTACAGAAGAAAAATTGGCGAAAGGTTACCAAGAAAATTTCGCTGGCGGCGGCAGGGAATGTGCGGTTCCAAGAGGCTATTCCGGCGTGGCGTCGGGAATTTTGATCGCCCAAGCGCCAAACCCGGCATTCTTATCCGCCTTTGGGTCAAGCAATTGGATTTGTTCCCGATTGGTGAGGACGAGCACGCCGTCGGCGCCGATGCGGGCCGCTTCCAGTGAAGCGTAGCGCTCGAATTCCTCCATGGTGGGAAACGGATTTTCCCAATCGAACCGGGTCGCGAACGGCACGAACTGAAAATGCGGTTTGGCGGTGAAAAACCGCACGGAGTCGGGATCGGTCGGGGCAAATTCCGGCGCGCCGGGAGACAATTGGAAGCCGATGGCCCAAGTGTTGGCGATGGTTTTGACCGGCAGGCTCAATGCCTCACCGTTGCGCTCGACTTTCACTTCCACCGTGTCGCCGATGCTCCAGTTGTCCATTTCATCAGCGAGGCGTTCAGGCTTGTTCACCGGCGCGCCATTGTAAGAAATCACTTTGTCGCCGATTTCCAGGCCGGAGCTGCCAGCCAGGCAGTCTGAGTCTGCGACGAAATCATGGATGGTATATTGCGGCGTCTGAAATCGTATTCCAACAATGGCCTCACCCGGCCTGAACGTGATGTGGCGGGTCACGCCTTTTCTTTTGATGTGATATTTTGTGCGCAATGGCTCCAGCACATTGGTCGCGTCATAATAGCTTCCCAGCATCTCAGGTTTTTGGCGGAAGCACACCAAGTCATCGGAAACCCGAGGTTTGTGCCCGGGATCGGGGATCGAATAGAGAGGCATTTCGCCGGAGACCGCCGTGAAAGTGGTCCGGTTGGTCATCACGACGAAATAACGGAATTCGTGCTCGAGGGTAAGTTCCGCGCTCCGCATCAGGCAGAAATCCGTCGCCCTTTCGAACGAAGTGTGGCTGTTTCCCGAGAAACTGACCGTGAAACCATTTCGGCTCACCTGCGCTTCTTTGAGGCCGGAGCGAGTGCCGTGCTGCTCGTAGGACGTGGCGCATCCGCCGGCGACCATCAAGCCGAGGAGCAACCAGAGAACCTGTTGTGGTTTGGTCATGCAAAACGCGACGGCCAACAACGCGAGGCTATGGCCGCTCCCCCCGGCAAGCAAGGAGGAACTGGCGCTAAATGTAGCGCAGATTTGCAATCCGCAGGGCGTGAAAATGGCACGCGCCTTGGAATAATGACGCCCAGGCCGAATGCAATTCGCTATACCGCGGATTACAAATCTGCGCCACAGATCTCTGGCGCTACTTGCCGAGCCAGGGCGCAATTTTTTCGCCCATCCAGATTTCCTCGACCGGCTGGCGTTCGCGGATCACGGCGGCCTTTTTGCCATTTACCAGCACTTCGACCGCGAGTGAGCGCGTGTTGTAAGTGGATGCCATGACGAACCCATACGCGCCCGCGCTCAGCAGAGCGAGATAATCGCCTTCGCCCAGCTTCGGCAGCGGACGGTCCTTGGCAAAGAAATCGCCGGATTCGCAAATCGGGCCGACAACGTCCGATTTAATCAGGCCGCCGTTGCGATGCGCGAGCGGAACGATTTCGTGATACGCCTCGTAAAATGCCGGGCGGATCAGGTCGTTCATGGCGGCGTCCACGATCAGGAAATTCTTGCGGCCCGTTTGCTTCACGTATTCGACGCGGGTCACGAGAATGCCCGCGTTGCCGGAAATGAAGCGTCCGGGTTCGATCAGAATGCGCAGGCCGAGCGGCTTCAGGATGGGCACGAGGCGATCGGCATATTTTTGCGGGGTCAAAATGTGTTTGGCCGCGGCGGAGGATTTCCACCATTGCGCCGGGCCGCTGGCGAGCGCGGGCTTGTAAACGATGCCCAGCCCGCCGCCGATGCTGAAAAATTCGAGGCCGTGTTTGTCTTTCAGCCGTTGCACCAATGGCAATACTTTGCGCACGGCTTCGTCGAACGGATGAACGTCGGTGATTTGCGAGCCGATGTGCATCTGGAACCCGCGCAGGCGCAGGTTTTTCAATTTGCTCGCGCGCGCGTAGACACCTTCCACCTTCTCGAAGGCGATGCCGAATTTGTTTTCGTAGGTGCCGGTCGTAATTTTGGAATGCGTGTGGGCCTCGACATTCGGGTTCACGCGCACGGCCACGGGGGCGGCTTTTTTCAGGCGCGCGGCGACGCGATTGATGCGCGCCAGCTCGGGTTCGCTCTCGGCGTTGAAGGAGTAAACGTTTTGCCGGAGCGCGAATTCAATTTCGGCCTCGGTTTTGCCCACGCCGGCAAAGATGCATTTGCGCGGATCGCCGCCCGCGGCAATGACGCGTTGCAATTCGCCGCCGCTGACGATATCGAAGCCGCTGCCGAGGTTCGCGAGCACGCGCAGGACGGCGAGGTTCGAATTGGACTTCATCGCGAAGCAGACCAGGTGGTCCAGCGGCGCGAGAGCGCGGTCGAGCTTTTGAAAATGGTCGCTCAGGGTGGCCTGTGAATAGACGTAAAGCGGCGTGCCGAATTTTTTCGCCAGCGAATCAATGGCCACGTCTTCGCAATACAATTTTTTTCCGCAGTAATGAAAACCGTGCATAAAGGGACAGTCTAAAGTTGGGCACGCAAAGTTCAAGGCGGGAAAGGCGGTGGAAAAAGGTCCAATGTCCAAAGCCCAAACTCCAGATTACATGTTACGGGTTTGGTGTTTTGGAACTGCCTGGAAGCGAATTTGCAAACGTTAAATAGGTGCGGTTTCTCGGTCAAAAGTTAACCATAGGGAACGAAGGAACAAAGGGCCCAAGCCGGCTGCGATTCAATTGGAGTGCGCCAACATTTCGCCGGACGATGGGACATGGCTAAAAATCTTATCTTTGTTTTCCTCGTTCCCTTCTGTTTCAAAAATGGCGTTATGTCGCTCACCCATCGCACCGATTCTAAAACCGACGCTCCGAATCAAACACTCTGGCTTGGGACTTCTTCATTCTGCATTCTGCATTCTGCCTTCCCACCAATCTCCCCGCCGCCATTCACCAAAAACAACACCGCCATCCGCACCGCCAGCCCGTTCGTCACCTGGTCCAGAATCAACGACCGGTCCCCATCCGCAATGTCACTGTCAATCTCGACGCCGCGATTGATCGGTCCCGGATGCATGATCAACGCATCCGGTTTCGTTTTCGCCAGGCGCGCCTTGTTCAAGCCGAACAACGTCGTGTATTCATTGATACTCGCGAACATCGTCTTGCGCTGGCGCTCGTGCTGAATGCGCAACAAATGAATAATGTCCGCCTCCCGAATCGCTTCCTCCACATTGTAAGTCACCCGACAGCCCATCTGCTCGAACACGCGCGGCACCAATGTGGACGGCCCGCACAGCGTCACCTTCGCGCCCAGCTTCGTCAGCGCCCAGATATTGGAACGCGCCACGCGGCTGTAAAGAATATCGCCCAGGATCGTCACGTTCAGCCCCTCAATTTTTCCCTTCTGCTCGCGAATGGTAAATGCGTCGAGCAACGCCTGCGTGGGATGCTCATGCGCGCCGTCGCCGGCATTGATGACACTCGCGCTCAGCACGCGCGACAGAAAATGCGGCGCGCCCGACGCGCTATGGCGGATCACAATGAAATCCGCGTTCAACGCCTGCAAATTCAGCGCCGTATCCTTCAGCGTCTCGCCTTTTTTGAACGACGAACCCTCCGCCGAAAAATTGATCACGTCCGCCGACAGCCGTTGCTCCGCCAGTTCGAAGCTGATGCGCGTCCGCGTGGAAGGTTCCACGAACAAATTCACCACCGTCTTGCCGCGCAGCGCCGGCACTTTTTTGATCGCGCGCTCACCCACCGCCTTGAACGCCCGAGCCGTGTCCAGCACCGTCACGATTTCCTCCGCGCTCAGCGATTCAATATCGACCAGATGTTTGCGGGTCCAGGGCATTGGGTTCGTTAATTGTGACTAGTTAAATGGTTAAATTGGTTAAACGGTTAAAAAAGTTAAATACGTTAAAGGACCGCAACTCCGCCCATCAGCTCTCCGATTTAACCCATTTAACTTTTTTAACAATTTAACCATCTCATCTTTCCACAATCGCCTCGTCATCTCGCACGACGACTTTTTCATTCAGCGCTGTCGGCACATTTTTGCCGACAAAATCCGCCTTGATCGGCAACTCGCGATGCCCGCGATCAATCAGCACCGCGAGTTGAATGCGTTTCGGCCGTCCAAAATCATTCAATGAATCCATCGCCGCGCGAATCGTCCGCCCGCTGAACAACACATCATCCACCAGCACCACCGTCTTGCCGGTCACATCGAACGGGATCACGGTCGGCTGCACATCCGGCGTG
>Ga0134126_10000098_pt1 | contig 108909 bp, 93 predicted proteins | sample KB31752_FD_96881 | JGI IMG/M metagenome (GOLD analysis project Ga0134126, IMG submission 96881) | Terrestrial soil microbial communities with excess Nitrogen fertilizer from Kellogg Biological Station, Michigan, USA - KB3-175-2 | ecosystem: Environmental > Terrestrial > Soil > Unclassified ... | reverse complement strand
ACGCGGGGGCCGCGCCGTTGGCACTGCGGGCCAAGTCGGCGCGGAGTGACCGCGAAATTCCGAAGGGCGGTCCGCCCCCGGGGATGGAAGCGGCGCGGGCCCGGCAGGGCTGGGGTCCCAGGGACCCAGCCCTGCCGAGCGTAAAGCGGGTCGCGGGGCGGAGCCCCGCGGGGTCCCGCGCCAGTCAATCGCTCAGCCTGCAGCCGTCCGTCATCGGCTTCTGGCCGCTGCTGCTCGCGCTGGCGCTGGTTGTCTGGGCGGGGCGGTTTCGCAAGCTGGCACCGCTCGCCTTGCTGGTGCTCCTGGCCGGATGCAGCACCGGCCGCTTGGGGCCCGCCACGCCCGCCGGCACGTATGTCCTCACCGTGACCGCGAGCTCGGGCGGCGCTCCAGTGGGTTCGGCCCAGCTCACGCTGATCGTGCAGTGATCGTGCAGTGAGCCACGATGCCTGGGCCGTTCAGGTGTGGTGTAATGGCGGGCATGGTTCGTCCACTCCCTTGGTTGCTGGCTTTGGCCTTGGCCGCCGTCGGTCAGGCGCCGAAAGCGCCGGGGCTGTACGCCGAGGTGCAGACCGGCAAAGGCCTCATCGTCATCCAGCTGAAGCCCGAGTACGCGCCCATGGCCGTCGCCAACTTCGTCGGCCTGGCCGAGGGCACCATCGCCAACGCCGCGCTCGACCCCGGCCAGCCCTTTTTCGACCACTCGACCTTCCACCGCGTGGTCGCGGGCCACGTCATCCAGACCGGCATTCCGCATTCCACCCGCGCCCGCGGCCCCGGCTACAACTTTCCCAACGAAATTGATGCCCGCCTCAGCCACGACCACGCGGGCGCGGTGAACATGGCCAACGGCGGCCCCGGAACCAACGCCTCGCAGTGGTGCATCACGCTCGGCGACCGCCGCTACCTCGATGGCGACTTCACGGTGTTCGGCGAGGTCGTTCAGGGGCTCGACGTGGTGATGTCCATCCGCCAAGGCGACGCGCTCGACTCGGTTCGCATCGTGCGCGTTGGCAAGAAGGCGGAGGCGTACCACCCCACCACCGCTTCATTCCAGTCCATGGTCGCGGCCGCCAAGCAGCGCGCCATCGAGCAAGAGGCGCGCAAGCAGCAAGTCGAGGCCGCCTGGATCCAGAAGAACTTCCCCAACGCGGCCGGCCCCGCCGGCGGCGTCCGCACGGTGACGGTCGCGACCGGCGCCGATTCGGCTGCGCCGGTTCGGCAGCTGCGCTACCGCGGCCGTGAAGTCCGCTACATCGGTGACTGGACGGGGCGCCGGGGCGCGGAGAAAAAGACCGACCTGCAGATCACCAACTTTGCCAGCGGCCCCGCGGGCGTTCCCGGATTCGGCGACGCGCAGGCATTCGACGATGTGCCCGGCACCACCCGGCTCAACCCCGGGCTTGAGGGCGTGGTTGCCTCCATGCACCCCGGCGACCGCCGCACGGTGATCGTTCCGGCCGCGCAGGGCTACGGCCGCGCCGGATTGTATCCGCCCGAGGTGAAAGGCCAACCCCGCTTCGTCGTCTCGCCCAATGCCCTGCTGGTCTACGACCTCGAAGCTCTGCCGTAGTGCGTCAATAGTGCGTCAATTGAAATGCACCGTGACCGCCACTGGCAGCGGTGGCGCAAAATCCGACTCCAGAGTCACCCGCAGCCGCCGCGCCTCCATTGGCGCCGCCAACCGCACGAGCCTCAGCACGCCCACGGTGCTTCCGTCCGCGATTGAACCCCAGTTTCCGTTCTCGTCCTGGGCCTCGATTTGAAAGCGCGAGATGCGCTGCCCGCGCTCGACCTGCTCGCGCAGATTGAACACCAGCATGCGTTGCATTTCCGGCAGCGCCACCTCTCCGACCATCTCCGAGCCGCCGGCGGCCCGCCACTGCCAAAATCCGCCTTGCGTGCCGCTCTCCAACAGGGAGCCGAGCCGTGCCTGGAAGCGCGCCAGCCGATCGGCGTCCGCATGCGCAATCAAGCCGGCGCGGTTCGGCGGCACGTTCAGCAGCAGCTTGGCGTTGCGGCCAACCGAATTGAAATAGATCGAGACCAACTCGTCCACGGTCTTGAGCTGGGCGTCTTCGGCGGCATGGTAGAACCAGCCGGGCCGCAGGGAGACATCCGCTTCGCCCGGCCGCCACGCCGAGCCTTGCGGATCGCCATGCTGCAGCATCGTCGTCACCGCCGCGCCGCTCACGCCCGGCTGCGGCACGACCGCCGGGTCCACCGCCGCCCAGTTCGGCTCACCCGCCGTGCCGCGTTCATTGCCGATCCAGCGCAGATCGGGGCCGGCGTCCGAGAAGATCAGCGCATGCGGCTGCAGCCGCCGCACCGTGCCCCAGATGCGCGGCCAATCGTAGACTTGGCGCTTGCCGTTCGGACCCTCGCCGTTGGCGCCGTCGAACCAGACCTCCTGCAGCGGACCGTAGTTCGTGAGCAATTCGGTGAGCTGGGCGCAGTAGAAGTCGTTGTAGCGGGGCGAGTCGCCGTAGCTGGGCTCGTGCCGGTCCCAGGGGGAGAGATAGAGTCCGGCCCCGAGTCCCTCGCTGCGGCAAGCCTCCACGAACTCGCGCACCACGTCGCCTTGGCCACCTTTCCATGGACTTGCCGCCACCGAGTGCGGCGTAAGCCGGCTGGGCCACAGGCAGAAGCCGTCGTGGTGCTTGGCGGTGAGGATCATGGCGCGGAAGCCGCTCACCCGCGCCGTCACCGCCCACTGCCGCGCGTCCAGCGCGGAGGGGCGGAACAGGGTTGGCGACTCGGTGCCATCTCCCCACTCGCGCCCGGTGAAGGTGTTGATGCCGAAATGGACGAACATCGCCATCCGGTCGCGCTGCCAGGCCAGTTGGCGGTCGCTGGGCAGCGCCAGCGCGCCCTGGCAACGCAGCCGGGGCGGCATGCCCGCCCACGCTCCTGCCGCGGCGGAGGCGGCCAAGAACCGCCGACGGCTCACCGAATGCATGCGTAAGTGTAGCGTTTCAGCCGGATAAACCCTCAAGCCCGGCTGCCCGGGGCCGATATCGAAGGCTGAGGCACGCATGATCTCCCTCAAGCGCCACATGGACCGCTACGATGGCATCGAGGCCCGCGCCCAGGCCGCCCTCCACGCCTACATCCAGTTGCTGATGGCCCTGCAGGCCGGCGCCACCAACATGGCCGGCGGCGAGGGACTGCAATGCAAGTCGCAGATCACCGCCGTGCTCGAGTACCTGCATCCCGGCGCCGATCGCGAGACCATCGAGCGCAGCCGGCAGGAAGCCGAGCACGCGCTGCAGATGCTGGTCGAGGCCATCAACGAGCGCGAGAGCGGCTACAAGCAGATCATCCGGGTGATGGCCGAAGCCGGCGCCTCGATGGCGCAGACCGGCGCCGAGCACGGCGAGGACCTGCGCAGGCTCGCCAACCAGGTCGAAGCCGCCGCCAAGCTTGATTCCATCCTCGAGATGCGCCACCGCCTCGGCCGCCACGTCGAGGAGTTGCGCGTCGCCGCGGCGCGCGCCCAGCACGAGGGCGAAGAGAAGGCCAAGAAGCTGCGCCAGGATCTGGCCGCCGCGCGCGAGCGCCTGCAGACCGCGGACATGCTGGCCGAAACCGATCCGCTCACCGGCCTCGGCAACCGCCGCCGCGCCGAGGCGGCGGTGCAGGAGGCGATCGCGCTCGGCATTCCGGTCAGCGTGCTTTCGCTCGACCTCAACGGCTTCAAGCAGGTCAACGACACCTATGGCCACGCCCAGGGCGACAGCCTGCTCAAGCTGATCGGCCGCTACACCCAGCGCTGCCTGCGCGAGGGCGACAAGGTCTGCCGTTGGGGCGGCGACGAGTTCCTGGTGATCATGACCGACACCAAGCTCGACGAAGCCCAGGCCGCCGCCGCGCGCATCCGCAAGGAGGTGTTCGGCGAGTTCGTGCTGGGCCGCGCCGGCGAGGACGTGCATGTGAATATCGGCGCCAGCATCGGCGCGGCGGAACATCAGCCGGGAGAACCCATGCAAGATCTGGTCGAGCGCGCCGACAAGCTCATGTACGAGGACAAGGCCGCCAGCCGGACGAAGCGCGCCAGCCTCGCCGCCCGCCGCGCCTGAAGGAACGTTGCCGGCTGGCGGCGAGGGCCAGCCGCGGTTCAGCGCAGCTTCGGCTAGCATAGGCGCATGCGCGTTTGGCGGCGGCTGCGCCGGTCCCCGGGATACTCGGCGATCATCATCGCCACGCTGGCCCTGGCGGTGGGCGTGAACACAGCGCTGTTCTCGGCGGCCAACGCGGTGCTGCTGCGCCCCCTCCCGTATCCCGACGCCGGGCGCCTCGCCGCCGTCTACTCGAGCACCGCCGGCATCGCCCACGCGCCAATCAGCTACCTCAACTTCCTCGACTGGCAGCGCCAAAGCCAGACGTTTTCGTCGTTGGCCATCTACCGCTACGAGGATTACACCCTCACCGGCGCGGACACGCCCGAGCACGTCAGCGGCGAAATGGTCTCGAGCGGCTTTTTCAGCACGCTGGGGGTTCAGCCGCGCCTGGGACGCTTCTTCACGGCCGCCGATGACCGCCTGGGCGCAGCCCCGGTCGCGGTTCTGAGCTTCGGGCTTTGGCAACGGCAATTCGGCGGCGCGCCCGGTGTCCTCGGCCAAACCATGGATCTCGGCGGCTCGCCTTACACCGTGGTGGGCGTGCTGCCGGCCGGATTCAGCTTCTACGGCCCGGCCCGCGATGTGTTCTTGCCGATCGGCGCTTGGAGCGAGCCGACGCTGCGCGACCGCAAAGTGGATCTGAGCGCGCACGCGGTCGGGCGCCTGCGCCCCGGGGCGAGCTTGGCCCAAGCCCAGGCGGAGATGAACGCGATCGCGGTCCGCCTGGCCGCGCAGTACCCCGTCGCCGACCAGAACACCGGCATCGCGGTGGTCTCGCTGCGCGCCGATCTGGTCGGCAGCGTGCAGCCGTTGCTGCTGCTCTTGCTGGCGGCGGTCGGGTTCCTGCTGCTGATCGCGTGCGTGAACGTCGCCAACCTGATGCTGGCCCGCGCCTCCCACCGCTCGCGCGAGTTCGCCATCCGCGCGGCGCTGGGCGCCGGCACGTCCCGCCTGGCCCGAGCGGCAATGGGCGAGAGCTTGGGGCTGGCTGCGCTGGGCGGAGCGGCAGGGCTGGGGTTGGCCGTGCTGGCGCGCAATTCCATGGCGGCGCTGATGCCGAGCAACCTGCCGGGCGCGGGCACGATTCCGCTCGACGGGCGCGTGCTCGCCTTCGCGGTCGGGGTCTCGCTGCTGGCCGGCGTGCTCGCCGGCGCGGTGCCGGCCTTCAAGGCCAGCCGCGCGGCGGTCGCGCCGGCTTTGCGGTCGGGTTCGGGCCAGGCTTCCGGGCAAAGCCGCACCCAAGCCGCTTTCGTGGTGGTGCAGGTGGCGCTGGCGTTTCTGCTGCTGGCGGGCGCGGGGCTGATGCTGCGCACCATGTCCGCGCTGCTGCAGTTGGATCCTGGCTACGACCCCAGCCACGCGCTGACGTTCTTCCTCGCCCTCCCGCCCACGCCGAACATCACCTCCGCCCAGACCCGTGCCCGCTTGCGCGCCTTCGATGCCGCGCTCACCCGCCTGCCCGGCGTCGAAGCCGAGTCGGTCACGCTCGGCTCCCGCCCCATGATCCACGACTCTTCGCTGCCGTTCTGGATCGCGGGCCAGCCCAAGCCCGCCAGCCAGAACGAGATGCCGCAGGCGCTGTTTTATTTGGCCGGTTCGGGCTATGCCCGCGCCATGGGCTTGAAACTCGAGCAGGGCCGCTTCATCACCGACGCCGACAACGAGCACGCTGCCCCGGTGGTGGTCATTGACGACATGTTCGCCCGCCAATACTTCGCCGGGCGCAGCCCCCTGGGCCAGCACATCCACATCGTCGGCTTCAACCTCCAGGCGGAGATCGTGGGCGTGGTCGGCCACGTGCTGCAATGGGGCCTGCAGCCGGCGTCGCCGGCCGCCATCCAGGCCCAGTTCTACTATGCCTTCATGCAACTGCCGGAGGCGCTGATGCCGCTGGCCGCCTCCACCGTCGCCGTCATCGTGCGCACCGAAGGCGACCCGAACGCGCTGCTGCCGGCGGTGCGCAGCATGGTGCCCCAGGTGGACCCGCGCGAGATTCTCTATGGCGCAACCACGCTCGATCGGCTCGTCTCCGGCTCGGTGGCGGCGCGTCGCTCGACGCTTTGGCTGCTATCGCTTTTCGGCGGCTTGGCCCTCGGCTTGGCCGCGCTCGGCATCTACGCCGCCCTTTTCTACCGCATCGCCCGCCGCACGCGCGAGATCGGCATCCGGGTGGCCTTGGGCAGCGGCCGAGGCGGCATCGCAGCCCTGGTGCTCGGCGACACGGCGCGCATGTGCGGCCTGGGCCTCGCCCTCGGCCTGGGGGCCGGCCTGGGCCTCACCCGCCTGATGTCGAGGCTCCTCTACGGCGTCCGCCCCGCCGACCTGCGCACGTTCGCCGCGGTGGCGGCGTTGCTGGCCGTGGTTGCCCTTGCCGCCGCCGTCCTCCCCGCCCGCCGCGCGCTGGCGGTGGACCCGCTGGTCGCCCTCAAGGCGGAATAGAAGCTGGTATAGTCACCGGAAGGCTAACCCATGCTGCAAGTGCTTCCCATCATTCTGGCCGTCCTCTTGTTGCTTTTGGTGTTGGTTGTGAACGGCTCGTTCTTCACCGTGCCTACAGCCCAGACCGCGGTCATCCAGCGCTTCGGCCGCTTCCGGCGCGTGGCCACGCCCGGGCTGAACTTCAAGCTGCCGTTCTTCGACCGCATCGCCAGCCGCATGAACATGCGGGTGCAGCAACTCGACGTGGTGATCGAATCCAAAACCAAGGACAACGTCTTCGTCCAGATTCCGGTCTCGATCCAGTATCAAGTCAAGCCGGACAAAGTGTACGAAGCTTTCTACAAGCTCAACGATCCCGCCGCCCAGATCCAGTCCTACGTCTTCAACGTCATCCTGGGCCACGTGCCCAAGCTCAACCTGGACGAAGCGTTCCTGCAGCAGAGCGACATCGCCATGGCGGTGAAGAGCGAGCTCGACACCATCATGTCCGAGTTCGGCTACGACATCGCCAAGGCGCTGGTCACCGACCTCAAGCCCGACGAAAAAGTGAAGTCGGCGATGAACGACATCAACGCTGCCCAGCGCGAGCAGGTCGCCGCTAACGCCCGCGGCGAGGCCGACAAGATCCTCAAGGTCAAGCAGGCCGAGGCCGAGGCCGCGAGCAAGGCGCTTCAGGGCGAGGGCATTGCCAACCAGCGCAAGGCGATCATCGCCGGCTTGCAGGAGTCGGTCGAGCTGTTCCAAAAGAGCGTCCCCGGCGCCACCGCGCAAGACGTGCTCTTGCTGGTGATGATGACGCAGTACCTCGATACGCTCAAGGACCTCGGCAGCAACTCGCGCAGCAACACCATCCTGGTGCCGCACTCGCCCGGCGGCCTCACCGATTTCCTGGGCGAGCTGCGCAATGCCATCACCATCGGCGTCGAGACCGCGCAAGTCGCGGGCAGCTCCGGCGCGCCCCCCGGTGCCTTCGGCGCCGCCGCCGGCCGCTCGGCGGGCTAGTTCGCCCGCGGGCGCTCGATGCGCGTGACCCGGAGCACGCGATAGGGCGCGCGGGTCTTGACCAGCGCCAGCCCGAGTTCGCGCTGCACGGCGTCGTCAAACGGCTCAATCCAGTCCCATTTCGTAATGCCATCGGGGAGCACATGGCTGCCCCCCATGCGCTCCCATACCCACATGGCGTAGGTTCCAGCGAGACCGGTTCGGTCCACGACGGGCAACCCGCCGGGTGTTCTGCCGCGGCGGTTGAGGGCGTTCACCAGTTCGGAGATGGTGCAGCCAACGAAAGGGATTGTGAACGGCGCCGGAAGCTTCCTCAGCTGCTGGTGCTCGAGCATGCGAACGCCCTCTGCGCATGGCGTGCTTGCGGTCCACGGTTTCAGCTTCGGGCCGTGGGGCGCGACCACGAGCGCATAGGCCGGCTGCACCTGGTTGGACTCGGTGAAAGCGAGCTGGAATCGGTCGGCGAGCGCCCGCTGCAGCATCAAGAGCATTTCGCTTTGCCGGGCGGGCTTGTCGGTGCTGCCGCTGACCTGAAAATACTCGCGCTCCGACCATTCCGGCATCCCGACCAGTTGATTGCTCCGAAGCTGGTAAGCATAGACAATCATCTCCTCAGGCGTCATGCCTTCAAGGAACATTCGCTGAGGATCCACTTGGGGATCGCGGTGCCATGGCCCGGTCGGCACGAACGGCTTGATGCTCACGGCGTCGAACGCCGGCCGTATGGGCGCTTGCGCCGCCGCGCCTGCGACCATCGCCGCCGCTAAGAGCCCAACGCCCAAGCGCCGCATAGCCGGAGTATATCCCGCCGGCCCTGTTCCCTATTCCCTATTCCCGGCGCCCTCCGCCCCGATCCTGGCGCGCACGGTGCCGGTCTTCTTCAGCGTCTGCCCCGCGACCTCGAGCGTGACCGTGTAGTCGCCGACCGCAAGCGGGGGGGACGGCGGCCCGCCGCGTCCGCCGCGGCCCCCGAAGCCGCTGCGTCCGCCGCGCCCCCGTCCAGGTTCACCTCGACTTGGTTCAGCCCTTGGCGGGCCGGACCGCTCAGGGTGCGGAGCACCGCCCCGCTGGCATCGGTGACTGTCAGCCGCGCGGGCGTGCCCGCCGCCGCGCCCAGCCAGTAATACACCCGCCAGGCGTCGGGCTCATCGGGCACGCGCAGGTACTTGTCGCCATAGAGCTCGTAGTTCATGCCCTGGGTGCTGAACTCGTACCGCGCCCGCGGCTTGATGTTGAACAAATGCACCGGCTCCTTCAGCACCGCTGGGGTCAGCTCTTGCAGGGGTGAAATGTCCCCGGTCCACAGCGCCCGTCCGTAGGTGGCCAGCACCAAATCGTTCTCGCGCGGATGCACCAGCAGATCCTGCACCGGGATCACCGGCAGGTTCGCCTTCAGCGCCGCCCAGTGGGCTCCATCGTCAATCGAGACATAGACGCCGAGGTCGTCGCCCACGAACAGGAGATGCGGGTTCTTGCGATCCTGCACCACCACGTTGATTGGCACTTGCGGCAGATCCGAAGCCAGCGATTTCCAGCTTTGGCCGAAGTCGTGGGTGACGTAGAGATAGGGCCGGAAATCGTCGTTGTGGAAGCCGCTCTTGGAAATGAATGCGGTGCCGGCGTCGTAGGGCGAGGCGAAGACGCGGCTCACCCAGCGATCCGCGGGAGCGCCGGCAGCCGTGAGACTGGCCGTCAGGTCAGACCAGGCTTGGCCGCCATTGCGGGTGAGCTGCACCTTGCCGTCGTCGGTGCCTACCCAGATCTCGCCCGGCTGCACGGGTGAAACGGAAATGCTGGAAATCGTGCAGTAGGGCGTGCTGGGAAAGCCGATCTTCGACTTGTCGTTGGTGGTGAGATCGGGGCTGATGACTTGCCAGTGGTCGCCGCGGTCGTTCGAGCGGAACAGCACCTGCGCGCCGGCGTAGACGGTCTTCGGATCGCGCGGCGACATGGCGATGGGCGCGACCCAGTTGTAGCGCAGCCGCTGGGGCCACAGCGACTGCGGCGGCCGGATGTTCACCCGCACCCCGGTCTGCTGGTCCATGCGGCCCATCTGGTTCATCTCGCGAGTGTTGTAGACCCAGCGGCTGTCGCTCGGGTCCACCATGTTGTACATGCCGTCGCCGGGTCCGACCGTGACCCAGTCCTCGAGCGTGATCTCGCCCCAGCGTCCGTTCACCGGGCCTTTCCAGGAATCGTGGTCCTGGAAGCCGGCGTAGACGTGGTAGGGATCGTCCATGTCCACCCCCACGGCGTAGGCCTCGCCGGCGCGGACGTTGGGGAAGAAGTCCGAGGTGTGGCCGCCGTCGTAGGAGACTTGCAAACCGCCATCGCTGCCGAGCAGGATACGCTGCGGATCCGCTGGATCAAACCACATGGTGCGGAAATCGCCGAAGGCGCGGCGGAAGAAGCCCGTCGGCCACTGGGCGCGGTCGTTCCAGGTCTTGCCGCCGTCCTCAGAGACATACATGTTGTCGCTGGTGACGATCACCCGGTCGGGATCGCCCGGGTCCACCCGCACCTGGTTGAACGAGTACGGCGCCTTGCCGCCAGCGATATTGATGTCGGTGGTCTTGACCCAATGCTCGCCGCCGTCGTCGGTGCGGTAGAGCTCGTTGCCGATCACGCCTCGGGGAGGCGCGCCGCCGGCGGTCGCCGGGTTGGCCGCGCTGGCGCGCGCGGCGTCGTCGTTCCCCGAGCGCGGGTTCAGGTTCTCGACCAGGGCATAAACGATTTTCGGGTTCTTCTGGTAAAGGTCGAGCCCGATGCGCCCCAGCGTTCCGGTGGGCAGGCCGCCGGCGAGCTTCGTCCAGTGCGCGCCGCCATCCACGGTGCGGTACACCGCGCTCTCGGGCCCGCCCTCGATCAGCCGCCAGGGCAGCCGCTGCTTGTCGTACAGGGCCGCGTACAGCGTGCCCGGCGCCTGCCGGTCCATCACCAGGTCCACGGCCCCGGTCTCGTCGTTGGCGTACAGCACCTTGGCCCAGTGCAGGCCGCCATCGGTGGTCTTGAACACGCCGCGCTCGGCGTTCTTCGAGAACAGGTGCCCCAGCGCGGCGACATAGACAACCTCCGGGTTGCGCGGGTCAACCACGATGCGCGCGATGTGCTGCGAGTCGGCCAGGCCCATGGCCTGCCAGGTCTTGCCGCCATCGGTGGTCTTGAAGACGCCCTTGCCCGAGTACGAGCTGCGCGCGTTGGCGTTGTCGCCGGTTCCCACCCAAACGGTGTTCGGGTCGCTGGGCGCGATCGCCAACGCGCCGATGGACTGCACGCCGGCGCGGTCGAACACGGGGTCCCAGGTGACGCCGCCATTGGTCGTCTTCCAGACGCCGCCGCTGCGCTCGCCGATCCAGATGGTGTACTGGTGGTCGTGCGCGGGCGCATCCGGCACGGCGATGCTGGTCAGCCAGGAGCCATCACGGAAGGGCCCGATGTTGCGCAGGGTGAGGCCGCCCAGCACCTGCTCGAGCCCGCCCGCCTGCCCCTGGGCCAATGCGGCCAAACCCAGCGCCAAGGCGACAACGGCAGCCGCGCGCAATTTTTGGATATTGAATCCGTGCATGCCCGCATCATACGCGAAAGTTCTTGCGGCTCAACAATACACAAGCTGTATGCTTAGCTAGAGATCTAGCTGCATGCCCTACGTAGCTCCAGCCGACGTCATCGCGCCCCAGCGTCATATATCCGACGTCAAGGTGCTTTTTGACGGCGGTCCGGGCGGCTGGTCGCTGGCGCGACTGCGCTGGGACGGACAGCTGGTCACCGGCATTCGCTGGAATGGTGGAAACGACGATGCGGCATGCGGCAACCCGCAATCGCATGGCCGGCCCACCTGGTTTCTGCTGCCCTCGGAGGCGGAGCATCCACTGCAGGTGCTTGCGGAGCAGCTGAGAAACGGAACGCCGGGCGGCATATTCGACGAGTACCGCGCGATGGTGGCCGACCAGGAGCGGGAGTCGGCGGCGTGGGAATGGACCGAGGGCCTTATGCGCGATGCCTCCGATTCAGAGGGGTGAGGTATGGTGGGTCTCGTTCGACCCCTCGGTCGGAGGAGAAATCCGCAAGACTCGACCCGCCGTGGTGGTGAGCAACAACGGCGTGAACGAGATCCTGAATCGCGTGGCGGTAGTGCCGCTCAGCCGCCAGATTCGCAAGATCTACCCCGGCGAGGCGCCGGTCACGGTGGCGGGCACCCCGGCCAAAGCCATGGCGGACCAAATCATGACCGTGTCGAAGCTGCGCTTGCGCCAGCGCCTGGGCGCGCTCACGGCGACAGAGGTGCGTGCGGTTGAGGACGCCATCCTGGTGCACCTCGGCATCTGGCGCTAGCGGCTACGGCTTGCCGAGGCTGCCCATGCATGTCACTCTAGTCCCCGCGATGCGGCGCGCCTTCCGGCGGCGAAAATTGACGCTTAGCGGTTCGGCAGCGCCGCGTACTGGATCCCGAGGCTCAGCCCCAGCGCGCGCAACTGGGCGTTGAAGGCTGCTCCGTCGCCGCGGTTGAGGGCGGCCAGGCCGCTGCGCACGTCATTCATGACGCCGACCAGCATCTGGTTGACGGCGAGGGCCTGTTCGGTCGGCCCCAGGCCGGCGCCGCCGCCGTACCGCCCGGTGCCGTTGAAGTCGGCGGCGAGGCTGCAGAGCTTGGCGTAGAGCTGCACCGGCGTCAGGAACGACTCCTCGCTGCTTTCGCTGCTCAAGTTGACGTCGTAGAGCTTGCCCTCGAGCGCGATGTACTTCCGCTCGAGCGCCTGGTCGGCCTCGACCGCGGCTGCGGCGCGGGGTTCGCGCGCCAGGATGCGGGCTGCTTCTTGCAATTGCTTGCGGGTGGTCTCGACCCCGTTGATCATCCCGGCCACATCGCTGATCTCGCCGGACATGGTCAGGGCGAACTTCAACTGCGCCTCCATGCTGGCCTGGGTGCCGGAGGCGGCCGGATCCTTGAGCACGGTCAAGGACTCGGTGCCGGCCGGCCTGCCATCGATCGTGAGCTGCACCTGATAGGTGCCGGGCACCACGCGCGGCGAGCCCGGGTTCGCCCCCCACGCGACCAGCGGGCGCCAGCCGTCCGGCCCGGGCGTGATCCATGGCGCCTCGGGGGGCGCGGTCAGCAGATGCACCGCCGCCGGCAGGGGATAGCGCAGGTCCCACCAGACCCGGTTCAGTCCGGTGTGGCCGGTGCCTCTCACGGTGGCGATGGTTTGCCCATCGCTGCCGCGGACGGTCAGGGAAACGGAGCCGGCCGCGGTTGGCAAATAGTAGTCGAGGTCAGCGCCGTAGGGCGGATTCTGCCCGGAAACCGGATCGTTCGGGCCGCTCTGCGGGACCAGCACCGAGCGCCGGAAGCGGTAGGCGTCGCGCGGCTTGAACAGATGCGGCGCGCCCGCTTGCGCCACCGAATCCCACGAGCGCAGCGGCGAGATGTCGTCCAAGATCCAAATCCCGCGCCCGTAGGTGCCGACCACCAAATCGCTGAAGCGCGGTTCGATGGTCAGCCAGTTCATCGGGGCCGCCGGTAGGTTGTTCTTCAGCAGCGACCAGTGCGCGCCGTCATCGAGGGTGAAGTAGATCGAGTTCTCGGTGCCGGCGTAGAGCATGCCCTGGCGCACCGGGTCTTCGCGCACCACGTGCACGTAGCTGAAGAGGGTGTGCGGGATGTCGCCGGCGATGTTCGTCCAGGTCTTGCCGAAATCGGTCGTCTTATAGAGGTAGGGATTGTAGTCGCCCATCAACATCAGTTCGTCGCTCAGGTAGGCGGTGCCGGCGGCGAAGCGCGAGGGCTCGATGCGGGTGATTTCTCCCCACGGGGGCAGGCCGGGCAGGTTGGCGGTGACGTCGGCCCAGGTCTTGCCGCCATCCTGGGTCACGTGCACGCTGCCGTCGTAGGCTCCGGCCCAGATGACGCCGGCCTGCACCGGCGAGATCGAGATGTTCGAGAGGGTTTCGCTCGAGAAGGTCATCAGGTTGTCGCCAGCGATGCCGCCCGAGCTGCCTTCCTTGGTCTTGTCGTCCTTGGTCAGGTCCGGGCTGATGCGGGTCCAGCTCTGGCCCGCGTTCTCGGTCTCGTACACGTACTGGCTGCCGACGTAGACGCGGTTGTGGTCCTGGGGCGAGATGGCGATCGGGAAGGTCCAGTTCCAGCGGTCGCGGTACAGGCTGGGCGCGCCGCCGAAGGAGTCTTCGGGCCACACCGAGACGTTGCGCGCCTGCCCGGTCTTCGTATCCACCCGGGTGAGGTCGCCGTTGTAGCAGCCGGTCCAGAGAATGTCGGCGTCCTCGGGATCGGGCACGGTGAAGCCGCTCTCGCAGCCGGCATAGCCGTGCCACTCGGCCGAGGAGATCGCGCCCCCGCCGCCGGCGCCGCTGAAGCCGCTGCTGAAGAGCGAGCGGCTGGGGCCCTGTTCGCCGTCGTCGTCCTGGCGGTTGCCGATGACGTTGTAGGGCAGGCGGCTGTCGGTGTAGACGTGGTACATCTGCGCGATCGGCAGCTTCACCCGCTCCCAGGTCTGGCCGCCATCGAGGCTGATGCCGCCGCCGCTGTCATCGGCCACCAGCATGCGCTTGGGGTTGGTCGGGTCAATCCAAATGCTGTGCAGGTCGCCGCCGGCGCGCCCCACATCGGTGGCCCAGGTGGCGCCGCCGTCGCGCGACACGCTCCAGTACTGCGCCACGAAAAAGACCAGGTCCTCGTCGCCCGGCGAGACGTCGAAGTTGGTGAAATAAGGCGCGCGGCCGGTCATGCGGTTGTTGCGGTTCATCAGCCGCCAGGTTGCGCCGCCATCGTCGGAGCGGTAGAAGGCCGGCGCGGGCGACTGCTGCAGCAGCGCGTAGACGCGGCGGGAATCGCCGGGCGCGACCCGCACCGCCACCTTGCCCACGTCGGCGCCGGCGGCTGGCAGGCCGTGGTCGCTGACCCGCGTCCAACGGGTGCCGCCGTCGTGGGTGACGAACACGCCGCTGCCGGGGCCGCCGCTGTCCTCGTTCCAGGGGCGGATCATCAACTGACACATGCCCGCGAACAGGGTGTTGGGGTCGTGCGCGTCCATGCTCAGGCCGGAGCAGCCGGTCTGGTCGTTGACCTTGAGCACCAGCGCCCAGTTCTTGCCGCCGTCTTCGGTCCGGTAGACGCCGCGCTCGGGGTTGGCGCGGTAGCCCTGCCCGACGGCGCAGACGTAGACGTTGTCCGGGTTGTGCGGATTGATGACGACGGCGGCGATGTGGCCGGTCTGCTCGAGCCCCATGTGCTGCCAGTGGTCGCCGCTGTCGGTGGACTTGTAGACGCCGTCGCCGGGCGAGGTGGGCTGGCGGATGATCCAGGGCTCGCCGGTTCCGGCCCAGACCACGTTCGGCGCCGAGGGCGCCACCGCCAGCGCGCCGATGGCGGAGACGTCTTCATGCTCGAAGATCGGCCGGAAGCTGACGCCGCCGTTGCTGGTTTTCCAGATGCCGCCCGAGGCCGCGCCGAAGTAATCCACCAGCGGATCGCCGGGCACGCTGGCGACGGAGATGTCGCGGTTCCCCTGCGGCCCCACGAAGCGGTATTGCAGCGCCCCCAGCGGGTTCGGCGCCGCCCCCTGCCCTGCCGCCGCGCTCAGAAGCAAACCCGTGACCAGAAGACCACTCGAGATCAGTTTCATGACTCCGCCCCCTCCAGCGCTTCAAGAAAACACCCCATCATAGCGCGACGGACGCGGGGCGCAAGGGGGGCGAGGGCTGAATTTCTGGTGCGCCTGGCAGGAATCGAACCTGCGGCACGCGGTTTAGGAAACCGCTGCTCTATCCTTCTGAGCTACAGGCGCACGCGCCGACCCCTTGATTTTACTGGATCGGCCCGAGGCCTCGCAGGATGCACGGCGCGGACGTAGCGCGCCAGCAATTTGGCCGGGCGCGGCGCGGTGATCACACGTAACCGCGAAGCCGTCCCACTCCAGCATCACGGTCCGCGGGCTGCCGCCGGGCTTCAAGCGCGAGCTGCGGGCGCGGGCCGAACGCAACGGCCGTTCTTTGGAATCCGGGGCGCGCGCCATCTTGTGCGCGACGTTGGCGCAGCTCGGGGAAACACAGGGCGGAACTGGGCAGAATTATAACCGAGGATGCACTGTGTTGGGCTCGGAAGCAGCGATACAATTCTGCCGTCGGTTGGAGAGATTCGACGATGGCACAGATCGGTCATGGCTACGGCAGTGAATGGCATTTGATGCAGACGATGGGGCGCCTTCGGGTCCACTTCGACGATGAGGTGAAAAGGACGCTCGGTGCAGAAAGCATTGAGTGGCTCGATTGCAACGGGTTCGAAGATGGCGTCGGGCTTCGTGAGCACCTGCAGCTCGATTTTCTAGGCTTGGCTTCGGCAGCGACCCGGGAGGCCTGGCGGGTTGCGTGGCCGCAATCCGGCAACGTCCCCAACTGGGATGCGGTCGGCAAAGCCCGGGTGAACGGCGTGGATTGGTGGATCCTCGTCGAAGCCAAAGCCAGTATTCAGGAGCTGCACTCGAAATGCAACGCGAGCAGCGATTCATCGACACGAAAGATCAAGGCCGTTTTTCGAAGCGCACGACGTGCGTTGGGAATCACGACTGTTAAAGATGAAGCGTGGTTGGAGCCCTACTACCAGTTTTGCAACCGCCTTGCGATCTTGAGCTTTCCCGGTCTCCACGGTATCCGCGCCAAGCTCTTGATGGTTTACTTCGTCGGCGATCGTAGCGGCCCCGGACGAACGTGTCCGGCAGACGAGAATGCCTGGCGCGGCGCAATCGATGCGATGTACCAGTACCTCGGCTTCGGCAAGAATGAACACGTCTGCAATTTGCTTTTCCCAGCATTTCCTTTGGCGGTTTCTGACCGAATCGAAGCCGTCTCCGACACCATTCCTGTGCGGCTCGTGGATGGAGAGCACGGCACCGCACGGATCGTCGGCAACAACGCTGCATGGCTCTGCCCTTGTGGTGATCGGCTGCCCTTGCTGGGGACGTTGTTTCCTCCCCCGCGGCGCCCAATCACGGTCTGCCCCGGGTGTGGAAGACGATTTGAGCTCTACAGGAGGCAAGATGCCACCGGTGGGGTCCTGGATTCCGTGCGCGAAATCGCACCGGCTTAAGAAAGGGACAGCGGCATGATGAGAATGCGTATATTTGTTGTGAGGGAGGGATGGCTCGAAAAGATTCTCCCCGGGAGATCCGGAGCAGGGGTGCACGCCAGGCGTCAGCGTCGGCCTCATTCGCAAAGGCTCCGGGCAGGTTGCCGGCGTTTGCGGTGTGACTGATTGCCTCGGTCCCTTAACGGCCGCAGAGTGTCGGAATGGCGCACGCAAAGCAGGAATTGACCCGCGGTCGGCGCGGCGGCGCCCGTGCGCCTGGACATATCGAACCAAGTGTCGAATACCGCTGCTCGATCCTTCTGAGCTACAGGCGCACGCACCGACCCCTTGATTTTACTGGATCGGCCCGAGGCCTCGCCGGATGCATGGCGCGGGGCGCTCGGGAACCTGGGGAGGCGCGTCACGCGCCAGCAATTTGGCCGGGCGCGGCGCGGTGATCACGCGGATATCACCATGGCCGCGAGCCGCCCCGCTCCAGCATCAAGGTTCGCGGGCTGCCGCCGGGCTATCGCCGTGCGCCGCTTGCACCCTCGACTCGCGGGGAGGGGCTCGTTTCGCTCTGATTGAGATGGACGAGGCGCTGCGCCATTTTCGCGGGCGCACGCCGATTGATTCGCTGCGCCAGCCTTGTTCCCGGCCGGTCGGGAGCCTCGGCGGGCCGAATATTCATTGAGCGGCGTGACTGAAGTTACTGTTTGGCCGCGTCCTCGCCGCCTAGCCTGAATCCAGCAGACAAGAACGACTGGAGGACGGCATGAAACGCACCCGCATCCAAACCGCAATCCTGGCCCTGGCGATGTCGCTGCTCGCCGCTGCGCTCACGGCCCAAGCGCCCGCCGCGGCGGGCAGCAAGATCGTCCGCAACCCCAGCGATCTGCCGGCACCGGTGGGCGCGCGCGGGCCGCAGGTGGTCGAGGTGCCGCTCACCGCGCAGGAGGTCGTCGGCGCGCTCGACCCCGCCAACCACGTCTATTACCGCTACTGGACCTTCAACGGCAAAGTCCCCGGCCCCATGATCCGCGCCCGGGTCGGCGACACCGTCGCCATCACGCTCCACAACGACGCCAAGGACGCCATGGTGCACTCAATTGACGTGCATGCCGCCATGGGCCCCGGCGGCGGCGCGGCCATGATGCAAGTCCCTCCTGGAAAGACCCAGAGTTTCGCCTTCGTCGCCACCATCCCCGGGCTCTACGTCTACCACTGCGCCACGCCGCAGTCGCCCGACCACATCGCCAACGGCATGTTCGGCATGATCCTGGTCGAGCCGGCCGGCGGCCTGCCCAAGGTGGATCACGAGTACTACATCATGCAGAGCGAGATCTACACCGCCGCCCCCGGCAAGCCCGGGCAACTGCTTTCGCTCGATGAAGCCCGCCTGATGGCGGAAACCCCCCAGTACTTCGTCTTCAACGGCGCCATCGGGTCGCTCACCCAGCAGTTTCCGCTGGCGGCCGCGGTCGGCCAGTCGGTGCGCATTTTCTTCGGCAACGCCGGTCCCAACGCCACCTCGTCGCTGCACATGGTGGGTGAAATCTTCACCAAGTACGACCCCTTCGGGTCGTTCGATTCCGCTCCGCTGACGGGCGTGCAGACCGCCAGCATTCCCCCCGGGGGCGCGGGCGTCTTCGAGCTACAGGCGGTCGTGCCCGGCCAATTCGTGCTGGTGGACCACGCCTTGGTGCGGGTGCAGAAAGGCCTCGCCGGATTCATGAACGTCACCGGCACCGACACCGCCCACCTGATGACGGCGGAGCCCTCGCCCGAGCGCCTCGCCCATGCCCTCCCCGGCGTGACCGCTGAAGACGCGGCCGCGGCGGCGCTGCCTGCCAGCGCGGCCTCCGAGCCCGCCGCCGTGGTCGCGCATCTCACCGCGCCGCCCGCCGCATCGGCCGCCGGGGCACCCGTCGCCGGGGCAGCAGCCGCCGCGCCCGCCGCCGCCGATGCCGGTTCCGCCAAGCAAGCCGCCAGCCGCGCCCTCAATTCTTACCTCGATGCCCTGCACGGCAACCCCGAGTACGCCCGCTACGCCACCGCCATGCTGCAGCAGTACAAGGACCAGCCCGCCTCGGTGCCGGTGGCCTGGCGCGACCTCTTCGATGCCTTTGCCCATCCGCCCGCGCCGCTCGAGTTCTCCGTGGCTTCGGGCGCCGCCGATTCGATGCGTGCGGTCAGCTTCATCGGCAAGGATGCCCGCGTCACCATGAGCGATGCCGCCTACCTGCCTGCGGTGATCGAGGTTAGCGTCGGCCAAACCGTGACCTGGATCAACACCTCGGCCACCATCCACACCGTCGTGGACGACACCGCCAAGGCGGTGAGCGCGGTGGATGTTTCCATGCCCATGGGCTCGCGGCCCTTCTCCTCGCCCTTCCTGGTTTCGGGGCAGGTCTACACCAAGGTCTTCGCCATCCCCGGCGTCTACCACTACGTCTGCACCCAGCACGAGCACAACGGCATGGTGGGCACGGTGATCGTGCGGCCGGCGCGCGGCGCGATCGCGTCGCGCTGACGCCGTCGCGGAACCTTTTTTTGGCGCAAACGTGATATATATGTTGCTGGCGTTGCATGCCTTGCCGCTTCGAGTTCTCTCAGCCGCGCAGGATTCTTCTCTGCCGCATGACCGGCGAGCTCGACGACGCTCGCGTGCATGCGTATTACGGCGCGATGACGCGCTGCGCGCGCGCGCTCGACCCCACGCCGCCATTACCCTGATGGACGCGCAGCCGCTGCGGGTCACGCCGCAGGCTGTGCAGGAACTGGCCTGGCTGCCGCCGGCCCTGCCCGACCCGACCCGCCCGCGCTTCGTGGTGGCCTCGGCGGACGACGCCTATGGCCTCGTGCGCTTGTTCCAGCTCCACGGCGAGCCAACGCGGCCGCTGCTGGAGGTGGTTCGCGCCCTGGACGAAGTCTTTCAGCATCTCTATCTTGACCGGACCCCCGCTTTCGCCCCCGTCGCTGGTTTTGACTGCGATTAATTTTGGTTGGTGGTGCTTAGCGCATCCACGAATTACCTGCGGGCGACCGCGGCCCGCGCCGGGATTCGTCGGCGCCCCGTTGGGTGTACGATGATGTCAAATCTCTTGCGCGGAAGCGGCAGGAATCGGTCAAGGGCCAGGACGACGAATCCGGTTCGAGCCGGGTGCAAAGGACGCAACCCAAATGAAAAAGCTCATCTGCATGGCGGGGATGGCAGCGATGTTGAGCATGGCCGCGCTGGCGGCGGCGCCGACAACCCTGAGCGGCTACATCATGGACTCGCAGTGCACGAACGAAGGGGTCCGAAACGGCAAATACGTCGGCCCGGACTTGGGCACGATGAAGGGCAACGTGGAGTGCGTGCGGAAATGCCTGCAACAGGGCAGTGACACCGTGCTGGTGGCGGACCCATCCGGCGAGGTCTTCAAGATCGCCAACATGAAAAAAGTGGTGGCCTTGTCCGGTGAGCACGTGGTGCTGACCGGCACGCTGGAGAACGGCACCCTTACCGTGCTCACCATCAAGAAATCAAAGACCAAGCTGCCGGCGGCGTAGCCGCGAACGGCGGGCGCCCCGATCCCGCTCACTGAATTGCGGCAAACCTTCGGCCCGAGTCCTTCACCACGCGGCGGCCGGTCGCGAAGTCCACGTACACCAGGCCGAAGCGCTGGGTGAAGCCGGCTTGCCACTCGAAGTTGTCGAGCAGCGACCAGTACAGATATCCCAGTACCGGCGTGCCGTCGGCGATGGCTCGCCGCAGGGCGGCCACGTAGTCCCCAATAAAAGTCTGCCGCGCCGGGTCGTGGACCTTGCCATCGGCCGCCACCCCATCGGGCTCGGAGCAGCCGTTCTCGGTCACGAACACCGGCAGCCGATAGCGATCGTGCAGCCAGCGCGGCGCCCAATACAGCGCCTCGGGCGTCACCGGCCATCCGAATGCGGTCCGGGCCGTGCCCGCCGGCCAGCGTCCATCGAGGGTTCGCCCGGCGTAGACGTTGGCGGCGATGAAGTCGAGCGGCTGGGCGATCTGCCGCATGTCGCCGGCGGCGATGGCGGGCGCGTCGCTGCCCAGAGCCGCCAGCGCCTGGGCCGGGTAGGTGGCGTGATACACCGGATCGTGCCACCAGGCGTTTTCGTTCCACCAGCCGCGCGCGGTGAAATTTTCGAGCGGCGTGGCGAAGGTGGCGGACCGCGCTGCTTCCGCACTCGCGCCCTCCACCGGCAAAACCGGCGTGCAGTCGTTCGGGATGCCCATCCGCACCGCCCGACCCGCCTCCGCCCGCACGGTTTGCACCGCCCGCCCGTGCGCCAGCAATACATGGTGGGCGGCGGCCAGGGCGTCGTGGCGGCTCAGCCGCAGCCCCGGCGCCTGCACGCCGGCCACGTAGCCGCCTCCGATGAAGGACCGCGGCTCGTTGATCGTCAGCCACCATCGCACCCGGTCGCCCAAGGCCCGCGCCACCACGGCGGCGTAATCGCCAAACCAGTTCGCCATTTGCCGGGACTGCCAGCCGCCGCGTTGGTGCAGCGCCAGGGGCGTGTCCCAATGGAACAGGGTCAGCACGGGCTCGATCCCCGCCCGCAGGAGCCCATCCACCAAGCGCCGGTAAAAATCGAGGCCCGGCTGGTTCACCGCCCCCGTTCCATCGGGCAGCACCCGCGTCCAAGCAACGCTGAAGCGGAACGCATTGCAGCCCAGCTCCCGCATGAGCCCAATGTCATGAGGATACTGGTGGTAGAAGTCACAGGTCACGGCACCGGTTGCGCCGCCGGCGATCGCGTTCGGGCGTTCGACGAACGCGTCCCAAACCGAGCGCCCCTTGCCGTCGGCCCGCGCCGCTCCTTCGATTTGGTATGCGGAGCTGGAGGTTCCCCAAAGGAAAGGCTGGGGCGCGACCCTGCCCCGGCCCCAGTATCCGATCGGAACCGCTGCCGCCGCGGCGGCCAGGAATTCACGTCGGCTTAACATTGGCGTAGACTATACTCCCTTCGAAGGAGCCCTTTATGCGCCGATTGCTCACCTGCGTCCTGTTCGCTGCCGCGGCAGCCACGTTGCTGCCCGCCCAATCCTCTTCCAGCGGGCCCTATCAGGTGCTCAAGAAGGCCAATGTCGGCGGCGAGGGCGGATGGGACTACATCTTCGCCGACTCGGCCGGCCGGCGCCTCTATATTCCCCGGGGCGCGACCCAGGCGCGGCCGGCCACCGACGCCTCGCCGGCGGTTCCCGCCAGCGACAACCGCATCACGGTCTTCGATCTCGACACCCTGGCGCCGGTGGGCGAAATTCCCGACACCGGCGGCAACGGGGTGGCGGTCTGCCCCGGCACCGGCCATGGCTTCGCCAGCAGCCATCCCCAGGTCTCGATGTTCGACACGTCGTCGCTGAAGCTGATCAAGAAAATTGACGTGGGCGACGCCCGCCCCGACGGCATCCTGTGCGACAGCTACAACGACCGCGTCTACGTCTTCAGCCACCCCACCCACAACGCCACCGTGATTGACGCCAAGACCGGCGACGTGGTCGGCACCGTGGATCTGGGCGGCACGCCCGAGGAAGGCGTCGCCGACGGCAAGGGCACGCTCTATGTCGTGATGCAAGACCGTCCCGGCAGCGTGGCGGTGGTGGACGTGAAGACGCTGAAGACCACCACCCACTATCCATTCGGCGAGAACGGCGGCTGCAACGGCTTGGCGCTCGACGCCAAGAACCACGTCCTCTTCGCGGCCTGCAGCGCCAAGGGACCGGCGTCCGCCCGCGGCCAGCGCGGCGAAGGCCCGCCGGCGGCGCAGCCCTCGGGTCCGCCGCCGCAGACGATGGTGATCCTCGACGCCCGCAACGGCAAGATCCTCGACAAGCTGCCGATCGCCGGCAGCTCCGATGGCGCGGTCTTCAACCCCGCCACGATGGAGGCTTTCAGCACGCAAGGCGACGGCACGCTCACCATCGTCAAGGAAGAGAGCCCGACCAAGTTCTCGGTCGAGCAGAACCTCGACACCATGAACGGCGCCCGCACCATCACGCTCGATCACAAGACCAACCACATCTTCACCATGTCGCAGCAGTACGAACCCGCGCCCCCGCCCCCGGCCGCCGGCGCGCCCGCGCCCGCTCCCGGACGCTTCGGCGGACGCGGCCCGCGGCGCATGGCCGTGCCGGGATCGTTCACGATCCTGATGATCGGGAAATAGCGTTCACGGTCGGCCGTTCACCGTTGACCGTGGGAACGTTTTTCGACTGGGCACGGGCTGAAGATGCCCGTGATCCGCTGGCACTGGCGCGGGAGAAGTTCCATCTCCCGCGCACCGAGCACGGCGAGGCGGTGTACGGCTGCGGGCACTCGCTTGGCCCGCAGCCGCGCCGCGCCGCCGGCCACCTGCGCGAGGCCCTCGAGATCTGGGGCGAGCGCGCGGTCGAGGGGCATCACCTCGGAGACCCATCTTGGGCGGAATACGCCGCACCGCTTGAGCGCTCGTCGGCTCGTCTTGTGGGCGCCGAGCCGGAAGCGGTGGCGCTCATGCCTTCGCTTTCGGTCAGCCTGCATTTCATGCTGGCCAGCTTCTACCGTCCCACCGCCGAGCGCGCTGGCATCCTGATCGAAAGCCCGGCCTTCCCCTCCGATCGCTACGCGGTGGCCTCGCAGATTCGCTGGCACGGCTTCGATCCCGCGACCGCCATGATCGAGGTTGCCCCGCGCCCGGGCGAAGCCACGCTGCGCCTGGACGACCTCGCAGCCCGCATTGAGCAGGCAGGGCCGCGCTTGGCGCTGGTGCTGCTGGGCGGCGTCAACTACTACACCGGCCAGGCGTTTGACCTCGCCGCTGTCGCCGCTGCCGCCCACGCGGCGGGCGCGCTCGTCGGCTTCGATCTCGCCCACGCGGTTGGCAACGTCGCGATTGATCTGCAGGCCACTGCGCCGGATTTCGCGGTCTGGTGCGGCTACAAGTACCTGTGCGGCGGACCCGGGGCACCCGCGGCCGCCTTCGTTCATCCGCGCCATCATCACGCGCGCGGTCCGCGGCTGGAGGGCTGGTGGGGCAACCGCGCCGACACCCGCTTCGAGATGCGGCACGACTTCGAGCCCGGCCCCGGCGCGGCGGCGTGGGTCGTCAGTTGCCCCTCGATCTTGGCCATGGCCGGGCTGCGCGCCGGCCTGGAGATCTACGAAAGTGTTTCGCTTGACGCCTTGCAGGCCAAGGCGCGCGCGCTTTCTGCCGCAATTGAGTCCGCGGGCTTGCCGCCCTCGGTTTGCGGCTCCACCTCGGCCGAGCACGGCGCCCAATGGTCGTTCGACCTCGGCGATCGCGCCGCCGGGGTGCAGCAGCAGCTTCGGGCGCGCGGCATCTTCTCCGATGTGCGCGGCCCCATCCTGCGCCTGTCCTTCCACCCGCTCTACAACCGCTTTGCCGATATCGCCGCGGTCGCGGAAGCGTTCGCCAGCCTGGCCTGAAGTTGCGCCAGCGGCATGGCGCCGGTGTACAGCGCCATGCCCAGCACGGGATCGCAGCCCTCGGCCAGCAGGCGGTCCACCTCCTCCAGGGTTGCGATGCCGCCGGCCACGCTCAGCGGCAGCGCGGTTGCCGCGCGCAACTCGCGCACGGGCGCGATGGGCAAGCCGCCCATGCCGCCCTCGGTCTCGATGGACGTGTAAAGAAACCCGCCGCACCAGGGCGCCAAGGCGCGCACGGCTTCGAGCGGCGTCGCGGCTGCGGCTTGCCGCCAGCCGTGGGTGGCGATGCGGGCGCCGCGCGCGTCCACGGCAATGACGATGCGCTCGCGCCCGAGCGGCTGGAGTGAGTCCAGGAATCTGAAATCAAAGCCATCCTCCCGGTAGACGGCGCTGCCGACGATGACCTGCGCGGCACCCAGCGCCAAGGCGGCCTCGGCCTGTTCGCGGCTGCGGATGCCGCCGCCCACCCGCACCCGGAACCCGGCGCAGCAGCAGCGGGCGACCATGGCCCGGTTCTCGCCCGCGGACTTGGCCGCGTCCAAGTCCACCACTTGGAGCCCCGGAAATCCGCCGAGCCAGTCCAGCGTGGCTTCGAGCTCGCGCTCGAGCGCGCAGCGCTCGCCTTGCACCAGTTGCACCACCGCGCCGGCCTGCAAATCCACCGCTGGCCAGATCATCGCTCCTCCAAACGCACGGCAATCCCAGCCGCCGCCAGGGACCGCTTCAGCTCGTTCGCGGTGCAGCGGCGGTCGTGGAAAATCGAGGCTGCCAGCGCGGCGCTGGCGCCGCCGCGGGTCAGCACCTCGACGAAGTCCTCCGCCCGCCCGCCGCCCCCCGAGGCAATCACCGGCACGTCCACCGCCGTAGCGGCCACCGCCGCCGTGAGGGCGCAGTCGAAGCCGCGCTGCCCGCCGTCGCGGTCCATGCTGGTCAGCAGGATCTCGCCCGCGCCGCGCCCGGCGGCGTCGCGCGCCCAGGCGAGCGCGTCGCGCCCGGTCGGCGCTTGGCCAGCGCGGGCCATGACCTCCCAGGAGTCGCTGCGGCGCTGGACGTCAATGGCGGCCACCACTGCCTGGGCGCCGAACCGGGCCGCCATCTCGGCGATCAACTCCGGCCGCGCCAGGGCGGCCGAGTTGACGCTGACCTTGTCCGCGCCGGCGCCGAGCAGGGCGGCGGCGTCGGCCACGCTGGCCACGCCGCCGCCGACGCCGAGCGGAACCGAGAGTTCGCGCGCCACCCGGCGCACGGTGTCGAGCCGCGTGCTTCGCGCCTCCGCCGTGGCCGTGATATCGAGAAGGAAGATCTCGTCCGCTCCGGATTCGGCGTGCGCCCGCGCCAACTCGGCGGGATCGCCGCAGTCGCGGAGCTGCTGGAACTGCACCCCTTTGACCACGCGCCCCGCGCGCACATCGAGGCATGCAATCAGCCGCCGCAGCGGTTCCGGCTTCTTCGCCGCCAGAAACGCCCGCAGCCATTCCATGCCGGCCGCGCCCGATTTCTCCGGATGGAACTGGGTGCCGACGATGCCTCCGCGCTCGATCGCCGCCGCAAAGGGAACGGCGGCGCGCGCCACCCGGGTCGTGGCCTCATCGGGCGGCAGGTAATAGGAATGGGTGAAGTAGAACCAGTCCCCTCCGGCTTGGCACCAGCCGACGTTCGGAATCCGCCAGCCCGAGCTGGCGGGCAGCCGCCGGGCGCGCCCCGGCAAGAGCCCCAGTCCGGCAACTCCTGGCGCTTCGTCGCTGCCTTGGTAGAGCGCCTGCAAGCCCAAGCAGATCCCGAGCAGCGGACGGCGCGCGCGCGCGCGCCGGATCAATGGCTGCCGCAGCCCGCGGGCGTCCAACGCCGCCATGAGCGCCCCGAAATGGCCGACGCCGGGCAGAACCACCTGCTCCGCGCCGGCGACGGCCGCCGCGTCGGAGGTGAGCCGCACCTCGGCGCCCAAGCGCTCGAAGGCGCGCGCCACCGAAGCGCAGTTGCCGCCGCCGCAGTCCACAATGGCCACCATCAGAGAACTCCTTTCGTGCTGGGGATGATGCCGCGGCCGCGGCTGCGGGCGCAGGCCGCCGCCAGCGCCCGCCCCAGCGCCTTGAAGAGCGCCTCGACCTTGTGATGGCTGCTCCGCCCCGCCACCGCGCGCAGGTGCAGGTTGGCGCCGGCTCCCCGCGCCAAGCCTTCAAGAAAGTCGGGAATCAATTCGGTTTCGAAGCCGCCGATGCGGACGGCGCGCAGGCGAAGCTCGGCCACCGCGCAGGCGCGCCCGCCGAGGTCCACCGCCGCCATGGCCAGCGCCTCGTCCATCGGCATCAGGAAGAAGCCGGCGCGGGCGATGCCGCGCCGCCCGCCCAGCGCCTGGGCGAAGGCCTGGCCCAGCACCAGGCCGCAATCCTCGACGGTGTGGTGCTGGTCCACATGGAGGTCGCCGCGGCAGCGCAGGTCGAGATCGAAGCCGCCGTGCATGGCCATCGCCTCGAGCATGTGGTCGAAGAACCCGATGCCGGTGCGGGCGCGCGCGCGCCCGCGCCCCTCCAGCGTCAGCGCCACCGTGATCTCGGTTTCCCGCGTCGTTCGTTGCACCGTCGCCCGCCGCTTCCTCATGCCAGTCCCCTCCAAACTTCGCGCAGCGCCTCGCAGGCAAGGGTGGTCTGCCCGACCGTGCCGCAGCTGATGCGCAGCGCGCCGGCGCGATCGCGGCCGCGGTCGCGCAGCAGGATGCCGCGCTCGCGCATGCCGGCCAGCAGCCCGGCGGCGCGGGCGCCGGCGTCGAACAGCACGAAGTTGGCCTGGCTGCGCCAATAGGGGATGCCGGCTTCGGCCAACGCCTGCTCGATGATCTCGCGTGCCTGCCGGGCCTCGACGGCGGACGCCCGCGCCCATTCCGGCGACTGCACCGCCGCCCGGCCGCATTGCGCCGCCAAGCTGTTGACGTTGTAGGGCGAGTGCGCCCGGCGCAGCCAGGCCATGGCTTCGGGCGCGGCGAACAGGCAGCCCAAGCGCACCCCCGCCAGGCCGTGTGCCTTTGAAAACGTGCGCGAGACCATAAGATTCGGCACCGGACCGACGTCGCCCAGCAGGCTCTCGCGCGGATCATCGAGAAAATCCGCATAGGCTTCGTCGGCGAACACCACGGTCTCCGGCAACTCTTGGCAGAGTGCGAGCACCGCCGCCCGCGGGGTCGCGTGCCCGGTGGGGTTGTTGGGCGTGGCCAAGAAGATCAGGCGGGTGCGGGGCGTTGCTGCCGCGAGGATCTGCTCGACCGGGGTGAAAAACTGGCCGCCATGGTCGGGCAGCTCGAGCTCGACGACCTCCGCCCCCATCTGCGCGGAGTAAAAGCGGAACAGGGCGAAGCTGGGGCGGAGCACGATGGCCTCGGCGCCCGCTTCCAGCCAGGTCATCGCGGCCAACAGGATGGCGTCGTCGGTGCCGTTGGTGAGCAGGCAGGTGGCGGGCGAATGCCCGAAGGCCGCTGCAATCGCAGCTTCCGCGGGCTCGACGGCGGGATAGGTGGCCAGCGTTTCGGCGGTGGCTCCGCGCAGCGCTCGCAGCACGGCCGGAGCGCAGCCGCGCGTGTTTTCGTTGAAGTCCAAGCGCAAAGCGGCGGCCCGCTCCTGCGGCGGGCGGTAAGGCTCAAGCGCGGCAATCGCAGGGCGCGGCTTCATGCCCAACGCACCTCGACCGAGCGGGCATGCTCGGCCAGCCCCTCGGCCGCGGCCAGGGTGGTGATGGTGGGCGCCAACTGCCGCAGGCCCTGGCGGCTGAGTGCCTGCACGGTGATCACCTTGACGAAGTCCGCCGCCGACAGGCCGCCGCGGGCCCGCGCCCCTCCCGCCGTGGGCAAGGTGTGGTTCGGGCCCGCGGCGTAGTCGCCCGCCGCCACCGGCGACCATTCGCCCACGAACACCGAACCTGCGTTTTCAACCCGCGGCAGCAGTCCGCGCGGCACCACCAGGTGTTCGGGCGCCAAACGGTTGGCGAGCGCCATCGCTGCCTCGAGGTCGCGGCAGACGACGATGGCGCCGCGCCGCCGCAACACCGGCGGAGCCGCTGCGCGCACCCTGTGCGCCAGGGCCAACGAATCGGTGAGCAGCCAGGCGACGGCATCCTCATCGTGCTCGGCTTGGGCCCCGAGATCGGCGGCGATCCATTCCGCATTCGCCTCGCGCCCGGCGACGATCAGGATCTCGCTCGGCCCGGCGGCGAACTCGATTTCGCAATCCGCGCGCACGCACTGCTTGGCCGCGGTGACATAGCGGTTTCCCGGACCGACGATCTTCGCCACCGCCCGGATGGTCTGGGTTCCGTAGGCGAGCGCGGCGATGGCCTGCGCTCCGCCGACGCGGTACACCTCGGACGCGCCGGCCAGCCGCGCCGCGGCCAGCACCTCGGGGCTCGGCCGCGGGCAGACGACCACGATGCGCGGCACCCCCGCCGCCCGCGCCACGGCCGCGGTCATCAGCACCGTCGAGGGCAGGGGATGGCTGCCGGCGGGCACATAGCAGCCGACGCTTTCCAAGGGCCGCACGAGCTGCCCGACGCGCACTCCGGGCGCGGCGGTCCGCATCCAAGCCTGCGGACGCTGCCGCCGCGCCATGGCAGCAATGTTGCGATGCGCGGCGCGCAGCGCGCGGCGCAGGCGCGGAGCGCAGGCGCGCCATGCCGCATCCAACTCGCCCGGGGAGACGCGCAAGGGCTGATCCAGCTGGTCGAGCTTCCGCGCCCAGCGCCTCAGCGCCGCGTCCCCGCCGCGTCGCACGGACGCGACGATCGGGCGCACGGCCGCCAGCGTCCCCGGGTCCGCGCTCCACCGCGTCCCCCACCGCCGCTGAAGGTGCCCCAGCGCGCTCCCCGAAAGAATCGGCAACCCGCGCCCCCCCGGCGCCCTGCCCCCTGGTCCCGGTTCGCTCATCACGCCAGCACCTTGTTCAGCGGATACTCGACGATGCCTTCCGCGCCCGCGGCCTTCAGCCGGGGCAGGATCTCCCGCACCTGGGCCTCCGCCACCACGCTGTTCACCGCCACCCACCCGGGCTCGCTCAGGTGGGCGATGGTCGGCCGCCGCAACGCGGGCAGGGCCTCGAGCACGCCCGCCAGGCGCGATTGCTCGATGTTGAGCATGAGGCCGACCTTGCCGTGGGCGGCGATGGCCGCGCCCAGCAGCATGGCCAGCCGTTCGATCGCCGCCGCCTTGGCTGGATCCTGGATCGCGCGCGGGCAGGCGATCAACTGGCTGTTCGATTCGAGCACGGTCTCGACGATGCGCAGTTGGTTGGCGCGCAGCGAGCTGCCGGTCTCGGTGACCTCGACGATGGCGTCGGCCAGCACCGGCGGCTTCACCTCGGTGGCGCCCCAACTGAACTCCACCGTGGCGCGCACGCCGCGCGCGGCCAGCCAGCGCCGGGTGACGCCCACCAGTTCGGTGGCGATCACCTGGCCTTCGAGATCCTCGGCCCGCTGCACCGGACTCGCCTCGGGAACCGCCAGCACCCACCGCACCGGCGCGAAGCTCTGCTTGGCGTAGACCAGGTCGGCAATCACGGCGACGTTCGCTGTCTGCTCCAGCACCCAGTCCTTGCCAGTGATGCCGGCGTCGAGAATCCCGTCTTGGACATACCGCGCCATCTCCTGCGCGCGGATCAGCATGCAGACGATGCCGGGATCGTCCATGACCGGGAAGTACGAGCGTGACGAGACCTGCACGTTGTAGCCTGCGCGCTGCAGCAGCTGCACGGTCGCCTCTTGCAGGCTGCCCTTGGGCAGGCCGAGGCGAAGCTTGTCGGGGGCCAGGCGCGCGCTCATCGCGCCTCCTTCATGAAGCAGGTGCGGGTGCCTTGGTGGCAGGCGATGCCGTCACCTTCGATCGCGACCGTGGCCAGCAGCGCGTCGGCGTCGCAGTCGGCGCGCAGCGCGACCAGGCGCAGGCGGTTGCCGCTGCTCTCGCCCTTGGTCCAGAGCTTCTGGCGGGAGCGGCTGTAAAAGGTGACGTAGCCGGTGGCCAGCGTGCGCTCGTAGGCGTCGCGGTTCATCCAGGCCAGCATGAGCACATCGCCGCGCTCGGCGTCTTGCACGATCGCGGGCAGCAGCCCTGAAGCGGTGTCGAAATTGAGTTCCATTGCGGTCTCCATGAAAAAAGCCCAAAAACGCAAAACGGCCGCCGAGAAGCTCGGCGGCCGCGGGAATCACGAAACAATCGGTGTTAGGAAGTTCTGCGCCTAGACCGTTCGCACCCCATCTGCCGCCGCGCGCGCATGATGCGCGTGGGCGTGGGCATGGACGGGATGGTGCTGCGCAGCCAACATGAGAATCCAGCATACCATAGGCGAATGACCCGCATTGCGATTCTGCTGTTTGCCATCGCGGCTTGCGCGGCGCTGCCGCTGGCCGCGCAGAAGCCGTGCACCGGCGCCACGGGCAAGGCCACCGAGTTCGTCCGCGTGCCCGGAGCGCCGTTCGAGCCCGTGTTCTCGGCCGATGGCTGCGAGGTTTTCGTCTCGCTCACCCAGCAGGGCGAGATTGCGGTGCTGCGCCGCAAGGGCCGCAGTTTCGATCTCGACCGCATCGTTCGCATCGGCGGCCATCCCACCGGCATGGTGCTCACCCACGATGGCCGCACCTTGATCGCCGCCAACGCCGACGCCGTGGACCTGCTCGACGTCCGCATCCTCGAGACCGGCCAAGGCGAACCGGTGCGGGCGCGGCTGGGCGCGGGCCAGCTGCAATCGGCCATCTACGTCAACGTCACCGCCGACGATCGCACCTTGCTGGTGAGCGACGAGCGCGGAGCGGCGGTGCTCGTCTTCAATTTGAACGACTCGAGCTACCTTGGCGACATTCCCGTCGGACGCGCACCGATCGCGGTCACGCTCTCGCCCGACGGCCGCTGGCTCTACACTACCAGCGAGCTGGCCCCGCCGGCGCTGCACTGGCCCAATACCTGCGCGGCGCAGGCGGCCGCCGGGCGCGGCGGCGCGGCGGTGATGCCGGCCGGCGTCATCCAAGTGGCCGACATGGCCAAAGTGGTAAGCGACCCGCAGCATGCGGTCATCAGCACGGTGGCCGCTGGCTGCAGCCCGGTGCGCCTCGCTCTCTCGCCCGATGGATCCACTGCCTACGTCACCGCCCGCACCGATGACCAGGTGCTCGCCTTCGAGGCCGCCGGGCTGCGCGCCGGCGCGGCCACGCCGGCCCGGGTGCGGGTCGGCACCGCGCCCGTGGGCATCGCGGTGACGCCCGATGGCCAGTGGGTGATCGCCACCAACTCGAACCGCTTTGCCGCGCGCGGCGGCACGCCCGACAGCACGCTCGACGCCGTTCCGGTCGCCAGCTTCGCTCCCGGCGCGGCGCAGCCGCGGGTGCGGATTCCCGCCGGGGAATTTCCCCGCGAGCTGCGCTTCAGCCCTGACGGCACGACCCTGGCCGTGACCAACTTCCTCTCGCGCCAAGTCGAATTCGTGGACCTCGCCCGCGCCCTGCCCCGCTGATATCCGGATCGCGCGGCCGCAGCGGCTACGCGGTGAGCGCGATCTTGCCGAAGCTGCCGGGGGCAAGCACGTCCAGATGCGCCTGCGCCGCCTGGGCCAGCGGCAGCTCCTTGCCGATCACCGGGCGCACGATGCCGCCCTGCATGGCCGCGCCCAGCGCGGCGAAGATCTCTTGCTTTTCGGCGTCGGTCGTGCCCCAGAGCGTGAAGGCCGAAATGCTGGCGCGGCGGGCCATGAGCTCGCGGGGGGTGATGGTCACGTCGCCGCGGCTGCCGATCACCACCACGCGCCCGTTCTGGGCCAGCAATTTGAGATCGTGGCCGAGGTTGACGTTGGCCAGCATCTCGAGGATGACATCCACGCCGCGCGCGCCGGTCGCCTTGGCGATGAGCTCGAGGTAGCCGGGCTGATCGTGCCGAAAGACCTCCTGCGCGCCCTCGCGCTTCACCAACTCGGCGCCGCGCTCGCTGCCGGCGGTGCCGAACACGCGCAGGCCGGCCGCGCGCGCCAACTGCACCGCGGCGATGCCCACGCCTCCGGAGGCCCCATGCACCAGCAGCGTCTCGCCGCGGCGGGCCTGGGCGCGATGGTGCAGGGCGTGATACGCCGTGCCGTAGGGCACCCAGACGCCGGCGCCTTGGGCGAAGCTCAGCCCCGCCGGCAGCGGATGCACCATGCCCTCGAGCGCCAGCGTGTACTCGGCATAGGCGCCGGTCAGGGTGGTGGCGGTGTAGACGCGGTCGCCGGCCTTCACCCGGACGACGCCCGCGCCCACGGCCTCGACCACGCCGGCCGCATCCGAGCCCGGCGTGTAGGGCAGCGCGGGCTTGACGGCGTAGGTGCCGGTGCGCATGTAGGTGTCATACGGGTTCACGCCGGCGGCATGGACGCGGACCAGCACCTGCCCGGCCTCGGGCCGCGGCGTCGGAATCTCGACCAGCTTCAGCACCTCGGGCCCGCCGAACTCGGAGACTTGGATGGCTTTCATGCTTCTAGTTTCAAGTTTCGGGTTCCAAGTTTCAAGGCCGACAATGCCGGGACGGAGCTGGCGTGTGTCTTCGAGCCGGCCTTAGCCGGCGCTCTCGCTAGACCTATCGCACGCGGCCATCATAGCGCCACGCAGGCGGGCGGCGAGGGCGGGGGCGTCGTGGCGGGTGAGGCCGGCGGTGGCGACCGGGGACAGGATGCGGAGTTCGACCGCGCCGGGGCGGAGGTGGGCGGTGGCGGGGGGGAGGATCTCGTAGGTGCCGATCAGCACCATGGGCACGATCGGCACCTGCGCCTGGATGGCGATGTAGAACGCGCCGGGAACGAACTCCTGCATCTCGCCCGAGAAGCTGCGCCCCGCCTCGGGAAAAATGAACAGCGGCAGGCCCGAGGCGACCACCGCGGCCGCCTGCTGCAGGCTGCGCATCGAGGCGCGGACGTTGGATTGATCCACGGGCAAATGCCCGGCGCGGCGCAGGTGGCCGCCGAGGAAGGGAATGCGGAACAGCCCCTGCTTGGCCAGGATGCCGAATTGCAGCGGCAGCGCGGCGAAGAGCACCGGCACGTCCATGTAGCTGAGGTGGTTGCAGACCATCACCGACGGGCCCTCGCGCACCAGGTGCTCGAGGCCCGCGACCCGCACCCGCACCCGCGCCACGCGCAGCAGCATGCGGGCCCAGGCGCGGGCAATGCGGTGCTGGCGCTTCCCGCCGCCGTCGAAGCGCGAGCAGGCCATCGAGGCCGCGCCGTACAGCATGGTGGCGACGCCGTACAGCGGAGCGAAGAGCGCGACCGAGCGCAGGCGCGAGAGCTGGTGGCGCAGGGCGCTCATTGCGCACCGCCGTGCGCACGGGCTTCGCCGACCAGATACAGCGAGCCGGTGACGTAGATGTCGGCCTCGGCGGGCGCCGCCAGCCGGCGGGCGGCGGCGAGCGCGCCAGGGTAGTCGGGCGCGATCTCGAAGCGCGGCGCCCAGCCGCCGCAGGCCGCGGCCAGAGCGCCCGGCGAGAGCGCGCGCGGCTGCCGCGGCGCGGTCAGCACCACCGCGGCCGCGCGCGGGAAAAGCAGCTCGCAGATCTCCTCGACCGCCTTATCGCGCATGCTGCCGTAGACGATCACCGGCTTCGGGCGCCGGCGCTGTTGTTCGTCTTCCAGATGAACGGCGAGCGCGCGGGCGGCCAAGGGATTGTGGGCGCCGTCGAGGATGATCGCCGGATTCGAGGCAATCTGCTCGAGGCGGCCCGGCCAGCGGACCCCGGCAAACCCGGCGGCGATGGCCGCCGGCGGCACCGCGAAACCGCGCTCGCCCAGCACGGCGCAGGCGCGCGCGGCCACGGCGGCATTCTCGCGCTGATGCCAGCCGCGCAGCGGCGTGGGGGGCGCGGCCACCGCGTCGGCGCTGGTGACCTCGAGCAACGGCACGCGCAGCTCGCGGCAGCGGCCGGCGATGACAGCTTCGGCGGCGGGCGCCTGCGGCGAGCTGACCACCGCCGCCATGCCGGGCTTGATGATGCCGGCCTTCTCGCCCGCGATGGCGGCCACGGTCGAGCCCAGGTACTGCTCGTGGTCGAGGCCGATGGGGGTGATGACGCCCACCAGCGGGTCGAGCACATTGGTGGCGTCGAGGCGCCCGCCGAGCCCGACCTCGACCACGGCCAGCTCGATGCCAGCTTGGGCGAAGGCCAGGAAGCCCACCGCGGTGACCACCTCGAAGAAGGCGGGCGGGTTCGGCAGCTTTCCTTCGGCCAGCAAGCGCTCGACGGCGTCGCGCACCGGCGTGGCCGCGGCGGCGAGCGCAGCGGCGGAAATCTCGTCGGGGCCGAGGCGAATCCGCTCGGTGAGGCGTTCGAGATGGGGCGAGGTGTAAAGGCCGGTCCGCCAGCCGGCGGCGCGGGCGGCGGACTCGATCAATGCCGCCACGCTGCCTTTGCCGTTGGTGCCGGCGACGTGGACGCTGGCCCAGCGGCGATGCGGGTTGCCGAGCGCCGCCAGCAGGGTCGAGATGGCGTCGAGCGAGAATTTGCGCCCCGGGCGAAGTTCGGTGCCCAGTCCGCCGAGGTACGCCAGGCTGGCTTCGGGATTCACAGCCGCGAGCGAGCATCCACCAGCGGAGTTCCGTTCGGGGCCGCCGCGGAGGCGACGGCGTGCGCTTGCGGCTGGAAGAATTCCAAAGCCCGCGCCAAGTAGGCGCGCAGATCCTTGCGATGCACGATGGCATCGAGCATGCCGTGCTCCAGCAGGAACTCGCTGCGCTGGAAATTGGGGGGCAGCTTCTGGCGAATGGTCTGCTCGATCACCCGCGGCCCGGCAAAGCCGATCAGCGCCTTGGGTTCGGCGATATTCAGATCGCCGAGCATGGCGAAGCTGGCCGAGACGCCGCCGGTGGTGGGGTCGGTCAGGACCGAGATGTAGGGAATGGCGGCGTCGTCGAGGCGGGCGAGGGCGGCGGCGATCTTGCCCATCTGCATCAGGCTGACCGCGGCCTCCTGCATGCGCGCACCGCTCGAGGCCGAGACGATGATGAGCGGCTCGCGCGCTGCCAAAGCCGATTCAATGGCGCGGGTGATCTTTTCCCCCACCACGGCGCCCATGCTGCCGCCGATGAAGCCATACTCCATCGCGCAGATCACCACCGGGCGCCCCTCGAGCGTGCCCCGGGCCGAGATCACGGCGTCGGCCAGGCCGGTGGCTTTGCGGGCGGCGTCGAGGCGCTGGCGGTAGGGCTTCACGTCCACGAACTCGAGCGGGTCGGTGGAAGCCAAGGCGGTGTCGCGCTCCTCGTACGTGCCGTCGTCGAGCAGCATGGCCAGCCGGGTGCGGGCATCGATGCGGAAATGGCGCTGGCAGCGCGGGCAGACGTGGAGCGTCTCGGCCAGGTCCTTCTTCCAGATGATGTTGCGGCAGCCCTCGCACTTGATCCACAGGCCCTCGGTCTTGACGTGCTTCTCCGGCACGGAGGCCAACGGCTTGTCTTCGCGCCGGAACCAGCTCATGGTCAATACTCGATCCCGCGCTGCGCCTGGATGCCTTTTTGATAGGCGTGCTTGATCTCGCGCATTTCGGTCACCGTGTCGGCCAGCTCGACCAGCAGGGGATGGGCGTTGCGTCCGGTCAGGATCACGTGCACCGACTCGGGGCGGCCGCGCAGGAACTCCGCCACCGGCTCGGGCGCCAGCATGTGGTAGGTGATGGCGTAATTGATCTCGTCCAGAATCACCAAATCCCAGTTGCCGCTGGCGATCTCCCGCTGCGCCTCGCCCCAAGCCGCCTCCACCAGGCGCACGTCCTCGGGATCGGGCTTCTCGGCCCCGATCTTAACAAACCCGCGGCCCATTTGCCGCATGACAAATTTATCGCCGAAGGCCTGCACGGCATCCAGCTCGCCGTATTGCCACGAGCCCTTGAGGAATTGCAGCACCAGCACCCTCAGGCCGGCGCCCACTGCGCGCAGCCCGGTTCCTAGTGCGGCGGTGGTCTTGCCCTTGCCCGGGCCGGTATTAATGATGAGCAGCCCTCTCAAGGATTCAGGATAGCAGGCGGCTGCGGTCGCCTGGGTTGACAGCGGAGACTGGACAGTGGACAGTGGGAGCAATGGACTTGGAAGCGATTCTGCGTGCGTGTGCGCCCATGCTGGTGGCCTATTCGGGCGGGGTGGATTCGGCCTTCTTGGCATGGGCGGCGCAGCAAGCCGCGCCGGGCGAGGTGCTGGCCCTGATTGCCGACTCGCCCAGCCTGCCGCGGGCGGCGCTGGCGGCGGCGCTCGAGTTCGCCTCCCGCCATGGAATTGCCTGCGAGGCGATCGCGACTGCCGAAATGGCGCGGCCCGAGTACCGACGCAACGCCCCCGACCGCTGCTTTCATTGCAAGGACGAGCTGTTCGCCGCCATGGAGCGCGAACTGGCGCGGCGGCCGCGCTTTCGCACTTTGGTCTACGGGGTGAATGCCGACGACAATCTCGAGTTCCGCCCCGGCCACCGCGCCGCGGCCGCCCACGGCGTGCGTGCGCCCTTGCTCGAAGCCGGGCTGGGCAAGGCCGAGATTCGCGCCCGGGCGCGGGCCGCGGGCCTTGAAGTTTGGGATCGTCCCGCGGAAGCGTGCTTGGCCTCGCGCGTGGCCTACGGCATTGCGGTGACGCCGGAGGTGCTGGCGCGGATCGAAGAAGGGGAAGAAGCGCTGCACGCGCTCGGATTCCGGCAGGTGCGGGTGCGTTTCCATGAGGAGATCGTGCGCATCGAGATTGCCCGCGCCGAGCTGGCGCGGGCGCTCGACCTGGAGATGGCCGAGCGGCTGGCCGCCATCTTCAAGCGGCTGGGCTTCCGCTACGTCACGCTCGATCTCGAAGGCTACCGGACCGGCTCGTTGAACGAAATACTCCCGGCTCATGCGGATTTTATTGGTCAGCGACGAGCCTGACGATCCGAGCATGGGCGGCGCGAAGGTGGCGCGGAAGCTGCAGACCGGGCTGCGCGGCCTGGGCCATGGCTGCGATGTGCTGCTGCGGCCGCAGTTGGGCGCTTGGCCCCGCTCGCAGCGGATGCGCCTGGCGGTCGGCCCGTGGCTGGCCCGGCGGGCGGTGCGGCGGGCCGAAGCCGCTGCTGCCTATGACATCGTGGACGCGGCCAGCGCCGAGGGCTGGATGCTGGCGCGCGGCCGCACGCTGGTTGTCCGCTCGCATGGCCTCGAGCACCGCTATTACCAAGAGCTGTTGCAGGACGCGCGCGAAGGCCTGCTGCGCAAGCCCTGGACGCAACGGGTCTGGTACCCGCGCACCCGGCTGCCCCAGGTCGAGCGCGCGATGCGTCGCGCCGCCCGCGTGCTGCTGCTGAGCCAAGCCGACCGCTCGCGGGTGGTCGCCCAGGGCTGGGCCGCGCCCGCCCACATCGAAGTGATTCCCCACGGCGTGGACCGGGCGCAGTGGGCGCAAGCGCCCGCGCACCATGCGCCCCGCGGCCGCGGCCTGCTGTTCTGCGGCTGGTGGACCACCAGCAAGGGCGTGGCGTACTTGGCGCGGGCCTACCAAGCCCTTTGGGCCCGCGGAATGCAGCCGCGGCTGACGCTGCTCGGGGTGGGCAGCCCGGGGGCCGGCTGGGACGCGCTCGCAGCCCACATCCGCGCCAGCTTTCCGGCCGAGGCGCAGCCGTTCTTGACGTTGGTTCCGCGGCTGCGGGACGAAGACCGAGTGTTCGATGCCTACCGCCAGCATGATCTGCTGGTGTGCCCGTCCACCTCCGAAGGCTTCGGCATGGTGGTGGTCGAGGCGCTGAGCCAGCGGCTGCCGGTCGTATGCTCGCAGGCGGTCGGGGCGGCGGAATTGCTCGAGGACGGCCGCGAGGCGCTGCTCGTCCCCCCGCGCCAGCCCGAGGCGCTGGCGGCGGCATTGGCGCAGCTGCTTGCCAACCCCGGCTTGCGGCAACAGTTGGGCGAAGCCGGCCACCAGCGCACGCGCGAGCTGAGCTGGGATGCGATCGCGCTGCGCACGCTGGCCGCCTACGAGAGGGCGCTGCAGGAATGATGCCCGTTTTTCTGCACATTTTCCTGGCGCGTCATGTCCACAACCTGGCGCTCGGGCGCCGGCTGGCCGTGCCTGGGGTCGCGGCCCTGGTCATCGGCAGCCAACTGTTCTGGGCATGGGAGCTGTGGCGGGGGGTGGCACGACGCCTGGGCGGGCGCTGGCGATGGGCGGCTGCGGCGCTCGCACTGGCCTGGTATGCGCAGGGCTTCGCGCTGACGTTTGACGTCCAGCGGGGCGCCTTCGCGGCAGTCGAGCTCACGCCCGGGCAGGCGCTGTTCGCAGCGCCTTTTCAAGTTTGGCTGCTGGGCTCGATTCTGGTCTTTCCATTTCTCGCGATCTTTCGGCTGGCCGCTTGGGCGCGCCGCTCGCCGTCGCCGGGCCGGGGCGTTCGGGCCGAGCGACGCCAATTCCTGCGCGGCCTCGGCAGCGCGGCGGTCGCGGCGCCGTTCGCCATCGGCGCTTACGGCGTGGTGCGCGGACGCTTGGAGATCGAAACCACGGCTCCGCGAATTGCGCTGCCGGGGCTGCCGGCAGGTTTTCACGGCTTCCGCATCGCGCAGCTCTCGGACCTTCATATCAGCCCGTTCATGAGCGTGTCGCAGATTCAGCGCGTCGCCGACCAGGTGAACGCCCTGCGTCCCGACCTGATCGTCCTCACCGGCGACTTCGTGACCTGGGACGGGTCCACGCAGATTGCGGTCGTGGCCGCGCTTTCGGGACTGCGCGCGCCATTCGGGGTTTACGGCTGCCTGGGCAACCACGAGCTCTACACCGGCGTCGAGAGCTCGATCACGGAACTGTTCCGGCTCTCCGGCGCGACCATGCTGCGCCAGGCCGCGGCCACCATCGAGGTCCCGGCGGTGGGCGGGCGGGGCGCGCCGGCTGCGATGCAGCTGCTCGGCGTGGACTACCCGCGTCATGAGCATCGAGGCCAGCCCGGCGACGTGCAGGCGACCGTCGCCCGCATCGCTCCGCTGGTCCGCCCCGACCTGGTCAACGTTCTGCTGGCGCACCATCCCAACTGCTTCGATCCGGCCGCCGAATTGGGCATCGCGCTCACCGTCTCCGGCCACACCCACGGCGGCCAGATCGCCCTGGTTTCACCCGAGTTCTCGCCTGCGGCGTTCGTCACCCCCTACATTTCGGGTCACTTCCGCCAAGGCGGTTCCCAGCTCTACGTCAACCGCGGCATCGGAACCATTGGCGTGCCCATGCGCCTGTTCGCCCCGCCGGAGATCACCGTGTTCACGCTGGCACGCGGGGCATAATGGGGACCATGCCCGCCGCCGCATCCGCGATCGAGGTGTTCGCCCCCCGATTCTACCCCCGCGTATGGGGCAGCCGCGACCTGCGCGCCTGGTATCCCGACCGGCCGCCGGAAGCCGAACCTATCGGCGAGGCTTGGCTATCTCCCGACGGCTGCCCGGTGCTGGTGAAGATGCTGTTCCCGCAGGAAAAGCTTTCGGTGCAGGTTCATCCCAACGATGAATACGCGGCCGCGCACGGCCTGGGCCGCGGCAAGAGCGAGGCCTGGTACGTGGTCGAGGCCGCCGCCGGCGCGCGGCTGGGGGTGGGGCTGCGGCGCGAGGCGCGATGGGAAGATCTGGGTGCAGCCTGCCGCGCCGGCCGCGGCGCCGAAATGCTCGACTGGATTGCGGTCGCGCCCGGCGACGTCGTCAGCATTCCGGCCGGCACGGTGCACGCCATCGGCGCCGGCGTGGTGTTGTTCGAGGTGCAGCAGCCCAGCGACAACACCTTCCGCCTGGACGACTACGGCCGCGGCCGCGAGCTGCACCTCGGCCCCGGACTGGAGGTGGCGCGCCCCACCACCGCCGGCAAGGTGGCCCATGGCCTCCAAGCCGGAGAATCGGGGCTGCTGCTGGCCACCGAGCACTTCCGGCTGTGGCGGCATGCGCTTGCGGCGGGTGGGGTGCTGGCTCCGGCCAGCGAACCGCGTTGGCTGGCCTGCCTGGAGGGTCGCACGGACATCCCCCGCGGCCAGCTCGCGACGCTGCGGCCGGGGGCGGCGTTCGTCGCGCCCAAGCCGTGCGTTCTCATGGAGATCAGAGCGGGCACGGCATGATGGAATTGACCGGGATACAATAGAAAGACACCTGTTCCCATGAGCGCGCGCCCTCAGCCCAAACTATCCCTGCCCACCCGAAAAGCCGCTCCCGGCGAGGCTTCGAACCAGCCGCTGAGCACCGCGCGGCGGTTCCCGCTGGATGCGGCCACGCTCAACCATTTCTTGCGCCAGATGGTCACGGTGCGGGAGTTCGAACGCCTGGGCGAGCGCGAGTTCAAGAACGGCCTGATCCGAGGCTATTACCACTCCTACGCCGGGCAAGAGGCGGTCGGGGTGGGGTTCTTCCATGCGCTCGACCTGAAGCGCGACTACATCGTGGACCACTACCGCGACCACGGCCACATGCTGCTCAGCGGCATGGACCCGGTGCGCATCTACGCCGAGCTGTTCGGGCGCAGCACCGGCGTCTCGAAGGGCAAGGGCGGCAGCATGCACATGTACAGCCCCGAGCAGCATTTCCTCGGCGGCGACGGCATCGTGGGCGGCGGGATTTCGGTGGCGACCGGCGTGGGCTTGGCGCTGAAGCAGCAGCGGCGCGATGGCGTCTGCGTCTGTTTCTTCGGCGATGGCGCGCTCGACACCGGCACGTTCCATGAGTCGCTGAACATGGCCAGCCTGTGGGACGTGCCCACCGTGTACGTGTGCGTGAACAACATGTACAGCATGGGCACCAGCCTGGCGCGGCATTCGAGCCTGCCGCGGCTGGTGGACCGGGCGGCGGGGTACGGCATCCCCACCGAGCAGGTGGATGGCCAGGACGTGTGGACGACGGCGGAAGCGGCGGAGCGGATCATCCACCGCATGCGCGAGCAGCACCGCCCCTATTTCGTGGAGGCGCTGACGTACCGCTACCAGGGCCACGGCATCCACGACAAAGCGCTGAATTACCGCACCCTGGAAGAAGAGACCGCTTGGCACGCGCGCGACCCGCTGAAGCTGCTCTCGGATTATCTGATCGAAGAGAAGATGCTCGAGCTGGCGCAGATCGAGACGCTGCGCGCCGAGGTGATCGCCGAGCTCGAAGCCAAGGTGGCCGAGGCCAAGACCGGCCCCGAGCCCGAGCCGGACGAACTGCTCCGCGACGTGGTGCTGGGCTAGCCCGCGCCGGCGGAAGACATCATGGCGCCCCTATGGCAATAGTCAAGAAATCCATGCACGAAGCGCTGAACATGGCGCTGCGCGAAGAAATGGCCCGCGACGAGCGGGTGGTGCTGCTGGGCGAGGAGATCGGCCCCTACAACGGCGTGCATTACGTCACCCGCGGGCTGTTTGCCGAGTTCGGCAAGGATCGCGTCATTGACACGCCCATCTCGGAGGAGAGCTTCGTCGGCGTCGGCGTCGGCATGGCGATCATGGGGCAGCGGCCGGTGGTGGAGATGATGCGCATGGACTTCTCGCTCCGTGCCATGGACCAGATCTACAACCACATGGCCAAGATCCGCTACATGTCGGGCGGACGGCTTTCGGTGCCGATGGTGCTGCGCGGGCCCGAGGGTCCGGGGCCGAACCCCGGCCTGACGGCGCAGCACGGCCAGCAGCTCAGCGTGCTTTTCGCCCACTGCCCGGGCCTGCGCGTGGTCAGCCCCTCGAGCCAATACGACGCCAAGGGCCTGCTCAAGGCTGCGATCCGCTGCGACGACCCGGTGGTGTTCCTCGAGCCCGGCCCGCTCAACAACAAGCAGGGCGATGTGGACGACGGCGACTACGTGCTGCCGCTGGATCAAGCCGAGATCAAGCAGGCCGGCAGCGACCTCACGCTGATCGGCTACGGCGCCAGCGTGGCGCTGTGCCTGCAGGCGGCGCGCGAGCTCGAGCGCGAGGGCGTGTCGGCGGAAGTGGTGGATATGCGCTCGCTGCGTCCGCTCGACATGGGCCCGGCGCTGGCGTCGGTGAAGAAGACCAACCACGCCATCGTGGTGGATTACGCTTGGCAGAGCTACGGCCCGGCGGCCGAGATCGTCAGCCGCATCATGGCCGACGGCTTCTGGGACCTCGAGGCCCCGGTGCTGCGCGTCGCCGGCAAGGAAACGCCGCTGCCCTATGCCGCCAACCTCGAAGAGCTGAGCAAGCCCAGCGTGGACGAGATCGTCGCCTCCGCCAAGCAATCGCTGCGCGCGAACTAGCGCGCAGGCTGCCTGCCGCGGTCGGTGGCACGGCCGCCCGGATGGCGCTGCCTCCCGCGGGCAGGGCCCGCCCGTCGCGGGCTTCTGGCGCGTCCCGCGCGGACGCGCGGGCGAAGGTGTGCAATTCGGGATTCAGACCCAACTGCGGCCTCACGCGCTGGGGCATCGCCTGCTGCCGCGACGCCCTTGCGGCTCCCGCCGACAGTAGACCGTCTACCCTTGTGGTAGACTGTCTACCATGACGATCCCCACGTCCGCGAAAGCCGGCGCGCGCGGCCGGGCCGAGCTCCTGCAGGGCACGCTCGACCTGCTCATTCTGCGCACGCTGCTCACCGGCCCCGCGCACGGCCATGCCATCGCGCGGCACATCCAACGCACCAGCGACGAGATGCTGCAGATCGAGCATGGCTCGCTTTATCCGGCGCTCCACCGGCTGGCGAAGAACGGCTGGATCGTTGCGCGCTGGGAAGCGGGCAAAGACAGCAGCCGCGAGTTCAAGTACTACCGCCTGACCCCGCTGGGAAGGAAGCAACTGGTCGAGGAACGCAGCAAGTGGGCGCGGGCGGCGGAGGCCATTCGCCGCGTGCTCAACCACAGCGGGGATCCCGCATGAGGCGACAACGGCCCGAGGACGATCTGGAGCGCGAGCTGCGCACGCACGTGGAGCTGGAAGCCGAGGAACAAGCCGGCGCGGGCGTCTCGCCTGCCGAAGCCTGCCGGCGGGCGCGTGTGGCGCTGGGCAACCCGAGCGTGATCGCAGAAGATGTCCGCTCCGTTTGGCACTGCCGCCGGCTCGAGGAAATCGGCCAAGACGTTCGTTTCGGGCTGCGCCAACTGCGGCGCAAGCCCGGCTTCGCGCTCATCGCCATGCTCACGCTCGCCTTGGGTATCGGGGCCAACACCGCCATGTTCAGCGTCGCCGAGGCGGCGCTCTGGCGAACGCTGCCTTATCCCCACCCCGAGCAATTGGTCGAGCCCACCGAGGTGGATGCCAAGAACCCGGCGGCCGTGTGGGGCACCACCTATCCCACGTTTCGCGATTGGCAAGCTCGCGCCGCCTCGTTCGAGCACTTGGCGTTGATGTTTCGCTTCAGGAAAACTCTGCGCGAAGGCGGCGAACCGGTGCGCCTCAACGGCATGGCGGTGACCTATGACTATTTTGCGGTGCTCAAGGTGCAACCCGAAAAGGGGCGCGTTCTCACGGCCCAGGATGATCAAGTGGGCGCGCCCCTGGCGATGGTGCTGAGCCATGACCTGTGGACTAGCCGCTTCCACCGCGACCCCGCCATTCTGGGCCGGACGGTGAACTTTGCCGGCCTCACCTTCACCGTGGTCGGCGTCATGCCCGCGGGCTTCAACGCGGGCTTCAACAGCGAACCCGTGGCCTGCTGGGTGCCGTTCGTCCCGGTGGTCCCGGCTTCGTACACCCAGCGGCGCAACTTGTGGGCATTCTCTGCCATCGGCCGCTTGCGCGCCGATCGCACGGCAGCGCAGGCCCGGGCGGAGCTGGAACAAATCATGGTTCCGATCCGGAAGGAATTCCCCGACACGAACCGCGGCTTCGCCATCGCGGTGCCGTCGCTGCGGGAAACTCTCACGGGCGACATCCGCAGCGCGCTGCTGGTGCTGCTGGCTGCAGCCGGATTGGTGTTGTTGATCGCCTGCGCCAACCTGGCCGTGCTGTCGTCGGTGCGGGTGGCCGGGCGCGCGCGCGAGCTGGCCGTGCGCGCCGCCCTCGGCGCCGGCCGCCGCCGGCTGGTCGCGCAACTGCTCACCGAGAGCGCGCTGCTTTCAGCCGCGGGCGGCTTGGCCGGCATCGGTCTCGCCTACGGCGCCACCCGCTCGCTCAGCGCCTTCAGCCAAGACCCCCGGCTTCTGCAGGCCACGCTCAATGTGCCGGTGCTGGTGTTCGTGCTTTGCGCCGCGATCGCCAGCACCCTGATCTCTGGGGTTGTGCCCGCATTGCAATCCGGCGTCGAGGCGCAGAAGTCCCAAGAGACGCTGACCAGCCGCAGCGGCGGACAACTCCGGCGCACGCGGCTGCAGCAGGCCCTGGTCGTAACCGAAATTGCGCTTTGCTTGGTCTTGCTGATGGGGGCCGGCTTGCTGCTCCAGACGCTGCGGAACGTGCTGCACGTTGACGCCGGCTTCCGCACCGACCACCTGATCGTCATGCAGTTGGGGCTTCCGGCTTCCTACAGCACTGGAGCGCAGTCTTTGCAGTTCTATCGCGCCCTGCCCGGGCGTTTGAGCGGCTTGCCCGGCGTCACGGCTGCGACCGTGACCAGCTCGTTGCCGCTCACGGGCGGCGAGGGCAACGGGGACATCTCCATCGAGGGGCGCCCTTCTGCGCCCGGACAACTGGGGGGCGCGAGTTTTCATCACCCGCTGCCCGGGTTTTTTCAGGCGATGGGGATTCCGATCCTGAGCGGCCGCGACTTCGACGGGCGCGACGACGGCACGCGCGGCCGGGTCGTCATCATCAACGAGCACATGGCCCGGACCTTCTGGCCCGCAGCCGATCCGATTGGCAAGCGCATCAAGCTCGGGCCGCCGCAGAATAATCCGTGGCTGACCGTGGTAGGGGTGGTGAAGAATGTGCACCGTCGCAACCTCGATGACGAAATGGGCTTCACGGTCTACACTCCGCTGCTCGAGGGCGCCGACAACAACGCGGATGTGGCGGTGCGGGTGGCCGGGGACCCGGCCGCCATCATCCGCGAGGTGCGCACCGAGCTGCGCCGGCTGGAGCCGGCGCTTTTGATCAGCCATCTAGATACGATGGACCAGCGCATCGAAGATTCGGTCAGCCCGCGGCGGTTGAACCTGATCCTGTTCGGACTCTTCGCGGGTCTCGCGCTGGCGCTGGCCTGCATCGGACTTTATGGCGTCATTGCCTACGCCGTGGGGCAGCGCGCCCAGGAGTTCGGCGTGCGCATGGCGCTGGGAGCGCGCCGCGGGCAGGTTCTGCGCCAAGTGCTCGGCCAAGGCTTGCGGCTCGTGGCGGGCGGGACTGGGCTGGGCGTGGCCCTGAGCGTTGCGCTCGCGGGCGCCATGCGGAAGCTGCTCTTCGGCGTGAGCCCGCTCGACCCCGGAATCCTGGTGGCGGCGGCCGTGCTGCTGGCCGCCATCGCGCTCGCGGCCTGTTGGATTCCTGCCCGTCGCGCCACCCGCGTCGAACCCGCCCTGGCCCTGCGCGGCGAATCGTAGGTTAGAACCAGGTCGAGCGCTTGTATTCGCGGTAGGCTTCGCCGAAGGTGGCTTCGAGGACGGCGGCTTCCTTGCGGGCGCGAACGATCTGCAGCGGGATCAGGACCACGAAGACAAGAAGCAGAAGCGGACGGTGGGCCCAGATGATCACGCCGGCGATCATGAGGCCGCCAAATACATAGATCGGGTTGCGGATGCGGGAGTAGATGCCCGCCGTCACCAGCGTGTTGGCCTTGGCCTGCACGCTGAAATTCCTGCCCAACTGAATGCGGGCCAGCACGAACAAGATCAACGCGGGAACTACAATGACCAGTCCGGCGACGCGCCACGGCGTCCAAGGCTGGCCGCCAGCGTACTTGGCATACAGCAGGACCGCGGCAACCGCGACAATCACCAGCGAGGCGTAGTTCAACTTCATGCTTCCGAGAGGGTACCATGAGGCGTGGGCGTGGCGGCGCATCTGGGCATCGAGCTGAAGCGGTACGACCGGCGCATCCGGCAGTTCATTCCGAAATACGACGAAATGCTGGCGGCTGCGGCGGCGGCCTCCGGGCGGCTCGGGCCGTTGCTGGACCTCGGCATCGGAACCGGCGCGCTGGCGGCACGCTGTCTGCAGCACGCCCCGCGACGCGACGTCATCGGGATGGATGCCGACGCCGCCATGCTGGAGCAGGCCCGGCAGCGGCTGCCGGCCTCCAGGCTGGTGCACGGCGACTTCATGCGGATTCCGTTGCCCACGGCGGCTGCGATGGTCTCCGCGCTGGCGCTGCACCACATCGCGAGCCCGCGCCGCAAGCTCGCGCTCTACCGCGCCTGCCGCACGGCCTTGCGGGCAGGCGGGGTTTTCGTCAATGCGGACTGCTGCCCGGCGGAGGAGCCCGGGTTGGCGGCGGAGCAATTCGCTGCTTGGCACGCCCACATGCGGCAGTCGTTCAGCGCGCGCGAGGTTTCTCGGATGTTCGCCGCGTGGGCGGCCGAGGACCATTATTTGCCGCTTGCGACGGAGCTGCGCTTGCTCCGCCGCGCGGGCTTCGCGCCGGAAGTTGTCTGGCGCGCCGGCGCCTTCGCCGTGATTGCCGCGCGCCGGCCTACTGGGGCATGTCGGCCTTGAGCCGCGCCACGCCGGCGGCGGCCTGCTGGATGTAGCCGTCGGCGACTTGGATCATGGCGGGGGTGGGCGGGACGAGCGCCATGCTGACCTGTCCGGAGATGGCCGAGAGCCAGGCGCGGAGGCGGCCGGGGTAGACCAGGGCGCCTTCGCTGGACTGGATGCGGAGATCCACCAGGTCGTCAATGTCGCTCGTGAGCTTCTGCTCGGCGGCGGAGTTGGATCCGGATTTCGCCAGCGCGTCGCGCGCGTCAATCGCTTGGTTGAGCGCGGTGTCCAAGCGGTTGATGGCGTCGTGGATGCGCATCAAGAGGTCGAAGCGCTGCTGCAGCTCGGCCTGGGTGGTGTGGAGGTTGGGATCGAGCTTGATCACGATGGGCTGCTTCTGCTCGGTGCCGTTGTAGGAGAGGGTCACGGTATAGGTCCCAGGGACCACCTCCGGGCCGACCGGCTCCGAGGCCGAAAAGCCGGAATGGTACAGGCCCTTGACTTCGACCGCATCGGGATAGCGCAGGTTCCACTGGTAGCGGTTCATGCCCGCCCGCAGCCGCGCCGGGCGCGCAGCGCCGCCGCGGCCGCCGCGGCCGGCTTCGGCGGCCGGACGCTCGGGAAGGGTGACGGTGCTGATGAGCTTGCCGCTGGCATCGGAGAAGCTGAGCTTCACCGGCGCGCCGGCGCTGTAGTCGGCGGGCAAGCGGAAGAAGATGGTTGCGCCGGCGGGAAGATTTTCGCCTCCGGCGCCGCCACCGAATCCGCCGCGGCCGCCGCGCGTGGTCAACCACGCCTGCTGCGGCTTGAAGAGCTGCGCGCCGGAGGCGTCGGACGCAGCGCCGCCGAGTTGTTCGAGGAATTGAAGATCGTCAAGCACCCAGAAGCCGCGGCCGAAGGTGGCGAGCACCACCGCGTGCTGCTCGGGCTGGATCTCGACATCGCTGACCCGCACGGCGGGGAGATTGAGGCTGAGCGGCTGCCATTGCTCGCCGCCGTTGGTGCTGAAGTAGGCGGTGGAGCTGGAGCCGGCAAAGAGCAGGCTGGGGTGGTCCGGATCCTGGCGCACGCTCTCGATGTACTGGTCGGCGGGCAGGCCGTTGCTGAGCGCGGTCCAGGTCTTGCCGTAATCGGTGGTCTTGTAGACGTAGGGACGGAAGTCATCCCAGTCAAAGCGGCTGGCGGAGACGAAGGCGGTGCCGGGCGCCGTGGCGGAGGGCTCGATGCAGGTGACGGTGGACCAGGTGGGCATGGCCGGCGGGCGGACTTCGGTCCAGTGCGCGCCGGCATCGCGGGTGAGGTGCACGAGTCCGTCGTCGGAGCCGACCCAAATGATGCTGTCGTTGTGCGGGTCGAAGGCGATGGACGAGATGGTGTCGAACATCTCCTCGCCGGTGACGTCGGCGCTGATCGGTCCGCCCGGCCGCTGCTGCTTCGACTTGTCGTCGCGGGTGAGGTCGGGGCTGATCGCCTTCCAGTTCTTGCCTTCATCGAAGGTCTCGAAGAGCACGTTCGCGCCCATCACGAGCTCCTTGGGGTTGTTGGGGGCGAAGACCACGGGGTGGTGGATCCAGCCGTAGCGGTACTTGATGTCGGTGCCTTGCAGGCCGAACTTGTACTCCGGCCACGGAGCCACGTTGGTGGAAAGGCCGGTGCGGCGGTCCTCGCGCCACTCCATGCTGTAGTAGCCGCTGCCGTAGGTGATCCACGGCTGGCCGGGCGTGGGCACCACCCAGCTCATTTCGCCGCCTTGCACGTTGGTCCAGACCGGCGTGGTGGTGGCGCTGGGGCCGGTGACCGAGCTGCGGTCCTGCTGCGCGCCGTAGATGTTGAAGGGGAAATCCTGGTCGAGGTTGGCGTGGTAGAACTGGCCGGTGGGCTGGTTGTCTTCCGAACTCCAGGCCTGGCCGCCGTTGAGGCTGACGGCCGCGCCGCCGTCATTGCCTTCGATCAGGATCTGCGTGTTGTTGGGGTTGATCCAGAAGACATGGTTGTCGCCGTGGGGCGGGCGCAGGGCGGTGAGCTTCGCGCCGCCGTCGTGGGAGACGTAGACGCCCACGTTGGGCAGGTAGATGGTGTTGGCGTCCTTCGGGTCCGCGAAGATGTTCATGTAATAGAAGGCGCGCTGGGTGATGTCCATGCTGTTGTTGACCAGGCGCCAGGTTTCCCCGGCGTCATCGGAGCGGAACAGCCCGCCCGCCTGGCCCTTGTAGTCGGCTTGGATCAGCGCATACACGGTGCTGGGATTGCTGGGCGCGACCGCGACGCCGATGCGGCCGAAGATGCCGGTCGGCAGCCCGCTGTTATGGGAGATGTTCTTCCAGTTCGCGCCGCCGTCGGTGGTCTTGTAAAGGCCGCTGCCGGGGCCGCCGCTGGAGAAGCCCCAGTGGCTGCTCGACATCTGCCACATGGCGGCGTAGACCACGCTCGGGTTCGACGGATCCATGCTGAGCGCGATGGCGCCGGTGTCGTTGTTCACGAAGAGGACCTTGTTCCAGGTCTTGCCGCCGTCGGTGGACTTGTAGACGCCGCGCTCGGGGTTGGGGGCGAACAGATGCCCGAAGGCGGCGGCATAGACGATGTCGGGGTTCTGCGGGTCCACCAGGATCCAGCTGATGATGTGGGTGTCGCCGAGGCCCATGAAGGTCCACGACTTGCCGCCATCGGTGGACTTGTACAGGCCTGCGCCGGTGAGCACGGTGTTGCGCGGGGCGGAATCGCCGGTGCCGACGTAGATGATCTTCGAGTTCGAGGGCGCGACCGCCATGGCGCCGATGCTGCCGGTCTTGAAGTCGCGGTCGGAGATGTTGCGCCAGTTGTGGCCGTAGTCGTCGGTTTCCCACACGCCGCCGCCGGCGGTGCCCATATAAAAGACATTGGGCTGGTCGGGGATGCCGGCCACGGTGGTGACGCGTCCGCCGGTGAAGGGCCCGACGCTGCGCCAGTGCAGGGCGCCGGTGGGCGACGACTGCGCCGCCATCGCGGCGGAAAGGGCCAAAGCAAACGCAACCAGCATCATGGCACGATGGACCTTCAGCATAGCGGGCAAGACCTCCTAGCTTCGGAATGAGTGTAACGCCATTTGCGGGCAAAAATGTAGTCCGCTGTCGGATAATCGGACCGGTGGCGGCGAACCCCGTTGTGGTGCCATGGGCCGCGGGGCAGTGCTAGAATATCGCCGAATGCGAAGAGTAAGGGCATTCTGCGCTGGTGTAGCGGCCCTGGGACTGTACGGCTGCGGAGGATCCGGCTCTCCAACAACCGCCAGCGCACCGCCAACCGCCAGTTTCGTGCTGTCTGTTTCTCCTGCATCGATCAGTGTGGCCATTGGCGGCCATGCGAATGTCACCGTCGCAGTTGTCGGAGAGAACGGGTTCACAGGCACGGTCGCGGTCTCGGTCCCCGCCTCCTCGGGCGGCATCACCATGACGCCGAATTCGTTTTTCGCTGGCTGCGGGCTCGAGTCAACAGCTTACGCTGGCTGCCTCCGCCACGGCAACCATGTCGCCGCTGAGTATCTCCATCACTGCGGCAGCCGGTTCGGAGACCGTGAAGCAATCGCTGCAAATTGCCGTGGCCGCGGCCCCAGCGGTCACCGACCCGTTCCAGTTCGTTGGGGGCAACTTGGTTCATGGCTATTTTGATCCGGTCCGCCAGCTGCTGTTCGCTGCCAACGCTGACCTCAATGAGGTCGACGTCTTTTCCGGCAATGATTTCTCGCTGCTCTCACGGGTGCCGGCGCCCCAGCCATGGGGCATCGATCAGATGGCGGACGGGAGAACCCTTGTGATCGGGACCCAATCCCAGCAGATCCTCACGATGGACGAAGACACGCTCACCGTGACGACCCATCCATTTGCGGCTACGGGCAATTTTTTCTTTTCGCTTTACTTTCCCAACGTCGTCGCGATGGCGAACGGAAAGGTGCTGATGATCGGTTTGGAGCAGGGGATTGACTCGAATTCGATTTTCGATGGCGGCCAGACGCTTTATGAATGGGATTCCACTTCGAACAGTTTTTCGCAACTGGAACCGCCAGCGTCGAGCCTGGGATGGGAAACAGACCAACTGGCCCGAAGCGCCGACCATAAGTGGGCGATTTTCAGCGCTGACAAATTTTATCTGTACAGCTCTGACACCGAGACGCTGGCTACGGCGGCATTGAGCACAGTCAATCCGCCCGACAACCAGTTCGGCGTCCGGGGCTACGCCATCAATTCCGACGGCAGCGAGATCGCTGTGATCTCGGCGGCGCAAGCGACGTTCTTGGACCGCAATTTAGCGGTCCTCGGGACGGTTCCGATCCCCTCGGCATACCAGCAAGCCCGCGGCGATGTACGCTTCAGCGCCGATGACCAGCATTTGTACCTGCAATACGGCCTCACCTTTGCGATCGAGGAGGTCGATGCGCGCACCATGGCGGCAGTCGGGTATTTCCCTTGGGACGTGAATCCCGACAGCGGTGGCAACTTGGCGCGCGTGCTGGCCCTGGATGGCCAGGGCCGTGGGTACGTCGGTGCCGACGGCGGCCTGCGCGTAGTGAACTTGGCGCTGCCGCCGCTGCCGAATCCCAGTAGCGGCGGAGGGTTCCCGCAATTAAATTGTCCTGCCTTCACCGCGACCTTGCCTGTCGGCTCCTCGCTCCAGCAAGCGTCTTTCGGCAACTTGGCGGGAACCGCCGTGTACGTCGGCGGTCAACCGGTTTCGGCAGGCAACAATACCATCACCATTCCCGCATCGGATCGGATCGGCGCGGCGGACGAAACCTGCGTGGATAGCGCCGGACACTCGGCGGTGGAAGTAGCCGCCGTCAGCTATGGCGTGGAACCGCTGGCGCTGAACGCGAATTGGCTGCCGCCGTTTGGCAATCCGTCCGCGGTCTTGACTGGTTTCGGGTTTTTCGACAGCTCGATGCTAGGGCTCGCCACCCAGCCTCCGCTCAACGGCTCCATTTCTCTCGGCGGGCAGGCGGGATTGGATCCGGTGGTTCTGGGTGGGTTTTGGTATGGCACGACCGAAGAGGGGATTGGATTCCGCGTGCCGAACGGGCAGCCTGGCAGCTCCGTGGCTTTGAATTTTACTGGCCCTGAAGGCACCGCGGTGTTGGCGTCCGCTGCCATGTACTACAGCACCCCCAAGATCATCCCTGCGACCGGGCTGCTGCAGTTGCTATACGATCCTCATCGCAATCTCATATATGCGCTAAAGCTCAACGAAATTGACGTGTTCGATCCCGCGACCTTGAGTTGGCAGAGTCCACTTTCGTTTCCGGCACCGCTCTCCGGAACTACGGCTGCGATGGCTTTGAGCCCGGACGGGGGCAAATTGGTGGTTGAAAACGTGACCGGATTCACAAGTTCCCAGTTTGTCGTGGTGGATCCTAACCGGCATGCCAGCCCGATCACTGTGCCAGGGCCCGGAACCCATCTCAGCGGATCCCTGGCGGTAAGCGCCGACAACATTGCGGTCCTGGCGGGTTTTCCCATCGTCGCGCTGGACTTGTCGTCCTTGACCTTCGCCACGATTCCGAGCAAATTCGGGGGCCCTGACGGAGTCGCGGCATCAGCGGATGGCACTGCGATATACGGTGCTCAATTCGGCAGCTCGGGAGGTGGGGTTTTCGCGATTGACCCCAAAACGGACACGGTTCTGATGGAGCAATTCGGAGACCAGTTTTGGTTTGATCTCGCGGTTTCGCCCGACGGCCACAAATTCGCTGCGATTGACTTCGATCCGACCGCCACAGGCACGGGGATTGGCTTCTTCGACGCCGGCCTTCGAATTGTGAACGACAATGTTTACCCCGATTTCAGCTCGCCAGGAACCTCCGGCATGGGAGGAGCGATCTACAGCCCCGCCGGGAAAGTGCTGGTCGTGCCGCTGCAGGACGGACTGGAATTCTGGGATGCGGACAAGGGTACGCTAGAGGCACGGCTTCTTGCGCCTGAACCTCTAATGCCGTCCGCGAACGCGGTCAAGACCTCGTTGGCCATGGATCCAACCGGTAGCACGGTTTATGCCTTGTCCTCGTCGGGCGTGACCGTCATTCCGCTGCCGGAAAAATTGGACCAGATGTCGCCCCAAATATGGCCGGAGCGCTACGCGGCGGTGCGCCATCGGCATTGAACTCGTATCAACCCGACCCCTATTAGCCCGGCGTGAGCGCAACCGGCCTAGTTTGGCCTGAGGCTGGCTGGTTCGGATAGCTGATAGTCGAAATCGTGGTAGTGCTGGCCGTGCTCTTGGCGGATGGTGAAGGTCCCGCTGACGGCGGCGAGCTGGCCGGTTCCTGAGCCGGGGACCACGAGAACCGTGGGCTTGGCGCCGCTCTTGTCCATAGTGGCCGACTGCTGCAACGCGAACGAGCCGGCCTTGCCGGCCAGCGTGCCGGTGACGCGTTCGATGGCCACATACCCGGCGGCACCGAGCTTCGGATCGCCGCCGCTGAGCATTTCCCCATGGGAGATCGCGTCGAGATCGCCCTGGATGTGCTTGTCCATGGTGAAGCGGGCGATGCCGTCGGCGGGTACAGGCATGGCCGGGGCCATGGTGATGTCAAAGGCTTAGTGCGCCTCGCCCGGAGTGGTGGCAGCGGTCGGGGCGGGAACGTCGGGCGTGCCGTCGGACCAGGCTTTCACCGGAACCATGAAGATGGTCACGCCTTCCTTGGGGTCTTCGTCGGAGAGCACCGGCGAGCCCTTGGCGTCCGCGCCCCAGAGCTGCGCCTGGGTGAAGGGCACGAAGAACATCAGGTGCGGATGCCAATGCCCGGCCTGGTCGTTCAGGAAGCCCTGTTTCGAGAGCATGTAGCTCATTGCGCCCGGCGCCATCGGCGGCAACTGCTTGCTGGCGATGGCGGCGGCGACCGCCGCGCCGATTTGCGCGCGGGTGCGCCCGGCCAGCGCCCACTGCGTCTTCTTGAGCGCCAGCGGCAGGTAGGATTTCGCTGCTGGCGGGTTGAAGCAGATGGGGCCTCGGATCTTCGGGTTCCAGAAGACCGGATCGTCAATGCCGGCCGTCCAGGACCGCTCGACCATGCAGACGAAGCCGTTGGTTCCGCGCACGGCGACGGCATAGCCCTGGTCGCCGAGCACCATGATCTCGGCGGCTTGCGAAATCGCCGGCGGCGCGGCGGAGCGGGCCATGGCGATTTCCGCGGCCCGGTCCATCCGGTACTGGGCCACCGGCGCCATCTTCGGATACGCCGTCGCAACATTTTGCGCCGGCAGAACGCTCGACCGCGCCGGGACCACGGGCCCGCAGCCCGGTCGAGCGTTAAGCGGGTCGCACGGCGCAGCCGTGCGGGGTCCCGCGCCAGTCAATGCGAGCAGCAATCCACCCACCAGTACCGCAGTTTTCATGGAAGTTCTCCTATTCGCAGCGAAGCGCGATCATGGGATCCACCCGCTGGGCGCGGCGGGCGGGCAGCCAGCAGGCAACCAGCGCCATCGCCAGCAGCAGCGCGCTGGCGGCACCGAAGCTGGCCCAATCCAAGCCGCCGATGCCGAACAGCAGCGCGGCCACGCTGCGGTGCAGCAGCGCCGCAAAAACGAGGCCGGCCGCGGTCCCGGCCAAGACCATGGCCAAGCCGCTGCCCAGGATCAGGCGCAGCACGTCGGCGCGGCCGGCGCCGAGCGCGATGCGGATGCCGATCTCGCGCACGCGCTGGTTCACGGAATACGACATCACTCCGTAGGTGCCGACTGCGGCCAGCAAGAGCGCCAGCACGCCGAAGACGGCGAGCAGTTCGGCGCCGAGCCGTGGCGCGGCCAGCAAGCGCGCGACGTTGTCGCGCTCGAGGCTCGCATTCACGGGCGGCAACGCCGCATCGAGGCCGCGCACCATGCCGCGCAGATTGGCTTCGGCGGCGGCGGGGTCGCCGACGGTGCGCACCAGGACCACCGCAGGCCCATAGCGCTGCGCCAGCGAAAAGTAGGCCTGGCCGGTGGGGGCCTCGCCCAGGGTGGCGTACTTGGCGGTCGAGACCTCGCCCACGACGGTCACGTCCCAGGACTGCTGGAAGAAGCGCAGGTGCTGGCCGAGCGGATTCTGCCCCGGCCAGAGGCGGTTGGCCAGCGTGTCGTTGACCACCGCCACCCAGGGGGCGGCGGCGGTGTCGTCGTCGCTGAGGTCGCGTCCGCGCAGCAGGCGGATGCCCATGGCCGAGAAATATCCGGGACCGACCGCGCTGACCGGGGTGAGCTTGCCCCGGCGCGGGTCGTGGGTGTCGGCGCCGCCCGGAAACGCCAGCAACTGGGTGCCGCCGGTGAAGGGCGCGGTATCGGTCACGCCCGCGGCCGCCACCTGCGGCTGGGCGCGGAGGCGCGCCGCCGCCTCTTGGTAAAACTGAAGCGCGCGCGGCGGGGTGTAGCCGGAGCTCTGCAACTGCGTGGCCAGCACGATCAGGTGGGGCGCATCGAAGCCGAGGTCCACGCGCTGGACGTTCTCCAGGCTGTGCAGGAACAGGCTGGCGCCGATGAGCGCGATCAGCGAGAACGCGATCTGGACCATCACCAGCATGCCGCGCAGGCCGTACCAGCGCAGGCTTCCGGCGGGCAGCTCGGTGCGGTCACGCAGCGCCGCCACGCTGGCTTCGCGCGTGGCGCGCAGCGCGGGAGCGACGCCGAAGAGCGCGGTGGCGAACAGCGCGACGACAAAGGTGAAGGCCAGCACGCGCCCGTTCAAGGCGATGCTGAGGCCGTTGCCGAAGCCGGGCGGACGCAAGGCCCACAGCGCGGAGCGGGCCAGGTAGGCGAAGCCGAGCGCTGCGACGCCCGCCAACCCGCCCAGCAGCAGGCTCTCGGTCAGCAGTTGGCGGATCAGCCGCGCGCGTCCGGCGCCCAGCGCCTGGCGCACGGCCATCTCGCGGTTGCGGCGGGTGGCCCGGACCAGCAGCAGGTTGGCAACGTTGGCGCAGGCGATCAAGAGCACCAGCCCGGCAATCACCCCCAGCAGCGTGCCCGCGAGCAGGAAGGCGGGGCGGGCGTTGGGGGCGATGTTGCTTTGGCTGAGCGGAACCAGCGCGGCGTCTTGCCCGGTGTCGTCCACCGGGTACTCGGCGGCCAGCGCGCTGGCGAGCGCGTGCATGGCCGCGCGCGCCTGCGGCAGCGTGACGCCGGGCTTGAGACGCGCCACCCCGAAGCCAAAATGCCGTTCGCGCTGGTTGAACCACTCCTTGACCAGGCCGCTCAGCGCCTGGTCGTGCATGGCCATCGGAATCCAGAGATCGGCGCTGTAGATCGGCATGGCGTCCATGTCGGCAGGAGCCACGCCGATCACGGTGTAGGCGAGGCCGTTGAGCGCGATGGTTTGGCCGATGGCGCCGGCGCTGCCGCCGAACTGCCGCACCCAGAGCCCATGGCTCAGGATCGCGACTGGATGGGCGCCTGGCGCGCCATCCTCTTCGGGCAAGAAGTTGCGGCCAAGCGAGATGGGCAGGCCCAAGGTCGGGAAAAACTCGGGGTTGACCAGCTCGGCGAAGAGCGCCTGCTTGTGCGCGCCCGAGGTCCAGGTCAGTCCGGCGAATTGCACCTCGGAGAAGCTGGAGAACACCGTGTTCTTCTGCCGGTAATCCCGCAGGTTGAGATGCGAGGTGGGCAGGTAGGTGTCGCCGGCCACCGCCGGGTCGAGGGTGTAGACGGTGACCGCGCGCGCCGGGTCGGCGGCGGGAACGGTGCGCAGCAGCACGGCATTGACCAGCGTGAAGGCGGTGGCGTTGACGCCGATGCCCAGCGTCAGCGAAAGCACTGCGACCAGGGTGAAGCCGGGCGACCGCGCCAGCATGCGCACTGCATAGCGGAAGTCTTGCAGGAGAGAATGCATGGTCCAACACCTGCCGTGGCAGCACTGAATTGAGGCCATTGTACCCCGCATTGGGGAGACGCGCTTAAGCGTGGGCTCAGGTTCCGGCCGCGACAGTCGAGTCATGAAGACCCTCGCCGCGCTGTCTCTCGGGGCCCTGCTCACGATGGCGATCTCCGCCTCGCCACCGCTGAGCCACATCGCCACCGACCCCATGCCCACGTCGGTGACCGGCCGCTTCGACCACCTGGAGGCAGACCCGGCTGGCAACCGGCTGTTCCTTGCCGCCGAGAGCGCGCACGAAGTGCTGATCTTCAATCTGCGCACCGGCGCCTACGAGCGCGCGCTCGGCGGCATCGGCATCCCGCACGCGATCTTCGTCCGAGACGATCTGCACCGCGTTTACATCACCGATGGGGGCACCGGCGCGCTGCGCATTTACGATGGCCGGAGCTACAAGCTGCTGCAGACGGTTCCGCTCAAGGTGGACGCCGATTCGATCGGCTATGACCCAGGCTCGCATGACTTGTATATAGACAATGGCGGCGGCGACGCCCACGAAGCGTTCTCGATGTTCAGCGCGGTGAACACCGAGACCGGGGCGAAGGATTGGGAAATCCAAATTCCTGGCGAGACCCTTGAGGCGATGGCGGTGGCGCGGACGCAGCCGCTGGTCTACGTCAACAACCGCGCCCGCAACCAGGTCGCCGTGGTGAACCGCGGCACCCACGCCGTCGTGGCGAGCTGGCCGATCACGAAATCGAAGGTCAACGTCGCCATGGCGCTGGACGAGGCCCATCACCGGCTGTTCGTGGGGTGCCGCGAGGGCGCCATCGTCGTGCTCGATACCGCCAGCGGCCGCGAGTTGCAGGCGCTGCCGATTCCAACCGGCGCGGACGATCTCCGTTTCGATGGGTCGAACCAGCGCATCTACGCGGCGACCGGATCCGGCAATGGCGAGGTGACGGTCTATCAAGAAGCAACGCCAGACCGATACACCGCGCTGGGAGCCGTTGCCTCGGGACCCGGCGGGAAGAATGAAACCTTGGCGGCGGGTCGGCTGTACGTGACCATCCCGCCGGCCAAGGCCACGCCGGGCCGTGTACTCGTGTTTCGGGCGCAGTAACGAGATCCCGGGTGCGGCCCGGGCTATGATCGAAGCGATGCGCTTGCGAAGGCACGCGGCTGGAATCATCGTGGCCCTGAGCCTCGCGGCATCAACGGCCGCAAGCGCCCAGCAAACACCCTTCCATTTCCGTTCGGAGTCGCGCCTGGTCCTGCTGGACGCGGTGGTGGTGAACGCCCACACCGGCGCTCGGATTGATGGGCTGAAGGCGGTGGATTTCATCCTCACCGACAACGAGCACCCGGTCGCGATCCAGGATTTCAGCGATGGCGGCAGCGCGGCGCGGCCGCTGCGGCTGGTGCTGGCGTTCGAATCCAGCGAAACCGTGCGCTCATTGGCACCCATCTTCGAGGCGCACCTCAAGTCGGCGCTGGCGCATCTGCGCCCGCGGGATGAGGCTGCAGTCTACGTCTTTTCGCCGTACCAGCTGGTCCGGCTGCAGGATTTCAGCACCGATGCCAAGGCCGTGGCCGCAGCAATTCGCAAGTGCCGAGAGGCACTGCCAACCCCGCGGAGCCACCGCGCCGCGTTTGCCGACTTCGCTGACCAAGTTTCGCAGGCGCTGCAGCTTGAGACCCGGGACGACACGCAGTCCCGGCTGGCGCTGGTGGTGCTCAACAGCAGCTATGGCGATGACGCCAAGCGGGCATTCGATGCGGTGCAAGCGCAATTCAACAGGTTCGGCGGCTTCGCCGTCAACGTTGCCTATTCCGGGCGCTTTGATCCGAAGCGCGGCAACGATGCCGGCGCGGGCGCAGGCATTGAAACCCTGCTCGATGGCATTCTCCGCCCTTACGAGATGGCGTTCCGACCCGACCCAACGCACCAGGATGGCACGTTGCACCGGCTGACGATCGGACTGGCATCGGATGCGGTGCCAGCGGATATCGAACCCGCGGTCCGGGCGCGCAGCGGATACCTGGCGTCGCCCCAGAGTCATTAGCCCGAAGGCCGCGCCCTATGCCCATCATCATGCTCCGCAAACGGTTGTCTGGAGCGGTCAGCCGGCGGATGCAAGCCGCGCTGGAGCAATGCCGGCGACCTTCGGGGTGGAGGGGGCAGCTGGAGTTGCGAAGCATGAACCGGCGGCACGCCGGAGTCACCGACTGGGGACTCAAGCAGGTGGAGATTCGAACCGGCGACGCGGTGCTCGATGTCGGCTGCGGCGGCGGACGCACCCTGGCGAAATTGGCGGGGATGGCGCCGGAAGGCAGGATTTGCGGCGTGGATCACTCGCCTGCCAGCGTGGCGGTGGCCGCCAAGCTGAGCCGCGAGGGAATTGCCGCTGGCCGGATCGAGGTCCGCGAGGCATCGGTGGAGCATTTGCCCTATCCGGAGGGCGCCTTCGACGTGGTCACAGCGGTCGAAACGCACTTCTGGTGGCCCGACATTGTCGCGGGGCTGCGTGAGATCCGGCGCGTTCTCAAGCCCGGCGGCAGGCTGGCGCTGATCGCCGAGGTGCACCGCGGCGCGGGGGGACGCGGAGCATCGCTTGCGGAATCCTTGCTGCCGGCCGCGGGCCTGAAGCTGCTCACCGTGGACGAGCACCGCGAAATCCTTGCCGCTGCGGGATTCGGCGAAATCCGGATCGCGACCCAAACCGCGTGGATCTGCGCGACCGGGCGGCATTGACGGTTCACCGTAGACCGTTCCCCATGGACGCGAGCGGCGGGCGGGCGATGGCCGAGTCAAAGAACATTTGCGGCGCGGCGGCAGGAACGGTTGCGGAGAGCCAGGCGGCGACGTACAGTCGCGGTATGGAGAACTCGGGCGTGGGCTGGGGCATGCGGGTCTTGGCGTTGGGGGCGGTGTGGGTGGGGTGCGTGAACCTGGTCTGGCGGCAGCCGGGGGCGTGGCCGCGGACGTTTCCGCTTGCCTACCTGCCCGAAGGCGTGGTGCTGGGACTGTTCGTGGCGGTGGCGGCGGTGGAGTTGGGCGGCGGCCTGGCGCTGCTGGCGCCGGCGCGCATGGACCGCCTGCTGCAGACCGGCGCGGGTGCGCTGTGCGCGGCCTATGGCGTGATCACGGCGCTGACGCTGCCCGCCATCGTCCGCCATCCGCTGATCTTCGCCACCTGGGGCGGAACCGGCGAAGAGTTGTCGCGGCTGGCGGGAGCCGCGATCGTCATCGCCCTGCTGCGGCGTCGGCAGGCGCTGGCGTGGTTCTGGATCTTCGGGCTGTGCGTGGCAACCTTCGCGGGCGAGCAGTTGGCCTTCTTCGCCCGCACCATGACGCTGGTGCCGACCTGGATTCCGCCCAGCCCCTGGTTCTGGACGGTGGTGACGACGATCGCGTTTGGCCTCGCCGCGGCCGCGATGCTGGCCGGGCGCAGGGCGCTGCTCGCAGCGCGGCTACTGACCGTGATGATGGTTTCATTCGTGCCGTTGATTTGGATCCCGCTCTTGATTGCGCAGCCGCACACGCTGGGGAATTGGCTCGAGGGCGCCGAGACGCTTTCGATCGCGGGCGCGTGCTGGGTGTCGGCGGACTACCTGGGCGGGCAGACGGCGAAGCGGAAATCGAGCGCGGCGGCCGATTAGGCCGCTTGGACGCGCGCGCCGATCATCTGCACGGCGCGGAGGGCGGAGAGGGCGGCGCCTTCCTGCCAGGCGTTGATGTGGCTGACGTGATCGCCGGCGAAGTAGAAGGGGCCGTCGGGCTGGATGAGGGTTTCGTAGCCAGGGCTCGGCGTCGGCGTGTTGGCGTTGTAGCGGCCGAACCAGTTCGTGATCCAGGCGCCGAGGTTCCAGGGCACATGGCCCCAGCCCACGTAGATGCCCTTCTCGAGTTCATGGCCATGGCCGGGGTGCAGCTTCTCGACCGAGGCGCGCGACATCTCCAGCTTGCCTGCGAGGGTGGCGGCGGCAAAGGCGGGGCTCTCGGCGCTGTAGCCGGCCACGACCACGCCGCGCTCGGCGAACAAATCGGCGCTGGGATACCAAATGGGGCTGCAGCCGCCGGCCACGTAGGAGAGGCCGCCGTAGATGTTGTACTCCTGCTCCCAGAAGCGGCGCGATTCCCACGCCACCTTGTACTGCGGGCTGTAGCGGGCGGCGGCGATGACCTGCTGGACGGCAGGGGAGAAATCGGTGGGGATGGTCTGCACGATCGAAAGCGGCATGGCGCAGATGCAATAATCGGCCTCGAGCGTGCGCGGGTGGCCGCCGTCGGCGTAGACGATGCGCACGCGGTCGCCTTGGCGGCGGATCTCCTTCACCGGGGCGTTGTACTTGACGATCGAGCCGAGGCCGTCGGCGAAGGCGTAGGCAATGCGGTCCATCCCGCCCACGGGCTGGAACATGGTCGCCTGCCAATCGAAGTCTTCTTCGGCCATCATGCCGCGCCAGAACTGACTGTCGAGCATGACGTCCAACCCCATCGGAGCGTGCAGGACGCCCGCCACATCGCCGGCGCCGGGGCGGGTGGCGTAGCCCGAACGCTGGGAGCTGCGGAACGCGCCCGTGGCGTCGAGCGGGCCATAGGAGCGCAGGAACGCGCCCATGCGGGCGATGTCATCGGGGCTCAGGGCCTGATCGAGGGCGCCGCCGGCGACGCATTTGTTGAGCAGTTCCGAGGTCAACCCGCGGGTGTCGTTGACCAACTGGCGCTGCTCGATGGGTGCGCCGTGGTTGACGGCATCGTCTTGCAGCAAGTCGCTGCGCGAGGTGTTGACCTCGACCTCGAGCTTGACGCCCAGTTCCTTGCAATAGCCCAGCATGGTGCCGTGCACGCTGGGCAGCCGGGCCGCCCCGACGTTCTGATAGTTGCCCTGGTCGAAATCGCAGGTCTGCACGCTGCCGTCGTTCAAGACGATCTTCGAACCGCGGCGCACCGTCCAGTTGCGGCCCCCGGGCCGCTCGCGGGCTTCGAGCACGGTGCAAGTGAAGCCATGGCGGCGCAGCTCCCAGGCCGCGACCAGGCCGGCGATGCCGCCCCCGAGGATGGCCACGCGCACGCCCTTGCCGGTCTGGGCGTCCATCGGCAGCTCGGGCCTGGGCTCAGCTTTGGCAGGCATGAGGCCGAGCACCTGCATGGTGCTGAAGGCGGCGGAGAAGCCGCCGGCTTGACCCACGCGTGCCAGGAAATTGCGCCGGGTGATCATCTCATCACGGGTTCACATACTTCACGATGGCGCGCTGCTTGACCTGCGCGCTGTAGATGGCGCCGTTCGCGTCCACCCAGAGGCCTTCGCCGCCGCTGGTGGCGGCGTGGTCGGGATCGGGGTCGGTGTCAGGAATGAAGGCGGTGATGAGGCCGGCTTGCGGGCCATCGGCGATGCTGCCGATGCGAATGCCGCGTTTCCAGCCGGGATGGTAGCCGTAGCCCAAGGGGGCGCGCGATTCGGAATCGCTCGAATACAGCACGTCGTGCTGGTCAATGAAGATGGCGCTGGGGCGGCCGAACTGGGTGAAGATGCGCAGGAGCTTGCCGTCTTGGTCGAAGACCTGCACGCGGTTGTTCCAGCGGTCGCCGACGTAGAGGCGGCCCTCGCGATCCATGGCCAAGCAATGCGGCGCATCGAAGTGGCCGGCGGCGGTGCCGTGCCCGCCCCATTGCGCCAGGAACTTGCCGCTGGGATCGAGCTTGACGATGCGGGCGCTGTGGCCGGGGCCGGCCTCGTGGCCATCGGAGATGAAGATGTCTCCGTTGGGCGCGACCACCACTGCGTTGGGTTCGCTGAAGGTGTCCGGCCCTTCGGTGGAGACGCCGGGCTTGCCCAGGGTGCGCAGCAGCTTGCCCGAAGCGTCGAACTCGAGCACGTCGGCCCCCTTGCCGTTCTGGGCGCGGACATCGGTCATCCAGATGTGATCGCTGGCGTCAATGTAGAAGCCGTGGGGGAAGTTGAAAAGGCCGCCGCCGAAGGCCTTCAGATAATTCCCGTTGGCGTCGAACTCCATGATGGGATCGAGGCTGCTGGTCGCGCAGCTATTCGCGCCGCAACGGTCGGCGATCCAGATGTCGCCCTTGCTGTCCACCGCGATGCCGCTGGTCGAGCCCATGCTGCGGCCGGGCGGCAGCTTGAGGAAGCCGGAGATGGCGCGATAGGGGTCCGGCTGGGCGTTGGGCGCGTTGCGCGGATCGGAGGCGGCGGGCGAGAGCACGCCCGAGGCGGCGTTAGCCGCGTCCAGGGCGGCGAGATCGGCGAGCGGGGCGGAGGGGCGACGCGCCTGCGCGGGGGGGGCCGCGGCGGGATGGGGATTGGTCGCCTGGAAAGCAATGGACTTCAGAAAGGCGCTGCGGTGATCAAGCGGCTTTGCGCCGGCCGGGAATCCGTTGGCCTTCAGCAGGTAGGCGAGGATGTCGGCGTAGGTCTCCGGGGTCAGGCTTTGGGGCGCATTCTGCGGCATGGTGGTGCGGGTGCGATCGAAGAGATCGCCCAGCGTGAGGCCACTGAAATCACCCACAAATTGCCCGCCCTGCAGGGCGGGGGCTTCGTCAATGCCGGCGAGGTCGTCGCCATGGCAGGAAGCGCAGCTCTTGGCGAAGGCGGCCGCGCCCCGCGTGGCCTGCTCCTGGGTGTAGACGCCGTCCCAGACCGAGGGCGCGAGGGACTGCGGCCAAGCCAGCATGATGCCCGCGATCAGGCAGGCCAAGGCGACGATCGTGGCGCGCATTCGCATTTCCTTAGCGGGCATCCGGAAGCGTGTAGCAAATGTACTCGCCGGAGTAGTTTCCGCCGCTGACGGCGACGATGAGGTACTGCTTGCCGTTCACCATGTAGGTCATGGGACTGCCCGATTTCGGCGCGGGCATGAGCACATCGCCCACTTCCTTGCCGGTCTTCTGGTCGTAGGCGCGCAGCATGGCGCCGCGGGGATGATCGGGGGTGGTGGTGACGGTCGAGTCGCCGGCGATCACCAGGCTCCGGGTGACCAGCGTGCCGATGTTGTAGCTGCGCTGGCCGGTGCGCGGAACGTTGACGCCCTTCAGCGCCGGGCTGTTGCGGATGTAGTCGGGCGTGTCGCCGTGGGGGACTTGCCAGACGATGGTGCCCGAGTCGAGGTCAATGGCGCTGAGCGTGCTGTAGGGGGGCTTGACCAGGGGCAAGCCCTCGACCGTGAGCGGGGGCGCGCCGCCGCCGCGGGCGCCGCGGGCGGGCGCGGGCGGCGCGGAGGCCACCGCATCGGCGCCTTGTCCGGCTCCGGCGGCGCTGACCATGGTGATGCGCTGCCCGACTTGGCCCTCGACATAGGGGAGATCGGTGAGCTGGGGCGGCGGCGGCACCAAAGCGTAGGCGCCGATGCAGCCGTCGCAGGACAAGATGTAGACGGTGTGGTTCTCGGGGTTGAAGGAGCCGCCCGGCCAATTGGTGCCGCCCGTGGCGGGGCCGACCGCGAGCGTGGCGCGCGGCCCGGCGGGCGGCTGCTGGCTGAGCACGGGCGGCGTGTAGATGGGCCCGAGTTGATATTGCGCCGCCAAATCGAGCGCCTTCTGATGCAGCTCGGGGGTGAAGTCAATCAGGTCGTCTTGGGTGACGCCGTTGCGGCCGTAGGCGGCCGGCTTGCTGGGGATGGGCTGCGTGGGCGAGTACCATTCTCCGGGCACGTGGCCCTGCGGAACCGGCGTTTCGGGAATCGGCCAGACCGGCTTGCCGGTGAGGCGGTCGAAGACGAAGAGCAAGCCCATCTTGGTCGGGACGGCGACCGCTTTGATGGGCGCGCCGGCGACGGTGATGTCCATCAGCAGCGGCGGCGAGGACATGTCCAGATCCCAGATGTCGTGATGGGTGATCTGGAAATACCACTTCCTCGTGCCCGTCTTCAGATCCACCGCCACCAAGCTGTCGGAGTACAGGTTGTCGCCCGGCCGCTTCCCGCCGTAGAAATCGCTGGTCGGCGATTCAACCGGCAGATAGGCGAGGCCGGCTTCCGGATCGGCGGTGATCTCGGTCCAGATTCCGGTGTTGCCGGTGTAGTCGGCGGAGTTGTTCTTCCAACTGGCGTATCCGGCTTCGCCCTTGGCCGGAATCGTGTTCCATTGCCACAGCTTCTTGCCGGTGCGGACGTCGTACGCCCGCGCCGAGCCGCGATTGTTGCGGAAGCTGCTGGGGGTGAAGCCCTCCTTGAAGGCCGAGCCGACCAGCACCTCGTCGCCGGCGACGGTGGGCGCGGATTGCCAGCCGATCTCGCCGGTGGTGAGGTCGGGCTCGATCTTCTGGCTGTCGGTGGCCTTGAGGTCCACCCGGCCATTCACTCCGAACGACGGGACGGGCTGGCCGGTCTTGGCATCGAGCGCGACCAGGAAATATCCTGGCGTCACGTAGATCACGCGCGCCCCCTGGCCGTTGGCGCCGGGCCAGTACGACAGGCCGCGGCCGGAGAGCTGGCGCGGGGCGGCGGCGCCGCGCTCGCCCTCGTGCTCGCCGTGCACCCACAGCAACTCGCCGCTGGCGGCATCGAGGGCAACCACGTCGCGCCGGTTGCCGGCGGTGGCATAAACCACGCCGTTGATCTCGAGCGGCGTGCCCTCGAGCTTGTATTCGGGATGGTTGCCGAGGTTGTCGGTCTTGAAGCGCCAGGCGACCTCGAGGTCGTTGAAATTGGAGGCGTTGATCTGGTCCAGCGGCTGGAAGCGGCTGGCGCTGAGGTCGCCGAAGTATTGCGTCCAGTTGACGTTGCGGCCGGGGCCGGCCTGCGGCACCGCCGCCAGGCACAGGAACGCGAGCGCGAGCAGGGCAGGCCTATTCACTGGCGCCTGCCTTCATGGCTTCCAGGCCGGCCTTGATGACCGCGATCTGCTCGTCGGTGACATCGGGGAAGGGCGGACGTTGATAGGTCCGCGGCACGCCCATGCGCAGGCTGAGCGCGTACTTCAACGGCCCGAACGAGAACACGCCCCCCTTGCGCAGCAGCGCTTCGGTGGCCCGCATCTTGGCGAGGGGCACGTGGTAGTCCTGCCCGGCGCGGAAGGCGGCGAAGACGTCGGCGGCCTCCTTGCAGAACAAATTGGCGTCTTCGAGAATCGCACCCATGCCGTGGTCGAGCGCGTACTCGATCTTGCCGAGCGTGCCGGTCCGCATATTGAGCTCGGGAAAATCGGCGACGAAGGCCTTGTACTCGTCCATGTTGCCATCGGAGTCCTTGATGCCGGCCAACTGCGGATAGTGCATCAGGTTCTTGAGCAGATCGGTGCTGATGGGCACGCCGCTGGTGCGCGGGATGTGGTAGAGGTTGATCGGGATCGCCACCTGGTCGAACAGCATCGAGTAATAGCGGGTGAGGCCCTCGAGCGGCGGATTCTTGTAATAGAACGGCGGAATCACCAGCAGGCCGTCGGCGCCGTGGGCGGCGGCGTGCTTGGCCAGCTCGAGCGTCTCGGGGAAATTCGAGGTGCCGGGGTTGACGATCATGTTCATCCCCAGCTTGTCTTTGAGCGCGGTCTCGGTGATGAGCCGCCGCTCGGCCAGCGAAAACGACGGGAATTCGCCGGTCGTGCCCAGCACCACGATGCCATCGGCGCCGTTGTGCTGGAACCAGGCGAGGATGTCGCGGAACGCGGCCGGGTCGAATTTCAGGTTCTTGTCGCAGGGGGTGACGCTCGCCACCCACATGAGCGTCTTCGACTTGCTGCCAAGCTTGCGGTCCGGGCCGGCTGCTGCGCCGAAGGCGGGCAGCCCGCCCGCGCTCACCACCGCCGCTGCCGCCGCCGCGCCGCCCATCAAGCCGACCGCTTCCCGCCGCGTCATGTCCATGGAAATTCCTCCGATGCCAAGCACCGATACCGAGCCACAGTAGCAAACCTCGCGGCGGGGGGGACGAATTTATTTGGGCGGTTGGCGGGGCCGGCCCAAGAGCGATGGTCTGCCATGCGGTCCCGATGTGGAAACGCGAGCCGCGGAAATGGGCTAAGATTGATTAGCTAAGCGACACGTCATGCCCACCTTCACCGTGCATCAGGCCAAGAGTTCGCTCTCCCAGCTCTTGCAGCGCGCCGCGCGGGGCGAGGAGGTCATTATTGCGCGCGGACGCGTGGCGGTGGCGAAACTCGTGCCCATCGGTGTGGTGGAAGGGCGCCGAACCCCGGGGTCGCTGCGGGGGCGGCTTAACCTCGACTCCGGATTCTTCGAACCGCTGCCGGAGGACGAGCTGGCCGGTTGGGAGCGCTGATTGCGGGCGCTGCTGGACACCCACGCACTGCTCTGGTGGCTGGCGGACGATGCCCAACTCTCCGCCCCCGCCCGGGCGGTTCTCGCCGATGGGGGGAACCAGGTTCTCGTCAGCGCGGCGACGGCGCTGGAGATTGCGGTCAAGGTCCGGCTGGGCAGGCTGCCGCCGGGTGCGTCGGAGCTGGCTTCGGATTTTGAACCGCAAATCTTGCGCGAAGGTTTTGACCTGCTTCCGATGACGGCGGAGCACGGAATCCGCAGCGGTCGGCTGCCGGGGCCGCACCGCGATCCCTTCGATCGAATGCTGGTTGCGCAGGCGCAAGCCTTGGGCGTGCCGATCATCAGCGCCGATCGCGCCTTCGACGCCTATGGGCTGCCCCGAATCTGGTGAGCGGCTATTTTTTCGACGTGACCGTCAGCGGCGGCTTGGCCGGCGCCGCCAGGTTCGCGACATCGGTTTGCAGATAGTCGCTCAGGGTGAAGATCGCCGGGCTGCTCGAGTTGCGCGCGTAGTACTCGGCCGCGCCCTTCTTCGCTCCGAGATCGAGCTTGGCCGATCCGCCGTTCCAGGTCAGCGTCACGCTGCTCGAGGGATGATCGAGGCCGTCGGCGGTCGCGGCCTTGCCCGCCGGGTCGGGCATGGCGGTCATTTGCCCATCCTGCAACGCGTCGAGCAACGACTGGATGTTCGACTGCTGATCCTTCGGCCAGCCGTCCTTGCCCTTGTCGAAGTGAGCCTTCTTGCCGGCGTTGGCGATATCGAGGGCGGTCAACTGGCCGCTGGGGAAGTGGACGAGGGTCTTGTCCTGCAGCGAAAAGGCGGTCTTCACCGCGTTCTGTTTGACGTCCGAGGGGACCATCTTCACCGCGCCGCTGTCGCCCAGGCGCAGGTAGCTGTTGCCGCCGGTGGGCGTATCCGAGCCGAACTCGAAGGTCTGGGTCTTGCCGTCGGCGAGGCCCAAGGCCACGCTGCTGGGCTTATCGAGCCCGAAGGTGGCGGCATTGCTGCCGCTGCCCACGTCCTCGGCCCCGGTGATATCGCCGAGCGAGTTCAGCAGGCTGGCCACGGTGGCCGAATCCGCGGCGAACGCGTACGGCTGGTCGAGCTTCCAGTCCGAGCCCGACTTGGTCAGCACGACCTCGGGCTGGTCGGGCTGGGTGATGGCAATGCGTTCGACGGAGGCTGCATTCACGGCCACCAGCGGCTTGGCCGCCGCCACCGCCGCCGGCTTGCGCGGCCAATAGAGCACGCCGATCACCACCGCCAGCACCACCACCGCCACGATCAACCGCCACGCCGATTTCATAGCCGCCTCCGCCGCAGCCACATGGTGGTGCCGCCAATGATGATCAGCAGCGGCAGGCCCACCAGGAAAATCCAGAAAATGTAGGTCATCTGCGCCGCCGACAGGTTCACCGGCGACGAGGTCGGCGCCTGCGGGCGGATGGTGATGAAATTCTGCTGCGCCGCCAGCCAGTCCATGGTGTTCAGGAACAGGTCGCGGTTGCCCGACACCCCCAGCGCCACGTTCGAGGCGAAATCCGGGCTGCCGTACACCACGTAGCGCGCCTCGGCGCTGTCGCCGGCGTTCTGCAGCCCCGGCCCCGCCACCGTCGCCAGCGTGCCGGCCACGCCCAGCGCCAGCGGCCCGCGGCGATCGCTGACCGGATCCATGGCCACGCGGCCATCAGCCGAGGGCGGCGGAGCGGCCATGCTGTCGGGGCCGGATTCGAGCAGCGGGCTGACCACCGCCTTCGCCCCCGGCTCGGCGCCGGCCTCGACCGTCCGCGTCACCGGGAACAGGGTCGCGACCCCGTGCATCGGATCGGTGATGGCGTGAGCGTCATAGTGCGCCGCCAGCACCATCGTCGGATCGCCGCCGAACAACTGCCCGCCCTCTTGGTCGAGCACCACATCGGGGGTCAGCTTGACGTTGAGTTGCGTCTGCAGGTAGTTCACCAGCGGCCCGGCTGCCTCGAAGTTGAGCAGGAACAGGGCGTGCCCGCCGCCGTTGATGTACTTCTCGATGGCGTCCACCTCGGGCTGCAGCATCGGGTGGGTCGGGCCGGCGATGATCAGCGTGGCGCAATCGGCCGGCACGGCCGGCGTCTGCGCCAGGATCAGCTTCTGCACGGTGAAGTTCTCGGCCTCGAGCGCGGTCTTCAGTTGGCTGTAGCCGCTGCGCCCGCTGTCGTCGGGGTCGCGCTCGCCTTCGCCCTCGACGAAGTAAATCGTCTTCTTGGCGCCCTTGAGCACGCGCACGATGGCGTTGGTGATGTCCTGCTCGGCCAGGCTGGTCACCAGTTCCTGGTGCTCGCCGCTTTTCACCACCGTGGTTCCGTAGCTCTGGATCTTGAACGCCCGCGCCTGGTCCGGATGGCGGTCGGGGTCGATGTACTGCACATCCAGCTTGTTGGATTCGCGCTGGTAGCGGCCGAAGAAATCGCGTGCCGAGCCGAAATTGCTGGAACGGTCGAAGTAGAGCAGCTGCAACGGAGCCTGCAACTGCGAAACGATCTTCACCGATTCGGCGCTCAGGCTGTGCTGGTGGCCCTTGGTCAAATCCCAGCTCTGGTCGTGGCGCGAAGCCAGCACGTTGACCGCGACCAGCACGGCCACCGCGACCAGCAAATACACCACCAGCGAGCTGCGCTGCAGCAGATAGTTGGGGCGGAGGGGTTTGTCGTTGGCGTCGTGGTTCATGGGGCTACTCCGCCAACTCCATGCGCCGGGCGGTGAGGAACAGTCCGGCGATGATCAGGCTCAGGTAGAAGATCACGTCTTTGAGGTCAATGATGCCCTGGGTGAAGTTCTGCAGATGCGCGGTCACCGACATGTAGGCCACCACGTGCGAGGCCGCGCCGCTGCCGTAGGCCGTCACCCAATCGGCGACCCAGAGCAAGAGGAACAGCACGAAGGTGATGACGCCGGCCACGATCTGGTTGCGGGTGAAGCTGGAGATCAGCAGGCCGATGGACAAGAAGGCGCCTCCGAGCAGCGCCAGGCCGAGGAAGCTGGCGGCGACGGCGCGCAGGTCGGGCGCGCCGTAATGCGCCACCACCGCCACGTACAGCGCCGTGATGATCAGCAGGATCACCAACAAGCCGAAGGAGGCCAGGAACTTGCCCAGAATGATGTCGAGGCGCCGGATGGGCGACGTCCGCAGCAGCTCCATGGTTCCGCTGCGGGTCTCCTCGGAGTAGAGGCGCATGGTCACCATGGGCAGCAGGAAGAGCAGGGTGATGCCGATGTCGAAGCTCAGCGGCCCCAGCACCTGGGTGTTGACGTTCAGATTGCCGCCGCCGAACTCGCCCGCGTTCATGCCTTGCAGCACGAACACGGCCAGCATGCTGTAGAAGAAGAACGCGCTGATGAGGGCGAACAGCGCCATCACCACCCAGGCCGCCGGGGTGATGAAATACGTCCGCCACTCCTTGCGCATGATGGCGAGCATCGAGCTCATGCCAGGCCTCCGGAGTTGGTTTCAGCCGCCGGCAGCGCCGCTTGCGCCGCCGCGGCCGGCAGCGTGCTCGCGCCGCTGTCGCCGGTCAGCGACAAGAAGATTTCCTCGAGCGAGAGCTCGACCGGACGCAGCTCGACCAGCCCCCAGCCGGCTTCCACCACCCGCCGGGCGATGGCCTCGCGCACCGGGGGCGCGGCCACCTCGACCTGCCAGGCGCCGATGCCCTTCTGCTCGCCGGCGGCCTCGACCTTGACCACGCCCTCGATGCGCTGCAGCGCGGGCGTGACTTGCGCCGCCGGCCCCCGCACCTGAACCAGCAGCGTGTCGGTGGCCTTGAGGCGGTGGGTGAGGTTCTCGGGCGTGTCCACGGCCACCAGTGCGCCGCGGTTGATGATCACCACCCGTTCGCACGAGGTGGAGGCCTCGGACAAGATATGGGTGCTGACGATCACGGTATGGTTGCCCGCCAGCTCGCGCACCAGTTGCCGGGTTTCGAGGATCTGGCGCGGGTCGAGGCCGGCGGTGGGCTCATCGAGGATGAGCAGGGGCGGATCATGCAAAATGGCTTGCGCGATCCCGACCCTTTGCCGGTAGCCCTTCGAGAGGTGGCCGAGCACGCGGTGCCGGACGTCGGACAGCGCCGTCTTCTTGCACGCCCGCTCGACCGCGTCCCGGCGCTGCTTGGTGGGCAGCCGCCGCAGACGGCCCACGAAGTGGAGGTATTCATCCACCGTCATCTCCGGGTAGATCGGCGGCAGCTCCGGCAAATAGCCGATCTTGCGCTTGGCTTCGAGCGGCTTCTCGCGCACGCTCAGCCCATCCACCAGCACCTCGCCGGCCGTCGGCGGCAGATAGCCGGTGATCAGGCGCATGGTGGTGGTCTTGCCCGCCCCGTTGGGGCCCAGGAAGCCCACCACTTCCCCCGCGCTGGCGGTGAAGCTGACGTCTTGGACGGCGTGGAATGGACCGTAGTCCTTGCTCAAATGGCGCACTTCGAGCACGGGCGAGCACCTCCGGAAAACCCAGTATAGACGAATCCGCCCGGCTTTCGGTTGCAGAAGCTCACGCCGGGATAGGACCGGGGCCCGGCGCCGCCCCAACCCGGCCCCGGCTCGATTCGGCTGCCGGCGGCCCGGCCCAGCGGCCGGCTGCCACGGACACGCGCCGCCATATCCTTTACTTTTGCATTGCGAAAGCCGCCATGGTCCGTTGCAGCCCGTCTTCCAACGGGATCCGCGGTTCCCAGCCCAGCAACTGGCGCGCGCGGGTAATGTCCGGGCAGCGGCGCTTGGGATCGTCCTGCGGCAGCGGCCGGTACTCGATCTGCTCCGGCCGGCCGGCCAGGCGGGCAACGATGCGGGCGAACTCCAGGATCGGCGTCTCGCGCGGGTTGCCGATGTTCACCGGCAGCGGGTCCGGGCATTGCAGCAAGCGCCGCAGCCCCTCGACCTGGTCGTCCACGTAGCAGAAGCTGCGGGTCTGGCTGCCATCGCCGAACACCGTCAACGCCTCGCCGCGGATCGCTTGCCCCACCAGCGCCGGCACCACGCGGCCGTCGTCGAGCCGCATCCGCGGCCCGTAGGTGTTGAAGATGCGCGCGATGCGGGTCTCGAGCCCATGGCTGCGATGGAAGGCCATGGTCAGCGCCTCGGCGAAGCGCTTGCTCTCGTCATAGCAGGAGCGCGGCCCCACCGGGTTCACGTTGCCCCAGTAATCCTCGCGCTGCGGATGCACCAGCGGATCGCCGTACGCCTCCGAGGTGCAGGTGATCAAGAAGCCCGCCTTCTTTTCCCTGGCCAGCTCGAGGCAGTTCCAAGTGCCGGCGCTCCCGACCCGCATGATCTCCAGCCGCAGCTTGGCGAAATCCACCGGGCTGGCCGGGGAAGCGAAGTTGGCCACATGGTCGAGCGGGCCGGCGATCTTCAGCGGATCGCAAATATCGCGTCGCTCGAAGCTGAAGCGCGGCTCGCGCGCGAGCTGTGCCAGGTTGGCTTCGCTGCCGGTCACCAGGTTGTCCACGCAGACGACGGCGTGGCCCTCGGCGATCAAGCGATCGCAAAAATGCGAGCCCAGGAACCCGGCGCCGCCGGCCACCAGAATGCGCATGGGAATAAGGTAACATCAAGGGTTTTGGTTCTTCTTCGGGTTCTTTCCTTGCCGACCGATCGCATCACCTTCACCGGCGCGCGCCAGCACAACCTGAAGAACATTTCCGCCTCCATTCCGCGCGGCAGCTTCACCGTCATCACCGGGCTCAGCGGTTCGGGCAAGAGCAGCTTGGCCTTCGACACGCTCTACGCCGAAGGCCAGCGGCGCTACGTCGAGACGCTCTCCGCCTACGCGCGCCAGTTCCTCGACCAGCTCGAACGCCCCGACGTGGATTCCATCGAAGGCCTCAGTCCGGCCATTGCCATCGAGCAGAAGACCACCAGCCGCAGCCCGCGCTCGACCGTCGGCACCATCACCGAAATCTACGATTACCTGCGCCTGCTTTGGTCCTCCATCGGCGCGCAGCATTGTCCCCAATGCGGCCGAGCCATCGTGCGCCAGTCTCCCGAGCAGATCCTGGCCACAGTGCTGGACTGGGGCGAGGCCGCCGGCACCGCGAAGGATCCCGCCCGGCTCATGATCCTGGCCCCGATCGTGCGCGGACGCAAAGGCGAATTCCGCAGCGAACTCGAGGCCCTGCCTCGGCAAGGCTTTTCGCGCGTGCGGATTGACGGCGCGATGCGCCATCTCGACGAAGCTCCCTTGGGGGGAGACAAGCTCGACAAGCGCAAGACGCACACGCTTGAAGTCGTGGTTGACCGCATCATTCTCCGCCCGGGCGCATCGGTGCGCCTCGCCAATTCCATCGCCACCGCGCTCAAGCTGGCCGAGGGCCTGGTCGCGGTGGTGCGCCTTGATGCGGGAGCCAAGGAAACCGGCGAGGAGCGCCTGTTCTCCGAGAAATGGGCGTGCCCGGATTGCGGGGTCAGCATGGCCAAGCTGGAGCCGCGCTCATTCTCGTTCAACAGCCGCTATGGTGCCTGTGAGACCTGCGAGGGCCTGGGCTTCAAGTACGAATTCGACGCCGCCAAGTTCATCACCCAGCCCAACCGCCCGCTGCTCGATGGCGGCCTGGGTCCGGCAGCGAGCAACAAGCTGCTGCGCCAGCAAGTCCAGGCCTTCGCCGCCAGCCGGCGGATTCCGCTCGGCCATCCCTTCGCCCAGCTGAGCCCGAAGCAACGCCAGCAGCTGATCGAAGGCGAAGGCGACTTCCGCGGCGTGAAGGGCCACCTGCAAGCCTGGCTCGAAGACACCAGCATGGACCTTGCCCGCGACTGGCTGCTCGGGTTCACCTCGCCCGCGCCCTGCCCGAGTTGCAAGGGCGCGCGCTTGCGCCCAGAGAGCCTGGCGGTGCAGGTGGATGGACAAACGATCTCGGCCTTCACCGCGCTCCCGATCAGCGAATCGGCCGCCGCCGCCGCTGCCCTGGAGCGCGAGATCCAGGCCCAGCCGCGCCAGCGCGCGGTGGCCGGCCGACTGATCAGCGAAGTGCGGGAGCGCTTGGGCTTTCTGCTCGAGGTCGGGCTCGGCTACATCAGCCTCGATCGCCCCGCCGCCACGCTCTCCGGCGGGGAAGCGCAGCGCATGCGCCTGGCGGGCCAGATCGGCTCGCGCCTGCGGGGCGTGATGTACGTGCTGGACGAGCCTTCGATCGGCTTGCATCCGCGCGACAACGGGCGATTGCTGGCCTCGCTCGCCCGCCTGCGCGACCTGGGCAACACCGTGCTGGTGGTCGAGCATGATCGCGAGACCATCGAGCGCGCCGACTACATCCTCGACCTCGGCCCGGGCGCCGGCCGTTTGGGCGGCGAACTCGTGGCCCAGGGCACGCCGGCGCAAGTGGCCGCCGCTCCTGCCTCCCTCACCGGTGCGTACCTTGCCGGGCGCGACCAGGTTCCGACCCCGTCCGCCCGCCGCGCGGTCGAACCCGGCCGCGGCATCACCGTGGTCGGCGCGCGCGCTCACAATCTGCGCAACCTGAACGTCTTCTTCCCCGCCGGCGTGCTCACGGTCCTCACCGGCGTCTCCGGAGCCGGCAAGAGCACCTTGGTGGACGATATCCTCTATCCTGCGCTGGCGGCGCGCTACTTCCGCGCCTTGGCCGCGCCTGCCGAGCACGACCGCATCGAAGGCACCGAGCACTTCGACAAAGTGATTCGCATCGACCAGGACCCCATCGGCCGCACGCCGCGCTCGAATGCCGCCACCTACACCGGCCTGCTCACCCCCATCCGCGACCTCTTCGCCCAGTTGCCGGAATCGCGCGCCCGCGGCTACGCCCCGGGCCGCTTCAGCTTCAACGTGCGCGGAGGCCGCTGCGAGGCCTGCCAAGGCGATGGGCAGAAGCGCATCGAAATGAATTTCCTGCCTGACGTCTACGTTCGCTGCGACGTCTGCCGCGGCCGCCGCTACAACCTTGAAACGCTGGCGGTGCTGTTCAAGGGCCGCTCCATCGCCGACGTGCTCGAGGCCACGGTGGAAGAGGCGCGCGAGCTGTTCGAGAACGTCCCGCAGGTCCGCGCCAAGCTGGACACGCTGAGCCAAGTCGGCCTCGGCTATATCCACCTCGGCCAGAGCGCCACCACGGTCAGCGGCGGCGAAGCCCAGCGCATCAAGCTGGCGCGCGAGCTCAGCCGCCGCCAGACCGGCCGCACCCTCTACCTGCTCGACGAACCCACCACCGGCCTCCATTTCGAGGACGTCAAGCACCTGCTGCGGGTGTTGCAGGCGCTCGTGGACCTCGGCAACACGGTGCTCATCGTCGAGCACAACCTGGATGTCATCAAGGCCGCCGATTGGATCGTGGACTTGGGCCCGGAAGGCGGCGCCGGCGGCGGCCGCCTGGTCGCCCAAGGCACGCCTGAACAGGTCGCCAAGGTGAAGCAGAGCCTCACCGGGCAGGCGCTGAAAGCAGCATTCAGCCCTCAGCGCCCAGCACTCAGCCGTTAGCAGGAGGCCGCCGGCCGACGCGTGCCGCTCCAATTCCTGCGTGAAAACTGCGCTCGTGACCGGCTCGGGCGGGCTGATCGGCTCGGCCTGTGCCCGCTTGCTGTGCCGCGCCGGCTGGCAGGTGGTGGGAGTGGACAACGACTTGCGCGCCTGGTTCTTCGGCCCGGCCGGCAGCACCGCCGCCGTGGTGCGCGAGCTTGCGGATCTGCCCGGCTACCAGCATGAAAACCTGGACTTGCGCGACCGCGCCGGCGTCGCCGCCCTCGTCCGGCGGCTTCGCCCCGGGTTCATCGTGCACGCCGCCGCCCAGCCCTCGCACGACAAGGCCGCCGAAATCCCGCTCGAGGACTTCGACGTGAATGCGGGGGCAACGCTCAACTTGCTCGCGGCCGCGCGCGCGTCGGCGCCCGAGTCGCCGTTGTGCTTCGCCAGCAGCAACAAGGTCTACGGCGATCGCCCCAATCAATTGCCCTTGCGCGAGCTCGCCACCCGCTGGGAGTATGCCGACGGACGCGACGGCATCGCCGAAGACCTGTCGGTGGATCAATGCCTGCATTCGCTCTTCGGCGCCTCGAAGCTGGCCGCCGACGTGCTCTGCCAGGAATACGGCCGCTACTTCGGCATGCCGGTCGGCGTGTTTCGCGGCGGCTGCCTCACCGGCCCGCACCACGCCGGCGTGGCGCTGCACGGCTACTTGAACTACATCGTCCGCTGCACGTGCGCGGCGAGCCCTACGTGATCCACGGCTACGGCGGCAAGCAAGTCCGCGATCAGATCCACGCCGAAGACGTGGCCGAACTGTTCCTGCACTTTTTCCATGCGCCGCGCGCGGGCGAGGTCTACAACCTCGGCGGCGGCCGCGCCAACAGTCTTTCCGTGCTTGAAACCATCGCCGCGCTCGAGCAACGCGGCTTCCGCCTGCGTCACGAGTACCGCGACGCGCCCCGCCGCGGCGATCACATCTGCTACATCTCCGACTTGACCAAGCTGCGCAGCCATTTCCCCGCCTGGCGCATCGAGCGCGGACTGCCCGCCATTCTCGACGAGATCATCGCGCGCTTCGCGGGCGCATCGGCAGATGCAAAATCCGTTCGCCCCGGCGTGGAGGCGCCACGGGCCGAGCGGGAGCCCGCTGCCGGGGACCGAAGCCGCGGCTTCGAGCGGCCGCAGGGCGCGACCCAAGTCACAAGCGGAGGATCCAGCTAGCGCAGGCCGGCAAACAGGCCCGCATAGATCGCGATGCCCTTCCACAGGGAATCGAGGCGGAGGTTTTCATTGGCGGCATGCTGGTTGTCGTCAAAGTTGGCGATCGGCACGCCCACCACGGGAGTGTGGCTGGGCCCCTGGAACAAATACATGGGAATGCTGCCGCCCATGATCGGAAGCAGCACCATCGGGGCCCCGGCGGCGCGCTCCACTAGATCCGCGACTTGGCGGCTGAACGGGGCGTCGGTGGGCACCCGCGCCGCCGGGTAGCCCGGGCTCCACTTCATAAGGATCAGCTTGGGGTGCGCGCGGCGCGTGGCGGCATCCGGAGGCTGGCGAACGATGGTGTAGCCCTGCTGGCGCACGAAGGCTTCGACCTCGGCGCGCACACGGTCCGGAGTTTGGTCCGGCACCAGCCTGAAGTCCAGGGACGCCGAGGCCTCGGTCGAGATCACATTCGCCGCGCCTGCGCCGACAAATCCCCCCGCGATGCCGCGAATGTTCAACGCCGGCTCGGCAATCTGCCCGGCCAGCGAACCGGGCGCGCCCTCGGTGCGCCCCAGCTCCAGCGCAGCGGCCAAGGTGGCGTCGTATTTCGGCATGGCCGCGATGGCGGCCCGGTCCGCGGCCGTCAGCGGGCGAACATCGGCATAAAAGCCAGGAATCAAGATGCGGGCGTCGTCGGCGCGCATGCTGGCCAGCAGCCGGGCGAGCATGGCGATCGGGTTCGGCGCCCAATTGCCGTAATGGCCGTCGTGCAAGGCCCGCCCGGGACCGTAAACCGTCAACTCCACCTCGGTGACTCCGCGCGCGCCGAAGAACACCTGCATGGCGCCGCTGGGATGGACCGGGCCGTCGCACAGCACCCAGGCGTCGGTCTGGATCCGGTCCGCGTATTGGGCCAGGACCTGCGCCAAATGCGGCGAGCCGGCCTCTTCCTCGCCTTCCAGGAAGAAATGCAGGTTCACGCGCGGCCGCAGGCGCTGCGCGCGCAGCGCCTCGAGCGCGGCGGCGAAGCCGAAAACCGCAGCCTTGTCGTCCCCTGCCGAGCGCGCCCAGATGCGGCCGTCGCGCACGAGCGGCTGATAGGGGGGCTGCTGCCAATCCTGCGGATGCACGGGCTGGCCATCGTAATGGGCGTAAAACGTGATGGTGCGCATCGCTCCCGGAACGTCGAGGCGCCCGTAGATCACCGGCGGCGCGCCTGGCACCGTCAGGCGCTCGGTGCTCACGCCCTCGGCCTGGTACAGCTTCTCGATCGCAGCCGCGTTGCGCTCGATGCCGGGGGCATCCCGGGCTTGGTTGGGGATGGCGAGCAGCTGGGCGAAGCGCTGCGTCAACTCTGACTGATGCTGCGCGATCCAACTCGCCGTGCCTTGCGCGCCAAGCCACCCTGCGGCCACGATCGCCAACCCCGTGATTCGAACCGCCCGCAGGATGGTTTTTTCGTGCCTCACCGGATCGCCCAGTCTAGCATCGCGCTAATGCGGGTTAGGGCAGGCGCTTATGGAACTGGCCGCCGACCACGATCATGGCCAGGTTCTTGCCGCCGCCCGCCAGCAGCGAAATGTCTTGCAGCGGGTTGCCATTGACCACCAGCAGGTCGGCGGCGCCGCCGGGCTTGATGCATCCCAGCCAGCCCGGCTGGCCCAGCAATTCGGCATTCACGCTGCACGCCGAGCGCAGAATCTCGGCCGCCGGCAGCGCCTGCGCGCGCAGGCTGAATTCCGTGCTCTGGCGCACATGCAGAGGACCGAGCAGGTCGGTGCCCAAGCCCATTTTCACTCCGGCCGCGCGCATGATGCCCAAGCCGCCCAGGGCGCGATCGCCGATGCGCTTCAGTTTCTCCTGCGCTGCGGCCGGCAAGCCCAGTTCGGCGCCCTTGTCGAGCAGCGCGAAGAAGGTCGCCATGGTCGGGACGACGTAGGCGCCGCGCTCGGCCACGAATTCCGCCGTCGGCGCGTCGATCAGGGTGCCGTGCTCGATGGTGCGCACGCCCAGCGCCGCCGAACGGCGCACCGCTTCGGCCGGGTGGCAGTGCGTGGCCACATACGCGCCGGCGCGCTCGGCCTCTTCCACCGCGGCCCTGATCTCGGCGTCGGAGTACTGGCAGCGCTCGAGCGGGTCGGTGGGCGACACGACTCCGCCCGAGGCCATCACTTTGATGTGGCTTGCGCCCCGGCGCAGCTCCTCGCGCACCGCCCGCCGCACCGCGTCGGCGCCATCGGCGATCACCGACATGACGTCGGCGTGGGCGGCGCATCCGCAAGGGATCTGCGGTTCCAGCCCGTGGTCGCCGGGGCGGAAATCGCCGTGTCCGCCGGTCTGGCTGATGACCCGCCCGCCATAGTACAGGCGCGGGGTCAAGCCCAGCAGACCTTCCTTGATGCCGTTCGCCAGCCCGACATCGGCGCCGCCCACGTCCCGCACCGTGGTGAAGCCCGCATCCAGGCTGGCGCGCAGGAACTTGGCTGCGAACAGCGCCAGGTACGACGCCGGCGATTGCGCCAAACGACTGATATTGAGGCTCGCTGCGTAGACGTGGACGTGGGCGTCAATCAGCCCCGGCATCAGCACGCGGCCGCCGCAGTCCACCACCTCGGCATCCGCCACCGGCACATGCGACCCAACTTGCTCGATCGAGTCGCCGACAATGCGGACCATCTGGCCGGCGCGCAGGTCGGGCGAGTCGCCGTCGAAGACTTTGGCATTCTTGAATACGAGGGCGGGCATGCCCCACTTTCGATGGTCCGCGCGGAACTGTCAACCGTTCGCGGCAACTTGGGTGCGACCGGCCGGGCCGGCGCCCCCCCGAACGACCCCAGGGCGCGCACCCACGTCACACGCGGGATATCCGATTTTCGCCGCCCATGTACCCCCAAAGCGCCTCCGGGAGGGCGACCGAGCCGTCAGCCTGCTGGTAGTTCTCGAGCACCGCGATCCAGGTGCGCCCGATGGCCAGGCCGCTGCCGTTGATGGTGTGCGCGAATTCGCTCTTGCCTTTGCCGCCGGCGCGGAAGCGGATGTTCGCCCGGCGCGCCTGGAAATCGGTGAAGTTGCTGCACGAGCTGATTTCGCGATACGCCTGCTGGCTCGGCAGCCAGACTTCAAGATCGTAGGTCTGGGCCGAGCTGAACCCCAGGTCGCCGGTGCAGAGGCTCATCACCCGGTAGGGCAGTTCGAGCGCCTGCAGGATCGCTTCGGCGTCGCGCGTGAGCTGCTCGTGATCCGCGGCCGAACGCTCCGGATGCGAGATTTTCACCAACTCGACCTTCTGGAATTGGTGCTGGCGGATGATGCCGCGGACGTCCTTGCCATACGAGCCGGCCTCGCTGCGGAAGCAGGGTGTGTAGCCCGCGACACTCACCGGCAGCGCCGCGGCGTCGAGCACCTCGTCTGCGAAAAGGTTGGTCAGCGGCACCTCGGCGGTGGGGATCAGCCACAGATCCGTGCCTTCGCACTTGAACAAGTCGGCGGCGAACTTGGGCAACTGCCCCGTGCCGCGCAGGCTCTTGCTGTTGACCAGCGAGGGCGGAAGCACTTCGGTGTAGCCGGACTGGCGGGTATGGCGATCCAGCATGAAATTCGCCAGCGCGCGCTCGAGCCGCGCGCCCGCGCCCTTGTACACCGCGAACCGGGCGCCGGAGATCTTGGCCGCGGCTTCGAGATCCAGAATGCCGAGTTCCGCGCCCAGCTCCCAATGCGGACGCGGAGCGAAGTCGAACCTCCGCGGCGTGCCCCAGCGCCGCACTTCAACATTGTCGTCCGCTGATGCGCCCACCGGCGTGGAGGCGATCGGCATGTTGGGCAGCCCGAGCAGCAACGGATCCATTTCCGCTTCGGCTGCTTGCGCGTCCGCTTCGAATGCCGCGATCTCGCTGGCCAGACTGCGTCCGCGCGCGATCAGGTCGGCGGCCTCGGGGCCGTTCCGCTCCGGCCCGCGCTTCAGCTCCGCCACCCGTTCCGAGTTCTGGTTGCGTTCTTGCTTGAGCTGATCGGCTTGCGCGATGGCGGCGCGGCGGCGCTGATCGAGCAGCCGGAAGCCAGACAGGTCCACCTTCATGCCGCGCTGGGCGAGCATGGCCTCCACTTGCGCCAGATGTTCCCGGACGTAGCCGCGGTCGAGCATGGTGGTTACAGTGTAATCGCTGCGTCAGCACCGGATGCCGCATCTGACCCGAAGGAGGCCCCCCAATGAACCCAGAAACGGGAAGAACCATCCTTGCCGGCTATTTCAAGGACTCCGGCGACGCCAAGAAATCCGTCGAGCAACTGCGCCAAGCCGGATTCGCGCAGATCGGCATCGCGTCCCATGACGCCAAGAACGAGCGCAAGCTGGCCGAAGCCACCCAAACCCGCGCCGGGCTGGCGGTCGGCTCCGGTCCCGACGGCGAGCTCGAGCAAGCCTTCGGCGAAAGCGATTACGCCAACCGCAAGGACGCGCACGATGCCATGCTTGCGGCCCGTGTCCCCGAGGAGCAGGCACGGTGGTTCGACGACCGAATGGAGCAGGGCGGATATTTGATCACCGTGCAAGCTCCGGCCGACCGAGCCAGCGAGGCTCGGCGCACGCTGCAGAGCTGCGGCGGCGAAATCGGGCCCGAGTCGGGCACAGCGGTTCCGGCTGCCACGGCCCCCGCGCCGACCTCGCCGATCCCGGGCGCAGCCCGCGCCGAGGCGGAAAGCGAGGGGGAGCAAATCATCCGCCTCCACGGCGAGCTGCTGCGGGTGCATAAGGAACGCGTCGCGCGCGGAGAAGTGCGCTTGCGCAAGCGCGTTGTGACCGAGCCGCAGACGGTCGAGGTGCCGGTGTCGCGCGAAGAGGTGGTGATCGAGCATCGGACGCCGACCCAGGGTGCCGCGGCCACAGGAGAGGGCGACGAACGCGGACAGATTCGCGTGCCGATCAGCGAAGAGCGGGTGGAGGTGGAGAAGGAGCCGGTGGTGACCGACGAGATCGCGGTCGGAAAGCGCACGGTCGAGGGCACGCAACGGGTCGAGGGCGAGGTCCGGCGCGAGGAGCTCGAAGTCGAGGACGAGGGCAACCTCACGCCCGAGCAGCTCGCCGAGCTCCGCCGCAGGCCAAGGCGGGCCGCGTAAGGGAACCGTTTACGGCTGCTTCTTGCGGCGGTTCGCGGCCCAGCCCGGCTTGACCGCTTGGCGTGCCCGCCCAAGCCCGAGTCCATCGGCGGGCACCGCCTCGGTGATCACGCTGCCGGCGCCGACATAGGCTCCCGCGCCGATCTCGACCGGCGCCACCAGGGTGGTATTGCTGCCGATGAACGCGCCGTCGCCGATGGTGGTGGGGTGCTTGTGGACGCCGTCGTAGTTGCAGGTGATGGTGCCGGCGCCGATGTTGGCCTTCTCGCCCACCACCGCATCGCCGATGTAGGCCAGGTGGTTGGCCTTGCTGCCTTTGCCGATGAGCGATTTCTTCACCTCGACGAAGTTGCCGATGTGCGCGCCGGCACCGATCACCGCGCCTTCGCGCAAGCGGGCCAACGGGCCAATGATCGCCCCGTCTTCGACCACGGCGGATTCGACCACCGAATGGGCCCGGATGCGGCAGTTGGCGCCGATGCGGGTCGTGCCCAGAAGCTGCACGCCGGCTTCGATTACGCTGTCTTCGCCCACCTGGACTTCCGGATCGATGACCACGGTCGCGGGCAGCTGCACGCTCACCCCCGCCGCCAGCAGCGCCGCGACCTTGCGGCGCCGCAGGTCCTGGTCCAGCTCGGCCAGTTCGGCGCGGTCGTTCACGCCCAGGCATTCACGGTCGTCCTCCAGCGCGTATCCGATGACGCCCTGCGCGGCGAGCCGCGCGATGGTGTCGGTGAGGTAATACTCGGCATGAGGGTTGTCGGTTCCGAGTTGCCCGAGGGCGGCCGCCAGGGCGGCGGATTCGAAGCAGTAAAAACCGGCGTTGAGCTCGCGGATCGCCAACTGTTCCGGGGTGGCCTGCTTCTGCTCGACGATGCCAAGGATGCGCTCCGGGCGCTTGGGATCGCGCAGAATGCGACCGTAGGCGCGCGGCTCGGCGGGCGCGGCGGTGGCCAGCACAGCCGCCGCGCCGCTTTGCAGCCGCATTCGGGCCAAGCCGGCCACCGTGCCGGCCGAAAGCAGCGGCATGTCGCCGTGCACCACGACGACTTGCCCGTGGCGCTTCCACCAAGCCTGGGCGCTGAGCACCGCGTGCCCCGTGCCCAGTTGCGGCTCTTGCCGCACAATCTCGACGCCGCTGCCGGCGAGCGCGGCGCCAATCGCCTCGAGGCCGTATCCGGCGACCACGGCGGTGTCGGAAGCGGCGATGCCGGCCTCGCCGACCGCCTTGAGCACGCTGGCCAGCAGGCTGCGCCCGCCGGCAGGATGCAGCACCTTGGGAAGCCGGGAACGCATCCGCGTTCCCTTGCCGGCGGCGAGAACCACGACCGCCGTCGTCATCCGCGGGTCTCGGGATAGAGAATCTCGGTGAAGCGCGGATCGTCCATCAGGCCATCGAAGTCGCTGTCTTGGCGGGCGAGCATGCGGCACTGGCCATCGCCGCGGATCGCCTCCTTGAGGAAGTTGATCGCGCCTTCGGCGTCGTGGGTCTGCGCGCGCAGGCACGCCATGGCGTAGGCCACGTGCGCGCCCTTGGCGCCGCCGCGCATGGCCTTGCCCAGCAATTCCTCGGCCTTCTCGAATTGCGCCGCGTTGAGCATGACGATGGCCTGGTGGTAGTACTCGTCGGCGGGGAGGCCGGCGGGGCTGGGGCTTTCGAGCTTGGCCCGGCAGCTGCTGAGGTGCATGGCCGCCCGCTCGGCCAGCTCGCGGTAGGGCAGCGAAACCACCTTCTCTAGCAGCGGCTTCGCGCGTTCGTACTTCTGCTGGCCGAACAGCTTCATGGCCGCCGCGTATTGCTCCACGGCTTCGTCGTATCCGGGATCGGTGGACCTCGCTACGCCTGTGCTCATGTCGAGTATTATGCCCAAGCCGCCGCGCAGCGTCCACCGCGCATGATGGAGCGCCACCCCCGCGTTCAGAGCCGCCGGTATTCCTTGCGCCCGCCCGGCCCCGCCGATCCCGCGCTCCCTGCCGCCCCCGCCGGCCGCACCACGATGTGGCGGTCGCGTCCTTCGCCTTCGCTGCCGCTTGCAAGCCCGGCCTCGTTGCGCAGGGCCACGTGCACCGTCCGCCGGTCGCGCGAGTTCATGGGCGCGAAGGCGTAGGGCACCCCGTTGCTGCGCACCCGCTCGGCCGCCATTCTGGCCAGCGTGCGCAGTTCTTGCACCCGCAGTTGCCGCCGCCCCTGGCAGTCGAAGACCAGCCGATGATGCTCCTGCGGGCCCAGCCGCAGCGTCTCGAACGCCAAGTGCTCGAGGCCGCGCAGCAGTTCGCCATCGTCGGCGAGCAGCAAATCCGAGTCCGGCCCTCCCAAATCGACAATCAGCTCCGGCCCCTCGCCATCGGGTTCGGGCTCGGGCGAGATCAGCCGGTAATGCAGGCGGAAATCCCCCTCCCGCAGCACCGGATCCAAGAACTCGCGCAATTTCGCGCCCACTTGCGCCTCAAGGCTTCCCGCCATCTCCGCTCCCTTCGTCCGCCTAGATCCGCGTTCAACGGCGGACTGTGAACCCTGAACTTTCCGTCACCGCTTGGGGCCGACGACCTTCCCCTCTAGGACCTTCTTCTTCCCCGCCTGCCGCAATTCCTCGTCCTTGGCGGCCACGAGGGCGATCGCCTTCTCGTTGTACGCCTTGTTGGCCACCCACTGCTGCCCGGTGCTGACCAAGTTGTAGCCCAAATAGTATAGATTGACGCCGCTGGGCAGGTAGAAGAAGAACCAGCCCATCACGATCGGCATCATCCACTTCATCATCTTCGCCTGCCGCGGATCCTGCCCGGGCGTGGTCGGCATGAACGACATCGAGAAGAACTGCGTCACCACCACCAGCAGCGGCAGCACGAAATACGGGTCCTTCGCCGACAGGTCGTGGATGTACCCGATCCAGGGCGCGTGCCGCAGCTCGATGGCGTAATCCAGCACCCGCCAGAAGGCGTAGATCAGCGGCAGCACGATCAGCATCGGCAGGCACCCGCCCAGCGGGTTCGCGCCGTAGGTGCTGTACAGCTTCATGATCTCCTGCTGCGCTTCTTGCTTGCGCGGATCGCGCATCCCGTACTTCTTCGCCTTGGCGTTCAGCGCGTTGATCTTGGGCTGCAGCGCCATCATGATGCTCTGGCTCTTCTGCGCCTTCATTTTCAGCGGGAAGGTGGCCATGGTCAGCACGAAGGTGAGGAACAGGATGACCCAGCCGTAGTTGTGGATCCAATGCACGTAGGTCCAGTTCATCCACAAGAACAACGGCTCGGCGATGAAGGTGAACCAGCCGAAGTCCACCAGCCCGCGCAGCGCCGGGTCCACCGCCTTCAGCAGGTCAATTTTCTTGGGGCCGACGAACAGGCGGGTGTCGTTGGCGGCGCCGTCGGAGACCGCCAGCCCCACCGTGTCCACTCGATTGTTGGTGATCACGTTTCCGCTGGCATCGCGCAGCTTCGGCTGATAGCTGTTCTTGAGCCGCGTGATGGTGATGGTGGGCTCGTTGTTCGGCAGGAACGCGGCCGCGAAGAACTGATCTTCCACTCCGGCGAACTGGTACACGCCCTCGTCGGTGTTGCCGTTCTCCACTTTCTTCACCGCCAGCGTCTGCACGCTGTTGGCGGACTGGTGGAACAGCTGCTCGGTGCCGAAATCCCCCGGAACGGCCCGATCCCCGAACGCCCCCGGCCACGCCAGCGCCATCGGCAGCGCCTGCCCCGAGCGGGTCACCGCGCTGGAGACGTCCGCCACATAGCCAGCGCCGAAGCGCAGCGTCTTGGTGGCGGTCACCGTTCCGTTCGACCAGGTGAACGTGATCGTCTGGCTCCCGTCGGCGGCCCGGGCCTGTTTCACCTGGTACAGCGCCTGGTCCAACTGCTGGCGCAGTCCGGCATCCGGCGTCCAGAACTCCAGCGGATACCCGTGCTGGTTCGAGAACTCCGCGTCCACCAAGTTCAGCGCCTGGCCGGCGTCATCCTTGTATTGCGTCAGCACCCAGGCGCGCGCATTCGCCCCGCGGTTGCTGAAGGCGATGTGGTACACCGGCGTGTCCACCGTCACCGTCTGCTCGGCCGCCGCGGCCACCGCCGGCGTCGCGGCTGCGGCCGGGGGCGCGCTCGTCGTCTTCCCCGGCTTGGCGGCCTCAGCCGCCGCCGGAGGCGGGGCCGGCTGCTGGGGCGCCGGCGCCGCGGTCGGCGCCGGGCGGTTGTTCTGCGCCTGCTCGAGCGTCGGCAGCTTGCTCTGCCGGTTGAGGTAGGGCAGGAACACCAGGAACAGCAGCACCGACAGCGCAAACGCCAGGATCAGCCGGCGCTCGAAATTCGGATCTTCGCTTTGATTCAAAGCCATCGCCTAATGACTCAGCCGGGCACCTGGTCCACACCGCCATCGCACAGCGGATGGCACCGCGCCAGCCTCCGCGCCGCCAGCCAGCTTCCGCGCGCCGCGCCGTGCCGGGCGATCGCCTGCGCCGCGTACTCGCTGCAGGTTGGATAGAAGCGGCACGCCGGCGGCAGCCACGGCGAAACGCCGCGCTGGTAGGCGCGCAACAGCCCGATCAAGAGGGTTTGCGGGAAACGCCTCACGCCGGCCTCGCTGCCGCCTTCTCCAGATTTTCGCGCATCCGGCGCAGTCCTGCCGCCAATTCCTCGGCCAACGGCGACATGGCGCCGTCCGCCGCCCGCGGTCGGGGGTGAATCACGAAGTCGCAGGCCGGCACCGCCTCCGGCAGCCGGCGCAGCCATTCCCGCGTCCGCCTGCGCAAGCGATTGCGCACTACCGCATTTCCCAGCTTCCGCGTCACCGTGATCCCGTACCGGTCGCCCGCGCCCGCCGGGCGCAGCCGGCCGAAGAGGGTGAAGTGGGGGGAGCCGCGGCGCATGCCGGTTTTGTAGACCGCCAAAAAATCCGCCCGGCGGAGCAAGCGGCGCGTGGCCGGCCAGCGTCCGCCCGCGGCGAGGAACTCTTTGCTAGTCGCGGTATCCGGCTGTGACAGCAACCCGTTTGCGCCCCTTGGCGCGCCGGCGCGCCAGCACCGCGCGGCCGTTCTTGGTTGCCATGCGGGTGCGGAAGCCATGCGTCTTGCTCCGACGCCGCCGGTTGGGTTGAAAAGTTCTTTTGGGCATAGGTCACCGACACTGCGGGCGCATCCGCCTGTACCACTCTAGGTTGCAAGGGGAGCAGCGAACACAGCTATTATACCGAGCCGCGCGCGCGCCAGCAAGTCGCTGGATCCGGCGGCGCGCTGCCCCGCCCGCATTCGCAAAATTTTTTTCCGCCTGCGCGTGCGAACCCGGCAGCGTTCATGAGATGCTATCAGCCGCTGCATCGTAGTCGGCACCACGCAGTCAGCGAAAGTTTCCGCATGGCGCACTCCTCAGCCAAAATGCAATCCGTCTGGGACGAAATCCGCGGCGAATTGCGCAAGAACCTCAAACCGCAACCCTTCAACCAATGGCTGCGCCCCACCCGCCAGGAGCGCCTGGAGCAGGGCACGCTCACCATCTCGGTGCCCGACGCCGAGCGCAGCGCGGTCGGCGAGAAATTCGGCCCGCAGATCGAGGAAGCCATCCGCCGCCTGCATCTGGAAGCCCAAGTGCAGCGGGTCGAGGTCGTCGTGGCCGCTCCGGCCCCGCCCCTGGCGCTGGCGCCGGCGCCCCCGGCCCCGGCCTCGGGCCCCGCGCGCGCCGCCTATCGCGCCGAGCAAGCCACGCTGGAGTTCGACACCTGCACGCTCAAGCCCGAGTACACCTTCGAGAGCTTTGTCGTCGGCGGCTCCAACCAATTCGCCCACGCCGCCGCCCAGGCCTGCGCCGAGCGCCCCGGCCATGCCTACAATCCCCTGTTCCTTTACGGCGGCGTCGGCATGGGCAAGACCCACCTGATGCACGCCATCGGGCACAAAGCCAAGTCCCTGCGCCGCGATCTGCGCATCGAGTACGTCACCGCCGAGAACTTCACCAACGAAATGATCTCGGGCCTGCGCTACGAAAGCATGATCACCTTCCGGGACCGCTATCGTTCCGTCGACGTCCTGCTGATTGACGATATCCAGTTCATCGCCAACAAGGAGCGCATCCAGGAGGAGTTCTTCCACACCTTCAATGCCCTCCACGGCGCCGGCAAGCAGGTGGTGATCTCCAGCGACCGCCCCCCCAAAGAGCTCACCCAGCTCGAGGAGCGCATGCGCTCCCGCTTCGAGTGGGGCCTCACCGCCGACCTGCAGCCGCCCGACCTCGAAACCCGCACCGCCATCATCCTGGAAAAGGCGCAGCTCGAGCGCCAGAAGCACCCCGAGACCTTCGAGCTCGGCCAGGATGTGGCCGAGTTCATCGCCACCAAGATCAAGAGCAACATCCGCGAGCTCGAGGGGGCCATGGTGCGCCTGCTGGCCTATTGCGGCCTCAAAGGCGTCGCCCCCTCCATTGCCACCGCCCAGGAGGCGCTCAAGAACCTGCTCGATCAGCAGCAGCGCAAGCTCGACATCGAGATCATCGCCAAAGCGGTGGCGGAGTCGTTCAATCTTCGCGTCGCCGACCTGAAGGCCCGCAACAACAGCCAGCACATCGTGCTCCCGCGCCAAGTGGCCATGTACCTCACCCGCCAATTGATCCCGGTCTCGCTGCCCGAGATCGCCCGCTTCTTCGGCGGCAAGCACCACTCCACCGTCATCCATTCCATCCGCAAGATCGAGCAGGAGCGGCAGGCCAATCAAACCCTATCCCGCACCCTCGCCCGCCTCACCGAAGAGCTCAGCTAGCCGCGACTCGGCCCAGTACACCCCTTCGCCGCTGCGGCGGGAGTTGATGAACCCGCAATGCCCTCCATGCCGCGTGGGCCGGAAGCGAATCGCCGGGTTCGCCGCCAGCTTGGCCCGTGATTCCGCAGTGATGACGATGAATGGATCGTCCTCGGAATGCAGCACCAGCGTCGGCACCCGGATCTCCTCCAGCACCCGCGCCGCGCTGGCGCGGTAGTAGTAATCGTCCGCATCGCGGTAGCCGGTGAACGGCGCCGTGATGGCGTCGTCGAACGCCCGCACCGAGCCCATCCCGGCCAGCTTCTCGACCGGATAGACTCCCGGCGCATGCTCGGCCTTTCGCCGAAGCCGCTCCTTCAGGCTGCGCAGGAAGCGCTGCTCGTAGAAATAGTTGACCTTGCGGTGCAGGGCGTCTGCGCTGGCGCCCAGGTCGAGGCAGGGCGATACGGCCGCGGCCGCGGCGATCGGCGCGGCCGCGCCGTTCTCGCCCAAGTATTTCAGCACCAAGTTCCCGCCCATCGAGAATCCGCCCAGCGCTACCCGGCTTACGTTGGGCCGCGTCCGCACCCATTCCACCGCCCGCGCCACGTCGCCCGACATGCCGGAGTTGTACAGCGTTCCGCAGCGGGCTTCGCCCTCGCCGCAGCCGCGGACGTTCATCCGCACCACGTGCAGACCGCGCTCGAGCGCCTTGGCCGCGGTCGTGAGCATGTAGCCGGCTTCGCTCGAGCCCTCGAGCCCATGCACCAGCAGCAGCGCCGGAGCCGCCTGCGGCTGCCAATGCGAACGCAGCAGCAGGTCCGTGCCTGCTTCCGCCGGAATCCAATCGGAATGCGCCTCGGGCAGGCCGACGCCCCGCGGCCGCAGAAACGAGTAGACCGTGTTGGCGTGGCCGTTGCGCAGCCACCACGGCGGTTGGAAGGGCGTGAGGTCCACTGCCTTCAGTATGCAGGCCCGCAAAATAGAACCGCCCGCGCCAACGCGCGGGCGGTCATGATGCTAAGTTTTCTAGGCGCTGCGTTTCGATGTTACTCGACGTGCGCGCCCGATGCCCGCAGCTTGCCGGCGAAGCCCAGCATGGCCAACAGCCCCAAGCCGCCGATCATTTCAGCCCACGTGGCCGGCTCCGGGACGGTCGAGGGCGGCGGCGCGGTGAAGCTCCACGACGCATTCGTGCCCTGATCCATGAACTGGTGGCCACCGCCGCCCGAGCGGTTGTCGGTGCTCGAGAAATTCCAAGTGCCGCTGGTGCCGTTGTTGGCGCTGTTCAGCACCGTGTTGAAATCGTAGGAAATGCCGGTGAGGCTGCCCCATTCGATGTCGAAGCTCTGCGGGCCAGGGAACGGATTCTCGCCATTCCAGCCGAACACGGCGTCGAAGCGGAGGATGTTGCTGGCGGTGATGGGCGCTTGCTTGTTGCTGCCGTCGTAGGTGAAATTCCCCACCGCGCTGGTTTCCTGGGTTTGGCCGATGAAGTCCGTCCCGGTGGAATTCAGATCTCCGTAGGCCAGATTGTTCGTGGTTGCGGCACCAAGAATATTGTAAAAATACTGCGGCGCGAACGTGATCGAGGCGTTGACCGTGCCGTTCGCCCCGAATCCGGTGCAATCCGAACAGTTGCCGGTGAAGTAGACGGTCAAAGGCGACGCCTGCAGACCGACACAAGCCAGCAAGGCGAACAAAGCGACAGGAAGGAAACGGCGCGTCATAGCGGCCTGTAGTGCAATTGCAATACCACAAAGCGTGTGGCAGTAGGGGTCTGATCCAGACGACTTAGCCGCCCGCCACCCCGCCGGATGCCAAATCCTTTCCCTCCCGTATGCAGCCCGCTGCACTCCGAACCCGCGCCGCCTGGGTTTTGACTTGGCCCGCCGCCGTTCCCCCAATGCAGTCCCGCCGCGCCAGGGCCGTAGCCGGGGTCAAGCTCCGCAGCGCTGCCGGATCGAGCTGGGGCGCAATGGCCCTCAACTCGGCGTCGGTGAACGCTCGCAACGCCCGCCCTTGGGCGATAGCCGCGGCGACCAAGGCGCCGACTTGCTGGTGCGCGGCATGAAAATCCACTCCGGCGGCGACCAGCAAGTCGGCGACATCGGTGGCCAGCAGCGCCCCGTCGCCCGAAGCGCGCGCGCACGCCGCCGCGTCCACCTCGGTCGTGGCCACCACGCCGGCGGCGATCTCCAGGCAGGCCACGGCATTGTCCAGAGCCTCGAAGACCAGCGCCTTGTCCTCCTGCAGATCGCGGTTGTAGGCCAGCGGCACGCCCTTGAGCAGCACCAAGAGCGCCTGCAGCGCGCCGATGCCCCGCGCCGAGCGCCCGCGGATCAGCTCCAGCGCGTCCGGGTTCTTCTTCTGCGGCATCAGGCTGCTGCCGGTGGCGTAGGCGTCGCCCAGCTTGAGCCATCCGAACTCGGAGGACGAATAGAGAATCCAATCTTCCGCCCAGCGCGACAGGTGCACTCCCAGCAGGCTGAGCGCGAACACCAGCTCGACCGCGAAATCCCGGTCCGACACCGCGTCCAGGCTGTTCTGCGTCACCCCGGCAAAGCCCATTTCCCGGGCCGCCGCCTCGCGGTCGGTCGGCCACGCGCTCCCGGCCAGCGCGCCGCTGCCCAGCGGCGAAACGTCCATCCGACGGTACGCATCCGCAATGCGGCCGGCATCGCGCAGCAGCATCTCGGCGTAGGCCAGCGCATGATGGCCGAGCGAAACCGGCTGCGCCCGCTGCAAATGCGTGAAGCCGGGGATCAGCACCTCGGCGTGAGCCTCGGCAAACCTCGCCAGCGCCGCCAGCAAGCCTCCCAGCCCGGCATCGAGCCCGGGCCGCGCCGACTTCAGGTACAACCGCAGGTCGAGCGCCACCTGCTCGTTGCGGCTGCGCCCCGTCTGCAACTTCCGCGCCGCCTCGCCGGCCAGCGACAGCAGCCGCTCCGCCACCCACGTGTGGACGTCCTCGATGCCCGGCGCGTCGGCGGGCGGACCCGGCGCCACTGCGGCCGCCAATTGATCCAGCGCCCGGCGCAGTGCTTCCGCCTCCGCCGCGCTCAGCACTCCCGCCCGCGCCAAGCCGTTCACATGCGCCCGCGTCCCCGCCACCTCGGCCGCGGCCAGCCGCCGGTCCACCCCGAACGATCCCGAGAACGCCTCGAACCCCGCGTCGGTCGCCCCCTCGAACCGCCCGCCCCAGAGCTTCACGCCTTCTGCTCCGCCAGCAGCGCCTGCATCTTCATCGGCAGCCCGATCAGGTTGATGAAGCCTTCGGCATCGCGCTGGTCGTAGAGCTCGCCCATGGTGAATGACGCCAGCTTGGACGAGTACAGCGAATGCGGCGAGGTCCGCCCCGCCACCAGCGCATGCCCTTTGTGCAGCTTCAGCTTCACCGTGCCCGTCGTGGTCGCCAGCGCCCGGTCCATGAAGGCGTCGAGCGCTTCCCGCAGCGGCGTGAACCACAATCCGTTGTACACCATGCGCGCGTACATCAGCCCCAGCTGCTGCTTCAGCTCCGCCGTGGCGCGGTCCACGGTCAGGGCCTCGAGCTCGCGCAGCGCCGTCACCAGCAGCGTTCCGCCCGGGGTTTCGTAGGCTCCGCGCGACTTCATGCCCACGAAGCGGTTCTCGACCAGGTCGATCCGCCCGATGCCATGCCGCCCCGCCCGCGCGTTCAAATCCGTCAGCAGCGCCGCCGCGCTCTTGTGCGCGCCGTTCACGCTCGCCGGCACGCCCCGCTCAAAGCCGATCTCGACGTATTCGGCTTCGTCCGGCGCCGCATCGAGTGAGGCGGTCAGCAGCCACATCTCCTCGGGCGGCTCCAGCGCCGGATCCTCCAGCGCTCCGCCCTCGTGGCTGATATGCCACAAGTTCTGGTCGCGGCTGTATATCTTGGCTACCGTTTGCTCGATCGGCACGTTGTGCTGCTTGGCGTACGCAATCGCATCCTCGCGCGAGACGATGTCCCACTCCCGCCAGGGCGCGATCACGCGCAAGTGCGGCGCCAGCGCCTTGTAGGTGAGCTCGAACCGCACCTGATCGTTGCCCTTGCCGGTGCAGCCGTGCGCCAGCGCGTCGCAGCCGGTCGCCAGCGCCACCTCGACCTGCTTTTTGGCGATGATCGGCCGCGCCATCGAGGTGCCGAGCAGGTACTTGTAGTCGTACACGCAGCCCGCCTTCAGCGTTGGCCAGACATAGCCGGTGAGGAACTCCTCCACCAAGTCCGCCACCACCACCTCGTCGGCGCCGGTGCGCAGCGCCTTCTGCCGCAGCTTTTCATAGTCGTCGCCTTGCCCGACGTCGGCCACCACCGCCACGATCGGCGCCCCGCCGTAGTGCTGCTTCAGCCAGGGAATGATGATCGAGGTGTCGAGGCCGCCGGAGTAGGCCAGGGCAATCTTCTTCGGTGCCATGCGGTTGGGCGTGTTCATGCGTTCGAGTTCGCGCGCTCTTTCGAGCCGCCCAGGATGAGGGCGGCCAGGATCGCCTTTTGGGCGTGCAGGCGGTTCTCCGCCTGTTGATAGACCAGCGAAGCCGGCGAGTCAATCACGCCGGCCGTGACTTCTTGTCCGCGGTGCGCCGGCAGGCAGTGCAGGAACCGCGCACCCGGCCGCGCCCGCTTCATCAGCGCTTCGTTCACCTGGTAATTGGCGAAATCGCGCGCCCGCTGCGTCTGCTCGGCCTCTTGCCCCATGCTCGCCCAGGTGTCGGTGTAGACGGCGTGGGCGCCGCGAAGAGCGCTGCCCAGCGATGTCCCGATCTCGATCTTCGCCCCCGAGCGCCGCGCCAGCGCCTGCACCCGCGCCACCACCGCCGCCTCCGGCTCGTAGCCCGAAGGCGTGGCCACGCCCATCGTGATCCCCGCCAGCGCCGCCGCCTCCATCAGCGAGTGCAGCGTGTTGTTGCCGTCGCCGACGTAGGCCAGCTTGATCTGCGGAAAATCCTCGAACGCCTCGCGCAGCGTCAAGAAATCCGCCATGGCTTGGCAGGGATGGCTGTGGTCGCTCAGCCCGTTGATCACCGGCACCGCGCTCGAGCTCGCCAGCAGCTCGATCGATTCATGCCCGAACGTCCGCGCCACGATGGCGTCCATCCATAGCTCGAGGTTCCGCGCCACGTCCACGATGTCCTCGCGCTCGCCCAGCGGCGATTCGGTGAAGTCGAGGAACACCGCGTGCCCGCCCATCTCCTGCATGGCCACGTCAAAGGTCACCCGCGTCCGCAGCGAGGGCTTTTCGAAAATCATCGCCAGCCCGCAGCCGCTCAGCAAGTCGCGGTACCGCCCCGGGTGCACCTTGATGTCGGCGGCCAAGTCCAGCAGCGCCAAGAACTCCTTGCGGCTGAGATCGCTCAGGTTGATCAGGTCGCCGCTGGCCAGCCGCGGAAGCCGCGGCGCCACCCGCGCGAACGCCGCCGGCTGCGCCGCCTGCAACGTCGGATTCAAAAGGTTCATCTTCATTCCCGGTTCCCTGTTCCCTATTCCCGCGCGTTCGCGCCCAGCAGCTCCCGCAGCCGCCGCTCGATCTCGATCCGCTGCCGCACCCCGGCGCATACCAGCAGCACGGTGTCATCGCCCGCCAGCGAACCGGCCAACTCGCCCCAGCCCGCCCCGTCGCAAGCCGCGCCCACCGTCGGCGCCGCCCCCGGCGCGGTCTTCACCACCAGCAGGTTCTGCGCCGGCCGCAGATCGCGCACGAACTCCCGCGCGATGTGGCCCACCTCCGGGCCTTCCGGCTCGGCCGCCGCCTCGCCATGCTCGCTCGCTGCCAAATCGGCGTAGCCGGTGGGCGTCTTCACCAGCCCCAGCTCCTTGAGATCCCGCGACAGCGTCACTTGGGTGGTTGCCACCCCGGCCCGGTGCAGCGCTTCGGCCAGCTCGAGCTGCGAGTGCAGCGCCCGCGCCCGCACCAGCTTGCGGATCTGCGCCTGCCGGAAGGCCTTGCTCACCGTCGCCCCCCCGCGGTGCGTCCGCTACGAATATTTATTCGCACGCTGAATATTTAATCACACTGCGGCGGCGCGGTCAACCCACGGCCTGCGGCCCGCAGCACCTAAAACTAAGTTTTTAGTTGACAGGCGCCGGGCTTCGGGCTAGGCTGGAGGAACCATGCCCGTTCCCCCGCCCCGCCCCCTGACGCCGCTCGAGCTCGACGTCATGAACGCGCTTTGGGAGCTGGGCCCGGCCCCGCTGCAAGCGGTGCACGCGCGCCTCGCCGCGCAGCGCGCCGGAGCCCGCGCCGGCCAACGGCCGCTGGCCTACACCACTGTGCAGACCATGCTCAACGTGCTCCACCGCAAGGGCAAGGTCCTGCGTGCGCGGCGCGGCCGGGCGTTCGTGTATCGCGCCAAGGAATCGCGCCGCGCGGCCAGCATGCAGGCGCTGGCGACCATGCTGCGCAGATTCTTCGGCGGCTCGGCCGAGGGGCTGGTGCTGAGCATGGTCGAAGCCGGGCAGTTGGAGCCAGAAGCGCTCGAGCGCTTGCGGCGTTTGGCGGAGAGTTTGGCGGAAAAAGGAGCTGAGCCATGATGAGTTACCTGCTGCATTCCCTCTGGCAGACGATCGCGCTCGCGCTCGGCGCCGGTGCGGCGCTGGGCTTGGCGCGCAAGCAGCCGGCCGCGCTGCGCCACGGGATCGCTTTCGCGGCGCTGCTGCTCGCCGTCGTGCTGCCGCTCTTGCCCGGGCGCGTGGTCCGGGTCGCGCCTGCGGCTCCAATTCCAGCTGCGCCCATGCCGCTGCCCGCCGCGAAAGCTGCCAGCGCGGTTCGCATCCCGGCGCCGGCTTCAGCGCCGACTCCGGCCCGTCGCCTCCCGATCGCTCCCCTGCTCCTGCTGGCTTGGGCTGCGCTCGGCCTCGCCCACTTGGCCGCGCTGGCGCGCGGCTGGCGTCGGACCCTCCGGCTGGTGCGATCCGCAGCTCCGTGGGGCACCGCCGGGGGCGTGGCCGTGCTCCATTCGCCGCAGGCTCCAAGCCCCTTCACCGCCGGCTGGCTGCGACCCGTGATCGTGCTGCCCGACGCCTTGCTTGGCCGACCGCAGTTGATTGCAGCCGCCTTGGCCCACGAGCTGGCGCACGTGCGGCGCGGCGACTTTTTCTGGGCTTGGCTGGGCGAGGCGGCCTTCGCGCCGCTGGCGTACCATCCCGCCGCCCATTGGCTCCGTCGCCAAGCCGGGGCCGCCCGCGAAATGGCTTGCGACGAGGCCGCATCCGCTCGCGTCCCGGAGTACCCGCGCGCGCTGGTCGAAATCGCTGCGCTCGCCTGCGGTCGCACCCCGGCGCTTGCAGGTCTTTTTCTCACTGCCGCCCGCGACCTTGAACGTCGCGTGCATTGGCTGCGCGCCACTCCGGCCCGCTCCCGCGTTCTCGCCCCCCTGGCAGCGGGCTTGTTGGCGCTCAGCGCCACCGCCGCCTGGGGATTGAACCGTCAACAAACGCCGACGCAGAAGGTTCCACCGCGTCCGGTGGCGGTCGGCGGGTCGGTCCAAGAAGCTATCTGCCTCGAATGTCCCCGACCGAGGCAATATCCTGCCGAAGCGCGGGCCGCGGGCGTGCAAGGCCCCGTGGAAATGCTGATCGTGATCCAGGCCGACGGCACCCCGTTGCTGGGCGGATGCGAAGCCGGCAACCCGCTGCTCCTCGCCGCCGCCGAAGACACCGTGCGCGCCTGGCGTTTCCGCCCCTTGCGCCTCAACGGCGTGCCCCAAGCCATCAACAGCACCATCACCGTGGACTTCACCCTGCCAGGCGCTCGCCCGCCCGCCCCCCTCCCGGGCTTTCGTGGCGTGGTGTGCGATGGCGCGGGCGCCCGCGTGCCCGGAGCCACCGTGACCGCCGCCAATATCCACGTCCCGCCGACGACCACCCGCTCGGATGCGGTCGGGGCCTTCCGCTTGGCGCTGCCCGACGGCACCTATGCCGTGACCGTTTCCGAACCCGGGTTCCAAAGCCAGCAATTCACCGTGGCCCTTCCCCAGCCCGGCGAGCGCCTCATCCAACTCCAGATCGGCGCCGCCTCCCAAACCGTCGAATTCTCCGGCGGCGGCCCGCGACGCTAGCCGGGCTGTGCCACCTCACGCGGCAGCCGCGCCGGGCCCCGCGCCAGTCCTTCGAAGGGCGGTAGAATAGAGGCTGTGGCTGGGCAGGCGCCCTGAATCCGATCCCGCCGTGCGGGACGGATATCACCGGGCACGGCGGAATCGCCCCTGAATCTGCGCCCGCATTCCTGGATTCCGAACGAAGGAGGGCTTGATCCCGCCCCGCGGGACAGGTACCACCGCCATGAGCCTCTACCCCTCCGAGTCTGCCGCGGCGCAGCTCAAGGTCACCGTTGCCGCCTGCCGCGCCAAGAAGCAGCGCGGCGAAAAGATCACCTGCCTCACCGCCTACGACTATCCCTTCGCCCGCCTCTTGGACGAGGCCGGCATGGACCTGCTGCTGGTCGGCGACTCGCTCGGCATGGCCGTCGCCGGCGAAGAGAGCACCCTGGCCGTCACGCTCGATGAAATGCTGTTCGCGACCCGCGCCGTGCGCCGCGCTGCGCGCCGCGCCCTGGTGGTGGCCGACATGCCCTACGGCAGCTTCCACTTGGGCAAGACGCAGGCGATGGCCAACGCCATCCGCTTGGTGAAGGAAGGCGGAGCCGAAGCCGTCAAGCTGGAAGGCGGAGCCCGCCGGGCCGGGATCGCCGCCGCCATTGTGGATGTTGAGGTTCCGGTGATGGGCCATATCGGCCTCACGCCGCAATCGGTGCATCCGCAGAGCGGCTACCGCGTGCAGGGAACGACCGCCGAGGCCGCCGCCCAACTGTTGCGCGACGCCGAAGCGCTGGAGCGCGCCGGCTGCTTCGCGCTGGTGCTCGAGGGCATTCCGCGCGAAGTGGCCGCGCAAATCACCCGCCGGATTTCGATTCCCACCATCGGCATCGGCGCTGGGCCCGACTGCGACGGCCAAGTGCTGGTGCTGCATGACCTGATCGGCCTCAGCTTCCGTCCGCGCCCGAAGTTCGTCCGGCCCTACGCCGACGTGGCCGCCGCTGTCCGCGCCGCCGCCGAGGCCTACCGCCAGGATGTCGAGGGCGGCAATTTTCCTGCCGACCGCGAGAGCTACCATCTGCCCAAGGAAACTTCGCTTACGATGCAGTAGTGGAGATCTTCCAGGATCCGCTGCCATTCCAGGCTTGGTGCGCCGCAGTGGATCGCGAAAGCGCGCTCGGCTTCGTGCCCACCATGGGCGCCCTGCACCAAGGCCACCTTTCCTTGGTGCAAGCCTCGCTGCGGCGCGATGCGGCCACCGCGGTCAGCATCTTCGTCAACCCCGCCCAGTTCGGCCCGAATGAAGACTTTGACCGCTACCCGCGCACCCTGGCGCAGGATTGCGCCAAACTCGAAGAGGCCGGCGTGGCGGTGGTCTTCGCGCCCGCAGCCGAGGCCATGTATGCACCCGGCGATGCCACCCGCATCGAGGTCCTGGGGTTGGAATCCCGCCTCGACGGCGGCAGCCGTCCCGGGCATTTCCGCGGTGTCGCCACCGTCGTCTTGAAGCTGTTGCAGCTCGCCGCCCCCACCCGCGCTTACTTCGGCCAAAAGGACGCCGCCCAGGTGGCCGTCATCCAGCGCTTGGTCCGCGACCTTTTTCTGCCGGTCGAGGTGGTGGTCTGCCCCATCGTGCGCGAGCGCGACGGCGTGGCCATGAGCTCGCGCAACGCCATGCTGTCCCCGGCCGAGCGCGCCGCGGCGCGTGCGCTCCCGCTGGCGCTGCGCCGCATGGGCGACGGCTACGAAGCCGGCGAGCGCTCCGCCGCGGCGCTGGTGGCGCTCGGCACGGCAACCATCGCCGCCGAGCCCGGCTTGCGCCTCGACTTCCTGCAAGCCGTGGACGCCGAAACCCTGTTGCCGGTCGAGCACGCGGTCCCCGGCGCGCTCTTCGCCCTCGCCGCCTTCGCCGGCGCGACCCGCCTCATCGACAACGCCCGCGTGGACGCCGACGCCGCCTGGCGCCTCTAAGGCCGCCGCCCACCCGCGGTCCCAGCCAAATCGTCCCGTCAGCCCAGCCGGTTGAACCACTGCAGGCCGGCAAAGCGGGCGAAGCCTTGGTCCGAGGTGGCCAGCTTCGCTCCGTGTTCCATCGCCGCCCCAGATGCGCATCGGGCACCAGCGGCCCGCGGCCCTGGGCTTCCCCAGGCAGTCGCCGCAGAATTCGCCACTGACGGGCGCATTGACTCGCGATCTCGATGCGGCAGCGGCCGCCGCCGAAGTAGACTATGGACCGTGAACCCACGCATCTTGCTGCTCCCGCTTGTCCTGGCGCTGTGGCCGGCGCCGATTCCGGCGCAGGATTTCGATCCGGCGGTATTCAATAGGACGCTGCCGCCGGCTGAGATGGCTTTTCTCGCCGCCTACGACGGCGCCGCGCCCAAGCAACTCGAGCACGACAAGAAATTCGGCAAGCTCATCGGTGCGGTTTCCCCCAACGGCATGTTCCATCTGGGCGTGGATATGCCCATCCAAGACGCCCTCGAACTCGTGCTTCAGAACGCAACCACCCCGGTGCGCCTGCGTGACGGCCGCTACCTCATGGTCTAGACCGACGCTGGCGTGCGCCGCGGCTTCTTGTGGGCCGACATGCAGCACGGCGTCGGCATCGGCGGCATCTTCTTCGACCCCTCGAACGGCGAGCCCACGCCCACGCTCACGCTGTTCTCCCGTCAAGCCGCCGAGGTGCAGAACTTGGATCCCACGCAGCTGCCGGCTGCATTCTGGTCCGATTTGACGCAGTGGGAGCGCGCCGCCCGCGTGCCCCCGGTGCTGGCCCGCTACTTCATCACCTCCGCCAGCCGCAAGATTCTATTGCTGCACAGCGAGGCGTTCTGCACCGATCCTGACGCCGGCACGCCCGAGGGCTGCGTGCAGCGCGACGCCGACGCGGCCGATATGGATCTCGAAACCGCCTACTACCTCGACCAGACCCATCACGCCACCAACGCCACCGCCCGCATGATGCAGGACGCCGCTATGCAAGCCTGGATTGCGGACCGCGATCACGCCTGCCTGGACGAACCCAACCGTCTCGACTGCCGCATCCGCATGACCCGCGAGCGCATGCGCGTCGTGGTGCACGCCCCGGCGCGCTCCCCGCGCCGCGGGCGCTGAGCTATTCGGCGGTGTAATCGATCTCCATCCGGCGGACCAGCCGGGTCGAGATCCACAGCACCAGCGCCGCCAGCACCAGCAGTCCCGCAATGGCGGTCACCGGTCGGATGGCGTCGGGCGCGGAGACCAGCAAAGCGTACAGCGCCGGCGTGCCGGGGGCTGCGGCCAAGTTCACCGGACAGAGCTGCATCAGGTAATAAATGACGCTGATCTTCTTCAGCAGCGCGGGCAGGAACGGAACCGCGCTTTCCCACAGCAGCAGCGCCACCGCGGGCACGATCGGGTTGCGGAACAGCAGGCCGGCGGCAAGAAAGACCGCGCCGTAGCCGACGCAGGCCAGCGCGGTCACGCCGAGATAGGCCGCGGTGTGCTCGAGGCCTCCAGCGCCCACCACCCGCCCGAGCAGGAACATCTGCAGCCAGGCGCTGCCGCCGAACACCACCACCGCGGCCGCCAGCCCGGCGGCGAATTTTGCGCTCAGCACCCGCGCGCGCGGCACCGGCGCCAGGAAATAGAAATGCAGGCTCTTGTTCAGCAGCTCGCCGCGGAACAGGTTCATGAAAATGCCCAGGCAGCCGAAGAACACCGCCAAGCGCAGGTAAAAGAACTCAAACACGTTGGCGAAGAGCACGCCCACGTCGCCCAGGCTCGGGCCGGGGCGGCGCTGAATGCGCGTCACCGCTCCATTCACCACGCTGATGTCGTAGAGCGTCGAGCCATCGGAGTAGCGGTACCAGTAGACGTCGTTGAACACGATTTCGTCGTGGCTGCCGCGGCGGCGCCGCACGAAGCGTTCCTTGCGCGCCGGCTGGCCCAGGGCGGCCTCGAGCTCCGCCGCCGAGGTGCCGCGATGGATGCCGTCAAAGTCGCTGGGCGCAAGATGCTTGCTCTGTTCCGCCGCCCACGCTTGCCGCTGCCCGGCTTCGATGTGCGTCTGCACGCTGTAGGCGAAAAAGAGCAAGAACGGCGCCAGCGCCAGCAAGTAGATCCACCAGCCCCGCCGCGCCAGGAATGCTTTGCGCACTTCGCGGCGGAACACCGCCAGCCATTGCCGCGCCCCCGGCGTCATGCGCCGCCTCCCGCTTCGCCCACCAGGTACTGGTAGACCGAGCCCGCATCGTCGTCCGCCGGCGCGATCGAGACGATGTCCAGGCCGGGCACGCGGTTGGCCGCCATCAGGCGGTTGATCTCGGCGTAAAGGGCATCGGCGTCGCGCGTGGTGACCTGCAGCCCGGGACTGCCCCAAGCATCGGGCTCGAGCACGCGCGCGTCCAGCATTTGCGGATGGCCGATGACTGCGGCCGCGAGCGCATGCGGATGGCTGCACCGCACCCGCACCTGCAGCGGATGCTCGCGCATTTCGGCGCGCACGCCATGGATCTGCCCCTCGGCCACCACATAGCCGTTGCTCAGCATGATGACTTGGTCGGAGATGGCATCCACTTCGTGCAGCACGTGGCTGGAGATCACCAGATACGCCCCCGCTGAGCCGAGTTGCTTGAACAGCGCCACGGTTTCCGCCCGCGCCAGCGGATCGAGGCCATTCAGCGGCTCGTCGAGGATCATCACCTGCGGATCGTGGCAAAGCGCCTGCGCCAGGCGGATGCGCTGGCGCATGCCCTTGCTGTAGGCGGCGATCTTGCGGTCTCCCGCCTCGGCCAGCTTCACCCGCTCGAGCGCCGCCTGCGCCTTGCGCGCCGCGGCGGCGGGTTCGCAGCCGTGCAGCGCCAAGGTGGCCAGCAAGAACTCGCGTCCGCTCGCGCCTGGCGGATAGGAATCGAATTGGGTGCAGTAGCCGACCACCTGGAACAGCCGCTCCGGCTCCTCCGGCGGGATTCCCAGCACCGTGACCTCGCCGCGGCTGGGCCGCACCAGGCCCGCCAGCAAATTCATGAGCGTGGTCTTGCCGGAGCCGTTCGGCCCCACCAGGCTGGTGATGCCCGGCGGGATGGTGAGGTTCACGCGGTTGACCCCCAGCACCTCGCCATAGAACTTCGAGACGTTGCGGAACACGATTCCCGTCTCGCCCGCCGCCGTCATCGCACCACCTCCAGCGGCCGCACCCGCCGCAGCACCAGCGCCAGCGAGCCCAGGGCCAGCACGATCAGCACCGCCCAGGCTTCGCGCTCCAGCGCCAGCGGCGGCGGCGCCAGCCGGAACAGATCGCTCCAGACGAGGAGATGGAGCTGCATGAAATCGAGCAGGCCGCCATTCTGGGTATTGAGCACCAAGTCCATCGCCCCGCCCAGCCCGGCGCCGAAGAAATAGATGCCCAGCAGCGCCGCCCCCGCCACCACCCGCCACTTGATCCACGCCGACACCGCCAGCGCCAGCAGTGAAAGCCCGATGATCCAAATCCAACTGGCGGCGAAGATGCTCCACCCCAGCCAGGCATTCGCGCTCCGCCAAGCCGCGCCGCCCATCACGCACTGCACCGCGAACAAGAACAGCCCCGGCACCCTGGTCAGGCCCGACAGCAGCGCCACCAAGACCAGAATCTTGCCCAGCAAATACTCAAAGCGGCGCAGCGGCCGCGCCAGGTACAGCGCCAAGCCCCCATGGGCGAGGTCCGGCGCCACCAGCCCGGGTGCGGCGAAGGCGGTGTACAGGAACGCAAACACGCATTGGTAATGAACGAAGGAGTAAAAGAAACTGCGGTTGATGGCGAAAAAGTTGCGGATGCCCAGGCCGGCGAGGAAGCTGGCGTGGTTGGCCACGTAGATCGCGATCAAATCCACCAGCGGAAAAACGAAGCAAATCAAATAGAAGCCCAGCAGCAGCTTCGAGCGGAACACCGCCCGCAGCGCGTAGCGGTAGAGGATCAGCGCGCGCGACCATTCCGGCGTGGTCGGGCCCTCGTAGCCGCGGTAGGTTTGCTTGTAGACGGCCATCTAGCCTCGCGCCTCCGGCGCAGGCTCGTCGCGCATCGCGCGCAGGAAGATGTCCTCCAGCGTGTCGCGGCCCTGCGAGAGGCGCCGCACCTGCAGTTGGTGCTCGGCCGCCATGCGGAACACCTCGCCGGCCTCCATGCCTCGCGCCAGCGCCAGGCGCAGGCGGTTGCCGCTGACGCGCGTCGCCTCGCAGCCGCGGGCCTGGGCGGCGGCTGCCAACGCCGCAGCCTCGCCGCCATGAAGCTCGATTTCAAGCACCGGCACCGAGCGCCCCGCCGCAGCGCGGTCGGCGGCCAAATCGGCGTGATGCACGATCCGTCCCTGCTTCAGGATCACGACTTCATCGCAGGTCTCTTCCACGTCGCGCAGCAGGTGGGAGCAGAGCAGAATCTGGCAAGCGCCGGCGTCGCGGATTTCGCGGATGAGGCGCAGCATGCGCAGCCGCGCTGGCGGATCGAGGCTGTTGGTCGGTTCGTCCAGGATCAGCAGCCGCGGGCCATGCACGATCGCTTGCGCCAGCTTGGCGAGCTGCTTCATGCCCAGCGAGTATCCGCCCACCGCGCGGTAGCGGGCCTCGCCCAGCCCGACGTAGAACAACGCCTCATGCGCCCGCTCCAGCGCCGCCTCTGCGGGCAGGCCGGCCAATTCGCCCATCATGCGCACGAAGCTGACCGCCGACTGGTTGGCGATGAAGGCGTCATTCTCGGGCATATAGCCGATTTGGCCTCGTACCTGCTGGCCCGCTTGGGCCACGTCCATTCCCAGCACCGAGGCCGTGCCCGCCGCCGGACGAAGGAAGCCCAGCAGCGTGGCAATGAGGGTGGATTTCCCTGCGCCATTCGGCCCCAAGAGGCCGATGACCCGGCCGTGCAGCGCGGCGTTCAGCCCGTGCAGGATCTCGCGCTTGCCGTAGCCCACGCGCAAACCGGCGAGCGCCACCGCGGGCGCGGTGGATCGGGCGGGCGCGGCGGCTGTTTCGGAGGCCGTTGCGGTCGGCATGGCGGATTCTCGCAGCCTCGGCTACGGAAGCTTAGCGCAACCTGAATACGCGCCCGAGTCGGCGTTGGTTCCCGCTAAGGCAGCAAATCAATGGCCCGGCTTGTCAAGAGCGCGAATTGCTGCTCGTTGACCGCGGCGCGGGGGTTGTTCCAAATGGCCGAGACCGCGTACCAGGCGCCGGCCTTCGACCGCAGCAGGAAATCCAGGCTGATCACCCCAGGCTCGCTGCCGCCCTTGAAGCCGATGTAGCTCCACCTCGCGCTGGAGAGGGGCAGGCCGCGGTTGATGGCGAGAATGGCGCGCGCCGTGGCGCGGTCGCGATCGCTCTCCGGCGCCTGGAACCACGCCAGCGCGTGGCAAATGTCGCTGGCCGAGGCCAGCCATTCCAGGTTCTCGACCTCGCGCGGCCCGGTGCCGTTCGCGGCCGCTTCCAGCTTCGCGCTCAGCTCTGGCGTGGCGCTCGGCGGCAGCGAAGCCAAGAGTCCACGGCGCGCAGCCGGGCCGCCGGCGAGGAACGTCTGGCGGCGGCCGGCATCGCCGTACTTGAGCTGGAACATTTCCCAAGTGCTAAGGAAGGGCTGGTTCAGTGCGGCATGGCCGCTGCCCATGGCGCTCTGCTGCGCCTCGACCCGCTCGCGTCCCACGGTATGCAATAGTTGGTCGGCGGCGGTGTTGTCGCTGATCGAGATCATCAGCGAGGCCAGCGACTGCAGCGTCAGGGGCGTGCCCAGGGGCCAGGTCTGGAGCTGGCCGCTGGCCAGCGAATGGGTCTCCAGCTTGGTCACTTGATCCCAATGCATCTTGCCTTCCGCCACCTGCTGCGTCAGCGCGCCCAGCACGTAGAGCTTGAACGTGGATCCGATGGCCAGCGGCTTGTCGGCCTGCCATTCGGCCACCGGCGTCGGCTGCGCGCCGCCCAGCTTCGCCGCCAGGAAGCTCACCGAGCCCGGAAGCGCCCGCAGGTCCGACAGCAGCGCCGCGGTGCTGTCGTGAATCGGAATCGCCGCGCCGATGCGCAAGCCGGAGATGTTGTGCGCCGCCTCGCTGGTGAGCGTCAGCAGCACCGGCGCCTGATAGCCCTTGGAGAACCCGAATTCGAACGCGGCGGTGCCGGAAGCCTGCTCGCCGACGAATTTGACCGCGGTCACCGAACCCAATTGGGTATAGAGTTTGGCCAGCAGCGTCTGCAACTGCGGCGGCGGGATCTGCGCCAGGAACTGGGGCGCGAATAGCGTCTCGGCGCCCTTGGGGTCGGCGCGGATGTACTTCGCCACCGAATCGGCCGCGGCTTGGATGCGGGGATTCGCGGGCGCCGGCGGCTTCTGCTGTCCCCAAACGGCCGCGCCGCAGAGCAGCAGCGCAGCCAGGCTGGCACGCATCAGGTAGGTCACACTGTCAGCATACCCGCCAGCGCGGCGCGACGGTTATACCTTCACCAATACCTTGCCGCCCTGCCGGGTGCGCGCCTTGGCCACCGCGGCGTTGAAATCGTCCAGCCCAAAGCGGTCGGTGATGAACAAGGTGGGGTCGAGCAGGCCCGCCGCCATCATGCGCAGCACATTGGGATAGGTTCCGTAGCCGGTGTTGCCCATGGCCCCCACGATCGATGCTTTCTTGCACTGGTAGGGCTCGAGGAAGACCGGCACGCGCTTGGGGTCGCGGCCGATGATGATGATCTGGCTGCCGTTGGCGGCGCAAGCCTCCATCTGCGGCAAGCTGGCGTTGAAGGCGCCAGCGCACTCGACTTGCACGTCGGCGCCTTGCCCCTCGGTGGCCTCGAGCACCTGCTGCGCGGCATCGCGGCCATCGCCCACGAAATGCGCCCCCACCTTGGTCGCCAATTCGCGCCGTCCGGGGTTCTGCTCGAAGCACAGCACTTTCACCGCGCCGGTGGCGCGCAGCAGCTGGATCACCGCCAATCCGATCGAGCCGGCGCCGTAAACCGTCGCGAACGCTCCGGGCTTGATGCGCGCCGCGCACTCGAACAGGGCGTTGTAGCCCACGGTGAAGGGCTCGATCACCGCGCCGGCCTCGAGCGTCTTCGCCTTCGAGCCGAAGCGGCTGACCAGGGCGTTGATGTTCCAGCAATTGCTCTCGGGCACCTGCAGCAGCTCGGCGCATCCGCCGTTCATGGTGAAACCGACGTCGTCGAGGTTCTCGCACTGGTTGGGAAATCCACGGCGGCAGGAATCGCACTTGTGGCAGCAGACCATGTCGTCCAGGCAGACCAGGTCGCCCACCTGGAGGTAGCGCACCTTGCTGCCCAAGGCCACCACCTCGCCCGACACCTCATGGCCGGGCACGCTGGGAAAGCGCGCCATGCCGGGATATTTCATGTAGCCTTCCGCGTCGGTCTCGAAGAAGTGCAGATCGCTCCCGCACAGCCCCGCCGCCGCCACCTTGAGGATCACATCGTCGGGCCCGGGCGTCGGATCCGCCAAGGTGGTCACCGCGGCCGAGGGGTTGCGCCACACCGAGCTGCCGATGCGCGCCATGCGGGTGCGGGCTTCTTCCGGGGTGAGGGCGTAATCGGCGCGGGGCGCCCATTCGGCGCTGATGACAGCAGCTTTCATGCGGGTGGCAAGCTCCTTTGAAGGTGACGATACAGTCTATCAGCCCGCCCCGTCGCGCCGCAGCGACATCGCGGCCGAGGGCGGGGTCTCCCACGCGCTGCCGGCACGCAAACTCCCCTTACGCCGCGGCGTCGCGGGTGAAGGCGAGATCCTCCGAACCCGGCGCGTAGTCCACCAGGACCCGCCCGGGCGCGCCGACTTGGCGGGTGGCGATCAGGCTGGCCAACGGCGCGACCAGCAGCCGCTCGATCGCTCGTTTCAGCGGACGGGCGCCGTAGCGGGCGTCCGTCCCCTGGGCCAGAAGCTGGGCGCGGGCGCGCGCCGTGCAGCGGAACGCCAGCACCGGCGCATTGGCCTCGCCGCGCCCCGCCAGCCGGTCGCGCACCGCGTCGAGCTCGAGGTCGAGCACCCGCTCCAACTGCGCCTGGTCGAGGGGCTGGAACACCACCACGTGATCCAGGCGGTTGAAGAACTCCGGCGAGAACTTGCGCCGGGCGGCGGTGACGGCCGCGCTGTCGAGGCGGCGCGCAGCGGCCGCGCCCGCCGGGGCAAAGCCGAAGCCGGGGCGCAGCAGCCCCTGCATTTCGCTGGCGCCGAGGTTGCTGGTGAGGAAGATCATGCAGCGCGAGAAGTCCACCCGGCGGTTGTCGCCCAGCGTGAGCGTGGCTTTGTCGAGGATGCCGAGCAGCAGTTGCCACAGCGCATCCGAGGCCTTCTCGACTTCATCGAACAGCACCAGCGTCAGCGGCGCCTCGGGCGACTGGCAGCGGTCCAGCGCCTCCTGGGTCAAGATCGGATGCGTCTCCCGGTGGCCAAGATACCCCGGAGGCGAGCCCACCAACTTGGCGATCTCATGGCTGTGCTGGAACTCGGCGCAATCCACCTTGATCAGGTTCTTGGGATCGTGGAACAACGCCTCCGCCAGCACCTCGACGGCGTGCGTCTTGCCCGAGCCGGTCGGGCCCAGGAAGAGGAAATTCGCCAACGGCCGCTGGCGCGAGTTCAAGCCCGCCAGCAGCGTCTGGTAGCAGTCCACGATGCGCTCCAGCGCCTCGTCCTGCCCCACCACCCGGCCGCGCATTTGCTCGAGCAACGCCGCCGCCTGCGGACTGCGGCGGTGGGGATTCAGCACTACGCAGGCTGCCGTCGCCATGACCCACCTCCCGTCTGCCTAAGAGATGCGCCAGCCGGGCGGCGCGATTCAAGATCCTGCCGCGGACTCCGATTTCGGCATCCGCGCGGCGCCTGCGGGGGCCCGCCTGCTTGACTTCCCCGCCCGATAGGTAGACAATCTGCCTATGCCGCCGGAGCTGCAGCCAGGCACGCTCGACTTCCTCATCCTCAAAGTCCTCACCCTGGGGCCGCGCCATGGCTACGGCATCGCGCAGCGGCTGCGGCAGATCTCGCAGGAGGTGCTGCGCGTCAAGCAGGGCTCGCTGTATCCCGCGCTCCACCGGCTCGAACAGCAGAAATGGATCCGCGCCGCCTGGCGGACCAGCGACACCGGACGCGACGCGCGGTACTACGAGCTGACCGCCCGCGGGCGCCGCCACCTCGCCGAAGCCGCGAGCGAATGGAGCGCGGTGGCCGAGGCCATCCGCCTGGTGCTGATCCATGAAGAAGCCTGACCGTCTCCAACAAGAGTTGCAGGATCATGTCGAGCGGCGCGCGGCCGATTTGCGGGACGCCGGCCTGGGCGAGGACGAGGCCCGGCGGCAGGCAGCCGCCGAGTTCGGCGGGGTGGACGCGGTCGCGCAGGAGGTGCGCGACCTGCGCCGCCTGCGCTGGCTGCGCGAGGCGGCCGCCGATGCCCGCCTGGCGCTTCGCGGTTGGCGGCGCAGTCCGGCGTTTGTCGCCGCCGCGATGCTGATCCTGGCGCTGGGCATCGGCGCCGACCTGGTGATCTTCGGCGTGCTGCAAGCGACGCTGCTGCGTCCGCTGCCCTTTCCCAAGGATGCACAGCTCCTCTACCTCACCGAGCTCGACAACCACGGCGCCGACCAGACCTTCTCCATCCCCGACCTGCGCGATTACCAGGCGCAAGCCGCGAGCTTCAGCGCCCTGGGCGGCTACCGCGACTACGGCGTCACCTTGGTCGGCGGCGCGGGCGGGTCGGTGCTGGTCCCCGCCCGCCTGATGTTCGCCGGAACCTTCGAGGCCCTGGGCGTGCACCCGCTGCTCGGTCGCTGGTTCACTCCGCAGGAACACACGCAGAATGGCCCGCCGGTGGCGATTCTGAGCTACGGGCTGTGGCGTTCGCGCTTCGGCGGCGACCGCGCGGTCGTGGGCACCATGCTGCAGACCAGCAACGGGCCGCGCCAGATCGTCGGCGTCATGCCCGCCAGCTTCGCCTTTGACCGCCGTGTGCAAGTCTTCGCGCCCTACGAGGAGCTGGCGCCTCCGCTTTATTTCAGCGACCGCGCCGACAGCTTCATCCTGTATGGCATCGCGCGCTTGCGTGCCGGCGTGACGGTCGCGCACGCTCGCACCGAGTTGGCAACCATTTCTGCGCGCCTCGCCCAGCAGTATCCGAAGTCGAACGCCACCGTGCATGCCGCAGCGATCCCCCTGAAGCAGCAGTGGACCGGCAATGTCGGCCCCAGCCTATGGCTGTTGTTCGCCGCCGTGGGCGTGCTGCTGCTGATCGTCTGCGCCAACTTGGCGAACCTGCTGCTGGCCCGAGCCGCGGGACGCGCGCAGGAGATGGCGGTGCGATCGGCGCTGGGCGCGAGCCGAGGACGGCTGGCGCGGCAGTTGCTGGCGGAAGGGCTGCTGCTCTCGTTGCTGGGCGGCGGCGCCGGCGTGGCGCTGGCTGGGTGGGGCCTCAAGGCCACCGCCGCTGCCCTGCCGCCGACGTTCCCGTACGTGGGCGCGCTGACGCTGAGCCCCGCCGTGGCGCTGTATGCTCTCGGGTTGGCGCTGACGACGGGCGCTCTCTTGAGCATGGCGCCGATGCTGCTCATCGGCGATGCCTCCCTGCGCTCGCGCGCCGCTGCCGGTCGCCACCGGCTGCACTCCAGCCTCATGGTCGCCGAAGTCGCCATGGCCATGGCGCTGCTCACCGCTGCCGGCCTCATGCTGCGCAGCATGCAGGCGCTCGACCGCGTGGATCTCGGCTTCGACCCGCACCAGGTCGTCACCGCCACCATCTCCGTGTTCAGCCGCCAGTACCAGGGCGCCCCGGCCTACGAGCAGTT
>Ga0134126_10000097_pt1 | contig 109025 bp, 107 predicted proteins | sample KB31752_FD_96881 | JGI IMG/M metagenome (GOLD analysis project Ga0134126, IMG submission 96881) | Terrestrial soil microbial communities with excess Nitrogen fertilizer from Kellogg Biological Station, Michigan, USA - KB3-175-2 | ecosystem: Environmental > Terrestrial > Soil > Unclassified ... | reverse complement strand
GTACACGCCCGGCGCCTCGATCACATGGCGAATCTCCACCACGCTCCGCAGGCACAGCATCTGCCCCTTCCGCGGACGCACCGGCACCGCCACCGGCGCGGCGATCCCGCCCGCCCACGCGCCCGCGCATTGAACCACCGTCTGCGCGAAGCGCGCGCCCGCCGCGGTTGCTATCGCGAAACCCTGGCCTTCGCGCCGCACCTCGCGCACCGCGGTGTGCTCATGCACCGCCACGCCGCGCGCCCGCACAGCCGCCAGCAGCGCGCGCGTCAGCGCCCGGTTGTCCACGCTGTGGTCGCCGGCGATCCGCCAGATCGCGCCTGCGCCGTCGAAGTTCACGCACGGCTCGGCCGCCGCAGCCTGCTGCGGCGCGAGCCGTTCCCAGCCCGGCAGCGGCCCCGCCGCCGGATCCACCAGCAGCGAACCGCTCCGCCGGTGGCCCACGTCCATCGCCGCCTCGCGCTCCAGCTCCGCCACCCAGCTCGGATACAGCTTCGCCCCCGCGATCGCCAAGGGCCGCATCTCCGCCCGCGTGGTTTGGTGCGCCGCCAGCATCCCGGCGCCGGCCCACGACGCGCCGCGCCCGGCTTCGCCCGCGTCCCACACCTCGACCGCGAAGCCGCGGCGATGCAGCTCGCGCGCCAGCGCCAAGCCGATCAAGCCCGCGCCAATCACGCCGACCGTTTTCATCCCACCTAGGGTACCGCTTGCGAGGTCGCGAGCTTCGCCTCCACGATCAGCCGATCCGGCGCGGGTCCGAGCCAATACGTCGGGTAGCAGGTCACCAGCGTCAGCCGCGGCGCGGCGGTGTTGGCAAGCACCGAGGTCTCGGAGGGCTTCACGATCTCGCGCCCGGTCACGGTGTACTGGTACTGCTCGCCGCCGCTGCGCACCACGATCGCATCGCCCGCGCGCAGATCGGCCACGTGCCGGAAGAACGTGTCGCGATGGCCGGCGATCACCGTGTTGCCTTGCCCGGGCAGCGGCGTGCCTTCGAGCCATCCCGGCGCGGCCAGCAGGTCCTCGTAGCTCGTTCCCCGCACCACCACGTCGTCGAGTTGAATGCTCGGAATGATCAGCCGCATCGGAGCGCCGCCCTCCGGCAGCGCCGCCGTCTTCGCCCGCGGCGCGTGGGTCGTCGCCGGAGAGTTGAGTTGCTGCCAGCGCTGCCGCAGTTGGTGCTGCCGCAGCATCATGTAGCCATACTGCCCCAAGCTCGCGATCAGCAGCGCAGCGCCCAGGACAAGGAGCGCGGTGCTGATCCATCTCCGTCCCATGAATCATGAGATGCTTTACGATGAGTTGCTGAAGCCATGGCGGATTCCAAGTCCATCCGCGCCACCGCGCGCCGCGTGATCGAAGTGGAAGCCGCCGCAGTGCAGGCGCTCTCCGCGCGCGTCGGAGTGGAATTCGAGCGCGCCGTCCAGCTCGTGATGGCCTGCTCCGGCCGCGTGGTCATCACCGGCATGGGCAAGAGCGGCATCGTCGCCCGCAAGATCGCCGCCACCCTCAGCTCGACCGGCACGCCGTCCCTTTTCCTCCACCCCGCCGAAGCCCTCCACGGCGATCTCGGCATGCTCGTCCGCGGCGATGTGGTGATCGCGCTCTCGCAGAGCGGCGAGACCGCCGAGCTGCTCAACCTGCTCGGCCCGCTCAAGCGCATCGGCATCCCCATGATCGCCCTCACCGGCATGCCCGAGTCGCTCCTCGCCCGCAATGCCGAGCTCCACCTCGATGTCAGCGTCTCTTCCGAAGCCTGCCCGCTCGGCCTCGCGCCCACCGCCTCGACCACCGCCGCCCTCGCCCTGGGCGACGCGCTCGCCATGGCCGTCGCCGAGCAGCGCGGCTTCACCCCGCGCGATTTCGCCGAGCTGCATCCCGGCGGCAAGCTCGGCAAGCGCCTCACCCCGGTCAGCGAGCTCATGCATGCCGGCGATGCCCTGCCCTGCGTCGCGCCCGAAACCCTCTTCCCCGAAGTCGTCTATGAAATGTCCCGCAAAGGCTTCGGCGTCGCCGCCGTGGTCGAGCCCGACGGCCGCCCCGGTGGAACGATCGCCGGCTTGATCTCCGACGGCGATATCCGCCGCCAGTTCCAAGCCCACGGCGCCGCCGCGGTCTCGCGGCGCGCGCAGGACTGCATGACCCGCACCCCCGTGCTCATCGCCCCCCACGAGCTCGCGCCCGCCGCGCTCCTGTTGATGGAGAGCCACCGCATCACCGCCCTCCTCGTCGCCGGCCCCGACCGCCGCCTCCAAGGCCTCGTTCACCTGCACGACCTATGGACCACCGAACTGATCTAGACCGCCGCGCCAGCAAGATCCAGCTCCTGGTCTTCGACGTGGACGGCGTCCTCACCGATGGCAGCCTCTGGTATTTCCCGGCCAGCCGCGGCTTGGTCGAGGTCAAAGCCTTCTCCGCCCACGATGGCATCGGCTTCGGCCTCGCCCGCCGCGCCGGCCTCAAGACCGGCCTCATCACCAAGCGCCGCTCCGAGTCCCTCGCCCTCCGCGCCCGCGACCTCCGCGTGGACTACCTGCGCCAAGGCGTGGACCGCAAGGCCGAAGCCCTCGAAGAGCTCTGGCGCGAGAGCGGCTGCAGCGCCGAGCAGACCTGCGCCATGGGCGACGATATCGTGGACCTGCCCATGCTCCGCGCTTCCGGTCTCGCCGCCGCTCCCGCCAACGCCCGCCCCGAACTGCTGGCCGCGGCCCACTTCGTCGCGCCCCACGCCGGCGGCCAAGGCGCGGCCCGCGATCTGGTCGAGTTCATCCTCCGCGCCCAAGGTGTGTGGGAGGCCACCCTCGAACGCTACTTGGCCGCGCCCGAATCCGACTACGCCGAGAAGAAGCCATGAGCGCGCCGCAGTTCACCGAAACCCAGGTCCGCGTCCGCTACGCCGAGACCGATCAGATGGGCGTGGTCTACTACGCCAATTACCTGGTTTGGTTCGAGGTCGGCCGCGTCGAGCATCTCCGCGCCCGCGGCATCTCCTACCGCGACATGGAGCGCGACGACGATTGCATGATCGCCGTGGTCGAGGCCCGCTGCCGCTACAAGGCCCCCGCCCGCTACGACGACCTCGTCACCATCCGCACCCGCGTCTCCCGCCAGCGCGCCGCCGTCGTCGCCTTCGAGTACCAGGCCGTCCGCGCCGGCGACGGCGTCCTGCTCGCCGAAGGCGAAACCGTCCACGTCTGCATTGACAGGAATTTCCAAGCCTGCCCGCTGCCGGAAAAATACCGGACCCAAGTCGGAGGTGATTCGTGAAGCCGTCTCCTCAAGCGGGTCCCGCGGCAAAGCCGCGCCCGGCCCGGCGCCGCTCGCTCGTCCTGCGCGGCTCGGGCCTGACCCTCGAGCAAGTGGCCGAGGTCGCGCTCGATCATCGCCCGGTGCGCCTCGCCCCTTCCGCCCTGGCCAAGATGCGCGCCTCGCGCGCCGTCGTCGAGCGCGCCCTCGCCGGCGATGAACCCGCCTACGGCATCAACACCGGCCTCGGCCGCTTGAGCGATGTCCGCATTCCCCCCGCCCGCGTCCGCGAGCTCCAAGTCAACCTCCTCCGCAGCCATGCCTGCGGCGTCGGCGAAGAGCTGCCCGAAAGCGTTGTGCGCGCCATGCTCCTGCTCCGCGCCAACTCCCTTGCCAAAGGCTTCTCCGGCGTCCGCCCCAAGGTGGTCGAGGCCCTTTGCGCCCTGCTCAACCGCCGCGTCCATCCGGTCGTGCCCTCGCAGGGCTCGGTCGGCGCCAGCGGCGACCTCGCCCCCCTCGCCCATCTCGCGCTGGTGCTGATCGGCGAAGGCGAAGCCCATGTCGGCGGAGCCCGCGTCTCCGGCGCGGTTGCCTTGAAGCGCGCCCGCCTCCGGCCGCTCGTGCTCGAAGCCAAGGAAGGCCTCTCCCTGCTCAACGGCACCCAAGCCATGCTCGCCGTCGGCATCGCCGGCCTGCTCCATGCCGAGCGCCTGGTCGAATCCGCCGAAATCGTTGGCGCCCTCTCGCTCGAAGCCCTTCGCGGCACCCCCGTCGCCTTCGATCCCCGCCTGCAGGATGTGCGCGGCCAAGCCGGCCAGAAAATCACCGCCGCCAGGCTGCGCGCCCTCATCTCCGGCAGCGCTATCCGCCGCTCCCACCGCCACTGCGGCCGCGTGCAGGACGCCTATTGCCTGCGCTGCATGCCCCAGGTCCACGGCGCCGTCCGCGACACCCTCGCCTTCGCCCGCAACGTCTTCACCATCGAAGCCAACGCCGCCGTGGACAATCCTCTCGTCTTCCCCGGTGCTGGCGGAGGCGAAGTCCTCAGCGGCGGCAACTTCCACGGCGAGCCCCTCGCCTATGCCCTCGACTACCTCGCCATCGTCATGTGCGGCCTCGCCGGCATCTCCGAGCGCCGCACCGAGCGCCTCACCAATCCCTCGCTGAACGAGGGCTTGCCCGCCTTCCTCGCCGCCAATCCCGGCCTCGACTCCGGCCTCATGATGGCCCAGGTCACCGCCGCTGCTTTGGTCGCCGAGAACCGCGTCCTCGCCCATCCGGCTTCGGTGGATTCGATCACCACCTCCGGCAACAAGGAAGATTACGTCTCCATGGGCATGGGCGCGGCCATCAAGCTCAAGCGCGTGCTCGACAACACCACCGCCGTCCTCGGCATCGAGCTCATCGCCGCCTCCCACGCCCTCGCCCACCTCGAGCCGCTGCTGCCGGGCAGGAAGCTCCAAGCCGTCCTCGCCCGTGTCCGCCAGGAAATCCCGCCCCTCACCGCCGACCGCGAGCAGTCCCGCGACATCAAAATCGCCGACCGCCTCCTCCGCACCGGGGCCTTGCTCCAATAGGTATCCTTAGCCTCATGCGCTTCCTGCTCTGCTGCTCGCTGCTTGCTCTGTTCGCCTCGACCGCAGCCGCCCAGAAAGGAGAATCCGTCTGCATCACCAACGAGCAGATGCGCCACTACCAGACCGTCAGCGATCCCCAGCTCTCGCCCGACGGCGCCAAGGTCGTCTACGTCCAGCGCGACGCCACCGCCGACGGCGCTGCGTCCCACCTCTGGCTCGCGCCCAGCGACGGCTCCGCTCCGCCGCGCCAATTGACCTTCTCCCCCGCCGCCGACCACAACGGTGAATCTTCGCCCGCCTGGCTCCCCGACGGTTCGGCCATTCTTTTCACTGCCCGGCGCGGCGACGCCCGCCAGATCTTGCGCCTGCCCCTCGCCGGCGGCGAGGCCAGTCCTCTGGATATCGAGACCAGCGACCACAAGAAGCTCGGCCCCGGCAGCTTCCAGATCTCGCCTGACGGCCAATGGATCGCCTTCAGCGCCCAGCCCCCGCAAACCGCCGACGAGGAGAAGGATGCCAAAGACAAGAAAGACGCCCGCCTGGTCAATGAGCAGGACCGCAACTCGCGCGTCTGGCTCTACTCGTTCGCATCGCGCAAAGTCGAGCCTGTCACGCCGGCCGACCGTTCCGCCGGCGGCTTCGCCTGGAGCCATGACTCGATGCAGTTGGCGGTGATCACCTCGCCCCCGGGCGATAGCGATGACCTCGGCCCCAAGCACCAGCTCGCCATTGTGGATATCGCTTCGCCCGGCCGCCTCCACCCGGTTGCCGGCGCGCCCCCGACCGTCTCCAGCGTCGCCTTTTCGCCTTCCGGCCGCGACCTTGCCCTCGAGGCCCAGAGCCAGCACGATACCCCGCCCGGCATCAACGCCCTTTTCGTGCTGCCCGCCGCCGGCGGCACCGCCCGCGATCTCACCGACTCCACCAACATCGAAGTCGGACGCGGCCTCCTCTGGGATGCCAGCGGCGATGCCCTCCTCGCCGAAGGCCAGCGCGGGACGACGAGCACCCTGGTCCGCTTCCCCCTCGACGGCACCGCTCCGCAGTGGCTCGAGTTCACGGTTGCGGTGGCGACCGGCTTCGCCACCAATTCGGCCCGAACCGGCTGGGTCTATATCGCCCAGGCTTCCTACAAACCTCCGCAGGTCGAGTTCGCCAGGTACCCGAACGAGGGCCACGGAACCGCGTTGAGTGCGGCCAACGCCGACTGGACCCGCACCTTGGCCATTGGCGCAAAGCCTGTGAGCTGGAAAGGCCCCGCCGGCCTCGACATCCACGGCCTCTACTTCCCGCCCCGTGTTCCCGGTTGCGCGGGCGCCAGCACTCCGGTCAACGGCAAATCGCCGCTCATCATGGTGATCCACGGCGGCCCGACGGGTTCGTTCCTCGAGACCTATTCCCCCTTCGTGCAGTGGCTCACCGCCCAAGGCTGGGCCGTGCTCGAACCCAATCCCCGCGGCAGCACCGGCTACGGCTGGCAATTCGCCGCCGCCAACAAGAACGACCTCGGCGGCAACGATTACCTCGACATCATGGCCGGCCTCGATTGGGCCATCGCCCATGAGCCGGTTGATCCTCATCGCGTCGGCCTCTACGGCTACAGCTACGGCGGCGAGATGGCGGGCTTCGTCGAGGGCAAGACCACCCGCTTCGCCGCCATCATCTCCGGCGCGCCCGTCATTGACCAGTACAGCGAATACGGCACCGAGAGCGGCTCTTGGTACGACCGCTGGTTCTACGGCTTGCCGTGGGACCACGCCGAGGAAGCCTGGCGTCAATCCCCGCTCAGCTTCGTCAGCCACGCCCGCACGCCGTTCCTGCTGCTCCAAGGCGAGTCCGACACCACCGATCCATTGGGCCAGTCCGAGGAGATGTATCGCGCCCTGCGCCAAGCCGGCGTCCCCGTGCGGCTGATGACCTTCCCCCGCGAGAGCCACGGCACGCTCAGCGGCGGCATCACTGGCGCGCCCAGCGCCGAGCCTTGGCACGGCTTCGAAGCCCGCGCCCAAATCCTCGACTGGTTCCGCTCCCACTTCAAATAGCCATCAGCACCCGCGCAGGCGCCGCAGCCAACTCCTCAGCCGCGGCTTCAGCGCGTAGCGATCGAGCAGCGCCACCGCCGGCTTGGCGAGACACCGCGCCGCCGCGTGCGAGCCCCGCACCAGCACGGAGTATGCCCCCGGACGGAAATAATAGACGTTCGATTCCAGGTAGCTGCGGTTGCCGAAGTATTGCATCTGCCGCCCCGCGCCGCCGAAGTCGAACACCGTCGGCGTGTCCTCGCGATAGAGGTCCTGCAGCACCAGCCACTGCAGCACCGTGCCGACGCACAGCGGGGTCCACGCTGGGTCGTATCCGACTTTCGAATAGTAGTAGCGTCCGCGGAACTGGTAGCCGAGCAGATAGGAGCAGGTCGCCCCTCCGCAGCGCAGCACATAGGCCCGCAGCCAGCCCTGCGCCGCCGCCGTGCGCAGCCGCTCGCGCAAGTGGACCGGCTGCCGCAGCCCCGCCCCCAGCATCCGGTGCTGGTAGCTGCGCTCGGAGATCGCGCCCGCCTCCTGCAAGAACGCGTCCACCTGATCGGGGCGGCGGAAGCAGGCTAGCTCGAGCCTGCCGCGCTGTTCAAGGATTCGCACCTCGCGGTTGCGGTTCTTCCGCGTCTTCGCGGTGAACTTGCTGGCGTACTCCTCGAACGTCGGCGGCAGCTCGATCAGGTGGTGCTCCGCCGCCGGCCCGGGCTGCCATCGCCGCAGTGCGCCCCGGCACAGCGGCGAACGCTCGAGGAACATCTCCAAGAAGGATCCCGCCGGCACGGCAAAGTTCAGCGCATGCCAACGCTTGCGGTTGGCGAGCAGCGCCCGGAAGAACGCCGTGTACGCGCGCTCATCCTCCGGCAGCCCCAGTTGCATCCCCGAGAGTTGCAGCACCCGCGGCCGCAGCGGCAGCAGCCGCACTTCGCCGATTTGGCAGTCCAGCTCGACCGGCTTCACGATCACCGGCACCGCCGCGTCCTGCTCCGCCCACCGCACCACCACCAAGTGCATCGAGCCCGGGTACGTCGCCTCGATGCTGGCGCACCACTCCGGGTGCGACCCCAGGTCGGTCGGCGTATAGCGCGCGAATGCCGCCCGCCACGCCGCCTGCCCGGGCTCGTCCGCAATCCCCACCCACTGCGCCTGCCCCAGTTCCTGCCGCGCCGCCGAGCGCGCCGGTGCAGATGCCGCCGCCAAGGTCCCCGTAAGCGCCGGTTCCATCATCTGCTTGGGACTCCGTTCCGGCCGGCAGCGTTGGCCGGGCATCAGGAGAAACCCGGAGCCATCCCGAAATGAGAACATCAATTCCAGATGCCCAATCGCCTCGCCACCGAATCCAGCCCCTACCTCCGCCTTCATGCCGCCAACCCCGTGGACTGGCTGCCGTGGGGCGAGGAGGCCTTCGCCCGCGCCCGCTCCCTCGATCGCCCCATCTTCCTCTCCATCGGCTACTTCACCTGCCACTGGTGCCACGTCATGGAACGAGAGTCGTTCGCCGACCCCGCCTGCGCCGAAATCCTTAACCGCGAGTTCGTCTCGATCAAGGTCGATCGCGAGGAGCGCCCCGACGTGGATCGCCTGTATATGAGCTACGTCCAAGCCGCGACCGGAGGCGGCGGCTGGCCCCTCTCCGCTTTTCTCACCCCCGATCTTCGGCCTTTCTACGGCGGCACGTATTTCCCGCCCCGCGACGGCCACGGTCTGCCGGGCTTTCCGCGTCTTCTGCTCGCCCTGGCCGACGCTTGGCGCACCCAGCGCGACCGCGTCCTCGCCTCCGCCGGCGACGCCCGCGCCATGCTCGAGAGCTTCGCCCGTCTACCCACTCCCGACGCCGAACCCGCCATCGAAGCCCGCCTGCTCGGCTCGGTCTGGCCGCGCTTGGCCAGCGAGCTCCACGCCAGCTTCGACCACGCCCATGGCGGTTTCGGCGGCGCGCCCAAATTCCCCCGCCCCTCCGCCCTCACCTTCCTGCTCCGCCACTTTGCCGCCGACCCTGCGGCTCGCCGCTCCAGCCTCGACATTGTCCTCGCCACGCTGCGCGCCATGGCCCAAGGCGGCATCCACGACCACCTCGGCGGCGGCTTCCATCGCTACGCCACCGATGCCGCCTGGCGGGTTCCCCACTTCGAGAAAATGCTCTATGACCAAGCCCAGCTCGTCATCAGCTATCTCGACGCCTGGCAGATCACCGGCGAAGACGAGTTCGCCCACGTCGCCCGCTCCACCTGCGACTTCGTCCTGGCCGAAATGACCTCGCCCGAAGGCGGATTCTACTCCGCCCAAGACGCCGACAGCCCCATCCCCGTATCCCACCGGCGCCCCGGCGGCCCCGCCGAAGGCGAAGGCGCCTACTACCTGTGGACGCGCAGCGAGATCTTCGACCTCCTCCCGCCCGCCGCCGCCGAAGCCTTCTGCGCCCAGTGCGGCGTCACCGAAGCCGGCAACGTCCCCGAGCCCCTCGATCCCCACGGCGAGTTCACCGGCAAGAACATCCTGTGCGCAGCCTCACCCATCGCGCCCGAAACCCGCGCCCGGCTTTACGCCGCCCGCCGCCTCCGCCCGCGCCCGCCCACCGACACCAAGATCCTCACTGCTTGGAACGGCCTGATGATCTCCGCCCTCGCCCTCGCCGCGGCCCGGCTGGAAGAGCCCCGCTATTTGCAAGCCGCGCAAGCCGCTGCTCGCCACCTTCACAACGCCCCTGGCGACGTGCTCCAGCGCACGCCCGGCATCCCGGCCTTCGCCGAAGACTACGCCCTCCTCATCCAAGGCTTGCTGGATTTGCATCAGGCCGATTTCGATCCCCGCTGGAACGACTGGGCCCGCCAACTCCAGCTCGCCATGGACGCCCGCTTCGCCGCCCCCGAAGGCGGCTACTACGCGACTGTGGCATCGAGCGAACTGCTCTTGCGCCTGCGGGACGAGTACGACGGCGCCGAGCCCTCGCCCAATTCGGTCGCCCTGGCCAACCTGCTGCGCCTGGACGCGCGCGACCAAGCCCGCTCGCTTCTCGCCAGCTTCGCCCAGCGCCTCGAGCAAGCTCCGCAGGCCCTGCCCGCCATGGCCGCCGAACTCGCCATCGCCGCGGCTCCGCCCCGGCACGTCCAAATTACGGGCGAACCCGAGGCCGCCGACACCCAAGCGCTTCTCCGTGTTGTCCGCCGCCGCTTCCTTCCCGGCGTCGCCATCCAATTTCAGCCTTCCGCCTCCCCCGCCGCCGCCGCCCTGTGCGACAACCGCGTCTGCCTCCCTCCTGTTTCCGCCCCCGAAGCCCTGAGTCGTTCCCTTTGATCCGCGTGGGCGGGGAGGTTGGGGCGCAGCCCCGCACGCGGTGGCCGTGCGCACCAGCTCTGAAGTAGCGATAGACTGGGGCCATGGCAGCCGTAGTCGGAGCAATGGCGCGGGAGTTCAGCCTTCCCGACACCGACGCGCGCCTGCGCTGGCTCAGCGAATTTCACCGACTCGGCCCGGCCGTGCTGGTGTTCTTGCCGAGCGTCTACGGCTGGCGTCCGCGCTGGCAGCTCTGGAGCATCCTTCGCCACTACGATCACTTCGTGACCCTGGCCGCCGAGGTGGTGGTGGTCAGCGCCGATCCGCTGCCCGAACTGAGGATTTTCCAGATTCGCCGCGGTTTTCCGTTCGTGTTCCTGAGCGACCGCGACGGCGAGGTGGCGCAAAGCTACGACGTTCGCCCCGCCTGCGCCGGCACGGCCGTCATCGGCACCGCCGGCATCCTCCGCCATTTCCGCACCGCCAATCTGGGATGGCGCACCTCCGGACCCATGCTGCTGCGCGCCGTGCGCGGCCTCGAAGCCGCTGACCGCCTGCCGGCAGCACGCTAACCCAGAGCCTCAAGGATTTTCCGGCACAGACCGGTCAGCGGCATGCCCATGGCAGCCTCCAGTCCAATCCATTTTCCGCCTCGCCGCCCCGCGAATACATCGGCCGTGATTGCATAGCGCGTGATCCGATGCCGAAACCTTCCAAGCAGCTCGCCGCGCTCTTCCCCCGCCGCCGGCAGCTCCCACATTCCCGGCAGCCAATCCTCGGTAGCCGCCCGCTGCACCAGCGCCACCTCTCCCCTCCGCCGCCCCAACAAGTACGCAAGGTATAAAGTTGTGCTCTTTGCGCCCTTGGCGGTTTTTCCGCGTACCGGCGCGAGCCGCGCTCCAGCGCCCGCGCACAGCGGCCGCAACGGGCACCGCCCGCACTGCGGCGCCCGCGCCGTGCACACCGTCGCGCCCAAGTCCATCAGCGCTTGGTTGAAATCCCCGGGCGCGGCCGCCGGCACCCAATCCGCCAGCGCCCGCCGCGCTTCCGCCGGCGCCAGCTCCGCGCCCGCGATCCTGCGAACAATTCGAAACGCATTCCCATCCGGCGCCGGGAACCGCTGCCCGTCGGCGATGCTCAGGATCGCCCCGGCCGTGTAATCGCCCACCCCGGGCAGCGCCCGCAGCGCCTCCCACTCCAGCGGAATTCGACCGCCGTGCTGGCGGACGACCGCTTGCGCGGCGCGGTGCAGGTCGCGCGCCCGCCGGTAATAGCCCAGGCCGCTCCAAGCCGCGAGCACTCGGTCCTCGCTCGCCGATGCCAGCCGCCGCAATGTCGGGAACTGCTTCAGGAAGCGGGCGTAGTACGGAATCACCGTCTCCACCCGCGTCTGCTGCAGCATGACCTCGGAAACCCAAACACGATAGGCGTCCGGCTTCTCCCCCGCCCGCGCGCGCCAGGGCAGCGTCCGCCCATGGCGGCGGTACCAAGCCAGCAGCCCGCGCCGCACCGCCGCCGGGCTCGCCACCGCGCACTCCATCTATGCTCCCGCCATTCGCGCCGCCGCCGCCTCCGGACGCAGCACCTCTTCAATCGCGCGCAGCAGCGCCGCGGGCGTGAACGGCTTGGCCAGGAAATGCACGTTGGCCTGGTTCAGCCCCGAGTCGCTGACGGCTTTCTCGGTGTACCCGGAGGTGTAGATCACTGGAATCCGAGGCCAGCGCTGGGCCAGCTCCTGGATCAATTCCGCCCCGCTCATCTTCGGCATCACCACGTCGGTGAAAACCAAATCGATCGCCCCCGCATGATCCAGCGCCAAGGCCAGCGCCTCGGCGCCGTTGCCCGCCTCGAGCACGCGGTAGCCCTGGCCGTCGAGCACCTCCCGCGCCATCGCCCGCAGCCCTTGTTCGTCTTCGACCAGCAGGATCGTCCCCGTGCCGCCCTGCGGCGGCCGCTGGACGGACTCGGCCTCGACCTTCGCTTCGCCCGCGCACGCCGGCAGCAGCACCCGGAAGCATGTGCCTTGGCCGACCGCGCTCTCGACGAAGACATGCCCGCCCGCGCGGTGGACAATCGCATAAATCGTCGCCAACCCCAGCCCCGTGCCCTTGCCCACTTCCTTGGTCGTGTAGTAGGGCTCGAAAATGCGGCGCTGGGTGTCGGCGTCCATGCCGGTGCCGGTGTCCCGCACCGAGATTTGCACGTACGCCCCCGCCGGCACCTCGGCCGGCACGCCCCCCGCCCCCGGCGCCGTCACCGCCTCGCTGGCGATGGTCAGCGTCCCGCCCCGCGACTGCGCCATGGCGTCGCGCGCGTTGGCCGCGAAGTTCATGATCATCTGCTCCAGGTGCGTCGGATCCAGCCGCACCAACGGCAAATCCGAGCCTGCCCGCAGCACCAGCTCGATGCCTTCGCCGATCAGCATGGCCAGCATCTTGTGCATGGCCGCGATCACCGGGTTCACCTGCAGCGGCCGGGGCTGCGCCGTGTCCTTGCGGCTGAAGACCAACAGCTGCCGCGTCACCGCCGCGGCGCGTTCGCCGGCTTGCTGGATCTGCTGCAGGTAGCGGCGGTTTGCATCCTCCGCCGGGGCGCGGTCCATCATCAGTTGGCTGAAGCCGTTGATCACCGTGATCAGGTTGTTGAAGTCGTGCGCCACCCCGCCCGCCAACTGCCCGACGGCTTGCATCCGCGCCGCGTGCAGCAGTTTCTGCTGGCTTTGTTCCAAGCTGGCGCGCATGCGATCGAAGGCGGCCGTTAGCTCCCCGGCTTCGTCGCGCCCTGCGGCGCGCAGCGGATAACGGTAATCCCCCGCCTCCAGCGCCCGGACCCCGGTGACCAGTTCCGAAAGCGGATGCGTGAACGCCCGCGCAATCAGATACACCAACCCCGCGCCGATCACCAGCGCCGCCAAGCCCACCAGCAGGATCCAGCGGTTCAGCCCCTGCAAGAAGGCCTGGGCCGGCCCGAACGACCGCAGCACCGTCAGCGTGGCCACCGCGCCCGCCCCCGGCAGCCGCACGCTGTCCACCGCGAAGGTGTCGCCCCCCAGCCGCACCCCGCTGCGCATCCCCAGCTGGCCGGCCAGCCCCGCCGCCGCAAAGCCACGCTCCTGCTCGCGATCGAGCGAGCTCACCACCGGCTGCCCGTTGATCGAGAACACCACCTCGCCTGCCGCCAGTTGGCTGATCTGCTCCGCCACCGTGCGGTCCACCGCCTGCCCCAGCGCCAGCGTGCCCACCCGGTTCTCTTCTGCCGGCGGCCCGCGATAAATCGCATGGGTATACACCCGCAGCAGCCGATCCCCGTCCTGCCACCAGCCCGGATCCCGGCTCCCCGAATCCTGCCGCAACAGCGCCTGCGCCTGCGCCAAGCTCAATCCTCCGGTCAGCGGAATGCTCGCCAGCGCGCGCCCGTCGCGGTCCGCCATCACCAGCACCGACCCGGCCGGCAGCATGGCGCTGGTCTCGGCCAGCGAGTCTTGCACCGTGCGCGCATCCTGCGTGCTCATCGCCGCCTCCAGCGAGGGCACGCTGGCCACCAGCGCCGCCGCGCTCGCGGTCAGCGCCTGGCTGCGGCGCTCGAAGTTCTGGTACGCCGCCAGCGACGCCTCGACCTGCTGCGCAATCTGCTGGTTGATCTGGCCGTACACCCGCGAGCGGATGATCAGCAGCGCCGCGCCCGTCAACAGCGCCGAGATCAGAGCCATCGAGAGCACCAGCTTGTTCTGCAGCCGCAGGTTCTTCCAGGTTCCTAGCATCAGCGGCCTCGGCCATGTACCTCAGCAGTAACGATTCGCGCGCCCCGCCACGGTGACAAAATCCCGTGCCGCGAGTCCCCACATGGTAGCGTGAAAACAACTGGATTCCGCCCGGCCTGCTCCACCCGCATGACGCCACCCCGAATTTGCTGGATTGGTGCCTGGGTGCTGGTCGCCGCCTCGCTGGCCGCCCAGACGCCCCCGCCCGCCAACGCCGACCTCAGCGCCCAGATTCAGCAGTTGCGCGCCGCCCTCGCCGCCACCCAGGCCCAGTTGGCGCAGGAGCAGGCCGCCCTCAGCCAGCTCGAAACCCGGCTGGCGTCCGCCGAAGACCAGCAGGCCGTGGCCAGCGGCAAGATTGACGACCAGGAGCAGACCAAGGTCGCGAGCGGCTCCCATGCCCGCCTCACCCTCTCCGGCCTGTTGCTGATGAATGCCTACAGCAACTCCGGCGTCACTGAAAACAGCGACGTGCCCAACCTCGCCCTGCCCTCGAGCCCTCCGTTCACCAGTGGCGCTCTCGGTGCCACGCTGCGCCAAAGCGAGATCACGCTGCGCGCCTCGGGCCCCGAGATCTGGGGCGCGCACAGCAGCGGCGAGTTGATCGCCGACTTCTTCGGCGGGCTGCCCAACAGCCTCGATGGCAGCGTCAGCGGCCTCGCCCGCCTCAAGATCGCCCGCGGCCGCCTGGACTGGTCCCATCGCTCGCTCCTCTTCGGCGAGGATGCCCCCTTCATCGCGCCGCTCTCGCCCACTTCCTACGCTTCGCTGGGCACCCCGGCGCTGGCCTACTCCGGCAACCTCTGGACCTGGACGCCGCAGCTCGTCTTCGAGCAGCGCGACCCGCTCGGCGCCGCTTGGCGCAACACCTTCCAGGCCGGCCTGCTCGATCCGCTCGATGGCGAGTTCCCCGCCCGCCTGAACGCCCGCGTGCCCGAGGCCGGCGAGCTGTCCCGCGTGCCCGGCTTCGCGCTGCACGAAGCGCTCGGCCGCGACCTGTTCGACCGCGATTTCAGCTTCGGCGCCGGCATGTATGGCAGCCGCCAGAGTTACGGCTTCGGCCGCAGCCTCCAAGCCTGGGCCCTCACCGCCGACTGGAACTTGGCTCTCGCCCCGGCCCTGGACCTGAGCGGCGAGGCCTTCCGCGGCCGCGGCATCGGCGGCCTCTGGGGTGGCATCGGCACCAGCATCGTATCGAGCTCTCCCGACCTTGCACCGTCCACCACCCAGATCGCAGGCGTCAATGCCGCTGGCGGATGGGCCCAGCTCAAGCTGCATCTTTCGCCTGCACTGCAGCTCAACGCCGCCTACGGCCTCGACAATGCCTTCGCCCGCGACCTCGCACGCTTCGCAGCCACCAACACCAACTACCCCTTCGCCCGCAACCACAGCGCGCTGTTCAACGTCATTGACCAGCCGCGCTCGGACCTCGTGCTGTCGCTCGAATATCGCCGCATCTACACCACCCCGTTCGAAGCCCCCACGCTGACCGCCGCCCAGATCAACGCCGCCATTGGAGTGATTTTTTGAAGACCGTTTCTGCCCTGATCCCCTTGCTCGCGCTCGCCGCCGCGGCCCAAGCCCCGCTCCAAGGCAAGGTCACGGTGCGGCATTTGGCCGCCTCGAACTCGAACAGCGCCGACGTTGTGGTCTGGCTCACCGCCGACAACGGCGACAATTCCCTGCCCTCGCCCGCTCCCGCCTTCCGCATGGCGCAAAGGGACAAGCGCTTCACTCCCCATCTGCTGGTCGTTCCGCTCGGCGCGACCGTCGCCTTCCCGAACTTCGACCCCTTCTTCCACAATGTCTTCTCCCTCGGCGAGGCCCGCCCTTTTGACCTCGGCCTCTACCAAGCCGGCGGCTCGCGCTCGCAGCAATTCACCCGCCCCGGCCCCAGCTTCGTCTTCTGCAACCTGCACCCGCAAATGAGCGCCGTGATCCTCACCGTTCCCAGCCGTTGGTATGCCGTCAGTGATGCCTCCGGCGCTTATCGCCTCGACGCCCTGCCCGCTGGCGCCTACCACCTCCACGTCTGGTACGAGCACGCCCAAGCCGCCGAGCTGGCCCAGTTGGAACAAGCGATCACCGTCGCACCCGGCGCCACCGTGCCGCCCCTCGAAATCCACGAGGTCGCCGCCGCGGCCGCCCACAAGAATAAATACGGGAAGGACTACGACACCGCCAAAGGCTACGGTCCCGGCGGCGGAGATGTGAAGGAATGGTAGGCACGTGGGGATTCGAACCCCAGACCTCTACCGTGTCAAGGTAGCGCTCTAACCAACTGAGCTACGCGCCTACGCGGCCTTATTTTACCACCGGCGATTCTCCAGCCTCGGTCCGCGAGCCTGGTCGGCCCACGCCTTCGCTGCCCGCCCTGCCTGCTTTTCCCGTCATGCCCGGCGATATACAATATCTTCGGGCGGGCTCTCGCTCGCGCGCAACCATGCGTTCTCTTTCGTGGACTTCCTTAGCCCTGCTGGCATTGGCGGGCGCTCTGGCGGCATGCCGCCAAGCCCAGCCCAAGGCCGCGGAACTGGCCGCCGTGCCCGTCACCACTGCGCGCGCGATCAGCCAGGACGTGCCGACCAAGCTCGAGGCCATCGGCGCGGTGCAGGCCATGTCCACCGTGTCGGTCAAGTCCCTGGTCACCGGCGAGCTCAAGAGCGTGGGCTTCAGCCAGGGCGACGCCGTGCGCAAGGGCCAAGTGCTGTTCACGATCGACCCGGAGCCCTACCAGGCCGCGCTGGCGCAAGCCCAAGCCAACCTCGCCCGCGATCTCGCCACCGATGCCCAAGCCCAGGTCGAGGCCAAGCGCTATAGCGACTTGGCCCAACAGGGCATCGTCTCGAAGGAGCAGAATGAACAACTGCAAGCCTCGGCCTCGGCTGATGACTCGGTCGTCCGCGCCGACCGCGCCGCGCTGCAGACGGCGCAGTTGAACCTCAGCTACTGCACCATCACCTCGCCCATTGATGGCCGCACCGGCAGCTTGCTGGTCCAGCCCGGCAACGTCATCCAGCCCAACGCCACCGTGCTCGTGACCATCAACCAGATCACCCCGATCTATGTCTCCTTCTCCGTGCCCGAGCAATACCTGAATCAGCTCAAGGAGCTGAACCAAGCCCATCCGCTCGCGGTGACCGCCCAAGCCCAAGGCGACACCCACCTCGAAGCCGGCCAGCTCAGCTTCATCAACAACAGCATCGACAACTCGACCGCCACCATCCAGTTGATGGCCACCTTCCCCAACCCCAGCCAGCGCCTGTGGCCGGGCGAATACGTCAACACCGACGTGACCCTGGGCGTGCAGCGCAACGCCACGGTCGTGCCCTCGACCGCCGTGCTCACCGGCCAGAACAACCTGTACGTCTACGTGCTGCGGCCGGATGGCACGGTCGAGAACCGCACCGTCACCACCGCGACCTCCGCCAACGGCAACACCGTGATCGCCAGCGGCTTGCATGCCGGCGAGACCGTGGTCACCGACGGCCAGCTGTCGCTCTTCCCTGGCGCGAAGGTGGCCGTCCGCCAGCCGGAAGGCCACGGCGGCGTCGGCGGCAACGGGGCCGGCGGAGTGCAAACCGCGCAATAGAGTTCGGGCATGAACCTCGCCAGCATCTTCATCCGCCGCCCGATCGCCACCGCGCTGCTGATGCTGGCGATCCTGATCTTCGGCATCGTCGCCTACCGCGCCCTGCCGATCAGCGATCTGCCCAACGTGGACTTCCCCACCATTCAGGTCAATGCCGGCCTGCCCGGCGCCAGCGCGCAGACCATGGCCTCCTCGGTGGCCACGCCGCTGGAGAAGCAATTCTCGGCCATCCCGGGGCTGAACGAGATGAGCTCGAGCAGCCAGCAGGGCAGCACCTCGATCTCGCTGCAATTCGATTTGGACCGCAACATTGACGGCGCCGCCGGCGACGTGCAGACCGCCATCGCCTCCGCCGCCGGCCAGCTTCCCCAAGGCATGCCCTCGCCGCCCACCTTCAAGAAGGTGAACCCGGCGGATTCCTCGATCATCAACCTCGCGCTCAGCTCCGACACCCAGCCCCAGTCCACCGTTGACCACTACGCCGAGGATGTCGTCGGCCAGCAGATTTCCATGATCAGCGGCGTCGCCCAGGTCAACGTGATGGGCGCGCAGAAGTACGCCGTGCGCATCAAGCTCAACCCCCTGGCCATGGCCTCGCGCGGCGTGGGGGTTGACACCGTGCAGGCGGCGATCCAGAGCGGCAACGTCAACTTGCCTGCCGGTGTGCTGTGGGGAGCGAACAAGGCCTACACCGTCCAAGCCACAGGCCAGCTCACCAGCGCCGCCGCCTACCGCCAATTGATCGTCGCCGACCACAACGGCGCGCCCGTCCGCCTGCAGGACATCGCCGACGTCGAAGACAGCGTTCAAGTTGACAAGAACCAGAGCTGGGTCAACGGCAGCCCGGCGGTGCTGCTGACCATCATGAAGCAGCCGGGGACCAACACCATCGACACCGTGGACCGCATCGTGGCGATGATCCCCAAGCTGCGCCAATCCATTCCGCCTTCGATCAAGCTGCAGGTCGAGTACGACAAGAGCATCCCCATCCGCGCCTCGGTGAATGACGTCAAGTTCACCCTGCTGCTGACCATGTTCCTGGTGGTGCTGGTCATCTTCCTGTTCCTGAAGAACATCTCCGCCACCCTCATCCCCAGCCTGGCGCTGCCCTTCACCATTGTCGGCACCTTCGCCATCATGTATCTGCTCGGCTACAGCCTCGACAATTTGTCGCTGCTGGCGCTCACGCTGTCGGTGGGGTTCGTCGTGGACGATGCCATCGTCATGCTCGAGAACATCGTGCGCCACATGGAGATGGGCGTGCCCGTGATGCAGGCCGCCTTCGATGGCTCGAAGGAGATCAGCTTCACCATTCTTTCGATGACCCTGTCGCTGTCGGCGGTGTTCATCCCCTTCCTGTTCATGGGCGGCGTGCTCGGCCGCCTGCTGCACGAGTTCGCGGTGACGATTGGCGCCGCCATTCTGGTCTCCGGCTTCGTCTCGCTCACCCTGACCCCGATGCTGTGCAGCCGCTTCCTCAAGCCCGAGGGGCACCGCGCCCACGGCTGGAGCTACCGCGTCCTCGAGGGCGGCTTCCAGTGGATGTACCGGGTCTACGACACCACCCTGAAGGTCGTCCTGCGGCACCCGGTGCTGACCATGCTGGGCGCCGCCGCGGTGCTGGTGCTGACCGTGCAGTTGTTCCTCATCTTGCCCACCGGCTTCCTCCCCAACCAGGACATGGACGAAGTCGTGGCCCAGGTGCAGGCCGCGCAAGGCATCTCCTGGGCGGCGATGAAGCAGCATGAACTCGAGGTCATGAAGGTCTTCGACGCCCTGCCCGAGACCCAGGCCGCCATGGCCATGGCCGGCGGCGGAGCGGGCAACACCGGTGCCGTCTACGACCACCTCAAGCAGCGCGCCGACCGCAGCCGCAGCGCCGACGAGATCATCGCCGCCGTCCGGCCGCTGGTCGCCAAAATCCCTGGCGTGCAAGTCTTCTTGCAGAACCCCCCGCCCATCCGCATGGGCGCCCACGGCACCAAGAGCCTCTACCAGGTGGCGCTGCAGGGCAACGATCCCGACGAGCTGTATCATTACGCCCCGCTGCTGGCCCAGCGCTTGTCGCAGTTCCCCATGCTCAAGGACGTCAACACCGACATGCAGATGCAGAATCCGCAGGTGAACGTCATCATCAATCGCGATAAAGCTTCGAGCTTGGGCGTCACCGCCGAGCAGATCGAGCAGGCGCTGTACACCGCCTACGGGCAGCGCCAGCTCTCCATGATCTACGCCCCGGACGACGAGTACTACGTCATCACCGAACTCGAGCCGCGGTATCAGCTCAGCCCGCAAACCCTCTCCTACCTCTACGTGCATTCGACCTCCGGCGCGCTGGTGCCGCTGAGCGCGGTCACCGATTTCACCCAGGACCTCGGCCCGCTGGCGGTCAACCACATCGGCCAGTTTCCGGCGGTGACCATCTCCTTCGACCTCAAGCTGGGCGCTTCGCTCGGGCCCGCGGTGGCGCTGATCCAGCAAACCGCGCAGCAAATGCTGCCGCCGACCATCACCACCGTGTTCCAGGGCACCGCGCAGGTCTTCCAGGAATCCATGCAAGGCATGGGGATGCTGCTGCTGATGGCGGTGCTGGTGATCTACATCGTGCTCGGCATCCTCTATGAAAGCTTCATCCATCCGCTGACGATTCTTTCGGGCTTGCCCGCCGCCGCCTGCGGCGCGCTGGCCACGCTGTATTTCTTCCACGTGGACCTGAACATCTACTCGATCGTCGGCATCATCATGCTGGTCGGCATCGTCAAGAAGAACGCCATCATGATGATTGACTTCGCGCTCCAAGCCGAGCGCACCAACGGCACCGGGCCGGAGGAGGCGATCTACCTGGGCGCGCTGGTCCGCTTCCGCCCGATCATGATGACCACCTTCTGCGCCTTGGTCGGCACGCTGCCGATCGCTCTCGGCACCGGCGCCGGCGCCGAGAGCCGCCGCCCGCTGGGCCTCGCCGTGGTCGGCGGCCTGCTCTTCGCCCAGTTCCTGACGCTCTATATCACCCCGGTTGTGTACATCTACATGGACCGCGTCCAAGGCTGGTTCGGCCACAAGCGCCCCGCTTCCGAACCCGCCCTGACCGCCCCGGCGGTCAGCCACTGATCACGGCCGACGGCACGCTGCCGCCGTGGTCTCGGGACCGCCGCTGCGCGGAAAAGCAACGCCAGCTCCGCACCCGCCGTGACGGGCGGCTGAGCCCTCTTCAAGCCAGGCCGCTGAAGATGCGCGTGCTGGAGGGGGTGACGACCGCGGCGAAGGCGGCGCTGTCGCCCGCCATGCGGACGCAGTTGCGGCCGGCCCGCTTGGCCTCGTAGAGGGCATGATCGGCGCGGCGCAGCAGTTGCCCCCAGGCATCGTTCTCGCCCTCGAGCACGGCCACGCCGAAGCTGGCCGTGAGGCGGATGCGTTGCCGGTCGTGCTCGACTTCGAGCGTTTCCAAGCGCGACCGCAGACGCTCGGCCACCAGCATGCCGCGTTCGGCGTCGCGGTCGGGCAGCACGGCGATGAACTCCTCGCCCCCGAAGCGGGCGAGCAGATCCGAGCTGCGCAGGTCGTGCGCCAGCCAGCGCGCCGCGGCCGCCAAGGCCACGTCGCCCGCGGCGTGGCCATGGGTGTCGTTGAGGCGCTTGAAATGATCAATATCAATGGCCAGGACCGCCAGCGGCGCATTGCGGCGCAGGCTGGCCGCCATCTCGCGCTGTCCCTCGGCATCCAGCGCCCGGCGGTTCAGCACACCCGTCAAGGCATCGGTGCGGGCCTGCTGCTCGAGCTGGTTGCGCAGACGCGCGGTCATCAGCCAGACGAAGCCGAAGGCCATGCCGGCGCTGAAGACCATGTACAGCACCAGCCCGCCGAAACGGAACGCGTCGTTGGCCAGAAGATCCGGGCTGATGCCCCGCAGCGGCGCCAAGACCGCGCGGGACAAGCTGAGTGCCGCCACCCCGGCCAGCGTCCAGGCGATGGTGCGGCTGGGGGCGCGCTCGGAGGGTTCGTGGTCGCCCAGCAGCACAAAAATGCTGACCAGCAATTGGGCACCGAAGGCCAAGCCAAAGAGCGAAACGGCAAGGTCATTGCCGCGCCCCAGGCGCGACGAAAAAGCGTCCAGGGCGCCGAATGCCAGCACCAAGCCACTGCCCCACCCCAGCACGCTGGCGGTGGGCACGACGAATTCGGCGATGCCCTGGGTCATCAGCACCGCGCCCAGCAGCAGCAGCGACCGGCCCAGCAGCAGCGGCCAGGAGTTGGACAAGACGGACGGATGCAGGATGGCGAGCAGCAGGCCCGTGCCCGCCGCGCCATACGCCCAGGCAAACCAGCGCAGCCCCTTCAGCCCAGGAATGCTGCCGCTCATCAACAGCAAGCCGGCACCGCAGCACACCTGGACCACGAGGTCCGCGAACAGCAGGGTACGAATGTCCATACCGACGACGGCGCAAACTACGCAACCAGTTCAAAAGGGGGGAGGCCCGAACAGTGCGCCAATTATGACATAAAATGCCACGGGCGCAGCGGCTTTCGCCGCTGCGCCCGTGGCCGCTTCAGGTTCCGGATCGTTGGCTAGAAATTGATCCGTGCCTGGAAGGCAACCATGCGCGGCGCGGAATCGCCGCCGTTGCCGTCGCCCAGGAGCCCATTGTTCGGCGAAGCCATCGAGCCGATCGTGCCTACGTTCGAGAGCGTCGTCGGCGAAAGGAAGCTGCCTCCCGTCGCGCTAGGATTCGAGAAGTTCGGATGGTTGAAGACGTTGTAGCCTTGGAACTCCAGCTTCAGGGTGACCTTCTCCGTCATTTGGAAGCTCTTGGCGACATCAAGGTTGGTCCACTGGAATCCAGGACCGCGCAGGAACGTGCTGTTGTTGCCCACGAATTGGCAGTGCGCGGGGTCGTTGCCTTCCGAATTGGTGGCGTAGCTATAGCACTTCTTCGTGGTGCTGTCGTAAATCCCAGCCAGCGCAAAGGGATTGAACCACTGCACCACGTCGGTCTTGGTGGTGGAAAGGAACTGGTTCTTCGCGTAGGGCGCCATCCCCGGAATCAGGAAGCCGTGCACCGGGCCGCTGCTCTGCAGCAAATGGCTGCTGAACGAGCTGCCGCCGCTGGTGCCAATGAACACCGGCTGGCCGCCCTGCGAAAAGGTCGAGCCCGACACCTGCCAACCGTTCACGATCTTGCCAAGGATTGCATTGGTCGAACGGAATGGAAGGGTATAGGTGTACGCAGCGTTCAGCACATGCGTGATGTCGTCGCCGCACGTGGCATAGGTGTTGCTGAGGCTGCCCGCCAAGCCCGGGCCGTCGAAGTACGGCGTGCCGGTGGTCAAGCAGTGGCTCAGCGTGTAGTTCACGTTGAGGGTGACGCCGTGCGTCAGGCGCTGAATCCAACCCGCCTGCATGGAGTCGTACCGCCCGTAGCCGTCATAGCGAGTTTGGTTATAGCCCAGGAAACGAGGGTCCGGAGCGCCCAAGCTGCCGTTCGAGCTGAACGTGAACGGCGCAAAGCAGCCATTGCAGATCGTTTGAAAGCCGTTTTCAGCCACGGTGTAGGAGTTGTGCTGCGATCGCGTGCCCACGTAGCCGACGTTGAACGAGGTATTCCGTCCCATCTGCTGCTGCACCGTCAAGCTGTAGTTGTAGACCATCGGTGCGTTCAGGCCGCTCGCCGGGAGCGCCGAGATGCTCGCTTGCGGCACGCAGGCGGTCGGACCCGGGGAATTCGGCGAGGCGCAGGAAAGTGCTCCGCCGGCAAAATTCGCCTGGAAAATAGCGTTCGCTGCCGCTGCAGCGGCGACGGCGCTGCCGGCCTGGGTCGGATCCCAAAGGTAGCCGCATTGTCCCGTGCTGGCCGCATTAAGGCCGCATCCTGCCGCCGCTCCGACCGAGCCGACGTTGCCGGCGCCGAAACCGCCCGTGAAGCTGGGATTGAAGGGGGGATTGCGCGCCAAGGTGTCGGCCGAACTCGTGGAAGCGACTTGGCCAAACATGCCGAAGCCTGCCTTAATCAGCGTATTGGGGTGCGGCTGGTACGCCAGCGCGAAGCGCGGCTGCCATGCTTGGAATCCGACCGAATTCCACAGCAGGTGCTGCGCGCGGAAGGTCGAAAGCGGCGCGGTGTTCACATATCCGGCACCGTGCCCGAACACCGTCCAATCGGAGAAATTGCCGATGAAGGGCTCGCGATCGTACGGGTTGGAATTGTGCGTGGCGCGCAGCCCATACGTGAGGGTCAACGTTGGCGACATCTGCCAGGTGTCGCCGGCGTAGAGGTCAAGCGAAAAATCCTTGAATTGTTCGACGGTGGTGATGGGGTAGCGTTGGGTGGCGCTGGCGGCTGCGCCGTATGCCAACTCGGACCAGTTCGACACGTTGCTGCTGGCAAAATTCTCGGCGAATCCGTGATCGTTGACCAGCTCGCGGCGGAAATTCTCGCCGAACTTGAAAGAGTGATTGCCACGCGTCCAGGTGAGGTTGTCAATCGCCTGGTATTGCGTGACGTTGCGGCCTTGCGGGAAGCTGGTCGAGCCCACGCCGGTGAACGGCATCCCCACCGATCCCAGACCCGCAATGGCGGCGTGCTCGGCCGCCGGAGTGGCGAAGTCGAAGATGGCGCTGTACCAAAGGAAACCGGTGCTGGCGTCGTTGGTCAGCGTGGGCGTGAAGATGTGGGTCCAATCGAGCACGCCCTGGTGGTCGGGCTGGAACGAATTCTCGTTGAAAACCGGGTTGATCGCGCTGATACCCGTGGTCTGAGTCCCTTGATCGTCCGAATATTTGCCCCAAACGGTGTTGCCCGCGTTGATGTTGTAGTCGACGCGGAAGCTGGTCAACGTTTCCGGTGTCTTGGCGCTGGTCGTCAAGATGCCTTGAACTTCGCAGCCCGTGTTGGCCGTCGGAATGGGGTTCGTCCCCGGTGATTTCGAGCCGGCATTGCCGGTGGGCATCAATTGCGGGTTGTAGGTCGGATCCACCGCGCCATTGGCCATGATCGGGCACCCGAAGAGGGGGTTCAAGTTCTGGTTGATCTGCACATTGCCATGCGTGCCGATCGAGGTGTCGCCATAAAGCTTGAACATGGCCGCCTGGAACGCCGCCTCTTGAGGGGCGGCGGGCAGTTGCCGATAGGTGCTGCCCGACCCAGCGGAAATATCGGTGTCGAAGCCCCCCAGTGCAAGTTGGGTCTTGGCGTAATTTTCGTACGCCTGCGATGGCGCCGTGAAATTCGCCACGTGCGGCAGATCAATGCGCGTGCCTTCGCTGTCCACGAAAAAGAAGAGCTTGTTCTTGATAATGCTGTGGCCCACGCTGCCCGTCCAATTGTTGACGTTGTCGAACGGCTTCGGCGCGATGGTTTGTCCGGCGGCCAGCGGCTGCGCCTTGACGAAGAAGTCGTAGGCGTTCAGCGAGCGGCCGTTCCATTGCCAACTGGCGTTGCCGTGCCAATCGTTGCTGCCCGACTTGCTCAGGTAGTTGATCTGGCCGGCGGCCATCCGGCCTTGGTCCACCGAGTAGGAATTGGTGTTCACCGTCATCTCGGCGACGGCGTTCTGGCCCAGCAGCATGTTGCTGGGGCCGCTGTTGTTGTCGTTGTTGAACGGATCGTTGTCGTCCATGCCGTCAAAGGTGTAGTTGACGGCGTTGCCCTGGATGCCGTTGATGGCCAAGCCCGCCGTGCCCCCGCCGCCATGCACCATCATCGAGGCGCCGGGCGAGATCTGGGCCAGCATGGTGATGTCGCCGCCGGGGTTGGGCAGGTTTTCGATCGCCTTGGCGTCCAGCGTGGTCGCCGTGTTGGCGTTCTGGGGGTTGATGAGCGGCGGCTCGCCGGTCACCTCCACCGTCTGCGAGGACGCGCCCACCTGCAGCGTGAAGTTCATGGTGCCGGTGGCGCTGACGCTGACGCCAATGCCTGCCTGCTTCGCGGTCTGGAAGCCCGTCTTCTCGATTGTGATCGAATACTGGCCGGGTTCGAGCAGCGGGATCAGGTAGCTGCCGTTGAGCTGGGTCTCGGTGGCGTGGGTGCTGCCCCGCGCCAAGTTGGTCGCGGTCACCTTCGCGCCAGGGATGGCGGCACCGCTGGCGTCCTTGATCACGCCCGAGAGGGCACCGGTGGTGAGGTTCTGTCCCCACGCACACACGCCCAAGGCCATTACCGCAAGCAGGGCCGTCCACACCGACCGCCGCAGGTTTCCCACACCAGGAACCACGCGCATTGTTTACCCCCATTGACCTGCCATAGCCGACAGGCCGCGATGCAACGCCTATGTTGTACACCCAGAGTCGCGGCAGGTCAATGCTTTTCTTGAAACGCGCACCAAGCTTGCTGCGCCGCGCCCATCACTTGCCGGATCGGAACGTCATGTTGCCGCGCCGCCGCCCGGCAATCCTCATACTCCGGCATGGCTTTTTGACCCTCGGCCGCGACTTTCAGGCGGATCGCCCCGAATTCGGTCATCACGCTGATATGTTCCCGTGCAAGCAGCACCCGCTCGGTGGGCGCAACCCGCACGCCCAGGGTGGTGGTCTCCCGCAGCAGCAACTCCGTCATGATCTGGCGCTGCTCCGGCCGCGCCAACAGCGTCACCGCCACGCCGGGACGGAACTTCTTCATCTGGACCGGCGTCGCGTACGCGTCCAAGGCGCCCATCTCGAGCGCGCGCTCGAGCACATAGCCGATCACCTGCGGGTTGCAGTCGTCGAGGCTGGCTTCGAGCACGAGGATGCGTTCCGTCCGCGTGCCGTTCACGCCCGCACCGCGGCGCTGCGCTTGGCCAGCAGGTTGGCCACGATCACCTGGCCATGGAAGCGGCCGTTCTCGATGAAGATCTCCGACGTGTTGCGCCCCGCCACCACCACCCCGCCCAGATACAGGTCGGGGACGTTCGTCTCGTAGGTCGCCGGATCGCACGCCGGCCGCATGTCTTCGTCGAGCGCCACCCCGGCGGCGCGCAAGAATTCAAAGTCGGGATGGTACCCGGTCAGGGCGAAGACGAAATCGGCCTTCAAGTCGGCCTCGCCGCCGGGGGTGGCGAGCCGCAGCCTGCCGGGCAGAATCTCGAGCACGCGAGCGTTGAAGCGCGCCTGAATCTCGCCCGCCTTGATGCGGTTCTCGATGTCGGGCCGCACCCAGTACTTGATGCTCTTGCCCAGCTCCGCCTGGCGGTGCACGATCGTCACCCGCGCCCCATGGCGGTAAAGATCCAGCGCCGTCTCGGCCGCGAAATTCTTGCCGCCGATGATGGCCACCTCGAGCCCGGCGAAGGCGTGCGCCTCCTGGAAATAATGGAACACATGCGGCAGATCTTCGCCGGCAATGCCCATCAGATTCGGCAGGTCGTAATAGCCGGTCGCGATCACCACCGCGCCGGCGCCATAGCGGCCCTTCGAGCTGCGCACGTCGAATCCAGGATGCCGCGGCGTGATGCTTTCGATGCGCTCGTACTGGCGGATGTCGAGATCGAAGCTGGCCGCGGCGCGGCGGTAGTACTCCAGCGCTTCGGCGCGGCTGGGCTTGGCTTGGGCCGTGGGAAACGGCAGGCCCCCGATTTCGAGCAGCTCGGAAGTGGTGAAGAAGACCATGTTGCGCGGATAGTGGAAGATCGAGTTGACGATGCAGCCCTTTTCGACCACCACCGCCCGCAGTCCGGCCTTGCGTGCCTCGATGGCGCAGGCCAAGCCGGTGGGTCCGGCACCCACGATCAGCAAGTCGAAATCCATGCCCGCCATGGACTTAATTGTAGTATTGATGCATGCTGCCTGCCGCCGCCCTGCTCGCTTGGCTGTGGATGCCCCAAACCCCCGCGCAAGCGCCCGCTCATAAAACCGTGCACTCAGCTTCCAAAGCCGCCGCCAAGGCCGAGCCGAAGGAGCCCGCCGGCCCGAAGCCCGCATCCGAGTTGGAAAAGGATCTGGAGACGGCGCTGAAGGCCGCGCCCCTGGAAAACGACCAGATCAGCATGGCCCTGAGCGGCAACGATATCACTTTGCAGGGCACCGTTCACGCCGCCGAGCACAAAGGCCTGGCCACCACCACCGCCCGCAAGATCGCAACCAAGGACGGCTGGACCGGGTTTCATGTGCTGAACCAGCTCGTCGTCGAGCTGCCCCGCTAACGCTCTATACTGAAAGCATTGTGGTACGGCTGGGCGCAGGGCTGCTGATGGCGGGCTTGGCGTTGCCCCTCCTGGGTTCAACGCCCAAGATCACGGAAGCGCAGAAGATCGCCATCATCCGCGCGCTCGTCGCCGAGGTCGGCATTGCCCGCCAGCCGCTGCCGCCGGACAAGCAGGGCATCCAGATCAATCCCCGCGGCGAAATTCTCAACCCGGATCACGTCCAGGAAGCCTTGGGCGATCGCGGCAATTCCTCGAAGGTCGGCGACCGGCTGGCCATCACCGCCATCGTGTTCAAGGGCGACCGCATCGAGTTCGCCCTCAACGGCGGGCCGCACAAGACCCACTGGTACGACCACGTGGCCATCGGCATGGGGGGCGCCGCCCAGCCGGTCTCCACCCCCAACCAGACCGGCCCGCATGGCTCGATGCTCACGCTCAAATTTCCGGGCGACGTGCCGCCGCTGACGCCCGAAGCGGTGAAAAAGGATCTCGACCCCATCATTGATTTCGATCCGCCTTCGAAGGCCGAGGAGATGGTCAAGAAGCTGCCGACGTCGGTCAAGGCGGCGATTGACGCCCACCACGTGCTCGTGGGTATGGACACCGACATGGTCGTCGCCGCGCTCGGGCGCACCGCGAACAAATCGCGCGAGACCGATGCCGAGGGCCGCCCCTATGAAGACTGGATCTACGGCGCGCCGCCGGCCCAGACCACCTTCGTGCGCTTCATGGCCGGCCGCGTGACCCGGGTCACGACCTACCGGGTCAACGGCACCCAGATCGTGGATTCGACCCCCGACCCTGCCCTCGCTGCCCAAGCCCAGACGCAGCAACGCCAAGCCCAGCAGCGCGCGGTGGAAGAAGCGCAGCCCGCGCCCACCCTGCGCCGCCCCGGCGACGCCCCGCCGCCCACCTCGAAAGGCGTGAACCCGCCGCCTCCCCCCACCTTGCCGCCACCCGGAACCACACCCCCCGACGGTGGCACGCCGCCGGGCTTTCCTCCGGCCGGCGGACCCCCGGGGCAGCAGCTCCCGCCCACCCGTCCCCCGGTCTGCTGCAGCGTTCCTGGCTCCTAGTTCATCGCACCCAGGTGCTACCGGCCGCGGCCAGAAGCGCCCAGGCTCTTCAGCTCGATGTCCGCCTGCCGCGCCGCCTCGGTGCCGGGATAGTTCTTCGCCAGCGCCTTGAGCTCGCTCACCGCCGCGGCCCGGTCGCCACGCTTGGCCAGGCTGATGCCCTTGTTGAGCTCGGCCATGGAAGCCTTGGGGTTGTCGGGAAACTGCGTGATCACGGCAGAGAAGTTGTCGATCGCCTCGTTGTACTGCTGCTTCTGGAAGAAGATCGTGCCCAGGTAGTACAAGGCGTCGGGCACTTGCGGATCGTTCGGGTTGGCGCGAATGAACGACGCCAACTCGGATTGCGCCGCCGGGTTGCCGCTCTGGAAATCGAGCAGCGCGCTGTTGTATTGCCCGGCAGCGGCAGTTGGCGCGCCTGCGCCCGGCACTGCCGGGGCGGAGCCGCCTGCGGGCGGCGTGCCCGCTGCCGCTGGCGCCGGCACCGTCTGCTGCAGTTGGTGCACCTGCTCGAGCGTGGTGTTCATCTTTTGCATGTAATTCTTCAGGTCGGAGATGGCGTCGTTCACCGCCTGGAAATCCTTGCCCAGGTCAGTCTGGCGCTGCGACGCCACCACGCGGTCGCCGGCGACGCTCTGCTGCAAGGCCGCCAACGCCGCCGAGAGCTTGTTCACCGTGTCGGTGTTCTGGCTGACCAAGCCCTGCATCATGCCCATCGAGGTGTTGAAGCTCTTTTGCAGGTCCTGCACCTGGCTCAGCAGCAGCTCGACCCGCTGTTGCAGGGCGATAATGCCCTTGTCTTCGGCTGCAGCCGGGCGGACCAAGCCCCACGATGCCAATCCCGCCAGTGCCACCGCCGCCATCCATGGTTTCTTTTGCATACACAACTCCTGTGGGGAGCAGCTGCGCTGCTCCCCTGGGTTCATCCTCTAAGGCAGGGTACTACTGCCCCGAGCCCTGCGTGAAGTGGCCGCGGCGGTTCTGCTGGTAGCAGTTGTCGTCCTGCGAGGTGCAGAAGGGCTGCTCCTTGCCCACGCTGGTGGTGGAAATGCGGCCCGCATCCACGCCCTGCGAGACCAGGTACGACTTCACCGCCGAGGCGCGGCGATCGCCCAGCGCCAGGTTGTATTCGGCGCTGCCGCGCTCGTCGCAGTGGCCCACGATGTTGACGCTGAGGCCGGGATGCGATTTCAGATAATCCGCATCGCTCTGCAGCGCCGCCTGCGCGTCCGGCCGGATATCGCTCTTGTCGTAGTCGAAGAAGGCGTCGCGCACCGCTTGGTCAAAACCCAGGTCGGTTGCCACCGGCGGCGGCGGTTGCTGCGGCGGCGGCGGCTCGCTGACGGTGATGCGCACGGCGGCGTTCGCGGTCTGGCCATCGGCGCTGTGGGCCACGACTTGGTAGTCGGTGCTCTGCGACGGGTTCACCGGCTGCGAACCGTTGAGGTTCACGGCCTCGCCGTTGAGCTCGACCCGCACGGCATTCGATGAGGTCCAGGTCAGCGTCGCGCGCGAACCGCTCTCGATTGCGGTCGGATCGGCGGTGAGGGTGACAGTGGGCGCGGGCGCGGCGGCCGCGGGCGGCGCCGGCGGGGTGGGCGGCGGCGGCGCCGCCTTGTGGCCGCACGCCGCCATCGCCAAGCCCAACGCCAATACGGTGGTCGCACTCAGCGCCGAGTGCAGATTCGAGAAGGGGCTCTTCATCGCAATTCCTTTCATGGTGCAATCCTCCTAGTGCCAAACCTCAGTGCCAAGACCAATTGGGCATTTCGTTCTTGCCGGCGGTGGTGAGCTGCGCCGGGGTGGATCCATCCGCAGCGACCGAGAACAGTTGGGAGTGGTAGGGCGGGCCGGATTGGAACACAAGGTGACGGTTGTCGGGCGCCCAACTGGGAAAATCGTTCCGCTCTGCATTATGGGTCAATTGGACGTAACTTTGGCTCCCGAAGTTCCAAATGTATATGTCCGAGGCCCCGCTGTTCTCACCCCCGTTGTTGCGAACCCAGGCAAACGCCAGCGAAAGCCCGTTGGGGGACCAGGACGGGCTGACCGCATACCCGCCCAGCGGCAGGCGCTGCTGATTCCTGCCATCGGCGTCCATCACGTAAAGTTGAGGCAGCGCCCCAGCCCGGTTGCTGACGTAGGCGATCTGGCCGGGGCTTCCCGCGGGCGGCTTGGGGTTCCAGACCGGCGAAACGTTGAGCACGGCCCCGCGGGATGTGGTCAGCCGGACCAGACCGCGCCCGTTGGCGTTGACGGTGTAAATCTCCACGTTTTCGCCGGTTTTCATGGCGAAGGCCAGCTTCTTGCCGTCCGGCGACCAGGCCGGGGTCTCCTCCAGGCCGCCCTTGCCGGCAAAATCCGGGAACGGCAGCAGGCGGTTGGTGGTCAGCGACAGCAACTTGATGGCCGGGTGCCCGCTGGCCGAGCTCATGAAGGCCAGCGTCTGGCCGTCGGGCGAGATGCGGGGCGAGTAGGCGATGCTGTGCAGGTGGGTCCGCTGCTGCTGGTTGTTGCCGTCGTAGTCCATCGTCCAGACTTCTTGGCTGCCGCTGCGGTTGCTGATGAAGGCGATTTCGCTGGTGGCGATGCCGGGCCCGAAGCCGAGCGCCGCGACGATGTCGTTGGCCAACTGGTGGGCGATGCTGCGCGCGCCGGCGTCGGTCGCCGGATTGGCGTAGCGCCGGGCCAGCAGCCGCCCGCCGCTGGGCTGGGTGACATCGTACAAATATCCGGTCACGACCAACCCCGAGCCGTTCTGCTGCAGGCTGCCGAACGCCAGGCGCTGGATGCTGAGCGGATCGGCCGTCCAGCCGCTGCGGTAGCTCGGGTTGGCCAAATCCGCTTCCGCGCTCGGCGCCGCTTCGGTGTACAAGCTCCGCCCGACCAGGGTCACCACCGCCGACTGGTAAAGATCGTTCCAGAGCACGCTGTTGAACGTGGTCTGCAGCTTGGCGTCCACCCCGGAGGCATTGAAATCCGGCAAGGCCATGCGGTACTTGGCCTGGCCCTTGATCACGATCGTCTGGTCCTGGGCCAGCACGGCCAGTGCCACGCCGAGCAGGCAGATCATCATGCGAGCGATTTTCATGGGTGGGAAGCGGGCTCCTTGAACGTGCGGATGAGGCCGACCAGGCCCCAAATCTCTTCATCGGAATCTTGCCGCCATGCCGGCATGCCGCTCATGCGGATGCCGTTGCGGATCGAATAAAACAGCGCGCCGTCGCTCTTCGCTTGGCTGCTGCCGCGCAAATTGGGAACCTTGGGATAGAGCGACTGGCCCACGGCGGTATCGCCCGCGCCGTTGGCGCCGTGGCACAAGCTGCACTGGGTTTGGTACTTCGCCTGGGCCGCGGCCATCCGCTCCGGTGTCGCCGGATAGGGGTTGCGCACGTCATTCTGGCCGCTGGGCAGCGCCAAACGCCGGCTCAAGCCGGCCAAGCGCGCCTCGATCCAAGTGGGCTTGGCCACCGCGCTGAAGCCGTTTGCCGACTCCAGCCACGCCCACGCGCCTCCTGCGGCCAATGCCAGTGCCACCACTCCGACGATTGCCCCCTTCCTCATCGGCGAATGCTCTTCCCAGCTTAGCTGGACATGATGCCTTTGGCCAAGGGAGTACCACCACAGGCACTGCAGGCACTGCCGGCACCGCAGGCACTGCAGGAATGCTATTGCTCGCCGCGATAAAGTGAAGCGCGAACCGCGAAAAAGTGAAGGCAAAGCGTTCTGGCCAGAATACACGAATGGCGTGGACCCGGCTGCTGCGCCCAGGCCACGCCACTGCACTTTATTGCGAGACGGCCGGATAGAAGCTCTGGATGACTCTCCTCTGCCTCCTTTGGTGGCCAAAAATGGCCTCACAGCAGGTCATTGTTCGCAGCCGCCGGCGCCGATCAGGGCCAAGGCGCAGGGCGGGTGGCTGGCTGAGCCGGGTGGCTTGAATCCAGCCGCCACGATGGCCCACGGATGCGATGTGCCGCCAACCGTGGCGTTGGCGGTGCCGCTGGTGGCGACTTGATCCTCCATCATGGAAAACGTGTCGGTGCCGCGAGAGGTGAAGCCGCTGCCGACTGTTGTTCCACCAGCGCCCATGACGCCCATGGCAACGGTCAGGTCGCCAGTCGTCACGCTGAACGCGCCGGTTGATGCCGTGGCGCTAGTCCCGGTGCCCGAACCACACGGCGATTCGAGCGGCGAAGAAGTGGCGACGCCGCTGTACTCGGCGATCACCATGTTCGCGTAGTTACCGCCCGTGCCCGACACGCTGACGGTGTTGCTGCCTGCCCTGGCGTTCGCCGCGTAGAAAAGCTGGACCGCTTGGCTGTCTCCGCTAACGGCAGGGCCGCACGCCGAATGCCAGGTGTTTCCCTGCGAATCCGAAGCGCTGAGCGGGCCAACCGTGAACGAGTTGTTCTCGACGCCCAGCACCAGCAAGTCGCCTGCGCTGTTGGCGCTCGTGAACGCCAGGCTTGTCGCCGCGCCTTGGTTGGCCTGCACGAATGTAGGCGTTGCCCATGCGCAGGCGGCCAGCGCCGCCAACGCAAGTAGCAGCCTACGCGCTCCAGCCGGTAGCCGAGTCATCGAAAACCCCCGTGTAGATGTTTGGCCCCACGCCATTGAGTTGCGTGTTGCGGTTCTGCCAGGCGTTCAGCAGCACATCCTTGATGGTGGTGACCGCAACGCCGACCGGGAACTCGAAGGCGTGAACTTCTTCGAGCACGCTGCCATTCTGGATCGCGGTGTTCTCGGTGCCGGAAGCTCCGCCCCAGGCGCTGTTGTTGGTGACGGGCGCCGCGCCGCTGGTGATCGCGTGCCAAAAGGCAGCCGTGATCGTCTGCTGCGTGTCGCTTACGGTGTGCTGAAGAACGATGATGCGTTTCATCTATTTGTACCCCGCGTTCAGAACGATGGTGGAAGACGGGCAAGTCGTAGACCCGCCCGGCGTGGTCACAGCAGCCGCGCTCAACGCGGTGCCAAAGTAAAACAGCGCGCCCGGCGATGGCGCACTGTTGCGGCTGTAGCCATTGCTCGCCGTGGCGAGAAGCGGAACGGTCCAAATCGGCGCGGTTGTGCCGAGCGTGACGGAGCCGGATGCTGCGTTGAAGAATTCCACATAGCACGCGGCTGTGCCGCTGTTCGTCGCTTCGTACGCGAACAGGTTTCCCGCGCTGCTGTCTATCGTGGTCGCGGCCGTCAGACTCGATGACAAGAACGGCGTCGCGCCCTGGGCGCTTGCGCTGGTCGGCTGCGGCGCGACCGTCCACGGACCGCCGCTCTCGGTCGCGGCCACCGTGCCGCTCACCGGCTGGGTCGCAGGAAAGTTGTCTATGTCGGCGTGCAGGCTGCTGCCGGTTGCCTGGCTCACGGTGGCCGCCCATGAGCCCGATTGCGCAACGCTGGGGACGTTCGTGATGAACGCGTTGACCCCCTGGACCTCGCCGCTGGCCGCGGTGCCGTAGGCGCTCGGTGAGGCCAGGTTGACGCCGGCGAGCTCGCTCAGGTTGACGGCTCCCAACAGGTTTGTGCCGGCAGGCAGCGAGCCCGAGATCCCTACATTCCACGATCCAGCCTGGTCTACCGCCCCGATGGTTGCAGAACCAGCCGCCAGAGAAGGCAGGATTGCGATACTGACCGGCTGGGTCGTCGCGCTGGCGTCTACCCGAAGCGCTCCCGCCGGCGTAATGCTCAGCGGATCGGTCTGGCCCGCGGTATAGCTGGGGGAGCTGGTGGTGACCGCCCCCTGGACCAGCGGACCCTTCTCGCCCGCCGTGGTGCTTGCCTGCGCTTGGATAATTGCCTGCACGGTGGCGTCGAGCGCCGCGCCGTTCAGCGTGCCGAGGTTCGCCGTGATCGTGCCGTTCACGGGCACAGTGCCATTGATATTGACAATCTGCCGGCCGCCTGAATCGGTCAGCAGCGTGCGGACGTCAGTGCCGTCCCAACCTCCGGTCAGCACTGGGCTGCCGGTAGGCACAGCGCCGGCCGCATCCAGGCCCTGAACTTCGGGATCTGACACATACGCCGGCGGCGTCGAATTGCCCTGGCCAATCAACACTGCTCCGACCGGCCCGGTCGGCAGCTGGGGAAGCGAGGCTTGCCCGCTGACCTGTGAAAACGCATAGTCGCCGGTCTGAGGCAGCACGGTGCCTGTGCGGCCATTGAAGCTGGCGACGCCGGCGGCGGCGCCGGCGGGCTGCCAACTCGGCATCGCTCCGGGCCCATTGCTGGTCAGCACCCAGGTCGGGTTCGCCGTGGGCAGCCTGACGAGGCTGCCATTGTGCTGGACGAGAATATCTCCTTCGGTGGTGGCAGGATTCACGAGCGCCGAGACGCAGGTCCAGCCAAGCGCGGAATGCGACGGGATGCCGCCGAGCGTGTCGCAGTTCGCAGGAGGAAGGATCTGCGCAAATGCGAACACGTAGCTTGGCGACGGCGCCCGGAGAGCGCGCACCGCAAGGAGGTTGACTGGCAGGCCAGATGCCGGCACAATCCACGTCTCAGTCCAGGAGCCGCGCGAAGAAGTGAAGTACGCAATGTAATAGCTGTTCGCCGGCGTGCTGCCCGCGTTGGGCGGAAGCGCAATGGTGAACGCGCCAGTGGCGGTTATATCCGAGGCCCGGAAGAATGGCTGAATCTCGACGCCGTCAGCGGTGACAAACGTCGCAGCGGGCTGGACGACGAGCGAGAATGCGCCGCCGTAATATGTGTCCGATACGGTGGTCATTGCGGGCGTCTGGCCGACAGCTGCGAGCGAAACGGCGAGAACGATCAACGCGAGCCTACGCATTTTGCACCTCCACAATTTCTCCGGTGTCTACCTTCCAGGTGTGGGTTTTACCGAGGTCCACGCGGATCTCGGCGGCAATTCCTTCGACCGCCGAGTCGAGGGCGCGGCGGGCGGCATCGGCGTCGATCGCGGCCAGGCGCAGCCGGAGTTCGAGCTCCCGCACCTGCGTGGCGCGCAGCTGTGCCAAATGCAATGCCGCGTTGAGAAGGTCGAGTATTGGCTTTGGCAGCCTGCTCGCGGATTTCTGCGGATGCGGCGGCCGATCCATCTCAACGGTGCTCACTGCGCACCTCCCGCGGTGCCCAGCCGTGATTCCGTGCCGGTCGGAAGCTGCGGCCACCGCAAGCTGATCTCCAGGTGCACCTGGTGGATTGCGTCGCGCCAAGCGTGCAGAAACGCGGAGCACCAGTAGTAATCGTCGGCCACCATCGATGTACCGGCGAGCACGGGAGCCACGGCGTTGGGAAGCGATAGCTGGTCGGCCAGGGCGCCTTGGAGCTCATTAGCCGACAACTCCCACTTGGCGGCCTCAGCGGAAATCAGCGCCGCCAGGGCAGCGCGCTCTTTGCCCTCGGAAATCGCGGACTCGGCCGCCGCCTTGAGCGCGCGCAGATTATTGCGCTCGAGATGCCCCTCGACGAAGCCGCGCCCGCGGCCGTGCTTCGTGCGCGGCTGACCGATCACAGGCGGTCGCGCCTGGGGAATTCGCGCCCAGGCAGTCGCCACTGTCTGCGCGTGGTCGGCCGGGAATCCGCAGTGACCGGCACACGCGCATTGCACATTGAGCCGCAGCACGAGCAGCATCGGGAGCCCGTCAATGACGTCGCCCTGCGGGTAGAGCGCGTGCATGTCGAGGCAGATCTCATCGCCCTCGTAGCTGGGCCACGAGGGATTGGTTCTGGCGGTCGCGGCGTGGACATCCACGGGCTTGCCGTCAGCTGCGGTCAGTTTCGAGAAATGATTCGTGCCGTTCGGGTGCAGAACAACTTTGTGGATGCGCGTGCCCATGAGTCCTCCTAGATGTCGGGATCGAAAATAGTCACGCCGGAAGCGTGAAGCTTGCTCAACAATGTGCGGGCGGTGTCGGTTGCGGTTGCACCGTGCGCGGCAAGCGCGGTTACCAGCGCGGCGGGAAGCGCGGCTGGGTTGGTGGCGGCGGGCAATACGACGCCGACTCCGGGGTCGGACGCAACGGCCTGGCGGGCGCCTATTTGCCTGGGGTCGCACCGCGCGAACACCACTCCGCCGCGGCGATGCCAGTGCCACTTGCCGCGCTGCCAGTGCGTCTGCAGGCGCGAGAGGTCGGTGGTGATGACGTGGATTGCGGTCATAGGTAGGGCAGCGGCTGGCTGCCGCTGTTTCCAGTGTCGGAATTTGTCCCGCCGCCGGTGCCATCGCCGGTGGTTTTCAACTCGACAGCAGCGTTGATGACGATAGGGATGAGACCGTCGGCGACCGCGAGCGCCGCGCGCGCGGCGGTCAACTGCGAGGACGGGTGCGCGGTGACGGTGCCCGACGAATCCGAAATATCCGCCTCAACCTGCTGGATCACCAGCGCGTTTCCGACTGGGTCCCAGCAAATGTTGCAGAAAAAGATCGAGGTATTGGTTGAGGTGCCGCTCGGCGGTGGCGGGTAGTCCACGGTCTGGCCGGCCCACGTCGCAAATGACGTTGTCGAGGTCGGCACAGAAATCGTCGTGCCGTTTGTGCGGTACAGCTTGCCCGCGGTCGTGACCTTCACGTCGATCTGGCCGGTCCCTGTATTGAACTCTGGAAATGCTACGCCGTCGAACGGCGCCGGCGCCATCGAACCCTGGGAGAGAAAAGATGTCGAGACGTGAAACGTGTTGTCCGTATGCACGTTGGCCACGCGGCGAAACAGGGTGCCGTCGAACACGCCGTTGTCGAGGTGGATCAGCTTTGAGTTGCCCGACCCGTGGCAGGCGGCTAGCGGGATTGCGCCGGCCAGCGTGCCGTCGAGCAATTTGTCGTAGATCGAACTGCCCTGAATCGAAAGATGCTCGCTGGTCGGTGATCCTCCGATGCCCATCTGCGCAGAAGAATTTACCTGCACCAGGTCTCCGCCCACCGAGTGCCATAGGCGGAGCAGGTCACCGCTGCCGTAAAGGCCGTGCTGGTTCGCTGTCGTGCGGTCGGCGGTGAAGAGTGCCGCGACCCCGGCGACGTTGGAGCGGATCGCGCCGCCCACATCGAGATTCTGCGCCGGCGTGATGTTCGCAGTGCCAATGTTGCCGCTGGTGTCGGAGCGAATCGCATCGCCGAAAGTGTCGTCCCACAGTCGCTTGTATCCGCCCGACGCGTACAGCCCGGTATCCAAGCCACTGGTGCGGTCGCCCATGAAGACGCCGGCGTTGGCGCCTGAGTTGTATGAGTCGCCGCTCCCGAGCACGCGCCACTGCTCTGCAGCCGCCGAACCCGCTACCGCCCCCTGGCCGCCACCCGCGATCTGCAGGCGCGCGCTGGCATGTGTCAGATCGTACTGCTGGAGAAATCCGCCGGTGCTTTGCCAGGTCGCGGACAATCCGCCGCCGTTCGTGTCGTCCACTATAAGCGCCGGGCTGGCGCTGATGTTTGCGACGTTGCCCGCCGCTTCCACCGTGTACGTACTCGACGTGCGATCGAATCCCTGGCCGGTACCGTTCAGCGTGCGACGCGTTCGTGAGTTCAACCATTCTTGCAGCACGCCGCCGCTCGAATCCCAGGACACGGGCACGCCGCCGCCAGCGGTGTCGAACATCGCAAACTGCGCGGCGGGGCCGAACGATGACACATCGCCCGCGACCTCCAACGGATATGCGACCGGCGAGCGGTTGAAGCCGACGAGCGTGCTTGACCCGAATGCCGCCACGCCGCTGTCACCGCCGATCCTCTGGCCGTTCGCCAAGTTGCTCGAGGCCGTGATCGCGGTCTGCAGCACTGGGCTGCTGCGCGTGTACTGCAACTCGTTTTTGGTCTCGGCGTTGACGTCGAGCAACTGCGGATCGCCGACGCCCTTGATAGGAAAACCTCCCACCGTTCCGCCAGTCGGCAGCGCGTAAGTGCCGAAGCTGCTCGAGCTCGCCGCGGGCGGCTGGGTGCGCACCGCGGGAGGAATCGGCGGAGACCCCTGCGAGCGCGTTGCGATCACCAGGACAAGGATCGTGCCGTCGTTCGTCGGCGTGTAGACGCCGCCATTGACCTGGTACTGCACGTAGCAGCTGACCTGGCCGGCCGTCGCCGGTGTCGTGATGCTGGGCATCCCGCCGACGCAGCAGCCGAATTGCTTGGCATCGCCTGAACCCGAGGTGTGGCCTGACGCCGGCAGCGATGAGATCATCGCCGGGAGATATTGGAGCTCGTTGCGCGCGTAAGTATAGCCGTCAACGGGCGAGGTCGGCAGCGCGACGGTTTGGCCGTTGTACAAGGTCTGGACGAAGAACTCTTTGCGCACGCAGCCGTAGCGCACGTTCGTGTTCATTTGCCCGAGCACGGTCGCGAGCGCGGCTTCGCCGCCAGAAATGTCCGCGTCCTCCACGTCGGCCCAGGTCGGCACCGCCGCGAAATGCAAGCTGGCATTGCGCTGGCACAGCATCAGCACAAACAGCTGCCCGTCGTTCGTCGGTGTGTCGTCGCCGCCGTCAATGAAATAGTTGGTCTGGCAGGAGACCAGGCCGACTGACGACACCGAATCGGCCCAGGAGAGAATGCACCCGCCGCCCGAAGGCAGCTTCGTCGCCGGCGAGTAGCTGAAGTCGCGGCACCACCAGAACGTCACCTCGTCGTAGGAATACTGATAGCCGTCAATTCCTGACTTCGGCGCGGCGATCGTCTCACCGTGGGTATAGACGCCCGCGATGACTTCGCGGCGAACCATCGCGAACTTCGCGTTGTGCGCGAGCTGCGTCATGGTGCTCGCCTTCACGGGCTGGTCCACCGCGAAGGTGCTGTCCGGGATGTCGACGAAAGACGGGATGGCGGCGAGCGAGATCATACGATCTGGAACTGATGGCCGTCCTTTCCGTCGCCCTGCGAGCCCTGGCCGTCGCCGACCACGGCGCCGACGCCCCCGGTGGCGATTCCACCGCCGCCGCCGGCAGGACCGCCGCCCGTGCCCGAGCTCACGCCGCTTGTCGGCGTGCCCGCCACGGCCGCCTTGTTGCCGCCGCCGCGGCGGCAGAGGATGAGCACATTGAGCAGGCCGTCGCGCGTGGCCGTGTCCTGGCCGCCCTGGACGAAGTAGTTGACGCCCGACTGCACGACGCCGGTATCCTGTGCGATGTAGTTGTCGAAGAACAGCAGATCTCCGGGTCCGCCGTTCTTTCCGGTCGCGGGGTCCGGGCTCGCCTGCACCGAAAAGCCGTAGATGCACTCGCTGCGCGAGTAGCCGTAGCCGTCGTCGGCGGATTGCGGGAGCGTCACCGTGCCGCCATCTTTCTGCGGCGCTGCGGCGAAGTACTCGTCGCCGAGCGCGGCGAAGCGGATCATCGAATTTAGCGCAACGAGCTGATCCTCGACCGCATTCTGCCCCGACGCCCAGACTGAATCGGGGATGTCGAACCATCCTCCCGGCAGATCCACGGAGAATGCCATCTAGAAAATTCCTCCGGCTGCCGAGCCGTCCGACTGCTGGCTCGACGCGTCCGCCATGAACAGGTACTGCTGCCGCTGGGGAGCCGTTGCCGTTGGCCAGGCCGGCACCGTGTCTGGCGCGAACTGGAACGCAGGCTTCAGCATCGCGGTGACGTCGATGAGGTCGTAGGTAAGCTGCCCCTTCGCCCAATTCGCCTGGACGTTCAAAACCTGGCAAACGCGATCGCTCCAGCCGAGCGTTCCGCTGTCGAGGTCCTCCATCAAGGGATGGCTGACCGTGACGTAGTCGCCAACCTCGACGATCACCGGCTGCAGGCTCGCCGCCACCAGCGTGATCTGATTGGCGGGGCCGCCCGCGTAGCGCTCGAAGATGCGGCGCGCGGTGATGCCGGCGCGCGAAGCGCCCTGGAGATTCGAGCGCAGGCCCTGGGATTGGATCTGCAGCACCGCTTGCAGATCGAACTTCGCGACTGAGGCGGCGTCAATGAATTCCTCGGTGTCGCGGTAATTGCTGCCGTCATAGTCGAGATCGAACTGCACCCAGTTGTAGATGGGCTGCTGGCGGAACTTCGGGATCCCGACGATGTTCGACTGCGTGAAGGCGAACGCGATGCCGACCGGCGTCGGCGGCGCAAGCATGTCCACGACCGAGATCGCGCCGTTGTAGCGCGCGAAATGAAAGAGGCCGTTCGGCCGCAGCAGTTCCTGCTCGAGGAACGTTTTGGCGTTCACCGACTTCTGCAGCGAGAACAGCATGCGCGTGCAGCTGAGGCGGCCATTCTGCAGCGCAGTGATCGCCGCGGTGTCCACGTAGCCCGAGGCGAGCCCAAGCTGGTTCTCGAGGAGGTCGATCACCAGGGCCATAGGGTTGCCGTCGAGCGTCTTCGGGTTGGTCGCGCTCGTCGGGGTCAGGCCATCGTCGCCCGTGCCGTACACCTGGTTTGTCAGGCGCCGGTTGAAGTCCCGCAAGCCGATCACGAACCCGGTGTGATCGTCGGTCGGCGTCACGCTCTGCACCACGCCGGTGAAGACTGTGATGAAATCGGTGGGATATGTCAGCCCCGCGAACCCGATTTGAAGCAGCGCCAATGCGCCGTACCATTGCTTCGTGCCAAGGAGCGCGAGCACTGCGCGGTTGACGTCAACGACGGTGAGGTTGAGCGCGCCGACCGTCGCAGAACCCTGCAGGTCCGATACCTGCTGCGAGGCTCCGGCCGGCATTTGCGCGAAAGTCGAAGTCGGCGCGAGCCCGGTGATGCCGCTGCGATTCGAGTAGGTGAGGCCAAGCGTCGGGAACGTCACGACAACCACCGGGTCTTGCCCTCTGCCGTTGCGCGCCGCGTCGAAGGCTGAGGTGGTGGGGATCATGCGATCGGGTTCAGCGCCGCGAACACGGTTGCGGCATCGGAGGGATTCTCGTAGCGGAAGACGAGCTGAGCCTGGAAGCGGCACACCCCGGCGCGCTTCATCGTCGGGTCGCCGCTCGGCACATTGGAGTTGTTGGCGTTCGAGCTCCCGCCGACCATGAGGCGCACGCCGTAGTGCGAGGTCTTGGTCGAGTCCGGGTAAAGCTGCAGCACCTGGCCGTTGACCGCGGCGCTGAGGAAGTTGATCCAATTCGTGAGGTCATCGCCCATGAGCGCTGTCACGCGCATCTGCACATAGGCCTCGACGTAGAGGTTGATCGACCACATGGTGCCGTCGCCGGCGACATTGTCGGCGCGGTTCGGCACCGGAGAGATGGGGTCCACCGACGTCGGCGGCATGCGGAAGGTCAGCGTCTGCGGATTGCCCGAGAGATCGGTGTAGGCGATCTTCGGCAGCACCGCGCCGGCGAGCACGAAGCTGAGGTTGGGAACGCTCATTAGCCGGTAGCCACCAATGCGCCGTTGATTACGTTGAGGTTCGATCCGAGCCGAGCCTGGCCGGTTTGCACCAGGCTCGTCATCTTCGTCATCACTGCGGTCAGGTTGTCGTCCGAGATCACTCCATTAACGTGGAGGTTGATAGTCGTGCCCGCGTTGGTCGAGGCCGCCGCCGTGGATGCCGCCGTGGTCGAAGCCGCCGATGAGGACGATGCGGCGGCGCTCGAGCTCGAGCTGCCGCTCGATCCAGCAGCGAACAGGCCGGCCACGGCCGTTCCGACCGAGGCCGCGACCGAGGCGAATGCCCCCGATGCCGCGAAATGCTTGGCTGCTCCCGCGAAGTTGAACACGGCCGCATCGGCCAGGCCGAGCGCGAATTCCTCGGCCGCGTGCCACACCGAGCGGATGCCGATGCCCTTGCCTACGGCGGCGCTCTTGATGTTCTCGGCCGCCGCGGCGCCAGCGGCCGAGGTGAAGTGCGCGATCGTTTCCTCTTCGAGCACCGCGATGACCTTCATTAGCGCGTCAACCATCGCGCTGCGGTAGCCCGCCGCGGCCAAACCCATCTGCGCGAAGGAATTGATCTGCGTCGTGGTCGTCTGCATCTGCTGCTGGCGGAGCTTCGCCAGGTCCGTTTGCTCCTGCTGGGAAGCGGCCGAGCGCGCGCGCGCCGCGGCGACCTCGACCTGCGCGGCTTCCTGGTCATTGGTCGCGAGCTTCATCTGAGCTGCGACGAGTTTGTTGATGTCGTCGAGCTGCCGCTGGTACTCGAAATGAATCTTGTCCGCCGCCGACATCGCCGCCGATGCGGAGCGGTCGGCGATCGCGTCGAGCTTCGACACCGTCTCGTCCACGGCCTTTTGCTGTTGCTCGAAGGTCTCGGGGAACTTCGCCGCCGATTTCTGCCAGCCGTCGAGGATCGCGTTCCACGCATCAGCTTGTTTCTTCGCCTCGGCGTTCGCGCTCGCCGTCGCCCTCGACATCAATGCGTCGAACTGCTGCTGCTTCTGTTCGGCGCGCTGCGCCGCCTTTTCGTCCTCCTGGGCCCAGGCCTGCTGCAGCGTGAGCATGTACTTCTGCGTCAGGGCCGTGCGCAGCTGCTGGTATTCCTCTTCGTACTGCGCGAGCGATTCGTCCATCTTTTTGCCCGCCGCGGCTTGCTTGCGGTAGGCCTCAATCTGCTTCTCCGCCTGCTGCAGCCCGCGCTCGTACTGCGCGCGCGCGGCCACGTCTGGCTTGGCCATCTGGTCCTGCATCGCCTGGATAGTGGCAGTGACCTGGGCAAACGCGGCCGACAGCGTGCTGATTTGGTGTTCAGTGCTTTGGGCGTCCGCGTCCATGCCATCGAACGCCTTGCCGAGCTTCGCCATATCCTCCGCGGGCTTCGTTGCAAAATTGGCGAACGCCGCGGTCATCATCTTTCCGGTCTCGCTCACCGAGATCTTCATCTCGTTGAGCTCGTCCTTGGCCCCGCTGAAATCTAGGCTGGAGACATCGGCGGTTGCTTTCGCGAGGTGCTCGACCTCGACCACGACGAACGCGATGCCAACCCCCAACTCCTGCAGCGCGTCCCAGGCGCCCTTGGCAACGACGCCGATGTAGCCAAGAACATCCGCGAAGCCCTCCGCGAAGCTCGCAATCTGTGGACGGCTGGCGGTCCAGAATTGCTCGATCCCCTGCATCATCCGCGTGACCTGCGGCATGACCGCGGTGCCGATGCTGACGCCGAGGCCTTCCGCGCTGAACTTGATCTCGCGCAGGCTCTCCAGGAATTCCACCGACTGCACGGCCGTTGCTTCGTCAAACACAAGGCCCATTGATTGGGCGGCTGCAGTCGCGGAGCGGATCGCCGAGCCGCCCTTGTCGAGAATCGGAATCATCTCGGCGCCGGAGCGGCCGAAGATGGACATCGCAAGGGCGGTCTTATTAGCTCCGTCCTTCATCGTGGAGAACTTGTCGGCAATGTCGGCCAGCAGATCAACGTTGGGGCGGAGATTGCCGTTCGCATCCAGCGCGTTGACGCCAATCGACGCCAGCGCCTTGCTCGCCGTGGCGCCTGAACTGGCGAAGGGCGAGAGGCTGCGATCCATGATTGCGATGCCGCGCGTCAGCGTGTCGAAGCTGATGCCCATCGTTTCAGCAACGACCTTAAGGCCGCTGAGCTCGGTCACGCTCAAGCCGATCTGCTGAGACATCAACAGCAGCTGCTCGCCAAGCTCCGCCGTCTTCTTCGCCGACTCAAACAGCATTGCCCCGATCGCCACGGCCGCCCCGGCCGCCACCGCCGCGATCGCGCCGAAGCTGGCATTGATCGCCTCTCCGCCGCCGGTGATGTCGGATGCAAACGACTGGAACTGCGCGGAAAGGTCGGAAAGCGAAGTCGAGAACAGCGACCGGAAGCGCGAGATATTGGCTTCGGCGTCATCGGTGTTTGCCCCGATGGCGAACAGCAGCGAAGTTGCCGAGTCAATGGCCATGTGTCACGCTTTCGCTTGAAGGAACCCGCAATGAACCTTTCTCTTCACGATTTTGTCGGACGTTACATCTGGGCGGTCTGCCCGCCTTTTGCGCCGAAGGAAACACCCCACGTTCTGCTGAAGCTCCGCCTCCACGGAGTCGAGACCTGCGGCGTGTGGGTCGAATCAGAAGACGCGGTCAACCCGAATCTTCGCAACGTCCCGGTATTCCTTTCATTCCTCAACATTTCGGTCATCAGTCCTTTTGCCGAACCGCAGGGTGGAGGGACACCTTTCCTGATTTGAGAAGCTCATTCATTTGGTCCATCACGCCCGGAAGCCAGGTTTGCATGTTTTCCTGCATAGCCATCGGATTCCACGCGACCGCAATCGATGAAAGAGCGGCTTCAACTTCTTGATCGGGATCGGTAGGCCGAAGCTCGGAAAACGTGATCGCCTGGTAGAGGAGGCAAATCGCATCCGATCGGCTCACGTCCGCGAGAGCATCCGCGATTTCAGCCGCCCGCCGCACAAACTCGTCACGCTGCATCACTCCTCCTAAATCTGGTCGAGCCCGACGCGGGTTCCGCCGCGGTAGGGCTCGCCGAACACGGTTTCCCGCTCGCGATCGGAGCCTGTCTCATGCAGTAGCAGGCGACCGGCCGCGGCGACGTCCAGGTCGAGCGCCAGCACCGGATCCGTCACCCGAAGCATCTGGCTTGGCCGCTGGCCGAACGTCCTCGCCGCGATCGCCACCGGAAGGAAGTCCGGCCCGGTGACGAAAGGTCTCGAGGGAGGCGACCTCGGGCGCCCGCCGGGCCCAGGCGAGGATGAACTCGGCGTCCTCGTCGGGGATGTCGCCGAAGCTGATCTCGCCCTTGCCGGCCGCTCCCTCGACGACGCGGGGCTCGACGACGGTGGCGATGACTACGACGCGGTTGAAGGCACCGATCATGGCAATATCCTCGGCCTCGAGCGGGCGGCGCTTGGCGTCGCCGCCGGCGAGCGCGAGCACAACGCCCGACAGCGCCTCGGGGATGCGGCCGCGCAGCAGCCAGGTCTCGAGCTGCGGCCGGCGCGCCTGGACGACGACGCCGCTCGGAAGCTCGAGCTCCTCGCATTCGCGCCTGCGGATTTTCTCCGCGGCGGTCTTCCACGCCGCCGCGGTCGTGACTGTGCTTGGCATTGTTGCTCCTAGATGGTCTTGTAGACGCTTCCGACGCGCGCGCCGGCCACGACGGTGAGATCGCTGAGGCCCTTGAATTGGGCCTGCCAGGTCGCGGTTTTCGTGCGGCCGAGCGCGAGCTTCACGGCGCTGGTCGGGATCGCCTTTCGCATCGTCGCCACCGCCCACTTGTAGGCGGGGTCGGTCGAGGGCGAGACGACCGCGAGCGCGACCGGCGTCATCACGATGTTGCCGCCGACGCCGATGGTGATGCCTTCCTTGCTCGCGTCGCTGAACACGCCGGCGGGCAGGCAGTGCGCCATGACCGCGTTGAATTCGAGCTGCGAGAGCTCGACCTCGATGACGAGGTCTTCGGTGTTGGCGAAGGCGGCCACGGGCGCGGTGTCCTGGTCCACCTGCTCGAAGTCGGGCTTGGGCGTGTAGGTCACAATGCTCGGCACCGCGAGCAGTCCGAAGTGCTTGGCGTTCACGTTGGCGGTGGCGTCGGGCGTGCCATCAACCGCAAGCGTGAGGGTTGCGGTTGTGGCATCGAGCGTGACGCCGAGCCAGAGGTCGGCGGGGCCGCGCTGGATCGCGCTCGAGGAGTAGATGCGGGCAGTTCCGGCCATGGGCTATTTCCTTTCCCGCGCGCGAGCGCGGTTGATGGCTTGTGAATAAACAACCGTGCGCGTTTCGCGATCGCGGCTGAGGTCGTAGTGGAGGCAAACGTAGTTGCGGGCGGCGTCGCCGACGCGCCAGCGGAGCCGCGGATCGTCGAGCAGGCGCAGCAGCGTTGGCTCCCAGCTGAGGCCCGGAGAGATGGTGAAGCCCGTGACGCCGTCCTCGATCGGCGAGTAGGGCGGCAGCCTGGTGGCCACCAGCGGCACGCCCATCGCCGAGAACTGGAGCCACTTGAGTTCGCTGCGGCATGCGTTGAACTCGCTCAGGCGCAGCGGGGCGAGCGCGATGTCGGCCTCGAGCGCAGCAAAGGCCTCGCGGTGGCGCTCGACGGGCTGCCACGGCAGCTGCTCGACCCGCTCCGCGAGATCTCCCGGCACGGCGATCGCATCGCAGCCGAGAAGGCGCAGCCGGCACGTCGGCCGCTGCCGCATCACGCTCCAGACGTCCTGGGCGATCACGGCGAAGTCGGCGGTGTGGGCCGAAGACCCCGCATATCCAATCACCGGCGCGTCCGGATGAAACTTGCCCGGCACCCACTGCATGGTGTCCACGCGGTTGGGAACGACCGCCCATGGGACGCCGGGAGCGAGGGCGGAGAATGAGCGGGCGAGGTGCGGAGTCGAGACCGTGACAAGGTCGGACATTTCGAGCGCCGCGCGAACGATCTTCTCGTCCGCGCCCATGCGAAGCACGTCGTCGTCGTAGTCGAGCGCGATGGCCGCGCCCCAGCGGCGCAGGTTGTAAATGTCCTCCAATTCGCGCTCGGTATGGACATAGCTCAGCTGCGCGACTTCGTCGGCGCGACGCAGAGGATACTCATGAAGCGGGCTGCCGAATAGAACGCGAGCGCCGGGAAACGCGCGGGCTGGCTCGAAGGTGCGATACCACTGGCACGGGTTGATCGCCGATGCGACAAAGGTGACGTTCACTGCTCGACCCCCGTGATCGCAAGCTCCACGATCGGCTGACGGGCGAACTGCGATTGGCTTGTGCCGCGCAGCGCCCAGTTCACGCTGCGCAGGCTTACCTCGAGCAGGCCGCCGCGCGGGAAGCCCGGCGACTCGAACGTGCTCCCATCGGGCATGGCGGCCGTCAGAGGGGCGGTGTAGTCGGTGAGGTCCTGCGCCCGGCAGAGCGTCATGACCAAGGCGCGGGCATAGTCGCGCGAGGCGCGTGCCAGGTCTTCGCTGTCGCCGTCTGCGACGAGCACGGCGCTGACCGCGATCGCGTGCTGGGCGGTGAGCGCGATCTGCTCGTCCTGCTGCACGGTGGTCGAGAGTGCCTCAATCACAATCTCGGGCGGCTGCTCGTACAGATCCTGTGGAGCGGTGTGGTAGGCGCCGATCGGCTGGAACGTGCCGGCGGGATTCGCGAGCGCGAGATTCGAGGCCAGATCCCGCTGCAGGATGGCGATCATCTGCTGGATGAGGCACTCGACGAACTGCGGCTGGTAGTCGGGCGTGCGCGCCATCTAGGTTGGCCACCTCCCGTACTTTCCCTTGACAGCCGACAGGCTCGATTGTTCGGTCGCGGTCAACCCATTGCGGAAGCCGACCTTGGTGGCGATCTCGACCAGGTACATTTGGGCGAGCTTCATCAATTCTCGCTTCGCGGGCTCGCTGAAGACGATCTCCTTGCGCTGCGGCATGCGGCCGGTGCCGGTCTGGTGGTAGAGCGCATACGGGATCGTGCTGCCGATCGTCAGAGAATGCGGCTGTGGCTGATAGACCGCGCCAGGCGCGCTGGCGCCGGTGAGGGACGCAATGAGCGCGCCGGTGCGCTGGAGGATCGGCTTGCCGGGGAAATGCTTGGCCTTCCACGCGGCGTACGAATCGCTGAGCTTCGCCCACTTCGCGCCCAGGCCTTCCTCGCCCTCGCTCGAGAACTGCGAGCGGATGTAGGCGTAGAAGGTGTCGGCGAACACCGGCCAGATCGGGCGCCAATCCGAGATGCCATCGGTGAAGCGCGCGAGCCCCCGGTCCATCTCGACCGTGCCGGCGACCGCCATGCGGAGCCGGAACACTAGACCACCTCCAGGCCGATGGCTTCGGCGCGCGCGCGCGTGACGGCGAGCGGCTGCCAGTCTTCGCGGTGGATCGAGAACCAATGGGCGTGCGGCTGGCCGGCGTCCACGACGAATGCGTCGGCGCCGAGCTCGCCGCACTTGGCCAGGAACCGAGCCGCATCGGAGCGGCCGTCGTAGATCACGACGCTGGCGCGCGCGACGCCCGATGCATCCCGCATCTGCTCGGCGTACTCACGGCGCGAGAAGATGAGGACATTGCGGCAGGTGCGGTGCAGGACATTGGACTCGGGCGCGTCCTCGCGCCGATCGCGGTCGATTAGCACGGTCGCATCGGCGAGCGGCACGCCCTCGGCGTTCTCGATCGCCCACCAGCGGGTATTGAGCGCGGCGTTCAAAACTGTTCGTCCCTCCGAAAGATGGGGCGGCAAGGCACGAAGCCGCCTGCCTGGGGCCCCGCGTCCTGGGTGCCGGCGGTGGCGAGGAAAAGCTTGTCGTAGTAGCCCGCGCGGAAGGCGGTCAGAAGATCCTTGGCTTCGGAGCGCACGGTGTCGAGAAGCAGCCACTGGCCGGTGATGCCCATCTGGGCTGCGACCACTTCGCCGAGCAGCACCTGCGCCGAGAGTTTGTTGAGGTTGCGCAAGATGACTTGCGCGTCCGCGGCGGTGGCGGCTGGGAGCTGCGTCAGCACGTAGCCGCGGGAATTCGCGATCGCATCGATGTATGCAGCGCGCTCTGTGATCCACTCCTGGATCTGGCCGTCGCCGGTCTTTCCTGGGGGAGCCAGGCTTGCCAGGCCGCCCGTAGCCGTGTCGTTCGCCGCCTGCTGCGCATAGGTCAGCGTGTTGGCGGCGGCCGAAGCTACCGTGAACGCGCCATCGAACACGGTCGCCCCGGCCGCGGCGGTGCCCGAGATGACCGCGCTCCATCCGGGCGTCGCGCCGTGAGGCGCGGCAAACGTTACGGTGACGATGTTCGCCGATCGCGCGAGCGACGCGATCGCCTGCGGCGCTCCCGAGCGCTTGAAGCTCGGGAACCGCGCGGCGACGTCATCAACTGTGGTGTAGGCTGGCATTTGTCTTCGCTTCCCCTGGCTCTTGATTCCGCCGCCGCGGCTGCGGCCGCTCCGCGGGCGGCGGCTCGTCTTACGTCATTGCGGCGGCGGAATCAAGAGCCAGGCGCGCGATTGCGCGCCCGGCTCGGTGGATGACTCAGGCGTCCATGGATCAGGCGTTGTTGGCGTTGCCGGTCGAGGCGATCGCGGCGGCGAAGAATGCATACCCCACCGCATAGCGACCGCGAATCCCGTACTCGTACTTGTCCTCCTGGTAGACCTTCTCGCTGGTCTCCGGGTTGGTCTTCTGCACGAGCGCGGGCTTGATGCGCCACTGCCGAAGCAGAGGCTTCGATCCGGGGCGGCCGGTGTAGACCAGCCCCCACGACCAATCGGTGATGTAGGCCGTGGTGTAGGGCGTCGCAGTGCCCTTCCAGACGTTCGACGCCATCGTGCCGGCGCCGCCGCCGCCCTTGGCCGGCATCGGACCGATGGTGAAGTCCGAGTTGAGCAGCTGCGTCACCACCTCTTCCATGTTCGGGCCGTGGAAGAGATAGGTGTTGTTTCCGCTCAGGTCGAAGTTCAGCGGACGGCCGCGGTCATCGTTGGCCAGGCGCAGCGCCGCGCGCGCCTGGCCGTACTGCGTCGAGCCGAGCGAGAGCGCGCCGAGGTTGTTGTTGATCCAGGCCTTGTTGGCCTGGCCAGGAACCACCTTGGTGTGGTCGCCGAAGAAGTTGACTCCGTCCCACGCCTTGGTGGTGAATCCAGCAGGCAGAAGCTGGATCGCGAGCTCGACCGGATGCCGCTGGGCCTCATAGGCCAAGCCCTGGATGAGCGGCTTGATGAGCCCGAGCTGGTCGTCTTCGAAGGTCTCCTGCTCGACCTCGAAGGACGCTTCCCATTTCCGGTTGCGGATGATGAAGTTGTTGCTGGTGGCGCCAACGGCCTGGCGCTGCCCGATGAACTCCCGCATCCGCGGCGCGGATCCGAGGAAGTTGTGGCTCATGGCGGCGGTGGTGCTGTCCACGTCGTAGATGAAGGGCGGCACCTCGACCTTGGCCGCGATGAACGCGTCCTGGAAGATGGCGTCGAACGACGTGAACACCGCAGCGAGATTCTGGGGAGTAGTCAGCATGCGATGAAGTTCCTTTCTTTGGAATGGCGGCGATTGAATCCGGGGGAGCGCGCCGCCGCGGGCGCGCTCCCTGGCCAATCGCTATTGGACGTAGTTGTCGATCTGCACGCGCACGAAGCCGGTCGCGGGGATGTCCACGATGGTTCCGACCTTGATCGAGGTCGTGCCCGCCGTGCCCGACACGGTCTGGTCGTCGATTCCGAACACGAGCTGGCCGATGAACGGGCTCGCGTCCGCGTCGGCGAAGGTGAAGATGCCGTCGCGGCTGATTTCGGTTTTGCCGATCGAGGCGAGGTAATCGGCTTGGGTCGCGTCGCCGCCGCCGACCGTGGGCCCGCGCCGCGACACGCCGGCGAAGCCGGCGGGAGCGGCAGCGCCCGAAGCAAGCGGCTGGACGTTTCCGGCTCCGTCGAACACCACCAGGGCGTTCTGGAACACGGTCTTGCCGGCGCCGACGAGCGCCGCGATGAAATGGCCATCGGAGCGGGCGGCGTCAGTGTTTGCGGTGAGTGCGGCCATGCTAGTCCTCCTCCTCTTCCTCGTCCTTCACGGCTTTCAGCCGCGCTTGCTTTTGCTTGAGCGCCGACTCTTCGCTGACGCCCATCTTCTTGGCGAATGCCTTCTCCGCCGCGCTGAGTTCAACCGTGTCGGCCGCCTGTTTCCCGGCGCCGGAAGTCCCGGCCGCCGCTAGCGACACGACCGGCTGCCGGATGGCCAGCATCGAGTGGAACAGGTCGAGATCGCTCATCGCGATGCGGCGGAAGTGCTCGCGCTCGGCCGGCAGCACGCGGCCTTCCTGCACGGCGCGATCGAATGCCTGGTCGGCGAGCATCACGCTGAAGACCTCGCCGTCAAGCACCGATCCCTTCGGGATGCGCAGCGCCCCGAAATCGGGCTTGCCGTCCTTCACCGGCACGGCGGACATGCCGACGACCGGGCGCGAGTTGCCCGCGGCGCTGACCTTGGCCGCGATCGCGGTCACCACCGCGGGGGTGATCGAGGTCGCGCCGGCGACGTCGGCGAGGAGCACGATCTTCTGCACGCTCTCGGCATCGGCCGCGGAAGCCTCGGTCGCTCCCATCGCCTTCTTCACGTCGCTCGCGTCGACGTAGTAGCTGTTGTTGGTTGCGTCGTCGCCGGATCCCGAGGTGGCCGGAAAGTCGGAGTGCTCGATGAGCACATTGCCTTTCTGGGGTCCATCGGAGATCGGCGAGACCTTGGCTTTCTTGAACGAGTTCTTGACTGCCATAGTCTCCTTTCGGGTTGTGGCAGCGCCCCAGGCCACTGCCGAGAATTGAATTGGGGGCGTGTCGAGAAACGGCCGGTTGGTGATCGCCAGGCTCACAAGCGTCGCGCCCTGGTCTTCGCCGGTCGTGTGGCTTTCGTAATGCAGATCGAAGGCGGGAGACGTGTACTTGTATTCGCCAGCCTCGAGCAACTCCCGCAGAAGATCGGTGGGCTCCGCCCATCCCCACAGCACATCGCGGCCGAGGGCGTCGCGCACGGGCACGGCCTCGAGCTCCTTGAGGAAGCCCGCGGCGCGAATCGGGTCGCCCTTGGCGATGTCCGGGTGCTCGATAGTGTGCTCGTAGCTGAGCGGCACCTCGATGTTGCGCGAGGTGAAATTGCGCTGCACCTGCTCGATCACTTCGCGCGTGATCGAGAGCTTCAGACCTTGCCAGACATAGTCGCCGAGAACGAACACCGGCACGCGGATCAGCCCATCCGCGCGGATCGCGCCAAGCTCGATCGCCGGGGATGGCCACTTCCCGCGCAGAACGCTCATGCGGCACCTCCCTCGTCCTTGAACACGGCGACCCACATGCACCGGCATTGGTCGCCGCCCTCGCAGTTCGGATTGGGGACATCGGGGATGTCGCCCTCCTGTCCCTCTTTGCCGTCCGCATCGCTGCATTCGCCGCAGGTGTTGCTGTCGAGCATCGCCGAGTAGATGAAGCGATCGATCTCGTCGCGGTGCTCGGCGAAGCCATCCTGGCGCCCATTCGCGATCGCGTTATTCGCCGCGCTCGATGCCGCGCGATCGATGTAGCCATCGTTCTGCTCGTCAACGTCGAGCGCCACCTGGGCGGGATTCGCAGCGCCGCCATTGGCCTTTGCCTTGAGCGTTGCGTCGGCCACCCGCGCGGCGATCTGGTTCTGCACCTGGGCGACGGTTGTGTCGGCGAGAAGCTGCAGCTTGTCCGCTCCGATTGACCCGGTCGCCGCCGCATGGATGACGCTGGGCTCGCTCTGCGGCGCCTGCGGCGGAGCGCCCTTGCGCTGCGCGGACCGCTCCGCCTCGACGCCGTTGCGCCCGACCGCGTAGACCTCCGCCAGCAGCCCGCGCACTTTCAGCGCGAGCCCGCGATCAAGCGGCAAGGAAACTTGATGCACCTTGGCGATCGGCGCCGACACCGCCTTCTGCGCCGCGGCGGCGATCATGGCCTTGGTGCTCTTGCGCACCAGCGCCGCCACTGATTCCTTGCAGCGATCGAGCGCGCCGGCCACATCGTCCACGCTGACGTGCTGCTCGACGCCGCGCGGCTGCCGGGATGCCCTCACCGCCGACAGCTGAGCCGTCTCCTCGCCAGCCTCGCGCTCGACCTGCGCATTGTCGGCATTGTCCTGCTCCGTCGTCGGCTCGTCGGCGGCCTGCGCGTTAGGCTGCTTCTTCTGCGGCGCGGCAGCCGCGGGCCCCGCCGCCGGCGTCGGCGCAGCCGGATCGCCCTGGGTTTGATCGGTGACGCGGACGCTTCCCTGCTTCACAAGGCGCGCCGTCTTGGGATCCGCCTCGGGCGCGCCGAGCTCGCGGCGCACGTAGGCTTCGAAGTCGTCATCGGGGCGGATGATGTTCGCGTCCGCGAGCTTGTCGATGAACTGCATCACCGCCAGCAGCGAGCGCGACTTGACGTTGGCCGCGGCCACCGCCGGGTAGCGAAGCCGGCCTCCGCTCGCGCGACCGAATTTGCCGGGGAAGTTGAAGTCCACGATGCGCCGCACAGGCCCGCTGCTGATGCTGCGCGCGATGGCCTCGGCGTTGGCCTGGAGATTCGTGTAGAAGAACTCCTCGAGCACATCGCCAACCGCGCGGGAGCCGCTCGATCCGGTGCCGAGGTTCAGGAAGTCCACCAGGCCGACGCGGGTGATCTCCTGGGCGTACCGCGTGATCGCATCCTGGATCGGATAGAGCCGCCCGCTCACGCCGACAAGCTTGAGGTCGGCCCCGTGTGGAAGCCCCACGCCGAGCGCCTGGTGGGTAGCGATCTGCGTCACCCACTTGTTGAGGAGCCTGCGATCCTCGGTGGCGGGGTTCTCCGCGTGGATCCCGACCGGAATGCCCATGCCGTTGCGCTCGCCCGCGATCGCTTCGACGATCTCGAGCTTATGCTTGAAGAACCACGGCTGGTACATGGCGCGGAACAGCGACCGCCCAGGGAAGTAGGCGCCCTCTTTGTGGTGGGTGAACAGGCAGATTTTGTCGGCCGGAACCATCCAGAAATCGAGGCTCGATCCGCGGAAGGCGAGCTGCTCGAGGTACATGAGCGTCATGCCATCCTGGTCGACGTGCCAGCGGTAATACGTGTCCGGCATCAGCGGCATCAGCTGGCCCAGGCTGACGCGGTCGCCGTCGATGCGGTAGATCTCCTCGGCCGCCGCAGCGCCATAGCGCAGCATCAGTAGCGCGTGCGAAATCACGTCGTCCCAGTGCTGGGACACGGTGAGCCCGGAGGGCGATGTGTATTCGAGCCCGCCGAAGAGGTTTTCCTTGACTAGCTCCGCGGCTTCTTTTTCGATCGACGTGGCCTGCGGCGGCGGCTCAACCGTCCAGCGCGCGCCGCGGATCGGCAGCGAATGCGCCTGAACGGTCGCATATACCTGCGGATCGGTGCGGTACATCTGCTCGAAAATGCGGAAGGCGCGAGCATTGACGCGGAACTTGCTGTCGGCTTCGCGAAGGTCGGTTATGAAGCCGTCGTAGATGAACGTCCCGACCGCGCCGGCGATCCGTGTGAGCTCCTTGCCCTTGGTCGCCGCGAACTTGGGCGCGGCCGGCGAGTCGGCGGCGGAAAGGCGCACCTGCTTTGACGGCATGCGCGCCTTCACATCATCACCTCGTAGACCGAACGGCCGCGGAATTCTTCGGCCTCGTCGCTGGCGTAGAACGACTCGTCGCTGAGGTCGTCAGCGTCGGCGTCCATGGCTTCGGGCGGCCGGGGCACGCAGGTGCCCTCGCTCATCGGCATCGACCGCGTGTCGCTTGAGTGCTCGGCGAGCGCGAGCGCCCAGAAGATGTCGATGTGCCCGCTCTTGTTGCGCTTTCCGTCGTAGCGGGTGTTGCCCGCCGCGGTCACAATGCGCTTGACTCCGGCGATGTGGGCCATGACGAGCGCGTCGTTCGGAATCTTGATGAGGTGGTCTTCGAAGAGACGCTTCATCGCGAGCGCCATTTCCGCCTTGATCTCGAGCCCGAACGTCACCGCCTCCACCTTGCCGGGGTGCTCATCGACAAGTTCCTGCGCGGTCTCCATGCCGACGCCCGTCTCATCGATGGCCAGCCGGCGCACGAGGCCGATGTGTTCCTTCACAGAAGCCTTCATCGCGCTAAACTTCGCCTTCTTCAGCGTCTCGACTATCCGCACGATGCGCACGTCGTCGAGCCGCTCGATCACAGCCTTGACGAACAGATCGTGGATCGGCCCGACGTCCACGCCCATGTAGAGATCACCGCGCTGGCGGAAGTCGCGCGGAAGCACCGTCGTGGCCTCATCCGACACCGCGTCCTTGATGAGTTCGTTCGCGATCAGCTGGCCCTCGGCGTCCAGGAACTTGCAGAGAAATTCCTGCGCGAAAATGTCGGGATCGCGGAACGCCGTGCGCAGCTCCTCGATGTCGATCTCGAGCCCAAGGCGGATGGCGCGGTGAATGTCGCACCAGTGCCAACTCCACCCCTTGTGCGTGAACGGCTGGCTCGCGGGCTCGACCTGGTCGGCGAGGCCGGCCTCGTCGGCCATGTCGTAGAACTCCCCGATCGCGCCGTTGGGCGAGGAGATCATTGCCACCTTGTGCCCGCGCGCCGCGCGCCCCATGGCGACGCCGATGGCGAGCGACTGGTTCTTGTGCTTGGCGATCTCGTCCAGGCGGACATTTCCGCCGAAGCTGCGCATCGCGTTCGGGTTCGAGGAAAAATAGATCGCGCGCGAGCCGTTCTTGAGCTCGATGCGGTCGCTGACGAATTCGGCGTCGTCCACGATCTCGCGCACATTTTCGGAGAAGCTCGACACCACTCCGATCGCGTCGAGCATCTTCTTCGTCGTCGCGGCGGCCTCCTTGCTCATGGCCTGGTCGCCAGACATCCAGAGGATCGGGAACGGTCCGCGGATCATGCGCACCGCATCGCCCGCGCACTGCGCAAAGGTGTAGCCGGTGCGGACGGATTTCACGACTGCCTTGAAGCGCGATTCGTCCTCGTCCCACTGCCGCTGGTAAGGCAGCATGGTCACCGGCATCTTTGGCGCGTGCTCAGCTACCGAGACCAAGGGTCGCCCTCACTCTCGCGTATTCTTCGTCGGTGATGACATGGCCGGGCTTCACCGCGCCGAGCGCGTGCGCCGCCGCGGCCTGCTTCGCCTCGAAGTCGGCAAGCTTCTTGTCGAGCTCGCGGCGGTCGAGCGCGAGCTTCTCGCTCTCGATGCGGATGCGCTCGCCGTCGTTCTCCAGGCGTCGCACCTGGTTCCGCACCTGCTGGAACATGCGGGCTTCCCGCATGAGCTTTGTGACGTCGGCGCCTTTCGCCTCCATCACGCGCGCCAGCATGATCGAGAACAAACCCTGCGCGGTGGCGTCGAACTTCGTCTCGACCGTGGTCGGATCGTCGCGCAGAAGCTGAGCGAGCTCGGTGGCTGCGGACTTCGCCGCTTCGATGCGGCGGCGCGTCGGCTCGAAATCGGTGATGCGGTGCCGCGAAAGCGCCGAGCGCGAGAGCGCCTCGCCGGTGGCCTGCTTCACCGCGGCGATGATCTCGGCGTAGGGCTTGCCGTCTGCCAGCATCTCCTCGACCAGTCCGCGCGCCATGTCGCTGAGCTTGTCGATCGAGCTCGGCGCGCGGCGCTTCGGCATTTCGATGAAGCCCGCCATCTAGGCCAGATCCACCGCGGGGTCTTCGATCGTCGCCTCGAGGATGTCGCGGCCCTTGGGCTCGAGGCGGATCCACCGGATCACGGGCAGTTCCGCATCTGGAACGCGCTTCTGCTCGTAGCGCAGATAGCCGCGCTCCTTCAGGTCGCGCAGCAGGTCGTGGACCTGCGCGATGGTCATGCTCTCGCCGGCGTCGTCGAGCAGGCGGTAGAGCAGCGCCGCATCGGCGATTGCCATGGGCGCGGCCGTCTGCAGGATCTTGAGCGCCTTGCCGCGCCGGCGGCGCGCCTGCGCCGCGCGAATGTCAGTTGCCGTGGGCATAGCCGCGCAACTCCTCCCTCATGGCGCGCAGGTCATCGTGCAGCGCCTCGACCGCCGTGGTGGTGTACTTCAGCATCAGCTGCATCTCGCGCTGGTCGCGGTCTTCGCGCTGCACCATCTCGCGCACCGAATCGGCGAGCTCGCGCGAGGCGGAAGCCTGCTCGTTCTGCGCGGCGACCACCCGCGGTGCCCAGCGCTCGATCAAGGCGAACAGGCCGACCAGGATCAGCGCCGCCGGGCCCCAGGCGATGATCTGCGCGATCGCCGCCGGGCCAAGCGCGCCCTTTTCCACCAGCGCGATCGAGATGAAGGCCCACGGCCCGCAGACCGTGAGCCCCAGCCCCAGCTTGCGCAGCCAGGGCAGCGGCAGGGTGAGCCTGAACGGCGAGGTGGCCATGGCTCAGTTGGCCGGCGCGTCGAGCGTGATCGGCGCGGGCAGCAGCAGCAGCACATCCTGCGCGTTGACCGGCTGCCCCTTCGCCGCCTGCAGCGCGAGGAGCGCTTTGGCGACGAGCTGCTCGATCGCGGCGACGGCCGCAGCGGCGCCGCCCTGGCCGACAAGCGTGAGCCCGGCTTCGACCAGCGGGGTGGCCTCGGTCAGCGCGTTGACGACTTGCTGCTCGGGCGTGGTGGGAATCGTGGGCGTGGACATGGGTTCTCCTCGTGTGTTGCGGCGCGGTCAGTGGCCCGACGCCGGCGTGGTTCTGGTGTCTTTGGCCGCGGCCTTGGGGTCGAGCGCCTCGATCGCGCCGACCAGAGGGCCGATATTGGCGAGCGTGGCCTGCGCCGAGGCGAAGTCCGCCTGGAGCGCATCGGGCGCGGTCGAGGCCGCGGCCTTGGCGAGCTCGTAGGTTTCCAGCGCCTCGACGGCGGCGGCCTGGGCGGCCTGCGCCTTGCTGATCGCCTCGTAGGTCGCCTGCGTGCGCTCGATGGATCCCGTCTGGTAGTCGGCCGCCGCGGTGTCCACCACGGCCTTGCTGACCGCGAGGGTCTCATATGCCGCCTGGTCCCACGATCCGCACTGGAAAGCCGTGAGGCTCAGCGCGGCCACCGTGGCCAGCAGCACGCACGTCAATTTCCCCGCCGTGCCCGCGCTCGGCACCGGCGACGGCGCGGACAGCGCGCCGCCCGCCGCGACCTTGACATTCGCGTGCAGGCCGCTCGCGGCCAGCGCAACGGCGTTCGCGGTGCAGATCGTGTTGGCGCTGAGATTTCCGGCGATCGCAATCGTCGAGATGAAGGCGAACACGACCGCGAAGATCACGCCCAGACGCCCGGAAATGTATCCGTCGAGTCCGGCTTTCTTGGCCGCTTGGAGCACGCCGTAGACGGAAGCGGCGACGGCGAGGATGCCGGCCGCGCTAAATTGCAGATGGTGCATTGGGTGCCTCCTGTGGCATGGGGGTGTTGTAGAACTTCAGCGCCTGGCGCTGGTAATCCGAATCGTCAAAGCTGTCGGCCCAATTGCCGTGGTTGTATGCCTTCGAAATCTGGTCGAGCGTTGTGGCCTTCTGGCGGCCGATGATCTCGGCGTTGATGAACTCGACCGTGGCCGCGCAGAGGTAATCCGCCGCCACCGCGAACTTCAAGCCGGTTTCGCCCGCCGGGAAAATCAGAAGCGACGGGTCGCGCATCTGCGGCGGCAGCAAGTCCACCAGGTGCGCGAACATGACCTGCCATGGCCCGTAGCTGCAGTGCGCCGCGCAGCCCCAGCGCCTGGTCAGCGCGGGAACGTCGTAGCGGTGCCCCGAGCAATAGCCGTCCTCGTGCTTGGGCAGCGGGTAGGCGCCGAATTCAGATTCGCAGCCCGCGATCGCCCACAGCACGCGCTCGCCGACGCCGGCGGGCAAGCGGAGTTGCGTGCCGTATTTGCGGCACAGGCTCGCGATGATTTCCTGCGGCGTCGCCATGTCTGGTTCGCGCCGAGCGTTGCGGGCGGAGTGACCGGCGTGGGGATGCGCCGGTCACTCCTGGCGGGTCAACGCGTCAGCATGCGGACCAGGATTGGCTTAGGGTTGGGAGTCGTCAATGCCCAGAGGGGTCACCACACGGGCACAATGGGACGAATCGCCGCGACAATCGCGGGAATTATGCGCGTTATTTTACTTCGGGAGGCTGCAACGCGTGCAACGCGCGCTACAGGTGATGCCACTTCGGGCAGACTTTTTTTTCAAGCGATTGGAGTAGAAATTGTGCCGCTCCGCCCGCGCCACTGTGAATCATTCCGTTGTCGCCGCTCTTGGCGTCGCTCCACAGCATGTCTCCCTCGTGGTTCGTCAACATCCCCGAGGCCGTCACGCCTGGGCCGGCGATGATTCCCCCGAGTTTCGCCTGCTCTTGGATATCGAGAATCGCATCGGCATCCTTCGGATTGACCGCGAGTGAAAGGCACACCTCGCGATTATGCTGAGGGAACACCTTCGCCTGACGCTCTAATTCCTTTCGAATTGCAGATGCCACTTCGGAATTTCCCTGCACGAACACCGAGTGAACCGCAGCAAGCGGATTTGTTGGCGCCTGCGCGGCAACCGGAATCAGGCATGCGGCAAAAAACACTATTGCTCTCGTCATCACATATTCTCCATTCATGCAAACGCGGTCGCGTGCCACGCAACTCTTCCGACAATGCGCGCAGACGCCGTCTCGCCTGGATCGAGGTCAATCACGGCTGGATCATACTCCAAATTGTCCGGGCGCAGAATGAGCCGGTGGCGCTGAAGGGTGAGGCGTTTCAGCGTCAGGCCCTCATCTCCTTTTACCGCATAAATATTTCGGCGCTGAAAGGGCGGATTGCAATCGCCGCGATCAATCAGGACCAGGTCTCCCGGATGTAGTGCGGGTTCCATTGAGGATCCGTCCTTTTTGTCCACCTTCAGAAGGATCAGCCGCGGCTCATATTCATTCGCTGGCACGATCGAACGCTTCACCTTCTCGATGAACGTGCGGTGAAACGGGAACCAATCTTCGACGCTCGCCTCATTGAAGAGAGGCGCCCCCGCAGCAACTTTACCCAGAAGGGGCACATACATGAGTTCCGGCGTGGGTGCCTCCTTGTTGATCCACGCGGCGACCTCTTGGCTCCGATCTACTGCGAATTCCGCCGCGAAATTTTTCATTTGCGCCGCCAATAGAAGCGCGCGTGACACCTCGGGGTTCGCCGATCTCGCCAACGTCCCCAACTTGAAGAGGCTACCACCTCCGGGCTCGACGGTTGCCTGTTCCCAGCTCCTCACCGCCGACTCGGTGACGCCAATCGCTTGCGCCAGCCGCCCCTGCGTCCAGCCGAGCTGCGCGCGCAAGTCTTTGATTGTGCGGGAGATATGAGACGGGGCGGTGCGCGAGTGGATTCCTCTTGACATGGCTTTACGGCGCTGGTACTACTAGTAAATGTTGGTAACAAAAACTGGTAGATCAGATGGCGCACTCAGCGGTACACCGCGTTAACAGTAGCACGGGACTCCCGGCCTCGCAGCAAGCGCGGGCGCTGGCGTTGCAACTCTGTCCTCGGCTGATCACCGCCGTCGCAGAGCGCACTGGCTTTACGAAGGCGTATGTCTCGATGGTGTTCACGGGCAAGCGACGGTCCAGGCAGATCGCCCAGGCTCTCGCGTCGGAAATCTCCGCGGGCAGAAGGCGCGTAAAAAAAATGCTCGGAGGGCATGACGGATGCCGCTGAAAAGCTGGGTGTCGATCGCGGAGGGCGTCCGGCTCGCGCAGGGAGAACTGTCGCGTTGGACTCTTTGGCGCCTGGCAGCGGCCAAGGCGATCCCCTCGAAGCGGGTCGGAACCCGTTGGCGGGTACACGCTGGCGCACTCATGTCGTACCTGCACGAACCGCGGGTGAATCGGCATTGCACTCTCCTCTACACAAAAAGCCTCTACAAAAAACCAAACAAGCAAGGAGCACTCCATGTCACTCGACTTCCTGGTCCACCCTCGGCTGAAAGAGTCGGAGGAAAAGGCCGTGCGCGAGGTGCAGGCGCAGGTTCCGTTTCTCCGGCGAACGACAGTGGTGACCGGGCTCATACTCCTCGGTCTCAGCGTCGCCCGATCTGAGGGCGGCGCGCAACGCCTTCTTCGCCTGCTTGGCATGCGCATGCATGCGGAAGGAGGCGCGGCTTGATCCCGGCATCGGACGGCAGCTACTGCGGCCTGGTCGTCGGGATGAATTGGATCCCGCGCACGGCGCGCGCGATCGGCATCGAGTTGCAGCTGGCCGTTGCGGCCGACGACGCCGACGACATCGCCTTCTGGGGCGGTGCGCTCGACATCTTCCTCGGCGCGCAGAGCGCGCAGCGGAGGGCGGCATGAAGGCGGCGCGCGGCAAGGCCACGCACAGCGCGGGTGACTATTTGCGGCGCGTCGCGGCGGCAGCGATCGCCGCGCACATGGACAGGGACCAATTTGCGGCCCAATTCGTGCCGCGCGTCAGGAACGCCGCGCTGGCGCATTTCGACGCCGAAATCGGCAAGCGCGTGGCAGCCCTGCAGCGCAAATACCAGAGGCCGATATTTCTGACCGGCGACCGCGTGCGCGTTCGAAGCGGCAGCCAGGCCGGCTGTCAAGGCACGGTCGACAGGATCGAGAGAATTCTTGGCGGCGAAAAGCCTGTGCGCGGCAGGAAATACCCTTTGCGCGTCCGCGTGTGGCTCTGGGGCGCTGCCCCGCACTCGGTCATCTTCGACGAATCCGAACTGGAGCATCTGCGTCAATGAGCATCGAACGCCGCGAGCCTCCTAAATTCGGCGTCGGCGTGCGGGTGCGCGTCACCGAAGGCACCTGCACCGGGTGGATCGGCCGCATCAGTTTGATCACCTGGTACGCCACGCTGGGCGCCTACGTCTACGACCTGGTCTTCGAGCCCGCCACCAATCCCGCGCGTTTTTTTTTGCGAGCGCGAGTTGGAGTTGGCTCAATGAGTTTCCGTCACTCAGCGTGCTCCTCTGGGCGGACGGGAAACCTGGGGGCTGGCCATTCCTCTCCGGGCCGGCCCCTGGTGCTTTACGGGGCTAGAACCAGATCGGTCCGACCATTTGGCATCACCTCCTCTCAGGGAGACAAAATCATGCACATTGGCATTTTCGTATTGTACGGGCTCTTCGTGACGGCGGAGATCGCTGTCCTGGCGCTGATGCAGTCGACCGGCAACTTCATGGGGCTCTTCCCGGCCGGCCTCTGGATGCTCGTGGATGTGCTCGTCGCGGTCGCCAGCATGATCGTCAGCTTCGATCCCGGCTACCAGGCGGTGCTGCAGCCGCGGCTGCTGCTGTTCCACTCCGTAGCGTTCGCCGCGGCGCTGGCCTGGATGGGCGTCGACGCCGCGCGCGACGCGCACCCACTGGCGCTGATTTTTTTCCTCGGGTTCCTCTCCATGGCGATGGCGCGGGTGGCGCAGATGATTCTTCCGCACCTTGTGCGAAGGCCGCTGCCTTGGCAGCTTGGCATCCAGACCGTCGCCGTATGCGCCCTGACCGCGCTGCTGATCGCATCGCTCCTGCTGCCTGTGCCGCCATCGGCCGCGGGCGAGCAGCGCTTCTCGCCCATGCTTGGCGACCCGGCGCCGCCCGTCGCGCTGGCGTCGTCGGAGGTGCGGTCGTGAGCGTCTCCTGCGACATGTGTTGGCGTGAAATTAATGATCGCGATCTTCGCGAATGCCCACTGTGCGGGTTTACTCTGTGCTCCGGCTGCTACGCCGACCAGGACGTCCATGATTGCTTGACCGCGGGGGACGGCCTGTGAATTCCACCATTAAGCGAGGCGGAAGGTTTATTCGGCCAGGGTTCAACTGGCAGGAGCATAAACCGAGCACCCCGGCCGACGCCGCAACCGGCCAGATCGTGGAGTCTCTGCGCAATCTCAGCGAGGACGGGTTCCAGCGCTTGATCTCGCTCAACGAACAGATGCTGCGCACGCTGAACCGCATTGACCGCCACCTGCGCGCGCGCCGTCCGCGGCGGAAGGGAGCAACAAAATAATGGGGCAGCCGCTCACGGTCGGATACGCCGCGCAACTCATCGGCTGCACGCCGCGCTCGGTCCTGCGGCAGGCGGACGAGGGCAAGCTGCGCGCGGTGGCCAAGGCCGGCAAGTACCGCGGGCGGGCGAAAACCATGATCGATGTGGACTCGCTGCCAGAGCACGCGCGGCGCGCCTGGCGCGAGCGGCTTCGCCTGGCTCCGGTGCAGGCGATCGAGCCCGCGCCGGCCGCGCTTGCGCCCGCCGCCCAGGAGGGCGCGCCGGAAGCGAAGCTGCCGATGGCGCGCTTCCGCTTCGCCATCATCGAGCCGCTGCTGACTGGCGGCTGGGCGCGCGCCTGCGGCACCGCGATGAACGGCGTCCAGATCGCCAACCGCGGCGATTTCATCCGCGCGCTAGCCGCCGGGAAGTGGACCGAGCCCAGCGGATCCGAGGTGACGTACTCGGAGAGCGGCATCTACCTCCTTCTGCGGCGCTTCAAGGCGCGCGGCCTGGCCGGCCTCGCCACCCAGGTCCGCGCCGACCGCGGCGAGACCAAGCTGCCGCGAATCGTGCAGGATTTCGTGCTCGCCGCCTACTGCTCGGGCGGAACGCGCACCAACCCCGAGCTGCGCAGCATGCGCGAGGTGATGCGGCTGCTCGATGAGGAGCGGCTGAAGCGCGAAGCGCTGCACGCGCAAGGCGAAGGCCATCTGCTCGACTACATCCACGGCCGCGGCGAGTTCCAGACGCTGACGGCCACCGGGCGCGGCTGGGCGCAATATGCGAGCGATGAAGGCGAGCCGCAGCCCGCCGAGTTCTACCTGATGCCGCGCGCCAGCTACAGCGCGGTCGCGCGGTATCTCGCGCAGATCCCGGAGCCGGTCAAGGAATTCAGCCGCCGCGGCCTTGACGCCTACAAGACGAATTGCGAGCGCACGATCGTGCGCGACTATGCATCGCTGAAGTGCATGGAGTACGTCCTCTTCGACCACCGGCGCTGCGACATCTTCGTCGCCCTGAAGCGCCACGGACGCTGGATGCTCGTCCGGCCGTGGGAAACCGTGGCCATGGACATGCGCTCGCGCGCGGTGCTGGCGTCGGTGATGACGGTCACCCCGTCCTCGATGTCGATCGCCAGCTGCATCCGCGCGGTCATCACCCGGTGGGGCCTGTTCTCCACCGCCTATTTCGACAACGGCAAGGACTTCCGCTCGCACTACATTGATGGCTCCGGCGCGCACGAAGGCGAAGCCTGGCGCCAGGACTGGAAGTCCTCCGAGCTCGCCGACACGCGCGGCGTTCTCGCGCGCCTCGGGATCTCCGTGATCCACGCCATCCCCTACAGCGGACGGTCGAAGCCGATCGAGCCGAGCTTCCGCAACCCTGCATGGTTCGAGCGCTCGCTCGCCGGCGCGTGCGGCAACCGGCCGCATCACCGCCCGGAGGGCCTCGAGGAGATGGTCGCCGAGTTCCGCGCGTTCGTGGATGGCACGGCCACATCGCACCCTTTCCTGGATTGGGAGAAGTTCCGCGCGACGAAGGCATGGTTCTACCTCGAGAAGTACAATCGCGAGCCCCACACCGGCAGGGAGATGCGAGGGCGCTCGCCCGAACAGGTGATCCGCGAGGAGTACGCCGAGAAGGGCCTGGCGCGCGTCGTGGACACGCGCGCGCTCGACCTGCTGATGCAGAAGCGCAAGCTGCGCGTCGTCGGCAATGGCGGAACGTTTGTCGTCTCCTGGGGCGGGACGGATTACGTCTATTCCGCGCCCGAGCTTTGGCTGCGCCAGGGGCAGCAGCTGGAGACGGGATACGACACCGAGGATCTCGGCGAGATGGTCGTGTACGAGCCCGGAGCGGCATACGTGTGCACCGCGCGCTGCCTCGAGCTGCGCCACATGGGCGAAGAGGCATTCCGAGAGGACATCGCCGAGCAGCGGCGCCTGGTCAAACAAACCAAGAAGGCCGTCGAGCAGATGCAGCGGATGGCCGCGATCCCGACCGTCGAGGAGCGCATGGAGTGGTCGCGGCGGCTGAATCCGCCGCCGCTCTCGCTCGCCGGCGCGGCACCGACCGCATTGCTCGACGAACGGTACGAGCAGGCCGCGGCGGATTCGCGCGGCGATGCTCCGGCCGCCGCAAGCAAGAAGGAGGATGAGGAACTCGCGTTCCTCGAATTCTGATGATGACCGCCGCGGCACCTTCCACCGACGCGCTCTCAGCGGATCTCCGCGATTTCGCCGAGCGCAATGCGCTGAACGGAAGCGATCTCGCGCGCCTGGCCGACATCCACCCCACGACTGCGCAAGACGCTCTTGCCGGGCGCTCGACGATTGGTCCGGGCGTGGCGACGAAGCTATTGCGCGTCATGCGCGAGTACGTTCCCGGCCGCGAGTCGATCGAGCGCGACCGTTCGCGCCGCGCGGTGACCCTGACCCCTGTGACGCTCGCGGCCACGCCCTTCCCGAATTTCCAGGCCACTCGCGCGGCGCGAACGGTAATGGGCGTGCTTGACCGCGCGGCGCGCAAGCGGATGAGCGGCGGGATATTCGGCGACCCTGGCGTCGGGAAATCCGCCGCTGTGCGGCAGTGGTCCGCCACCACCGAGCACCCCCACCTGCTGGTGACCTGCCGCGCCTACACCTCTGTCTTCCAGCTGGTGCGATCCATCGCCCGCGGAGTCGGCGCGCGGATGTCCGGGCATTTCGCGGACCTTGACGATGCCACGCACGAGGAGCTTTGCGCACGGCCCCGCCTGCTGGTGATCGACGAAGCAGACATGCTCACCGCGCGCACGCTCGATTGGCTGCGCAGCTTCATCGACGCCTCTGACGGCAAAACGAATTTCGTGCTGCTCGGCAAGCCTGCGTTCTACAAGCGGCTCGAGGTCAGCCATGCTCGCAGTTCGCAGGATCTGCGCCAGGTGTGGTCGCGGCTCGCGTTCCGCCGCCTGCTCGGCGGCATTGAGCGCGCCGAAATGATGCACGCAATCGAGAGCCGCGGAATGACTGCGGCGATGGAGCCCGAGGCCGCCGACGCGCTGTACGACGCGATCGGCGGCAGCTACCGCGATCTCGACATGACGCTGACGCTGATTGCCCAGATCGTCGAAGAGAACGCCAAGCTCGGAGGCAGGATCACGCGGGCGGCCGTGGCCAAGGCCGTCGAGAGCCGCTTCGGAGCCGACATCGGGCGGCGGAGGCGCGAATGAGGATCAATACGTTCCAATGCGACGAGTGCCCGAACGTTCGCCGCGAGAGCAACCACTGGTGGATGATCCTCGACCTGGGCCTGACCTACGGGCTCACCGTCGCGCCGTGGCGCGACGAATACCTTGGGACGGCGCTGTTTCACCTGTGCGGACTCGAATGCGTCCAGCGCAGGCTTTTCAAAGAGCTTGAACATGTGCGGAAGGAGAGCGATGCCAAAACGGAAAACTAGCAAGGGCCTCCAAACCCTCGAGGAAGCCGACCAGGCGCTACGAGTACTCGGCGAGCACCAGCGCACGCTTGCAGCGCTCGAAGCCGACGCGCAGGCGCGAATTGACGCGGTCAAGCACAAGCTCGACCAGGACCGCGAAGCGCCGGAAGCCGTCATCAAGGCGACCACGCGCCTGCTGACGAAGTTCATCCAGGTCCACGCGGATGACATCGAGGAGCGCGGGCGCGGAAAGACGGTTCGGCTGACGTTCGGCCGCATCGGAACGCGCACGGCGCCGGCATCGCTGCGGCTTAACCGCGGCTTCGCCGAGAGCGACGCAATCGCCATGCTGCGCAAGCTGTTCCCCCACCTCGCCGACGCCTTCATCTCGACCACCGAGCGCCTGCGCCGCGATGACCTCAAGCTCTGTGAAGAGGAGAAGCTCGAGCGTCTCGGCCTGCACATCGAACAGGAAGAAGTCGTCGTGATCGAAACTGCCGACGACGTGGTTGCCAAGGAGGTCGCGTGAGCGATTCGCCCACCTGGCGGCCGTCGCCGAAGCCGGGCTCGATGAAGATGTGCGGGCAATGCCCTCACCTCGCGCGAGGGGCGGAGGTCGTGGTGTGCAGGCTCGCCGTGGCGCCGAAGGTGCCTCCGCTGACGCGGCACACGCGCGACGGCAAGGAATACTGCGGCATGTGGCCGCCCAAGGATTTCGCCAACGACCACCAGGCCAAGATGTTCGAGGAGGCGAGCGCGTGAGCAGCATTGATAGCATCTCGATCTTGGATTTGCCACCGCGAGTCGGCGGACGCAGGGGCACTGGCGAGCTAGAGCCGATCGTCGCTGCGGTTCTCGGCCTGCCGCGCGACCAGGCGCTCGAAATCGAAGCGCGATCGAGGTCTGAGGCAATGAAGCTGGCGCGCCGCGTTTGCGTCATACTGCGCGACCGCAGAGTGAGGGTGCGGTCCCGCACTGCGCTCGTTGCCGGAGAGTGGAGCGCATTTCTTTGGCGCGATGGTGGGACGGTGTTCGTTCCACCGTCGCGCCAGCGTAAGACCGGATGAAAAGCATGAGCATCGCACGCAAGTGTCTGAGCAACACACCGAAGGCGGAGCTGGCGGTCACCGTCTGCAATCTGCGCCGGCTGCGACCAGAAACCACGCGCGCCCTCGTCACGCTCGCCAAGGCCGCCTTCGCCGAAATGGAGCGCATCAAGCGCAGCGAGCGAGGCAAGCGGTGCTGAGCCGCTGCCGCAGGCGCGTCGGCCCTTACCGCTGCTGCAGTGTCGTGCGCGGCGACTCGACGAAGCTCATGGCCGCGCTGCCGCCGCGCAGCGTCGACATGGTGTGGTCCGACCCGCCCTACGGCCACCACAACCAGAAGGGCGACCTCCACGCCAGCCTGAATTGCCGCTACGGCCGCCGCTCGCGGCCGATCGCCAACGATTCGCCCGAGCGCATGCGCACCGTCGTGGATGCTGTGCTCCTGGAATCCTGGCGCGTGCTTGCGCCGGGCGGCGCGGTGTGCATCTGCTGCGCCGGCGGCGGCGCGAAAGGGCCGACGTTCGCCTGGCTCGCGCAGCGCATGGACCAGGCCGGCCTCGACTTCTACCACTCGGCGATCTGGGACAAAGTGAATCCCGGCCTGGGCTGGCGCTACCGCCGCCAGCACGAGATGGTGATGGTGGCCCACCGCCGCGGCGCCGACATGCGCTGGAACAGCGCCGCCGCCGCGAAGGGCAACATCGTGCGCATGACCGCGCCCTACCGGCGCGCGCACCCCAACGAGAAGCCGCTCGGGCTAGTCCGCTTCTTCCTCGAACGGCACTCTCGGCGCGGCGAGCTCGTGCTTGATCCTTTCCTCGGGTCGGGCACCACCGCCGTCGCCGCGCGCGATCTCGGGCGGCATTACCTCGGGTTCGAGCTGTCGGCGGAATACTGCGCAGTCGCGCGCCGCCGCTTGGCGAAGGAGAATACACGGTGAACATTCACATCCACATCCCTCGGCTAGTGCTCATTGTGATTGGAGCGTTTCTCGTGGGTTTCTTTTCCGGCATTGCGCTAGGCGCCGAACTTTTCCTGCCGCGCTGGCCTGGGTGGCGATGAGAGTCGAGGCGCGCAACCAGGTGGCGGAGATGATCGCGCGGCACTGCGGCCGAGGCGCTGCGATCTCGATCGCTCAGATCGAGAACACCACCCATATCGGCGCGCGCGAAATCAAGCAGCACGTCCACGACCTGCGCATGCTCGGCATGCGCATCGGCAGCTGCCGCGTCGGCGACGGCCTCTCCGTGGCTGGCTACTTCATGGTGCAAACCCACGCCGAGCTCGTCGAGTCCCTGCGTCCCTATCAGCGCCAGGTCGTCACTGAACTGCGCTTGATCCGCTCGCTGCTCGGCCGCCATCTGCCGGCAGCCGACGCGCTCGAGCGGCAGTTGGCGCTGGAATTGGAGAGCGTTGAATGACCGCAAGAGACATGTTGTTGAGCCTGCGAAGCCTCGAATGCCCCGGATGTGGAGGACACAAAGCGAGAAGCAAGAGCGTCTGTTCCAAGTGTTGGCGGCTATTGACCCGCAAGCAGCAGGTGAACCTCTACCGCTTCTTTGGAGAAGGCTACGAGGACGCATTCACCCACGCGCTCGCCTGGATCAAGCAGCGCCGCATCGACGCTGGATCGGAGATCGATCATGTGTAGGCGCGGACGGCCGCCGCTGAAACCAACAGCGAATATGACGGCGCGCCTGGGCGTGATCGCGTTCTTCCCGCAGGCGCGCATTGTCGCGCTCGCCGACGAGCGCACGGAAGGGATAGCCTCAGCCTACCGCGAGCTGGCGGCCAAGGCGAGCACTTGGCCGCGTCAGGTGCAGTTGATGAACGCCCTCAGGCAGTCGTGCTACTTGCAGGGCCTGCACGACGCGATCGACGCGGCGGTCAGAATGGAGCACAGACAGGAGTGACGCCGCAAGTTCGCGCCGCCAAATTGGTCTCGAAACTTCGGGCGCACGCTGATAGCGCCAGAAAGATTGGCAGCGTCGCCGAAGCCGAAGCTTTTGCGCTCATGGTGCAAAAGTTAATGGCCGAGCACTGCCTGATGGAGTCAGACGTGGACGCAGCCTCTGACCCGCTGGTTTGCCGCCTGTTCGATCCGCGCGAGTTCGGTATTCCTCTGCGCCGCCATCTTCGCCTTTGGCTCTGGCTGCTCGCCAAAGCCTCCGCCGAGTGCACCTTCACCACCGTAGCTTCGATCGGCAATACGAGCGGCATGCTGTATTACGGTCGCGAAACGAATGTGCTCGGCGCGATGCAAACCTACGCCTACCTGCTTCGCGCCTGCGAGCACCTATCGCACGCTGGTTTGCGAGAAAATCGGACAACTCGGCGATTGAGGCTGCGCAGCGTCCAAGCACGAAAGCGCTGGCTTGAGTCATGGCGTGTTGGGTTCGGAGAAGCAGTTTTAGGCAACAGCCGCGCACACGTCAAGGATTTCGGCGTGTCTCTTATGCGGCTCGACTCCATCGCCGAAGAGGCGCGCGCGTTTGCAAAGCCGTGTATATGCGATGGAAAACCCATGCCGGTCCCCAAAGGGAATCGTGACGCCCGATTTTTAGGTATCTGTGCTGGCAGCGAATTCGACCTCCGCAATAGGCAGCGGATCGAGGCGGCGCGCATGGAGAACGCCAATGGCCAAAGCTTAAAGACTGTCCATTTTGCGGCGCCGACGCCTCGATCCGACCCGAGGACACTTCATGCCAGCCGGGAAATGTTATGCGCTGGAAGGTTGGCTGCGGCGACGTTTGGTGCAACGTGCACCCCGTCGCACACGGCGCGAGCAAGGCGGCGGCTGTGCGCGCGTGGAATCGGAGGGATATTGGCTAGGCCAATCACCAAGCCGCAGCTGCGCGCGTTCCAGGCGATGTGGGCTCAGCGTATGCGTGCGCGCGGGATCGCCAATATGGATGATTCGCGCGAGCTCCGCCACGAATACATCGCCGCAGCCACCGAAGGCCGCGCGAAACAAACGCTGGAGCTCTCGCACTCCGACGCCGCCCGGCTGCTGCGCGGCCTCTCGCGGGAATTGGCCGGGCTCTCGATCGCCAACGGTGCAGCTGCCCAGGCAGCGGGCACGCACGGCCGCCGCGGCTATGACGACGGCCGCGAACAGGCGCTGATCGGCGCGCAGCAGACCGCGCTGCTAGGCGTGGTCGTCGGCCGCCTCGGCTGGGATACATCGCGACTGGATGCGTTTGTCGGGCGCCAGCTTGGCGATGGCAGCACCGCGGGCTCGATCCGGACTATGCGCGATTTCAACCGCGTCATTTGGCCGCTCAAGCGCATGGCGAGGACCGTAAGCGATAGAAAATAAAGGATATAAAATTTATAGAAAAATACTTGACAGTGGGGCTACACGTAAGTATTCTGACTGTGGTTGCAAAGGAGCAACGCGAATGAAAACGATTACGATCACGCCGGAAAGATTCCTCGATCTCGCCAAGCAGGCGTATTTCGGAACCGCGCAGCTGGCCTCTCAGTTTTGGATTGACCGGGCAGGCCAGGTGACGGTCACCGACGAGCGCACCATGGCAATGCCAGGCATGCGCGAGTGGTTCGCGATCAATCGCGGGGCCGGTTATGGTCATATCGCGAAGGTGATGCGCCGCCATTTTGCCGTTGCCGTCGCCAATGACCCGGCCTGCCCCGCGTGCGCAGCCCAGCCGCGCCTGCGTCGCTGCGATGAATGCGGGGTGTCGGCGTGGATCACCGATTGCGGTCATATGGCCCAGCCTCGCCCCATCGCGGCGGGACGTTACGACGGGTCGAGAATCGACCGTGATTTTTGCTCTTCCTGCGCATCGTGCGAAATGGTTGACGACGAGTAATGAGCACCGCAGCCTACGATCGAGCGCGGCGCGCCGAAGCCATAGCGCATGGCATGTGCCCTGTATGCCGTGAAGCCAAGGCCCAGCGCGGCAAACGCCGATGTGCCGCCTGCGCCTCGCACGCCGCGGAGCGTGAACGCCAACGCCGGGCCGAGCGCAAGGCCGGCCGGCTCTGCATGGCTTGCGGCAAGCGGCTCGGCGCCAGGCCGCAGACACACTGCCTCGCCTGCCACTACCGGATCATCGCCTGGCAGCGATCGCGCCGGGAATGATCTCCACCAGCCACATGGTGACGACGCACCACGGTACTTCAGCGTCACCAAGCCGTCCCAAGTCCAATGGATTGCGGTGCGATCTTGCCAACATGGTGACGCCGGTTCACTTTATCGCGGTTACGGTCCCGCAACGCGGCCGCTACGCAAAAGGCGTAGAATCATAGACATTAGGCGGCGATCCCGCGCAATCCCGGCAAATCCCACCTTCACTTTACCGTGGGTCCCAACAAATGCAGGCCACCCGAACGGGCGGATGCGCTCGGCCAGGTTCTTCGGTAGCATGACCCGGTGCGGGACTACAAGTCGCTAACGGCGTGGCAACTCGCGCACAAGCTCGCGCTTGCCGTTTACGCCGCAACGCAATCTTTTCCTGCAGCCGAACGCTTCGGCTTGAGCGCCCAAATGCGCCGTTCGGCGGCGTCGGTGCCCACCAACATCGCCGAAGGCTGCGGTCGCGAGGGGAGGCCGGAATACGTGCGCTTTCTTCGAATCGCCGCAGGCCCTGCCGCCGAGATCGATTACCAACTGCTGCTCGCACAAGATCTCGGCTTTCTTCAAAACGACGCGTTCGCCTCGTTGAACTCGATTAGCCGCGAGCTCGCCAAGGTTCTCGGTGCGCTGATCGCAAGCCTTTCCAAATAGCGCCTTTCACCGGACGCGGTTCCTGCTTTGCCTGCGGTGCCTGCCGTGCCTGCGGTGCCTAGTACTTGACCTTCCACCGCGCCTCGACCAGGAATTGCCGGGGCGCGTTGAAGTGCGTGCCCCCGAAGGTGAGGCTGTTGTCGGTGAGCAGATGCGTGTTGAGCGCGTTGAGCACGCTGACCGAGAGCTGCAGCCGCTCGCTGACTTGCTTGCCCAGCGCGAGATCGAGTTCGGCGTGGGCGGGCAGATGCGACGGCGGCGCATCGCCGTTGGCGAAGCCGGAGCCAAACGTGACGTTGGCCGACAAATAGGCCGCGCGCGGCAGGTTCAGGTCGGTGCCCGCGCTGAGCGTGGTGCGCTGGTCGTGGTCCAGCAGGAACAGCCCCGCCGGCGGCGAAAAGTCGGTCAGGCCGCCGGTGATGCCGCCCGCGCCCTCGGCGAGCTGGTTGTCCCAGGCGGCATGGATCCCGCCCCAACGCCAGGCTCGGGGCGAGCGCAGCGTGGCTTCGGTGCCGCGGATGCGGGCGGCGGCGATGGTCAGCGGAAAGAAAATATCGGAGTTGCCGACGTTGTTGTGGTCGAAGAAGTTGCGCGCGCGGTTGTGGTAGTAGTCGGCATCGAGCGACCAATCGCGCAGCGGAATCGCCAGCCCCGCCTGCCACTCCTCGTCGCGCTCGCCGCGCAAGGGGATAAAGCCCAGATTCTGGCCCGTGATGAATTGCTGCAGCGGCCCCGAGGCGGTGAGCAGCGGCGGAGCCTGATAATAGCGGCCGTAGTTGCCGCGCGCCACCCAGCCCAGCCAGGGCAGCTTCACCGCCGCGCCGATGCGCGGCGCGGTGGCATTCTCCGCGAACGAGGAAGCGAAATGCGACTGCCGCAGCCCGCCCATCAGCGTGAGCCAGCTCCAGGGCTGGTATTTCTCTTCGAAAAACTCCTCTTCGAGCTGCCCGCCGGCGTGCTCGGGCTGGCGCAGGTTGGGCGCGCTGCCGTCGTTGAACCGCAGCCCGAACAACTGGTCATCGTGCTGGTGGAAGCCGTAGAAGCCCGCCTCGAAATTGCTCGGCCCCGTGGCCGCGGTGACGGTGGCCTGCGCGCCCCAGTAGGTCGAGGCCCGGTTGTCGGTGGTGCTGATGGGGAAATCCGCCGGACCGCCTTCGTAGTTGGCCCGGTTGTAGTGGTAAAAGGGCGACAGCGTGAGCAGCGCTGCCGGTGCCAGCGTCCGCACCCAGCTGAAGTCTGCGAAAGCATCGCCTTCGCGCTGCGCATCGTGGATGGCAGCCGCGTTCTGGGCCGGGGTGTTCGGAATTTGAAAGAAATCCCGCCGCTCGGAGCCGACGAAGCGGAATTGATCCTTGGAATCCGCGTTGAAAATCAACGACTCGAAGCCCCCCAGGCCGTTCTCGGCGTCGTGGAGCACCTCGGGCGAGGGCGTCTCGAGCCCCAAGTCCGAGCGGTTGCCGCTGATGCTGCCGTAATATGCGAAACGGTCCGTGTGGCTGCCGAAGTTGAGCTGGTCGTTGGTCTGGTGGAAGTTCCCCGCCCCGACCACGAGCTCGGCCTCGCGGTTGCGCTCGAAGCCGGTGCGCGGCACGACGTTGAAGACGGCGTAGGTGCGGTCGCCGTATTCAGCGTCATAGCTGCCGCGCTGGGTCTCCAGGTAATCCATGTCTTGGGGATTGAATTGCGGCCCCACGTTGCTGGCAATGTTGGTGTTGGGCACCGGCACGCCGTCCACCAGCCAGCTCACCTGGTGCCCGCCGCGCACATGCAGTTGGTCATGCACCATGTACGCGCCAGGCGTGTAGTCGGTGACCATCGCCAGGCTGTTGGCGCGATCCGCCCCGGGCGTGCGCGCCAGATCGAGCCGGTTGATGGTGGTGGTCGGCGTCGATGTGGTCACGTCCGCCACCGGCGCTTCCGCCGTCACCGTGGTGGTCTGGCTTTGCGCCGCCACCGCAAGCTCGACGTGCAGGATCGGCGCCTCGCCCGAGGCCACCGAAAACGCCTGCAGCGCGGGCGCGAATCCCGGCTTCTCGGCCGTGAGCGTGTAATCGCCAACCGGCACGCGCGAGAATGTGAACTCGCCGTTGCCGTCCGAGGCCGCCTTGGCCGACCACTGCGAGTGCGCGGCATTCAACGTGATCTTGGCCGCCTCCACCGGCCGGTGCTGCGGATCATGGACAATGCCGCGCACACTGCCCAGCGCTTGGGCCAAGGCGGCGGAGGCGAACAGCAGACAGCAGAAAAGAAAACGCATGGGACTCCCCGAAGCATGGAACCGCAGGAACTACAGGAAAACCGGAACTGCAGCAGGCCTAGGCTTGGGGAGGGTGAAAAATGGCCCGAGGCCGCACGGTGGCGAACGCCGCCACGGCGCGGGCTGTGAATCGCCTGATCAGCGGCATGGGCACGCCGGTGATGCGGGCGGGCAGCGGCATGACCGGAAGCATGCAGGCGGGCAGCGTCAAATCCGGCGCGGCCTGCATGTGGCAAATCGAACCCGGCGCCATCGTCATCGAGCAATGATGGCTGCTGCCCAGGCAGGCGCGGAGGCCGCCGGTGCTGGCCGTCCAGCTCGCCACCGGAATAAGCAGCAGCAACGCAATCAGGATGGTGGACGATTTGCGCACCGTACCTATTCTACGATGCGCCGCCGGCTTGGAGGATTCGAAAACAACCTCCCCGCCACCGCGCTCAGGCCTTCAGGTCGCGCACCTTGTCGCGGAACAGCGTCAGCGCGATGCGGCCGCGGTGGGGTTCGCCGCGCGCCATCGCCTCGGCCAGGTGCAGCCCCTGCTTGGGGGTCGCCTCGGCCGGCATCGGCGGCTCGAACGGGTCGGTGACGCACTCGATCAGCGTGGGCTGGCTCGAACGCAGCGCCTGCTGCAGCAGCGGCCGCAGTTGGCCGGGATCCTCGACCGTATGCCCCAAGCCGCCGCAGGCGCGGGCGTAGGCGGCGAAATCGATCGGGTGCAGCTCGCACTGGTACTCGGGGTTGCCGAGGAACACCATCTGCTCCCACTTGATCTGCCCCAGCGTGTTGTTCTTGATCAAGACCACGGTCAGGGGCAGTTGGTACTTCACCGCGGTGGCGAACTCGCCCATCAGCATGGTGAAGGCGCCGTCGCCCACGAACGCAATCGATCGGCGGCGGGGATAGGCCACCGCCGCCGCAATGCCATAGGGCAGCCCCGGCGCCATGGTGGCGAGATTGCCGGCGATGCCCCACTTCTGCTCGCCGCGGATGTCGAAGTGGCGCGACAGCCAGGTGGTCACCGTGCCGCAGTCGCAGGAGATGATGGCGTCGCGCGGCGCCAGTTGCGAGAGCGTGCTGGCGACGAACTCGGGCTTCATCGGGCGGGCGGTGTTGCTGCCGCGCTCGGTCATCAGCCGGTTCCACTCCTGCATGCGCTTCTGCGTGGTCTTGAGGAAGCCGCCGTGGTGGCGGTTCAGCTGGGGCAGCAGCAGCTCGAGCGTGGCGGCGGCATCGCCCACCAGGCCCACCGACACCGGATAGCGCAAGCCGATGCGCTCGGCGCGAATGTCAATCTGCACCCCTTCGACGTCCTTTTTTTTCTCCGGCAGCCACGCCATGTACGGAAACGAGGTGCCGACCAGGAACAGCGTGTCGCACTCCTCCATGGCGCGTTGGGCCGGAAGCGTGCCGATCAGCCCCAGGCCGCCAGCGTTGAGCGCATGGTCATCGGGGATGGCCGCCTTGCCCATCAGCGCCTTCACCACCGGCGCCGCGAGCCGTTCGCCGACGGCGATCAGCGGCTCGCGCGCATGCACTGCGCCCGCGCCCGCGAGGATGGCCACCTTCTTCCCGCGGTTCAGGATTTCCGCCGCCCGGCGCAGGTCGCTGGCCGCCGGCACAGTGACGTAGCGGCTGCGCACCGCCGAGGTCGTGGTTCGCGCCGGGCGCATGCTCGAGAGCTTTTCGCGCGCCGGCTCGTCCTGGATGTCCACCGGCAGGTTGATATGCGAGACGGTGGACTGGGCCAGCGCGCTGCGGCAGGCCAAGTCGGTCACCATCTCGGCCTGGTTGGCGCCGATGATGGCTTCGTTGTAGTTGGCCACGTCGGCAAACAAACGGACCACGTTGACTTCCTGCTGGTAATGCGAACCCTTCAGGTCGGAATACGTCTGCCCGGTGATGGCCAGCACCGCGGCGTTGTCGAGCTTGGCGTCGTACAGGCCGTTGAGCAGATGGATTGCCCCCGGACCCGAGGTGGCGATGCACACCCCCAAGCGGCCGGTGTACTTGAAATGGGCGCAGGCCATGAACGCCGCCGCCTCCTCGTGGCGGGTCTGGATGAAGCGGATCGCCGAGGCCTGCTGCCGCAGCGCCTCGAACATGCCGTTGATGCCATCGCCGGGGAGGCCGAAGATGGTGTCCACCCCCCAATCGAGCAGCGTTGCCACCACGATATCGGACACCGTGCGCACCTTGCGCCCGCGGAACACCACCGGAAGTGCCGCCATGCCGGTTCGGAGTGCGCGCGCGGCGGCGGGGTTGCCGCAGCCGCTCCACGGCTCCAAGTGGACCCGAGTGGAGCACCCCTACGGCAACGCGCCCAACCCTTCCACGCTTCTTTATCGGTATCCATGACGTTCGGAGCTGGACAGGAGGCAGTGTGCGGAAAATATCGAGGCTTGCGGTCAGCGGCGCGCTGACGGTTGGACTTTGCATCTTGGCGAGCGCGGCGGTGTCGAGCCGCAGCGACGATGTGGCGCGCCTGCAAGCCGCCGAGCGCGTCTTCCACGAGGTGCTCAGCGGCGCCGGGCACACGGTGGCCGAGAACGTGCTCGTCGGCGGCCAGTGCGTCGCCATCGTGCCCGGCAACAAGCAGTTCGCCCTTGGCGTGGGCGGCATCTACGGCAAGGGCGTCGCCGTCTGCCGCGAGGCCAACACCGGCCGCTGGGGCTCGCCCATTTTCATCACCATCGGCGGCGCCAGCTTCGGCCTGCAGTTCGGCGGCGAGTCGGCGGATCTGGTCTTGGTGTTCCAGAACCAGACCGGGCTCGAGAACATGCTCAACAACAAGATCCGGCTGGGCGCGCAGGCCAGCGCCGCTGCCGGGCCGGTCGGACGCCAGGTCGAGGCCTCGACCGATGCCTCGCTGCATGCGCAAGTGCTCGCCTACGCCCGCAGCCGCGGCCTCTACGCCGGCGTGAACCTCAACGGCGCCGTGGTCCAGACCGACGAGAGCGGCAACCGCGCCATGTACGGCCACGCCTACTGGCAAGACGTGCTCGCCGGCCGCGTCGCCGCCCCCCCCGAGGCGCGCGTGCTGCTCACCGCGCTCGAGCGCTCGCCCTACACCAATCCCGTGCTCATGGCGCAGCGCACCCAGGCCGGCGGCGCTGCCGCCCAACCGGCCGGACAAGCTGTGCGCAACGCCTTCGGGCCGGCCACGCGCCCCCTGCTGCCCTTCTCCGCCGGCATCGGCTACACCCACCAGCGCACCACCCTCGGCCTCGACGGCTTCGACCTCAACGCCGGCTATCGGCCCTGGCTGGCCAAGCTTCCGGGGCTCGACATCGTCGCCGACGTCAGCCGCGTGCGCGGCACCCAAAGCCTGCTCGGCGCCAGCGCCACCAGCTCGCAATGGACCTATTTGCTGGGCCCGGAGTTCGACGTGCCCCGCCGCCTCTTCACCCCTTACGGCCACCTCTTCTTCGGCGAGGGCCACCTCAACACCTCGACCACCACCACCACCACCTCGACCGTCGGCTCGAACTCGTTCGCCTGGATGCTGGGCGCCGGCCTCAAGCTCACCCCTGCGCGCATGTTCACCATCAAGCTCATCCAGCTCGATCTGCTGCACACCAGCTTCAACAACAGCGGCTCCACCAACCTGCGGATCACCTTCGGGGTCGGGGTGCAGTTCTAGTCCGCACGACCCAGCTGGCGGCGGCCAGCAGCATGGTGGCCGCCAGCAGCACGAATTCGGTCGAACCCATTTGGGTCACCAGCACCACGCAGAAGCCGATGCCCAGCGCGGAAACCAGCGCTCCGCATGGAATCCGGAAGCTGCCCACGCCTTGCCCGCGGCGGCGGAAAACCGGCAGCGCCGCGCAGGTCGCCCCATAGGTCGCCAATCGCGCCACCGCCGACAGGCTGGCGTTCCATTCAAAGCTGCCCGCCAGCGCCAAAATCCAACTGGCGGCGACGTAGAGCAAGATCGAACTGTAGGGCGTGCGGTAGCGCGCATGCACCGCCGCCAGCGCCGCGGGCAAGTCGCCCTGCTCGGCCATGGCGTAGGTCAGCCGCGGCGTGCCCAGGATGGTGGCCGCGAACCATCCCCAAATCGAAAGCATGGCGCCGGCGGCGATGAACGGCCCTCCCGCCCGGCCGAAGATGCGCTCGGCGGCGGCGGCGAGCGGCTGCGCCGACGCCGTGCCTGGCACGACCACGCCTTGGAACACGGCTTGGATTGAGAGATAGAAGACCGCCACCACCGCCAATCCGGCCAGCAGGCCGAAGGGGACATCGCGGCGCGGGTCGCGCATTTCGCTGGCAGGGAACATGGCGTTGTCGAAGCCGCCGAAGGCGAAGATCAGCAGCAGCACCGCCTGCAGCCATCCGCCCACGCCCGGCGGCGCTGCGGCGCGCCAGCCGAAGAAGGTGGCTGCCCGAATGTGCCCAGCCCCGAACACCACCAGCGCCGCCAAGGGAACCAGCTTGGCCATCACCAACGCATTGCTGGCGCGCGCGCCCGCCCGCACGCCGCGGATATTGGCCCAGGCCAAGAGCGCGAACAGCCCGGTGATGAGCCCGTCTTGCGGGATCGGCCGCGCTGCGGCCGGCCACACCACCGCGGCGTAGTCGGTGAAAATGCGCGCCGTGGCGGCAGCGGCCGAGATGCGCATCAGCCACGTGATCCAGCCCACCTGCATGCCCACGAAGGGCCCGAAGGCCTCGCGCGCATAAAGATAAGGACCGCCCGCCGCCCGAAACTGCGCGCCCACTTCGGCAAAACACAGCGCGATCAGCCCGATGCCCGCCGCCGCCGCCACGTACGCCAGCAGGCTGCCCGCGCCCACCAGACCTGTGACCAGCAGCGGCAATCCGAAGATGCCGCTGCCGATCACCGTGTTCACCACCAACGCGGTCAGATCGCCGCGCCCCAGCGCCGGCACCAAACGGATCGAGGGAGCTGGCATGATCCACTGTCCCCTGTTCACTGTTCACTGTCTACTCTTCTTGTTATGCTGGGCCCGCGAGATCGCAAGGAGAGGTGCGATGACGGTTCGGATTGGTGTTCGCAAAGCGGCGTTGGGCGCAGCCCTGGCGGTTTGGGCTGCGTGCGCCCTGGGGCAGGGCTTCAGCATGCAGCAAGCCCTTGATTATCCATTCCCGTCCCAACTGACCGCCGCGGCCCGCGGCGAGCGCGTGGCCTGGGTCTTCGACCTGCGCGGCGCCAGCAACGTTTGGGTCGCCGACGGCCCCGATTTCGCCGCGCGCCCTGTGACCCGCTACCAAGGCGACGAGGGCATGCCGCTCGCCAGCCTGCGCCTCACGCCCGACGGCCGCACCGTGGTCTATGTCCGCGGCAGCGAGACCAACGCCCAGGGCGAGGTCGCCGACCCCGCCAGCAGCGCGATGCGTCCCGAGCAGCAGGTCTGGGCCGCCGACGTGGCCACCGGCACGCCCCGCCTGCTGGGGACGATGGACTGCAGCCCCGAGGGCTGCGAGGATGTCGAGCTCTCGCCCGACGGCACGAACGCGGTTTGGGCAGCCCGCGGCGCCCTCTGGATCGCTCCGGTGACGGGGCGGACTCCGGCCCGCCAGCTCGCCTACATCCGCGGCAGCAACTCCTCGCCGCGCTGGTCGCCCGACGGCAAGGCGGTCGCCTTCGTCAGCAACCGCGGCACCCACGCCCTCATCGGCGTCTACCGCTTCGGCGCAACCGCGGTGCAGTGGATCGCGCCCAGCGTGTACCGCGATGCCATGCCGCGCTGGTCGCCCGAGGGCGCGCAATTGGCGTTCATCCGCCTCGCCGGCAATGGCGGACGCGGCAGCGCTCCCTGGGAGATCTGGGTCTGGGATGCGGCCAGCCAGCAAGCCCATGCCGCTTGGCACAGCCCCGAGGGCCCCGGCGGCGGCCTGCCCGGCGAGTGGGAAGACGGCGCATTCCTTTTCGCTGCCGCCGAGCGCATCGTCTTCGCCGGCCAGCAGGATGGCTGGGTGCATCTCTATTCGGTCGCCGCCGAAGGCAGCGCCCCTGCCCAATTGCTCACGCCCGGCAACTTCTCCATCGGCCCCGAAGCCGTCACGCTCACCGACGGCGGCCGCGCGCTGCTTTACGACTCCAACCAGAACGACAGCGAACGCCGCCACGTCTGGCGCGTTCCCCTCGCCGGCGGAACGCCATCGGCGCTGAGCCAGGGCGCAGCCCTCGAGTGGACCCCGGTCGCGACCGGCGACGGCAAATTCGTCCTCTGCCTGGGGTCGGGCCCCACCCGGCCCGCGATGCCCTTCCGCCTTGGCGAAGGCGAGAGGCGCGAGATCGCCTCGGACGCGTTGCCGTCAACCTATCCCTCGGCGCAAATGGTCACCCCGCAAGACGTGGTCTTCCGCAGCGCCGACGGCCTCGAGGTGCACGGCCAATTGTTCGTCCCCAGCGATCACGCCACCCCGCGCCCGGGCTTGATCTTCACCCACGGCGGCCCGCCGCGGCAGATGATGCTCGGCTTCCATCCCATGGACGCCTACAACTACATGTATGCCGCCAACCAGTACCTGGCCAGCCGCGGCTTCGTCGTGCTCTCGGTCAACTACCGCCTCGGGATCATGTACGGCCGCGCCTTCCGCGAGCCCGCCCACGCCGGGCCGCAGGGCGGCTCGGAATACCAGGACGTGGTCGCCGGCGCCAAATACCTGCAATCGCTGAGCTACGTCAATCCGCAAAGAATCGGCCTCTGGGGCGGCTCCTACGGCGGCTATCTCACCGCCATGGGCTTGGCCCGCAACTCCGATATTTTCAAAGCCGGCGTGGATTACGCCGGCGTGCATGATTGGACCCTCTCGATGCGCAGCCGCCCCGGCGCCTCCGCCGCCGCGCTCCAGGCCGCCTATGCCGCCTCGCCGGTCGCGACCCTCGATCAGTGGACTTCGCCGGTGCTGCTCATCCAAGCCGACGACGACCGCAATGTCGCCTTCGAGCAGACCGTGGATCTCGCCCGCCAGCTCGATGCCCGCCACCTGCCGCATGAAGTGATCGTCTTCCCCGATGAAGTCCACGACTCGCTGCGCTGGCAGACGTGGCTGCGCACTCTCCAAGCCACGGCCGAGTTTTTCGAGCGAACATTGAAGTAGATGACTCCCCACCACGCTCTGCTCGCAGCGCTCACGCTCGCCGCTGTGCCCAGCGCCCTGGCCCGGCCCTGCCCGGCCACGCCCGCCATCGCCGCGCTCGAGCACCAAGGCCTGGAGTTCCTGAACGCCACCCGCGCCGATCCGCGCTACCGCGCCGAGACCCAGGGCCGCGCCCGCCCGCTGCGGCTCGACGCCCAGGCCGCGGAGGTCGCGCGCTGCCACTCCGAAGCCATGGCGCGCGCCCATGCGCTGTCGCACTCCGGGCCGGACGGCGCCAGCCCCGGCGATCGCCTCACCGCGGCCGGCCTGGACTGGACCGCGGTCGGCGAGAATGTGGCCATGGCCGCCGACCTCGCCACCGCCGACCGCATCTTGATGCAGGAGCCGCCCTTCCAGCCCAACCACCGCGCCAACATCCTCAACCCGGCCTTCACCCGCGTCGGCGTCGGCGTGGCCCGCTCCAGCGACGGCCTGGTCTGGGTGACCGAAGACTTCTACGCCCCCGCGGGCGGCGAGCCTCCAACCCCCGCGGCCAGCGGGGAGGAACAGCGGCGGCATCCCGCGCCTGCGGCTAGCGCAGCCACCGCACCGCCTCCAGCGACCCCGCCCCGATTGCCGCCCACAGCAGCAGCGCCAGCAGCAGCGGCCGCGCCCCCACCGCGCGCAGCGTCGCCCGGCTCAAGCCCGCGCCAATCAAGAACAGCGTCAGCGTAAGGCCGATCACGGCCAAGCGCGAGAGATCAGCCCCCCAGGCCGCCAGCGGCGGCAGCAGCGTGCGCGCCAGCGAGGCCAGCAGGAAGCAGCCGATGAACCAGGGCACCTGGATTCGCTTCGCCGCCTCTTCGCGCTTGCCGAACTTCCAGCCCGCCAGCAGCGCCACCGGCACGATCCAGAGCGCGCGCGAGAGCTTCACCGCGGTCGCGGTCTGCAGCGCGCCCAGCCCGTAGACCGAGGCCGCGCCCACCACCGACGAAATGTCGTGGATCGCCATCCCCGCCCAGGTGCCGAACTGCGCCTGCGTCAGCCCCAGCAGGTGCCCCAGCCGCGGAAACAGATACAACGCCACCGCGTTGAGCAGGAACACCGTGCCCATGGCCACGCTCATCTCCGCCTCGGCCGCATCCACCACGGCGGAGACGGCGGCAATCGCCGAGCCGCCGCAGATGGCGGTGCCGGCCGCGATCAGGGTCGAGACCCGCTCCGGAATGCGCAGCCAGCCGGTCAACAGGTACGCCAGCCCGAAGGTGCCCGAGATGGTCAGCAGCGCCAAGCCCATGCCGCGCTCGCCCGCCTTCGCCACCGCGCCCAGATTCATGCCGAACCCCAACAGCACCACGCTGACCTGAAGGGAGTACCTGGCGATCGGGCGGCTGTGGCGCAGGTACGGGTTTTCGACCGTCAGCGCCAGCAGCATGCCCAGCGCCAAGGCCAGGCCGGGCGAGGCCCAGGGGGTCAGGCAGAATGCCGCCGCGGCGGCGAAGAGCAGGCGAGCCAGCACGCAGCCAGCGTGGCGCGCCGGCTGGCATAAAGCAAATACATAGTATTCATAAGAGCCATAGATTATAGTGATGCCATGAACCTCAACCACCTGCGCCTGTTCGCGGCCGCAGCGGCGGAGGGCAGCATCAGCGCGGCCGCGGCCCGGCTGCGGCTCAGCCAGCCGGCGCTCTCGAAGCAGATCCGCGAGCTGGAGCAGGCGCTGGGCGCGCCGCTGCTCGAGCGCGCGGCGCGCGGCGTGGTCGCCACCGAGGCGGGCGCCGTCCTGGCCGGCTATGCCCGGCAGATCTTCGGGCTGGAGGAGGAGGCCGGGCGCGCCCTCGCCGAGCTGCGCGATGTGACCCGCGGGCGCCTGCGCCTCGGCGCCAGCCTGACCATCGGCGTCTACCTGCTGCCCCGCCTGCTCGCCGCCAGCCGCCGCCGCTGGCCGGGCCTCGAGATCGCGGTCGAGATCGAGAACACCGACCGCATCCAGCAGGCTCTGGCCGAGCACCGCCTCGACCTCGGCATGACCGAAGGCCCCGGCCGCCGGGACGCCGAACTCGACCAGCGCGTCTTTCAGCAGGACGAGCTGGTCGTCATCGCCGCCCCCCGCCACCCGGCCCGCGCCACCCTGCCGCAGCTCGCCCGCCAGCCCTGGGTGATGCGCGAGCCCGGCTCCGGCACCCGCGCCGTGGTCGAGCAGGCGCTGGCCGCGCACGGCCTGAGCGTCGCCGCGGCCTGGACCTTCAACGACCCTGAAGCCATCAAGCGCGCGGTCATGGCCGACTGCGGCGTGGCGCTGGTGCCGCGCATCACCGTCGAGGACGAGCTGGCTTCGCGCCGCCTGCAGCGCGTGGCCGTGCCCCGGCTGCAAGCCCGCCGCGCCCTCCGTCTGCAGTGGCGCAAAGGTCGCGCCCCCAGCGCCGCCATGGCGGCGTTCTCGGACCTGGTCAGTGAGAAGGCGAAGGCCCGAGGTACGCGCGCCGGTAGCTGATCGAAGCCGCCGAAGGCTGGCCTGGCGCCGGCAGCACCGAGACCGACACCGCGTGGCGCAGGCTGGGCGCGGCCAGATCGTCGGGGTGGAAATAGAGCCGGTAGAAGCTGCGCAGGTCCGCGCCCACCGAGTTGAGATTGCGGTCGAACTCGGCGTTGTCGCCGCCCGAGAGGGTCAAGCCCCCGCTGTCGTAGACGTAATCCAGCCGGTGCGGCTCGAGCGCATCGCCGGCCAAGCGCGCCGCCGTGGCCGGGATCGGCAGCAGGTTGACGCTGGCTTGGTCGGGATTGCCGGCGGAAACCGGCATGCCCGGCCGCTCCGGCATGGGCAGCACCGCCGTATCCCGCTGCGAGCCCGCCCCCGTGCCGCGCACCGCGGTCGAATCCGGATTCACCGCTGCCGCCGTGCCATCCGGGCGGCGGGGCGCGACCCGGAAGATCGCAATCGCATTCTTCATGGCCTCTTCCACCAGCGCGTTGGCCGCCGGGCCGCTGCGGGCCGGGTCCTTGCCGATGATCAGCACCGCGCGCGCATCCGATTCCGGCGCGTGGGCCAGCTCGAGCAGCGCCAAGCTCGCCGGTTCGGTCACCATCCCCTGCCCCTGCGGCGCCGCCGGCGTCAGCGCCAGGTGGCGGAGCGCGTCGGCGATCTTGTCGTGGTCGGCGGTGGCGTCCAGCACCCGCCGCGGCTGCGGCCCGCTGATGTACAGGCTCGCCTGCCCCAGGTCGCCCACAATCATGCCCGCGATCAGCTCGGCGGCGCGGTGCGCCTGCGCGATGGCGTCGCGGTCGCTGGTGTCCACCACCACCGCCAGCGACACCGGATGCGCCTCGGCATCGAAGCCCGAAATGCGCTGCGGCCGCCCGTTGTCGCTCAGCCGGAAGCGGTCCTGGTCCAGTTGCAGCATCGGCTGCCCCTGGTGATCGAGCACCAGCACCGGAATCTCGACCGTGAACTGCGGCGGATTCTGCGCCGCCCCCATCGTCCCCATGGCCAGCGCTGCCAGGGCCGTCGCAACTTTCAGAGCCACGGATTCACTGTGAACGGTGAACGGCGAACTGTCAACGGCGGCGCGCCGCCGCCCGCCGCGCTTATGCGAAAATGACTGCGCATGCCTGAGGTCGCCGGGGCCCCCCGCCCCCACGCCGCGCTGCAGTACCCGGATTTGCGCTTTTTCCTTTCCGCGCGCCTCAGCTCGGTGCTCTCGAGCGAGATGGTGGCCGTCGCCGTCGCCTGGCAGGTCTACGAGATGACCCACCGGGCGCTGAGCCTGGGCTACGTCGGTCTGGCGCAGTTCCTGCCCAGCTTCCTGCTCTTCCTCATCGCCGGCCACGCCGTGGACCGCTTCGACCGCCGCAACCTGCTGCTGCTGGTGCAGTTCAGCTACGCCATCTGCGCCGCGCTCCTGCTCTGGACCACCTTCACCCCCGGCATCGGCGCCGCGCCCATCTACGCGATCCTGGTGCTGCAGGGCACCATCCGCGCCTTCGGCGCGCCCGCCGGGCAGGCCTTCATGCCCGAGCTCGTCCCCGAGGAGCACTTCGCCAACGCCGTCACCTGGGGCTCGAGCGTCTTCATGATGGCCACCATCGTCGGCCCCGGCCTGGGCGGCATCATCTACGGCTGGCTCGGCGGCGCGGCCGGCGTCTACGCCGCCGCCATCGCCGCCTACCTGTTCTCGTTCGCCTTCACCGCCGCCATCCGCACCCGCACCGGCCGCAAGGAGCCGCGCGGCATCTCCATGGAGACGCTGCTCGAGGGCATCCGCTACGTGCGCGACAACTCGATCATCCTGGGCTCGATCTCGCTCGACCTGTTCGCCGTGCTGCTGGGCGGAGCCGTGGCCCTGCTGCCCATCTTCGCCAGCGACGTGCTCCACGTGGGCGTGCGCGGCTTGGGCGCGCTGCGCGCCGCCCCCTCGCTGGGCGCCCTGGCCATGGCCATCACCCTCGCCTTCCATCCCTTGCGGAAGAAGGCCGGGCGCACCATGATGGTCTGCGTCGCCCTCTTCGGCCTGGCCACCATCGGCTTCGGCCTCAGCCGCAGCTTCCTGCTTTCGCTCGCCCTGCTGGTGGTGGTCGGCGCCAGCGACATGGTGAGCGTGGTGGTGCGGCAGACGCTGGTGCAGATCCAGACCCCGGGCCAGATGCGCGGGCGCGTCAGCGCCGTCAACATGCTCTTCATCGGCACCTCGAACCAGTTCGGCGAGTTCGAAAGCGGCGCCACCGCGCAGTGGTGGGGCGCGGTCGCGGCCACGCTGGTCGGCGGCGTCGGCACGCTGCTGGTGGTCGGCGTCTGGTGGAAGCTGTTCCCCGCCCTGCGCCAGGTCGAGAGCCTCTAGCCATGGAGATCAACCCCCAGGCCGGGCGCCACGCCGAAATCCGCGCCGCGGTGCGCGAGCTCTGCCGCGGCTTCGACAGCGCCTATTGGCAGAAGCTCGAGGCCGAGCGCGCCTACCCCGAGGCCTTCGTCGCCGCGCTCACCCGCGCCGGCTGGCTGGCCGCGCTCATCCCCGAGGCCTACGGCGGCGGCGGGCTCAGCCTCGAGGAAGCCTCGGTCGTGCTCGAAGAGATCAACCGCTCGGGCGCCAACTCCGGCGCCTGCCACGCCCAGATGTACATCATGGGCGCCCTGCTGCGCCACGGCTCGGAAGCCCAGAAGCAGCGCTACCTGCCCGCGCTCGCCCGCGGCGAGCTGCGCCTGCAGTCGTTCGCCGTCACCGAGCCCTCCACCGGCACCGACACCGCCAGCACCCGCACGCTGGCCACGCGCGAGGGCGACCGCTACCTCATCAGCGGCCAGAAGGTCTGGACCTCACGCCTCGAGCACACCGACCTCATGCTCCTGCTCGCCCGCACCACCCCCCGCGAGCAGGTGGCCAAGCGCGGCCAGGGGCTTTCAATCTTCCTGGTCGAACTGCCGCCCGCCTCGCAGTGGGCCGAGGCCGGGCTGGCGGCCCGGCCCATCCGCAACATGGTGGGCCACGAGACCTTCGAGGTCTTCTTCGACCGCTTCGCCGTGCCGGCGGAGAACCTGGTCGGCGCCGAGGGCCAGGGCCTGCGCTGCATCCTCGACGGCATGAACGCCGAGCGCATCCTGATCGCGGCCGAATGCGTCGGCGACGGCTTCTGGTTCCTCGACCGCGCCCGCGCCTACGCCAGCGAGCGCCGCGTCTTCGACCGCCCCATCGGCCAGAACCAGGGCGTGCAGTTCCCCATCGCCCGCGCCTACGCCAACCTGCTGGCCGCCGACCTCATGCGCTACGACGCCGCCGCCCGCTTCGATCGCGCCCAGGCCTGCGGGCCCGCCGCCAACCTGGCCAAGCTGCTCGCCGCCGATGCCTCCTGGGAGGCGGCCAACGTCTGCCTGCAGACCCACGGCGGCTTCGGCTTCGCCGCCGAATTCGACATCGAGCGCAAGTTCCGCGAGACCCGCCTCTACCAGGTCGCCCCGGTCTCGACCAACCTCATCCTCGCCCACCTCGCCGAACACGTCCTCGGCCTCCCGCGAAGCTACTAGGAAAAGCAGGAAACGCAGGCACTGCAGGCACTGCAGGAACAGCAGGAACTGCAGGAACTGCGATGCGACGCCGCACGCGGGGGCCGCGCCGTTGGCACTGCGGGCCTTCAACTTGGGTTCTTTGCGTCTTTGCATGAACCTGTGTTCCACTGAGCCCATGGCCACTCCCCCGCGCCTGGCGCGCACCATGCTCTTCGTGCCCGCCAACAACCGCCGCATGATCGAGAAAGCGGCCGCCTCCGACGCCGACGCCGTCTGCCTCGACCTCGAAGACGCCGTCCCGCCCGAGCAGAAGCCCCCCAGCCGCGCCCTCGCCGCCCGCGCCTTGCAGCAGCTCGACTTCGGCCGCCGCACCCGCATCCTCCGCATCAACAGTCTCGACACCCGCTTCGCCTACCGCGACCTGATCGACGTGGTCGAGGCCGCCGGCGACCGCCTCGATCTCATCATGCTGCCCAAGGCCGACGGCGCCGGCGCGGTCGAGTTCGTGGACCGCCTGCTCACCCAGATCGGCATCCCGGTGGGCGGCAGCATCGGCATCGAGGCCCAGATCGAGACCGCGGCCGGCTTTCTGCGCTGCGCCGAAATCGCCGCCGCATCGCCCCGGCTCGAGGCCCTGATCTTCGGCCCCGGCGACTTCGCCGCCTCCATGCAGATGCCGGCCAGCGGCATCGGCGAGTTCGATGAGCACGACGCCCTGTACCCCGGCCACCGCTACCACGCCGCCATGCTCACCCTGGTGGCCGCCGCCCGCGCCCACGGCCTGCGCGCCATCGATGGCCCCTACGGCGCCTATAAGGACGCCCCTGGCCTCGAGCGCTCCTGCCGCATCGCGCTCGCCCTGGGCTTCGAGGGCAAGCAGTGCATCCACCCCGCCCAGCTCGCGCCGGTGAACGCCGCCTTCACCCCTCCACCGGCCGCGGTCGCCCACGCCGAGCGCGTGCTCGAGGCCTACCGCCAGGCTTCGGCCCAGGGCAAGGGCGCCGTAAGCCTCGATGGCAAAATGGTGGATGCCGCCAACGTCCGCCAGGCCGAGGCCACCCTCGCCAAGGCGCGCGCCGCGCAAGCCGAAGGGAGAGAACGGAAATGAGCCAAGGCCGCTGCTTTGAGGATTTCGAGGTGGGCGCGAAGCTGCACCATCCGCTGGGACGCACCGTCTCGCAGACCGACAACACCTGGTTCACGCTCCTCACCGCCAATACCAATCCCATCCACTTCGATACCTATTACTCGGCGCAGACCGAGTTCAAGCGCCCCCTGGTCAACTCCTGCTTCACCCTCGCCCTGGTCACCGGCCTCTCGGTCAACGACATCTCCCGCAACGCCGTCAACCTCGGCTGGGACGAGGTCCGCATGCCCGCCCCCGTCTTCGAAGGCGACACCATCTACGCCGAGAGCGAGGTGCTCAGCAAGCGCGAATCGAAGTCGCGCCCGCACCAGGGCCTGGTCGAGGTCCGCACCATCGGCTTCAAGCAGGATGGCACCGTGGTGCTCAGCTACCGCCGCACCATCCTCGTCTACAAGCGCGGCCACGCTCCCTCCATCCCGCGCCCCCAGGCCCAAGCCCGAGCCCAAAGCTAGCCGGACGCATCTCAGACGTAAGCGCATGCTCCGGGACTCGAGCAGCTCGGTGTGGTGGGGTGCGGCGGTCGCGGCCTTCGGCGCCACCGTGGCCGCCGGCTTCTTCGGCCACTGGACGCGCCTGCTCCAGGCCCAAGCCGGCCGCGACGCCTCGATGTCGCTCGGTTCCGCCGCCGCGCTCATGCTGGCCGGCCTCGCGGTGGCGCTGGCCGCCGGCCGCCGCCTCGCCCGCCGTTCCAGCTTCGTCCTCGCCTGCGCCCTCGCCGCTCTCAGCGCCATGGCGCTGGTCGAGAACATCCTCGACCGCAACTTGGGGCTCGATTTGCCTGCGCACTACGCCTGGCTCGCCGACCCTGCGCTGCGTCCCGGCCGCATGGCCCCCAACGCCGCCCTCGGCTTCCTCATCCTGGCCGCCATCCTGCTCTGGCTGCCCTGGGCGCGCAGCCGCCGCCGCGGCCGGGTGCTGCGCTGGCTCACGATGGCGCTGGCCCTGGTGGGCGTCAGCGGCCTCGCCGCCTACTTCGTGCACATCGAGGCCTTGGTCACCTTCCATGGCGCCCCGGCCATGGCCCCCTATTCCGCGCTCGGCCTCATCGCGCTGGCCATCGCCGCCTGGCGGCTCTGGGCCGGACGCCGCTGGAACCGCCCCGTCCTCGGCCAAGCCGCCAGCAGCCGCGTCATGGCCACCGCCGCCTTCGTGCTGGTCGCCGCCATCGCCGCCGCCGGCATCAGCAGCTTCGTGCTCCTCTGGCACCTCACCCAGCGTGACGCCACCGCCGACCTCAGCCTGCGCCGCGACCAGCGCATCCGCTACCTCGAGCAGTTGACCGCCGAGGCCGCGCGCGACGGCCTGCGCCTGGCCGAGCAGACCGCCCAGGCGTGGCCCAAGCTGCCGCCCGGCCAGAGCGAGTTCACCTCGGTGCGCTTGCTCGGCCCCGCGGGCGCGGTGCTCGCGTTCCGCGGCCATGAGATCAATCCCGCCGTCGCCATCCCGATTTCCCCCAGCGCCACCCTCCTCTGGAGCCGCGGCTACTTCCTGCGCCAGCATCTGCCCGCCATCTTCCAGGGCCGACTGCTCGGCGCCGTCGAGATCGAGCAGCCCATGCCGCTGCTCCGCTCCATCGGCACCGAAACCGCCAGTTGGGGTGAATCCGGGGAGATGGGCCTGTGCGGCCCCGCGCCCGGCCCTGCGGGCAGGCTGCAATGCTTCCCCCAGCGCCTGCGGCCCGAGCCCTTCCTCATGAGCGCCGCCGCCAATGGCGTCGAGCGCCCCATGGCGCTCGCCATCGCCGGCCGCAGCGGCGTGATGCAAACCCCCGACTACCGCGGCCAGCGCGCCCTCGCCGCCTATGCGCCCGTCCCCGGCCTCGGCCTCGGCCTGGTCATGAAGATGGATACCGCCGAGGTCTTCGCCTCCAACGGCCGCCAGCTAGAGATCATGGTTCCGCTCCTGGTCCTGCTGGTGGTGGTCGGCCTCGAGCTGCTGCGCTGGCAGGTGCGCCCGCTGCTGCGCGAGCTGGTCGAGTCGCGCAACCAGGCCCAGGCCAGCGAGGCCCGCTTCCGCGCCGCCGCCGAAAGCGGCATGGACCCGTTCTACATCTTCGCCAGCCGCCGCGACGTCCTCCGCGGCGCCATCTGCGATTTCCACCTGGTCTACGCCAACCACCCCGGCGAGCTCTTCGCCGACCTTGAATCCCGCCATGTGCCCGGCACGAGCCTCGATGCCATCCCGCAGTTGGCCCAGGCCAGCGGCTTCCGCGAAAAATTCAGCCGCGTGGTCGCCAGCCGCTCCGCGCTCGAGGAGGAGTTCCCGCTCGCCCCGCTCGACGGCGCCGCCGGCGACGGGCCCGCCCGCTGGGTGCACCTGCAAGCCGTGCCCCTCGGCGACGGCGTGGCGGTCACCCTGCGCGACATCAGCGTGCGCAAATGGGAGGAGGAGCGCCTGATCGCGCTCTCGCAAAGCGATCCCCTCACCGGCCTCGCCAACCGCACCGCCTTCCGCCAGCGCCTCATCCATGCCATGGAGGCCTCGCGCCGCCTCCGCCGCCAGGCCCTGATCGCCGTGCTCTACCTGGACATTGACTACTTCAAGCAGATCAATGACACCCTCGGCCACAGCGTCGGCGACCAGGTGCTGATCGCCTTCGCCTCGCGCCTGCAGAACTGCCTGCGCAGCGCCGACACCGTTGCCCGCCCCGGCGGCGACGAGTTCACCGTCCTGCTCGAAAACCTCGAGAACGCCGCCGACGCCGAGCGCGTGGTGGCCGCCATCTTTGCCGCCATGCAGGAGCCCTTCCGCTTCGAGGGCCGTTCGCTGCCCATCTCCACCAGCATCGGCCTGGCGCTCTACCACGGCGAAGAAATCACCGCCGACGATCTCCTCCGCCGCGCCGACAACGCCCTCTACGCCGCCAAGCGCGCCGGCCGCAACCAGCACCATTGGGCCGTTCCCTGACCCCCTCCCCGCCCCCGCCCGGGCCGGCTTTGCCGGTCCTGCCTGTGTTACTCTTAAGGTGCATGGCAGCCAAGCGGCACACCATTGCCCTCCACCACCGGCACGCCAACTCCGAAGGCGTGGTGGACACCGTGACCCAACAGGTCGAAGCCGAGGCCCTCGAGAGCGCCCTCGGCCACGCTAACACCTTGATTGCCAATAGTTTATGCCGAAACTTTGGCTGCCGGATTGAACTCGACGGCAGCACCATCGTCTACACCTTGGTGCGCGACAATAGCCGCGAGTTGGGCCCGGTTCGTTTCTGCCGCCACGACGCCGTGGCCTTGGCCGCAGCCCGCAATGCCACCCTCGCCTTCGAGACCGCCTGGCGTGTGGACCGCGCCCTGCAGCCCACCGTCAAGCTCCCCTCCTCCAAGCCCCGCAGCCTGCCCAAGTAGCGGCTACGCCGCCGACGGCACGATCGCCCGCAGCCCGGCCATGAACGCCTGCATCTCGGCCGGCTTGCCGATCGTGATCCGCATCCAGTTCCCCATTGAAGGGAATTTGCGCCCCACCAAGATCTTCCGCTCGGCGAACGCTCCGATCACCGGATGCACGTCCCGCCCCAGGTCAATCATCAAGAAGTTGGCGTGCGAGGGGATGTACGCCCGGTGGTCGCGATCGAGCTCGCCGCACAGCCAGGTGCGGCAGGCAATCATCTTCTGCCGCTGGTCGGCGACGTGGGCGGCATCGGCGAAGCTGGCCAGCGCCGCGCGCAGCACGCCGACGTTGGCGTTCATCCCCAGCCGGTAGCGCCGCAGCGCGGAGATCATCTCGGCCGAGCCCAGCGCGTAGCCGAGGCGCATGCCCGCCAGCCCGTACACCTTCGAGAACGTCCGCGCCACGATCAGGTTCGGGTACTGGGCAATCCAGGGCACGACCGTGGCATAGCTCGGGTCGGTGACGAAGTCGTAGTACGCCTCATCCACCAGCACCGGCACCGTCGCCGGCACCTGTTGCATGAACGCTTGCAGTTCCTCCTTGGACACGATGGTTCCGGTGGGGTTGTTGGGGTTGCAGATGTAGATGAGTCCGGTCGCCGGAGTCACCGCCGCCGCCATCGCCTTGAGGTCATGGCGGTGATCGCTCGTCTGCGGCACCTTGATCGGGTTGGCTTGCATCACCTTAGCGAACCCCAGCACGGTCTCGAACGTCGGCTCCGCCGCAATCGCCGACTTCGGGCCGTTCGGGCCGTCTTGCAGGAACGCCATGTCGGCGCAGCGCAGGATCTCGGTCGAACCGCAGCCCAGCAGGATCTGGTTCGCCGGCAGTTGATAGAACTGCGCCAGCCGCTCGACCATGGCGGTGTCGTTCACGTCCGGGTAGCGGCAGGCGATGGACTCCGACGCCGTGATCGCCGCGCACGCCGCCGGCGAAGGCCCGTAGGGGTTCTCGTTGCTGTCGAGCTGGATCGCGCCGCTCGCGGTGCGGGGCGTGTGCTGCGGCAGCGGCAGCGCCGTCAGCAACTCTGGCAAGGCTAGCGCCGCGCCCGTTGCCGCACCCAAGGATTGCACGAACTCGCGCCGATTCAAGGCCATGTGGGAGTCTCCTGGGCGTAGTGTACGCCGACTCGGGCACGCCCGCACGGGAACCTTCGCCCGCATTCGGCGTCTACCCCGGCATGTTCGAGCAAAGCCTGGTCCGCACCACCGGAACCAAGAAACCGCTCACGATCCTGGCCTCGGCCGCATTGCAAGCCGCAGCCGTGCTGGGGCTGCTGCTGCTGCCGCTGCTGCACACCGGACTGCTGCCCGAGATCCTGCAGCGCGCTCCCCTCGCCGTCCCGCTGCCTTTGGCCGCACCGCCCCCGCCGCCGCGGCTGCGGTTGCGCACCGTCACCCGCCTGGCCCCCGCAACTGCCGCGCCCTCGCGGTTCGTCTACACGCCCCCGCGCCCATGGCCTGAAGCTCCCATCGCCCTGCCGATGCCAGAGCCGATCCCCTCGATTCCCACCGTGGCGGCACCGCTGCCCGCCCCACCCGCACCGGTAGTTCCCACGCCACCTGCGCCCGAAAAGCTTCTCGCCATCGGCGGCGACGTCGCCGCCGCCCGCGGCCTCGCCTGCGCGCGTCCCGAATATCCGGCGTTTGCCAGGCAAGCCGGCATGCAAGGCACGGTCGAACTCCGCGCCATCATTGGCTCCGATGGCACCATCACCAGCGTCCAGCGCCTGAGCGGCAACCCGGTGCTGGCCGCGGCCGCCATCCGCGCCGTCCGCGGCTGGCGCTACCAACCCCTCCTGCTCGACGGCCGCGCCCTCGCCATCGAGACCGTCATCACCCTCCACTTCGCCCTAAGCCGCTGACGGCTGAATGCTGATGGCTGAATGCTGACGGCTGAATGCTGATTACTGCCCACTGCCCACCTTCGTGGCAACGATCCGATCCAGCAGCGGAAAGCCCTTGGAAAGGTACGCCGCCCCTTCCTTCTGAATCCTCCCCTGGCTCGGCCCCTTGCCCCGCGGCGCGCCTTCGCCGTAGCCGCTGTAGAGCGAGTCCACCACCTCCATGCCCGAGACCACCTGGCCGAAGGGCGCGAAGCCGAGCTTGTCGAGCCTCGAGTTGTCGCCGAAGTTGATGTACACCTGCGTGGTGCGCGAGTTGGGGCCGCCCTTCGCGTAGGTGACCATGCCGCGGGTGTTGCTCTGCACCACCGGGTCGTCGGGGAAGTCGGATTTATCCCAGGCCATGTTGATCTTGGGGTCGGGCCCCAGCCCCCACTGCACCACGAACTTCGGCACCACCCGGAAGAACGCCGCCCCGTTGTAGAAGCCGTGCCGCGTCAGGTAGTAGAACCGGTCCGCCCCGCGCGGCGCCCAGGCGCGGTGCACCTCGATCACGAACGGCCCCTTGGTGGTGGTGAACGTCACCCGGTACACCGCCGGCGCCGCCGTGGCCTGCGCCGGCGGATGCAGCAGCGCCCGCTTCGGCTGCAGGAAGCAGCCGCCCAGGCCGAGCAGGCCAGTAACGAGAAAAAATCCAACAATGCGCTTCAAGCCTTGCCCTCGCGGTGCCGCACGATTCCGGTATACGCCATGCGCACAAAGGCATCGGGCTTCATGCCACGCGCGAAGGCGGCATCGAAGTCCTTGCTGGGCGCGGCGGCCACGGCCTCCTCCACGCTCTTGCCCTGCGCGATCATCTGCTCCAGCCGCCCCTGAATCGTCGCCAGCATGTCGTGGCTGCGCGCCAGATCGTCCTTGGTCGCCAGCGCGCCGTGGCCGGGGATGATCTTCGTCTTGGCGTCGCTGGTCGCGAGCAGGCGCTCGGTCCCGGCCGCCATGCCGCCGATCCAGCCCAGCGTCGAGTAATCAATCAGCGGGTAGAGCGCATTCCAGAACAAGTCGCCGCAGTGCAGGATGTTGCGGTCGGGGAAGAACAGGTAGCTGTCGCCGTCGGTGTGGGCGGTGGCGAAGTGGGTGTAGGCGACCTTCCCGGCTCCGGTCTCGAAGCTGCCGCCTTGAGCGAAGGTCTGCGTGGGCAGCCCGACCGCGGGCAGCGGCTGAAACACGCGGTTGTTCATGGCCTCGACCGTCACCGTCTCGCTCAGCCGGGTCTTGACGTTGGCGTGGGCGACGATGGTCGCGCCCAGGCCGCCGAACTTGGGGTTGGCGCCGACGTGGTCCACGTGCCAATGGGTGTTGAAGACGGTGCGCAGCGGCGCGCCGCCCTGGCCGGCCACGGCGCGGGCGAGGTCGTCGGCGCGCTCCAGGTAGCCGGTGTCAATCAGCAGCGGCCCGTCGCTGCCGCCGGTCGCCAGGGCCATGTTGCCGCCGTTGCCCATCAGCACCACCAGGTGCTCGTCCAGCCGGGTCGCGGTGATCGGCGGCGGCGGCCGCCGCACCGGCGTCTGCGTGGTCGCCTGCGCCAGCCCCCGGGCCGCCGCCGGCAGCGCCGCCCCCGCCGAGATCAAGGTCTGCAAGAACCGCCGCCGGTCGGTGAGCTCCATCTCCGCCATTGTAAGCCGGGCCAGGCCCTTGGCGGCCTTGGCGTCTCGCCGCAGCGACCGAGTTGGCGTCCGCCGCAAGATCGAGGTCGAGGGGCGGCGAGGGGAGGCGGACCAACGGAAGGCCCGGGGCGAAGCCCCGCAAGAGGTGGCCGTGCCACCTTCCTGTTGCTTTCCAACCGGAGATGTGCCAGTATTCCTGTTGGCAACCCAAAGGTGGGTCCGCCCCGACCACGGCGGCAACGATGACGGCAGCCATGACCGAAAAATCCGACGTCCGGCAAGGCACGCTGGCCCTGATGGTGCTCAAGACCCTCGAGCTCCTGGGGCCGCAGCACGGCTGGGGCATCGCGCGGCGCATCGAGCAGATCAGCGGCGACCTGCTGGCGGTCAACCAGGGCACCCTCTACCCCTTGCTGCTGAAGCTGGAGCATGAAGGCGTGATTGCTTCGCAGTGGGGCATCTCCGACAACAACCGCCGCGCCCGCTTCTACCGCCTGACCGCGGCCGGCCGCAAGCAGTTGCGGGCCGAGACCAGCGACTGGCAGCAGACCGCGGCCATCATCGCCCGCTTCTTCCGCGTCAAGGCCGAGGACTTGCCATGAGCTTCCTGCGCCGCTTCCTGCTCCGCCTGTCGAACTTCGCAACCCGGCGCAGCGCCGACCGGCGCCTGCGCGAGGAGATGGCCGAGCACCTCGCCCTGCAGACGGAGGAGAACCTGCGCTCCGGCCTGGCCCCCGCCGAGGCGCGCCGCCTGGCCCGGCTCAAGCTGGGCTCGACCGAGGCCATCCGCGAAGACCACCGCGCCGAGCAGAGCCTTCCCTTGCTCGAGCACCTGGCCCAGGACCTGCGCTTCGCCGCCCGCCTGCTGCGGCGCTCCCCCGGCTTCTCCCTGATCGTGATCGCCGTCATGGCGCTCGGCGTCGGCGCCACCGCCGCCATCTACAGCGTCATCAACGCCACCCTCCTCCATCCCTTGCCCTACCCCCGCCCCGGCGAGCTGGTCGAGGTCGAGGCCAGCCTTCCCGGCGTGGGCGCGCGCAACGTCGGCGTCTCCATCCCCGAGCTGAGGGACCTGCAGAACTCCGGCATCTTCCAGAACGTGGCGCTCTCGTTCGCCGGCCCCAGCATTCTCACCGGCGGCAGCCAGCCTGTGCGCATCGCCTCCAAGTCGGTCACGCCGAGCTACTTCGCCGTGCTCGGGGTCGGCGCCCAGCTTGGCCGCACCTTCGATCCGCGCGACCCCACCCCCGGCTTCAACCTCGAGATCGTCATCAGCGACGGGCTCTGGAAGCGCGCATTCGGCGCCGACCCGCGCATTCTCGGCAAGCAGGTGCGCCTCGACAACGATCTGTTCCGCATTGTCGGCGTCATGCCCCCCGGCTTCCGCGACGTGGGCCAAACCGCCGGCGAGCGCGGCACCGAGGAGTGGTCGGCGTGCGGCTTCTTCGGCGCCCCCGCCCCGCCCCCGATGCGCGGCACGCGCCTGCCCTTCGAGGCCATCGCCCGCCTGCAGCCGGGCGTCTCGCCCCAAGCCGCGCAGGGGCACCTCGATGCCCTGGTGGCCTCGCTGCGCCAGCAATACCCGGCGGATTATCCCCCCGCCGCCGCCTGGACGCTTCACCTCGCCTCCATGGCCGAGACCCTGGTCGGCAACGCCCGCTCATCGCTCCTGCTGCTGTTCGGCGCGGTCGCCCTGGTCCTGCTCATCAGTTGCGTCAACGCCGCCAATCTGCTGCTGGCCCGCGCCAGCGCCCGCGGCCGCGAGATCGCGGTTCGCCAGGCCTTGGGAGCCGCGCGGCTGCGCCTCGTCCGCCAGCTCCTCAGCGAGAGCCTGCTGCTGTTCGTGCTGGGCGGCATCGCGGGTTTCGCGGTGCTCTTCGGCGCCCGGCGGATCCTGCTGCAGTTCGTCCCGCCCGACCTGCCGCGCCTCACCGATCCCGCCATCAGTTGGGGCGTGCTCGCCTTTGCCCTCGCCGTCTCCGTGGCCGCCGGAACCATCTTCGGGCTGGCGCCCGCCTGGCTCGCCAGCCGCCTGGATCTGACCGAAGCGCTCAGGCAGGAGGGGCGCGGCTCGCTCGGCTCCCGGCGGCGCGCGCGTCTGCGCCATGCCCTGGTCATCGGCGAGCTGGCGCTCTCGCTGACCCTGCTGGTCGCCGCCGGCCTGCTGCTGCGCAGCTTCTGGGCCTTGTACCAGGTGCAGCTCGGCTTCACCCCCACCCGGGTCGCAATCGTCAAGAGCTCGCTGCCCAACCCGAACGATCCCCAGACCGACCGCTACCGCACCGCCACCCAGGAGGGCGTGCTGCTGCGCGCCGTCCTGGCCCGCATCCGCACCATTCCCGGCGTGGAAGAAGCCGCCGTCAGCGACGAGGCCGCCATCCCCCTCGGCCACGCCCCGAGCGAGCGCCGCATGATCCCCCTGGTGCTCGAGAGCCAGCAGTCGCGCAGCCGCCAGCCTCCGCTGATCGCCACCCTGATCGTCTCGCCGGAATACTTCCACCTGCTCGGCATGCCGCTCCAGCGCGGACGCCTCTTCGTGGACCAGGACCTGGAGCCGACGCCCCCGGTCGCGGTCATCAACCAGGCCGCCGCCGCCACCTACTGGCCCCACCAGGACCCGCTCGGCAAGCGCGTCCATTTGCTCGGCCGCTTGGGCCGGCAGCAGCCCGGGTGGACCACCATCGTGGGCATCATCGCGAACGCCCGCACCGAATCGCTCGCCGACGCCGGCATGCCGCAGATGTACCTCGACATCTACCAGCGCCCCTTCAAATTCCTTGCCTTCTACCTGCGCGGCAAGGTCGATCCCGCCGCCATCGCCGACCAGGCGCGCGCGCAGATCCAGACCGTGGATCCGCAGTTGCCGGTGTCGCCCGCCGAGGCGTTGAACGACGTCCTCTCCGCCTCGCTCTCCGTGCGGCGCTTCTCGCTCGAGTTGGTGGCCATCTTTGCCGCCATCGCCCTGCTCCTCGCCGCGCTCGGCATCTACGGAACCATCTCCTTCCTGGTCGGCGAGCAGTCGCGCGAGATCGCCATTCGCCTCGCCCTCGGCGCCTCGCGCGGCACCATCCTGGGCATGGTCTTGCGCCAGGGGCTGACTTTGGCCGGCGCCGGCGCCGCGGCTGGCCTGGCCGGCGGGCTGGTGGTTGCCCATCTCATGGCCAGCCTGCTCTTCGGCGTCTCGCCCCACGATCCCGCCACCTTCGCCGGCGTCACCCTGGTGCTTGCCTCCGCCGCCCTCGCCGCCAGCTATGTCCCCGCGCTGCGCGCCATGCGCACCGACCCCATGGCCATCCTCCGCGCCGAATAGTCGCCCCGCAGTGCCTCACGCGGGGGCCGCGCGGCTGGACTGCGGGCCAAGTCAGCGCGGAGTGACCGCGAAATCCCGAAGAGCCAAACGCATGCGTTTGCGCCCCCGGGGATCGAAGCGGCGCGGGCCCGGCAGGGCTGGGGTCCCACGGACCCAGCCCTGCCGAGCGTCAAGCGGGTGGCGCGGCGCAGCCGCGCCAGGCCCCGCGCCAGTCATCAGTCCAGATGGATTCCCGCCGCAACGCGGTGCGGGATCCGCGCCAGCGCCAGCTTGTACCGCAGCCGGTTCAACCCGCGGTTCTCCCGCCCCGGCGCGACCAGCGGCAGCACCCGCCGCGCCTTCCGCGCCAGCTTCGCCCGCTCGCCGCGCCAGCGCTCGCCATCGGCCGGCCGGTATTGCGCCCAAGCGATGGTATGCAGGAACCCCGCCGGCCCGAACTTGTCGTCCGGCAGCACGCACTCGGCGAACACCCGGATCGGCCCCTCGAAGAAATGCAGCGTGTCATGGAAGGCGACGATGCCGCCAGGCACGAGATGCGGCGAGAACAGCTCGAAGTCGCTCCGCGCCCCCTCCCAGGTGTGGTCGCCGTCAATCCAGAGGAAGCGGATCGGCCGCTGCCAGCTCCGCGCCACCGCCTGCGCCGTCGCCCGCTGCACCTCGACTTGGCCCTCGACCCCGGCCGCGCGCAGGTTCGCCGAGAACGCCTTGAACGACGGCACCCCCGGATCGGTCACCGACGGCGACGTATGCGGATCAATGCTGACCACCGCCGGCCACCCCAGCTCCCCCGCCAGCGTGGCCAACCCGACCGTGGATTTGCCCTTGAAGCTCCCGATCTCGACCACGTGTCCCGGCGCAGCCGCCGCGCCATTCGCCGCGGCCGCCAGCCTCATCAGCGCCCGGAACTCGCCCTCGCCGATGAACCCCAGCAAGCGCTCGGCCCGCCGCCAGGCGCGATCGGCCAGCTCGCTACTGATGGACTTCATCGCCAGAGGCGAGCACCTTCCAGGTCTTGCCGTCGGTGGATTCGGCTTGTTCGTAATGGATGTGGCGGTGGTCGGAGAAATGGTTGGTGGTGCGGTGGTAGGTTGCCACGCCGTTGGCGGTCGCTTGGCTGGAGTAGGTCCAGTCGGGGCCGTGGATTTCGAGGTCGCCGCGGCCGGTGGCATGGCCCTCGTTGAGGATGGCCTGGGTGTAGTAGTGTCCGGGCGCGCCGTAGGGCACGAACACGATCAGGGCGCCGGTCTTGCCGTCCACGGTCTGCTGGCAGCCGAAGTAGATCCCGATCTGGTGGCACTCGTTGGCGATGCGGGTGTCCTTGGCGGCCTGCCCGACCGGCCCGCCGTGGGCCAGCCAAACCCCGTCGTACAGCCGCAGCGGGGCGTAGGCATCCGCCAGCGGCGCAGCCTGGAACCCGAGCAGCGGCATCAGCAGCAGCAGCGCGAATCGCATACCCGCCAGTGTAGCGCCCGCTGTTATAATGAAGGCTCGTCGGGGCGTGGCTCAGCCTGGTAGAGCACCTGGTTCGGGACCAGGGGGTCGGAGGTTCAAATCCTCTCGCCCCGACCATTTTTCGCGCGCCGCGCGCGACAAGTTGCCCTGCGAAGCTCCGCAGGAGGGAAGCAGGGCGATAGAGGCCGAACCGCCGATGACCACCCGCGCAAAATTCGAGGCGGGCGTGTTCAAGCCGTTGGAGAGGGTGGCTGTCGAAGAAGGCGCGATCGTTGAAGTTCATTTGCCCGTAGACGCGCCCCTTCGAACCCCTCCCCGACTCGCAGACTCGCCCTTCGTCGGCCTCTGGAAAGACCGCCCGGAAATGGCCGACCCCAGCGCATACGTCAACCGGCTTCGCCGCGCGCCTCGAGGCTGAGCCGCCGCAGGCATTGTGTCTTTCCTCGTCGATAGCGACGTTCTGATCGATGTTTCCCGCGAGCTACCCGCAGCAGTCCAGTACCTGGACCGACTCCCCGAGCCATGGGCGATCTCTCAAGTGACCGCCATGGAGATCCCCGTCGGCGCGCGCGACAACCGCGAGCTTCGGATCATTGATGCTTTTTTGGCTTCGTGCCGGCTCCTCCCCCCTCAGCGGCGTGATTGGCAGAACGGCATATCAGCTACTGACGATGTACGCCATGTCGCACGGATTGCGCATCTTCGATTCGCTCATTGCAGCCACCGCCATCGAGCACCAAATGATCCTGCTCACCCGCAACCGAAAGCACTACCAGGCGATCGCGGAATTGTCGCTGGAGGTACCGCACTATGACCGACGCTGAACGCCCTGCTCCCCCGCGCCCTCCCGTGCCAGACTCCGGCCCCCTGACCGATGGGGAAATTGGCTTGGCCAGCACCAGCCTATTCCAGACCCTTGACTGCGAGGATGCCAGCGCCGTCGGACCAGACCGCGTGGCTACCGACAGCATTAAAGCATTGTGACGGCGACCGCGGTTAATTCTATCGAGACGCTGGCGACAGCTCAGCTCCTCGAAGCTCCGGGCTCGCCCGCTGGTAGTGCAAAGTCCCCGGAAGCAGCACGCGGGGACCCCGCGCGAGCGACCGCCGCGACTGACGCCGCAAACCGGCACCCCAGCTTCCCGACGCGCGGCTCCGCGCTAATTGAAATTCGATCTCCAGGTAGCAGCGCCGCAGCCCCCAGTTCTCGTGCCGCACCACGCGTCGGTAAAGGCCTCGGCTGCGAGCCGCCTTCGCTCCGCAATGCGCGCGCGCCTTCGGACCCGCATACCGCGCCGAAGCCAAATCCCTCGCCCGGGCTGCTCCCAGCATTTACACTGGAAATCGGGGGCAGGTCACCCGTGCACACGTCGCCGAGATTCACGCGACGGCCTCGGTGCCACTCCGCGCCAGGCTCGTTCGGCGAATCGGCTTGGCTGGTCTGATATGAAAAACGAGATCCGAGACAAACTCCAGGCAGAGCTCAGCAGCTCAATAGGGAGTGAATCCCAGGTGGTGTACCTGCTCGTCGAGGTGCGCAAGCTGATTGAGCAGATGTCAGGAGAGGAGGGCAAGGAGTGGGCGACACTGAAGCTTTATTGCGATTGGGCGCTTCATGCCCGCATAAGGCGCCGAGCGGATTTCCTCGCAATCGCTGACGAGGAATTCAGCCGAGCGCTAAACAGGGAGAACGATTGGGACCCGCAACGGCACCTGGGAAAGCTACTTCACATGGATACCTTTCGTTGGCAGCTTGTCCTTTTTCTTGAAGGGATGGCGATTGAGCATCCATTCGGAATCGATGACACAGCGTGGTCGAGGTTCCTGCATCTCTATGGGCAGGTTGTAGCTGATTGTCCACACGAATGGCGGGCATCGCGTGCCAAGTGCATTCGGTCGATAAAATTGCGCCCGCCCGAAATGCGGTTTGAAAGCCGTACCCTGGCCGAACTGACGCTGTCCTGGGATTTCGAGTTCAAAGATGGCCGAACGGTTACGCTGTCGTCGAAGCATCTTCACCGGTAGCGCTGCAGCGCGAGCGTGCCGCTATGGGTGACGTGGTCGCAGGCGTACGCGACAGGCGAAGTTGGAGGAAACCGGATGTAGAGGTAGCTGAGGCATCCGCAATCGCCTGGGTCGCTGAACAGCAAATGCGCGCAGAGCCGGTCCATCAGCGACGCGGATAATTTCGGGTATGACGACACGGTGCAATACGGGGTCGGGGCCGGTCGAGCGAAGGCACGGCCATCGGAAGTCAGGCGCCGGCACGCAGGCGGGTTTGCAATCCAGCTTGCTGTCCCCAGTACCAGCTGTGTAGTTGACCACCAACTGCATCGAAGTCTAAAATCAAGACGCCCTATGCCCATACCGCAAAACGTGGTCCGGACGCGGCTTTTTCAACGCCTGGCAGGCAGCCGATTCCTGCACATCATCGAGGGACTGCGCGACAAAGCGGAGGCCCTCGGTCGCCAGATAGAAATGCTCCTGCCCGAATACACCGACCACAGCGTCCGGCACATGGACGCCCTCTGGAACGTAGCGGACGCTGTGTTGCTCCTGTCGGAGGTCAATGACCGCCCTCTTGAGGAGCTCTTTCTCCTTGGCTGCGCCTTTTATCTCCACGACCTTGGGATGGCCGCGGCGTGCACGCCGGAAGGACTCGAGCGGCTCAAGGCAACCGGCGAGTACAGACATGCCCTTGCGAACGCGTCGGGCGTCGACGGAGTCACAAAGAACCGGGCCGAAGTGCTCGCCGCCCGCTCGGCAGCACGGTGTTTGCATGCGAACCTCGCACTGGAATTAGCCGTCGATCCAATACCAGGGCTCGGCCAATATTTGATCGATTCGGACGATTACCGTGATAAATGGGGCCGGTTGATCGGGGAGGTTGCTGCGAGTCACGCTTGGTCGCTGCAGCAGGTCGAAGAGAGGTTGGGCCGGCGCGGGCTGGTGCCCACGGCCGACAGCGGCAGCGTCGACCTCGCATTTGTTGCGTGCGCCCTGCGGATTTGCGATTGCGCACATATCAATCGCGATCGCGCTTTGCGCTTCGACCGGGAATTGCGGCCGGAGGTCAGCCAGGAAAGCAGTCTTCATTGGGACGCTCAAGCGAACGTAACGGGCCCGATCAGAGACGGCTCCCAGCTTGTTTACGGTTGCACAGCACCGATTGCAAGTGTCGACGCGTGGTGGCTGTTCTACGATTTGGCGACCGGGCTCGATATCGAGATTCGGACCGCACGGGATTACCTAGACGGCAGGAAGGCATCGGCAGGCCGATTTTCGCTAACCGGGGTGCGAGGCACCGAATCTCCCGAAGCATTTTCGCAATACGTGCACCTAGATAGTGCAGTTGCCCCGATCGACGTCCGCGTGCAGCCGCACTCAATGGAGAAGGTCATCGAACTCCTCGGTGGTCGAGCATTATACCGCGACGACCGATTGGCTCCGGTCCGGGAATTGATCCAGAACTGCCGGGATGCAATTACGCTAAGGAATGCGATGGAGGTCGCGGAGAGGGGAGAGCCCACCCCAGGGCGCGTTGACGCCGTCCTAGACCTCGGGGCGCCCGCGCGGCTGATAATCCGCGACAACGGAATCGGTATGACGAGGGCGGTGGTAAAGAATCACCTTATCGTAGTCGCCTCAAACTTCTGGCGATCAGTGGAATGCGAGCGAGATTTCGGTCGCGCGCTAGCAGCTGGCTTCCAGCCGATCGGGCGATTCGGCATTGGGTTCCTGTCAGTGTTTATGCTCGGTCATGAAGTCGAGGTCGAAACGGAGCGGCCGGGCGAGAGGAGGGTGCTTCTGCGCCTGCACGGTCTCGGCAGGCGCGGGGAGCTTTGCGAACAGGCTGGGACTGGTCGTATTGGGACAGAGGTTAGGATACGGCTGTCCCCAACGGCGGCTGAATCATTACGCCAGCTCCCAGCGGTCATCAAGGCGCGCGCCCCGATGCTCCCGTTCGCGCTGAGGGTAGTCACCATTCTTGAAAACGGCAGCCGCGAAGAACTTACGGTTGAACCCAAGTGGTGGGCGAACGCCACGGCCTCGGCGATCGAGGCATTTGTGTCTGACTGGCGCGAAGTCGCGAAGATCGGTCGCATATTATCGCCGCAAGAGCGGCGCCAATCCACCCGCCACAATTTCGCGCCTAAACGCGAGGGCTTCGAGGTCCGCGGATGGCCGGGGCCTAGACCGGAATGGGTCGAGGAAGCCGGGCGGCTCATCGACAGCGGCGAACAGGGGCCGTCGGGAGTCTTGGTCTGTTCCCACGGCATTGCAATTGGGGTCAGGGACACGGTGGGCTTGCTCGGACTCGTTGAGGTTGGAGAGCTCGACGTCGCGCCGGAAAGGAATTCGCCTAGCAGCGACGAGCGGGTCTTGGCAGTCCTCGGCGGTTTGAGGGCGGGGCTCTCACCTTCCGTCCGTCGCGAGCTCGGCAAACTGGAGCAATTCGGTCTAATCCCTGCTCGGATGAGGTTCATCCGAGCAGTAGCGGCGCGCTACGGAGTCGAGATGCTCACCAGCACCCCGCTCCGATGGATACCGACCTTGGAACAGCCGGGAAACATGGTCCACAAGTCGTGCACCGAGCTTCGCGATCTAGTTGCCATTCAGCAGTCGCTGGTGGTCTCGTGCAGTACCCCAGCCGTGGCGTATGACCTGTCGGCGCGACGGCTAGGGGAGGCACAACTCGGGCGCGGTGTCTCGGTGCTGTTGCCATTCCTTGAATTTGAACCATCTTACGAAACCGTAAAGCGGATTGAGGTCGAGAATGGCAGTAGCAAACTTAGAGGCACGCTGCCCGAGATATTAAACACGATCCGGGACAGTGGAGATGGGGTCATATTGCTTGACGCGGTATTACAGGTAATCGCTGGCGCATGGTCAACAACCAAGGACGAATTGAAAACCCAGCAATGGGAAGTCGACGTGGACCATTTTCGCGGCTGGCTTTGGGTGAACTTGAGCCGCCCCTCGTGAGTCTCAGGGCTCGGCGGGCACTCGGCCTGGCCTATCTCCCCAAGTCCTACAATTGCGTAGCTCATATATTCTCCTTCGGTTCGCCGCCGCGCTCAGAGCTTGTAGCCGCCGCTCGCCTCAATCGTCTGGCCGGTCACCCAATGGCCTTCGTCGGAAGCCAGGAACGCCACCACGGCGGCGATTTCCGCAGGCTCGCCAAAGCGCCCCAGCGCGATTTCGGCCTCGACCGCCTTCACGAGTTCGGGATTCTGGCGGAACGCGGCGTTCGCGTCCGTCCGCGTATAGCCTGGCGCTACGGCATTTGCGGTGATTCCGCGCGGCCCCAGCTCGGACGCAAGCGCCTGGGTCAGGTTGTTGATGGCAGCCTTGGCCATCGAATAGACGGGCGCGGCCGTCACCGGCTTGGTGGCGGCAGCGGACGAGATGTTGATGATGCGTCCGCCATCGGCGAGACGATCCAGCGCAGCCTGAACGATGAAGAAGGGCGCGCGGGCATAGACCGCCATCAGCGTGTCCCAACTGGCCGGCGTCGCGTCCTTGAAGCCAACCCAGCCGGAATTGCCAGCGTTGTTGACCAGGATATCCAGCGCCTTGCTTCCGTTCCGCTTCATGAACTCGTCGTCGAGCCTCTCGAACAAGGCCGGGACGGCCGCCGGGTCCACGAGGTCCGCGTGGATCGCGAATGCCTTGCCTCCAGCTTTCTCGATGGCCGCGACCACCTCGTCTGCGGCAGACTTGCTGACGTTGTAGGTCAGCGCGACCGTCGCACCATCCCTTGCAAGACGTTCGGCGATGGCGCGGCCAATGCCCCGCGATGCCCCGGTGACGAGAGCGGTTTTTCCCTTAAGAGACGGTTGCATTTGATTTTCCTCCGTGGGTGTGGACGTAAATGGATCAATACGCGGGGGTCGCGCCGTTGGCACTATGGGCCAAGTCAGCGCGAAAGGGCCGCAAAATTCAGAAGGGCGGCCCGCCCTCGGCGAACGATGCGGCGCGGACCCGGCAGGGCTGGGGTCCCGGGGTGCGAGCGTCGCAGCGAGTCACGCCCTGCCGAGCGTCAAGCGGGTCGCCCGGCGCAGCCGGGCGGGGTCCCGCGCCAGTCAATGGATCGCTGGCGTGACCGGCCGGCACAGCGCGTCAGATTTGCGCCAGGCCGCCGTCAACGGCGACCTCACTGGCGGTCATGAAGCTGCTGTCCTGCGACGCGAGAAAGGCGGCCGCCGCTCCGATCTCCGCCGGATCGGCCATGCGCTGAAGCGGATTCATCGCGGCGAAGGCCTTCTGGCCCTCCTCGCCCAGCGCTTCCTTCGCTAATTCGGTCGCCGTCGGCCCGGGCGACAGCACGTTGACCCGGATGCCGGTGCCCTTCAGGTCCTCCGCCCAGGTCCGCGCGAGGTTGCGCACTGCCGCCTTGCTCGCGCTGTAGGCGCTGAATGCCGGGGCCCCCGTGGCGCCGGCGCTCGATCCCGTCAAGATGATCGAACCGCCCTGGCCCATCAGCGGCAGCGCCTTCTGGACCGTGAAGATCGAACCCTTCACATTGGTGTCGAAGATTTCGTCGATGTGCTCGGGGGTGATCTTGCCGAGCGGAAGTGGGCTTCCTGTCCCGGCATTGGCGAAGACGATGTCGAGCGTTCCGCGCTCGGCCTTCACCGCCGCATAGAGCCGGTCGAGGTCGGCCAGATCGGAAACCGAGCCCTGCACCGCGCGGGCATTGGGCCCGAGGTCGGCTGCAGCGGCGTCGAGCGCTTCCTGCCGGCGACCGAAGATGAAGACCAAGGCGCCCTCCTCGATGAAGCGCTTGGCTGCGGCGCGGCCGATGCCGGTGGCCCCACCCGTGATGACTGCAACTTTGCCCTCAAGTTTTCCCATGACTGCTCCCTTCGGTAAACGTGTAAACTTCCTTCCAGACGATTAGACCTCTTGGGCGATGGACGAGAACCGCCCAGGAGTCCAATTCTTTTGTCTATTCGTCCACAGATGGAGGCTGCGTTGGACCCGATCACAGACATCTTCAGGACCATGCGCGTCGCCGCCTTCGGCACCCACCGGCTCGAAGCCACCGCTCCGTGGGGCTTGAGGACCGAGAATCCGGCCGACGCCGCGCCTTCCGGCCCCGCCGATCCACCCACGGATTTGGCGCACTTCGCCATGCTTTCGCGCGGCAACTGCTGGCTGAACGTGGAAGGGATGGCGGAGCCGTTGCCCCTCACCGGGGGTGATTGCATCCTGCTGGCCCGGGGGACTTCGATCGTCTTGCGCGACAGCCCACGCACGCGTCCGAGGTGGAGCTTCCGCGAGATCGCGGCCAGGGCCCACGGCAACGTCGCTGAATGCGGAGGCGGCGGCGCGCCCACGACCATCGTCTGCGGGTCCCTGAGCTTCGCCCGCGCCAGCCTGAAGTCGCTCGCCCAGTTGCTGCCGAGCTTCGTGCTGATCAAGGCCGACCAGGCCCGCTCGCTCGCGCTTCATCACACCATGCAAACGCTGTCGTCGGAATTGGCAGAACCGGCGCCGGGATCTGAAGCCGTCGTGGTCCGGCTGGCCGAGGTTCTGTTCATCCAGGCCCTGCGGGCGCATATCGCCTCCGCCGGGGAACGCGGTCAAGGCTGGCTGCGGGCGATTTTCGACCCTCGCATGGGCGCTGCCCTGGGCGCCATGCACGGCCGCGTGGATGCTCCCTGGACGGTGGCATCCCTGGCCGGAGCGGCGGGCATGTCCCGCTCCGCGTTCGCTGTGCGCTTCAAGGGCCTGGTCGGCGAGACGCCGCTGGAATATCTGACCGGGTGGCGCATGCAGAAAGCGATGCAGTTGCTCCAGCAGCGCGACCAAAAGCTCGCCGACGTGGCTCGGTCGGTGGGCTACGAGTCCGACGCTGCCTTCAGCAAAGCGTTCAAGCGCGTGGTGGGGGCCAACCCCAGCCAATACCTCAAACGTGCGCTTGAAGCCGATTGGTGATGCCGGCAGGCTGGGCGGCGAACCCCTGCCACACCGGCTCGTCCACCGCCGCGCGGCCGTCCCGGCGGCGAAAGGCGCGCGGGTTCGCCGCGGCTCGGCGCTATGCACGGACGACGGGAAGTCAGCGACTCACAATGGGAACTGCTGGCGCCAATACTGCGCGCGCAACGCCGATGGTGGTGGAACGGCCACCTTTTGTTGGACTGGCGCGGGGCTCCGCGTGGCTTCGCCACGCGGCTCGCTTACGAGCCGCCCTGCTGCAGCTGCGCAGGACGGCGTGCTCGGCACCCGGCGGCCCCAACTCGCGGCCTTTCGCGCCAACTTTGCCCACCGTGCAACCGGCGCGACACCGCGCGGGGAACGGGCAGATCGCCTGCTATCGTACAGGCATGCTCTTCGGCGGCACGTCGGGATGGGCCTATCCAAGCTGGAAACCGGCATTCTATCCCGCCAAGCTGCCTGCGGCTAAATTCCTCTCGTTCTATGCAAGCCACTTGAATTCGGTCGAAGTCAACTACACCTTCCGCCGGCTTGCCGATGAATCCCTGTTTCGCAAATGGACAAGCGAAACGCCGCCGGAGTTTCGTTTCGCGGTCAAGGCGCACCAAGCAATCACGCACTTCCGGCGGCTGCGCGGCGCCGAGGAATCCTGTTCGCTGTTTCTAGCTTCGATCGAGCCGCTGCGCGACGCCGGACGCTTGGCGCCGGTGCTGCTGCAATTGCCGCCCAATCTGAAATTCGACGGCGACCTGTTGCGGAACTTCCTCCGAACCTGGCCGAGCGATCTCCGCACGGCCATGGAATTTCGGCACGCATCGTGGTTCTGTGAGGATGCGTACCAGCTATTGCGCGCGCACAATGTGGCGCTCTGCCAGGCCGAGACGGAGATTTTGGACATGCCGCGCGCCGCCACGGCCGATTTTGCCT